>FTFB01011771.1_pt1 | contig 11444 bp, 8 predicted proteins | sample 1658331 | NCBI WGS metagenome assembly FTFB01 (sample SAMEA3914816, study PRJEB12502) | metagenome | biome: forest; material: soil | place: USA | collected 2011-09-16 | depth 0.3 m | reverse complement strand
GAAAGGCCCAGCGTCGGGTTCGGCGCATGGTCAGCCGTGGTGATGTCGGCGTCAGCCGCCGCGACTGCCGCCCGTGCTGTAAGCAACGAGGGATTGCAGCGGTCCAGGCGGTCCGCGGCAGCTTCCAGTGTGAGCACCGGGCCCGCAGGCAGCTGTGCGCAGTCGCCGCTCGCGACGTCGCTTGAGTATGCGTTTGTGGCTGTAAGCAAGGTGAAAGCCAGCACGGGGAGAATTTCAGGTCGGCCAGGTCTCGTCATGCATGGCAAGCCTAGGCGGCGTGACTTTCAAACCCCTTACTCCGAGCGCAACGTCATGCAGATTCTGATCGTCGAGGATGACAGCGCAATCGCCCAGGCGCTCGAGTCGGAGTTCTCGCTGCGAGGCTATCCCGCGGTCGTGGCGAGCACGTGCGAACGCGCGCGGCGCGTGATCGAAGTGGTGCCGCTGCGGGCCATGATTCTCGATCTCGGGCTTCCCGATGGCGATGGCCTGGAGCTGCTGCGCATGATGCACGAACGGCCGCCGCCGCCGCCCACCATCATCATGACTGCGCGCGATGCGCTCGGCGATCGGGTTCGCGGCCTCGACCTCGGCGCCGACGACTACATCGTGAAGCCGTTCGCGTTCGAGGAGCTGCTCGCGCGGCTGCGCGCGGTGTTGCGGCGTACGGGCACTCTCGACCATCCCGACCGATGCGGCGGGCTCGAGCGGCGCCCCGACGATCCGCGCTTCTTTCAGAACGGCGTGCCGCTCGTGCTTTCGCGTCGCGAGCATGCGGTCTTCACGATCCTCTGGGATCGACGCGAGCGCCTGGTGAGCAAGGCAGACCTGCTGCAGGAAATCGACCCCACCGGAAACGAGATCGCGGATGCCGCGATCGAAGTGTATGTGCATCGCCTGCGCAAGAAGCTCGAGACCACCGGGGTCACCATCAGCACGCTGCGCGGGTTCGGCTATTTGCTGCAGGCGGAGCGAAGTGGCGTCGCAGGCTGATCCCTCCGGCCGCTCGCTTCAGCGGCGCATGGACGCTGCGCTGCTCGTTCCGTTGTGCGCGATCATGGTGCTGGCCGCGATCATCTCCTACTACCTGGCCGCACACTTCGCGCGTATCGTTCACGATCGCTGGCTCAGCGATTCCGTCAACTCCCTCGCGCAAGTGATCTCGAGCGGCCCGCGCGGCGTGGAGCTCGACCTGAACGGGCCCGCTCGCGCCTTGTTCGGCTGGGACGCCGAGGATCGCACCTGGTTCCGGCTGCTCTCCCCCACGCGCGGCACGATTGCAGGGTCTACGAAGGTGCCTGTCGCGGGGGCCGCGGACGACGCGTTCGGCGATACACGCCTGTTCGACACCACGATCGACGGCGAGAGAGTGCGCGTTGCACGTCTCGACTTGCCTCCCGCGCAATACGGCGAGGCTCTGCAATTGCTCGTCGCAGAAACAGTGCGTAAACGCGCTCGCACGGCGCGGGAGATTGCCATCGCGGTTTTCATACCGCAGGTGCTGTTGTCGGCACTCGCGGTGTTTCTGCTGTTACGAGCCGTGCGCCGGACCGTGCATCCCGTTGAGCGTCTCGCCGCGCAGCTGAATGCGCAGTCGCATCTGAGCCTGGATCCGTTGCCGCTTGCCGGTGCGCCGCGCGAGGTGTCTCCGCTGATCCTTGCGTTGAACGATCTGCTGGCACGCCTGAAAGCTGCCGTGGATTCGCAGCACCAGTTTCTCGCCACAGCGGCGCACGATCTGCGCACTCCGCTGGCGGCAGCGCTGCTGCACCTGGAGCGCGTTCGCGCGGCCGACTCCACGAGCACCCACGCGCTGGCTACGGCGCAGATCGCACTCCGGCGCGCCACCCGGGCGGCAAATCAGGTGCTGAGTCTCGCGCGCGCTGAAGCGACGCCCGCGACACTCATCGCCGTCGATCTGTGTGCGCTCGCTCGACAGATCGGAGCGGAGTTTGCACCGGCGGCGCTGGCCAGGAGACATTCACTTTCGCTCGAGGTGCCCGAAGCCGCGGTGGTCGCCCTTGGAGATCACGACTTGCTGGCCGCTGCCGTGGCTAACCTGATCGACAACGCCATAAAGTACACACCGCCCGGTAGCGACATCACTGTCGCCGTCCTCGCGGGTGATCTGGCGGGCATCCGGATCACCGACAATGGTCCGGGTATGCCGTGTGGCGCGCAGGAGCGCGCAGTGGATGAGCGCTTCGTGCGAGGTGAGCACGCCGCGCGAGACGGCATCGAAGGGGCCGGCCTCGGCCTCGCCATTGCGCGAGAAGTCGCCGCGCGACATGACGGTGCCCTGCAGCTCACCGACGCACCGGGAGGCGGCGGAACCATGGCAACGCTTTGGGTTCGTGACGTGCGTGCCGATCCCGGCATCGGTCTGCAGGTTGCGGTGGGCGCCGAATTCATCGAAGGCACGCGGGGTGGCACTTCGCGCTATTGATGCGACGCCCCTGTTAGTGGTTCTCGCGGGCGCGTACTACCGCCGCTGCGGTGATCTCGCGTTCCGTCAGCGCGAACGTCGGCCGGCGCACCGGCAAGCTCGATGTGGTCACGGTGATATGAGACTGCTGGGTCGTTCGGGCAGTTCGTGCCGCTTGCGCATCCCGGCGGCGAGCATGCCCTGCTTTTTTGCGCTGTCGCTCATCTCCGCAATGATCGCCTTGTAACGTGCGTCGTTCCGGAGACTGGCAAACGCGCCCTCTCGTTCGATGAACCACCAGGGCCATTGAAGCCCGCCGTGCACCGCGACTTGCAGCGAGGCCAGCGCCTGATCCGAATCGCCGAGCTGTGCCTGCGCCACAGCGTGCCAGTACGGGGAATTCGGTTGCAGTGGAGGTTGCCTGAACGCGGACTCGAGTGTGGCGAGCACCGCCCGGGTGAGCTGCGTGGCGCGCGCTTCTTCGCCGTTGGCGTGAAGCACCTGCGCATAGGGCAGGCCCCACGTGGAAGCGATCCACGCCGCATCATCGAGATTGCCGGCATGCACAGCATATTGAGCCTCGAGTACGTGCAGCGCTCGATCGTATCGCCGTGTCGCAAGGGCATCGTCGCGGATCGCCAGGGCTGCGCAACGTTCTGCCGCCGGCATGAGTGACGTTGCGCGCCTGCCGCTGAAGAGCGCGTAAGCTTTCTCAACACCGGCACGCGCGCCGCCCTGGTAGGCCAGAATGCAGATATCCAAGCCCTTCGACGGGTCCCTCGCGGACTTCAACACGTCACGCGCCGCCAGCATGTCGCCCATGCTGAGGTACGACACGACCAGCGGCTCCCGAACCCAGTCGGCTTCCGGATCGATGGTGAGTGCCCGTTCCAGCAGTTTCACGCCCTCGGCGATTTCTCCCTTCGTGGTCAGCACGCGCCCGAGGCGGGCCAGGGCTGCGTGATAGTTCGGATTGATCTTCAACGCCTGCAGGAACAAGGGCTCCGCCTCCGCGGCATCGTGGTCGCCGAACCAGAGAAAGAGTCCCTTCAGATAGTGGTTGCGCGCAGCGAGCGGGTCGACCTGGCGCGCGCGATCGATCATGGCCAGCGCTTCGTCCACGCGGTTCGCGTTGAAGAGGAACTCCCCGAATGAAGCGAACCCCTCGCCATAGTTCGGCGCCAGCGCGAGCCCCTTTCGGAATTCCTTCTCTGCCGTCGCCGCTTCCTGTTCGCTGGAGGCATCGCGCGCGCTAGCGCGCTGCACCCAGGCCTCGCCGAGATCGGGATCCAGCTCCAGTGCCTTGTCGTTCAGGGACGCGGCTTTTGCGACGGCAGCCGGATCGGGGCGGTCGCGCAATGAGACCAGCTGCGATATTGCGCGCGCTTCCTGCGCGTATGCGGCAGCGAACTGAGGATCGATTTCGATCGCCTGGGCGAAGCGTTCGACGGCCGCTTCCGCGTCAGCGGTCTTGAACGTGCTGGCAAGCGCACGGCCCTGCAGATAGGCGAGATACGCGTCGAGCTTCGACGTGCGGCTTTCCGGGCCGCGTTCGGCGGCCGCCGTGAGGCTGACCGACAGCGCATTCGCGACCTTGCCGGAGATCTCATCCTGCAGGGCAAAGATATCGACCAGCTGACGATCGAAGCTCAGGGACCAGACGCGCCTGCCGGAGGTGGCATCGATGAGCTCGGTGGTCACGCGCAGGCGCTCGCCTTCGCGTTGCACGCTGCCCTCGACGAGATAGCGTGCGTTGAGTTCGCGGCCAATGTCGCGGGCATCCTCGCTGCGGTTCCTGAAGACGAAGGACGAGGTTCGCGCGATGACCGTGAGGTCTTTCAGGTCGGCCAGCCGATGCAACACCATTTCGGCGATGCCGAGTGCCAGGAATTCGTTGTTCGGCTCGGCGCTCAGGTTTTCAAACGGCAGGACCGCGACCGCGTGCGCCGGCAACACAGGGCCGGGCGCCGCCGGGCCGGCAGCGGGTGTCGGCGTTGCGAGAGCGGGCGCGCGGTGCAGAGACCAGTACGCCAGGCCGGTGGCCAGGATGATGGCCAGAACGACAGCCAGGACGATGGCAGCCTTGGCGCCCGTGCCGGGTGCGTCGCGACCGCGGCCGGCTCCCTCGAGCGAGACCGCTGCGGGGGGCGGCGGAAGTGCTGCCGAGGGGTGCGTCGGCAGTTCGGAAGGCACGGGTAGGACGGGTTCGGTCAGAACGAGGTCGGGCGGCGGCGGATCTGCCGGAGCATCGAGCCTCCCGACGAAGCGATACCCGCGCCGGGGAAGCGTCTCGATGTAGCGCGGGGTATCCGCCACGTCGCCGAGCGCCACCCGGAGCTTGCGCACGGCGGTGTTGAGGCCGGTGTCGAAATCCACGACGCCCTTCGGCCAGAGATACGCGATGAGTTGCTCGCGGGTGACGACCCCTCCCGCGTTCGCCACGAGCAGGTCCAGCACCTTGAGTGGCAGCTCCTGGAGACGCTGACGAACCCCCTCGCGGCTCAAATCGCCCGACTGCCGGTCCAGGACCCAGCCATCGAAGGTGATTTTAGGTGCGTTCACGGGCTTGGAGCGTCGGATCAGAACTAAGTCAGCACCAGATCAGTGCGGATTCATGGTGTGGCGGAGACCGGTGACTAGTCTCGGTAACGCGATGAACGAACCCGGCACCCGACCGAACAGCGCGGCGCCGGACACCCAACCCGATCGAACACACGTTACGGAGACCGCCATGAACCGACTCACCCTGATGATGCTGACCGCCGCCCTGGCCACCGGAGCACAGCTCGCGCACGCCGATACCGCCGCAGCCTCGCCCAAGAAGGTGCTTGTACACTACGCCGATCTCGATCTGGTCCGGTCCCCTGGCGTGGTGGCCCTGTATCGCCGGCTGCAAGGCGCTGCCGAGACGGTTTGCACCCCCCTCAACGGCCCGGACGTCGGCCATGCGCTGATGTTCCGGCATTGCGTGGCGGATGCCATGTCGAGAGCGGTAACGGAGGTTGACCAGCCTGCTCTCGGGGCATACTACCGAGCAAAACTCCAGGGTCGCAATGCCATTCCGACGGAGGCCACTGCGCGCAAGTAACGCCAGCAAGGCCAACACACCGGCAACACGGGCGCCGCGCTTCAGGCGCGCGCCCGGTTCAACACGAACCGCGCTCACCGCAGCGCTGTCCGCCGGCGCGATCTCGTTTGGGCTCGCCGTTGCCCGGGCAGACGAACCCGGTCCCGAGCTCAGCGAGGTGGTCGTGACCGGCTCGCGAATTCCCACGGACGTGCTCACCTCCTTTGCGCCCGTCATCGTGCTCGAGCGCGCGGACATCGAACGAGGCAACCCGGACTCCGTAGCCCAGCTGCTGCAGGCACTGCCCGCAAACACCGGCTCGGCACTCAACACCAACGTGAACAATGGCGGCGACGGCTCCGCGCGCGTGGACCTGCGCGGCCTCGGCCCCGCCCGCACGCTGGTGCTGTTGAACGGGCGGCGGCTCCCGAACGGCGGCATCGGCGCCGATGCGTCCGTCGATCTCAACTCCATTCCGGTTTCGATGATCGAGCGCGTCGAGGTGCTGACGAGCGGCGCTTCGGCCATCTACGGCGCGGATGCGGTCGCCGGCGTCATCAACATCCTCACCCGCCGCAGCTTCCGCGGCTTGGAGCTCGAGGCCGATCATTCGCTGACGGAACGCGGCGACGGTGCGGTGACGCGAGTGCAGGCGCTGGTGGGAGCCGGCGCGCCAGGGAATGTTCAAGGCATGCTGGGCATCGACTACACTCGCCAAGCGCGTGTCACATTCGATCGGCGTGCGTATTCATCCTTGCCTTTGACGATTTTCGACGCTGGCGGCACGCCGCAATACTTCGGCAGCGCGACCACGGCGTACGGGCCGATTCGCGTGCCGAGAGGCAACAGGCTGGGGCTCAATCCGGGCCGCTATCGCCTCATCGCCGGCGCTGCGGGCGACTCGGCGGCGGATTACAAACTCTTCACGCCAGCCGACACCTTCAACTACGAGCCCTACAACTACTCGCAGACTCCGAACGAACGAACCGCCGCGTGGCTGCAGGGCTCGATGCCGCTCGGCGATGTCGTCACTGCGTTCGTAGAAGGCCTGTGGAGCCTGCGCAAGTCGTCGCAGCGCCTCGCCCCTACTCCGTACTCCACGGATGTGGATTCGGCACCGGAACTGGCGGATGGCTCGTTCGGCATTCCCGCGAACAACTACTACAACCCTTTCGGCGTGGACCTGTCGCTCATGAGAAGACGGTTCGTCGAGATCGCCGATCGCGGCTACAGCGAAGACGTTCGAATGTGGCGGGCATTGACGGGCCTGCGAGGCACGGCAGGAAGCTGGCACTGGGAGGCGTCAGCCGGCTACGCCGCTTCGACTGCGATCACACGGGAGACCGGGCTCATTTCGTTCGCGCGGCTGCTTCCCGCCATCGGGCCCTCGGGGCCGAACGCGACAGGGAACATCGTTTGTGGCGCTCCAGATGCGACCGGCGTCGTGCCCTCGGCCAACATCATCGCGGGATGTGTTCCGGTGGATCTGTTCGGCGGGCCGGGCACGATCACCCCGGACCAGATCGCGAATCTCGAAGTGCCGCTGCGCGACAGCGGCCGCAATTCGCAGCGCGTTCTCGATATCAATGCGGAAGGCGAGTGGGGCTCGCTGTCCTCCCGGCCCATTGAGTGGGCGCTCGGTGCCACCTATCGGCGCGAAGCAGGCCGCTATCGGTTCGACCCTCTGCGCGCCACTGGCATTGCAGGTTCACCGCTGCAGGCAGACGTGCCCGGCGGTGACTTCGACACGCGCGAGGTCTATGCGGAAATGCGGGCGTCGCTGTTGCACGATATCCCTTTGGTTCGGATGCTCGCGGTGAGCGCCGGTGCGCGCTATTCGGACTTCTCGGATTTCGGAGGTCACGCCGTGTGGCAAGGCGGTGTGCGCTGGCAGCCTTTCGCCCCTTTGTCCGTGCGCGCAAGCTACACGGGCGTATTCCGGGCGCCAAGTATTGCAGAGCTCTACGAAGTCCAGGTGCGCGCGCTCGACGGCACCACGCTCGATCCGTGCGGAAATGACCCGAGCCCCTCGGAGCGCACCAACTGCGCCGCGCATGGCGTGCCGGGCGGCAGCTACGTGCAACCCATCGACGGCGGGTTCATCACGCTCGCCGGCGGCAATCGCCAACTCGGGCCCGAACGCGGTTCATCTTTCGACACCGGGCTGGACGTGCATTGGGGCGGCGCCGTGGCCGGCCGCGCGAGTGTCGACTTCTTTCGCACGGCCATCACAGGCTTCATCAGCTCGGCGGCGGCCAGCACGCTGCTGACGGAATGTGCCGATGAGAACCTGGCTGCCGCCTGCAGCCACATCGAGCGCAACGCGGACGGCAGCCTCAGGCGCGTCATTGCGACGGAACAGAATTTCGGGCGCGCCATGGTGCGCGGGCTGGATTTCTCGGTGACTGCCGATGCCGCCACGTCGGTTGGACAGTTTCAGGCCGGCCTGCTGACGACCTATCTCGCGCGTCGTGACAAGCAGCCGTTCGACGGCAGCGTCGTGGTGCACGAGGCCGGCTCATTCGACGCAGACAACCTCAGGGCCTTTCCGCACTGGCGCGCACTCGCGCACGTCGGATGGCAGCGCGGCGCATGGCAACTCACTTACGCGCTCCAATATATCGGTGCGTATGCCGAAGACGTGCCACTCGACGACGCCACCACGTATCGGCACTCCATTCCTGTCGTGATGTATCACGATGTGGAGTGCGGTTATGAGCTCTGGTCAAAGACGCGACTGCGATTCGGCATCAACAATGTCACTGGCAAGGATCCGCCATTCGTCGACAACAATTCGGGCGGTAACACGGATACCGCGACGTATCGGCTGTTGGGCCGAACCTACTTCGCAGACATCCGCTTTCAGTTTCACTGAGCAGACGGGAGTGCCCGGCGACGCTGCGCCAGAAACTCCCGTTCCCTGACATTGCCGGCCTGCGCGATCGCAGACTCATACGCCGCTGACGCCTCGGCGATCCGGCCTACCCGACGCAACAGATCCGCGCGTATTGCGTGGAACAGGTAATAACCCTGCAGGCCCAGCCCGTCGACGATCGCGAGCGCGAGCAGGCCCATCACCTCGGGGCATCGGGGGGCGGCTGGGTCGACCGGGGGGATAAAGACGCTCAGCAGATAGTGTTTCATGGAGGCTCCTCGAGCTTGCCGGCCGGCACTGTGCCGGTTTCTCGCCCTCTAAACGAACGGTCGAGGGGGAAATCGACAGGCAAGCCGCAGAATCGGCGCTATTATTCCAGCCAGCCTCGGGCTCGAGAGTACTGAAAGCAGTCCGGGTGGCGCTGAAGGAGAACGACAATGGTCAATGGGTCCTGCCTCTGCGGAACGGTGAGCTACGAAGTGAGCGGCCCGTTCAACGCGATGATGAGCTGCCATTGCTCCATGTGCCGCAAGCATCACGGCTCCGCATTCGCCACGTATGTCTCCGCGCCGATCGACAGTTTCCGCTGGATATCGGGCGAAGATGCGCTCCTGAGTTATCAATCTTCGGCGAAGGGACAACGCAGCAGCTGCAGGACGTGCGGCTCGGTCGTGCCGCTCATGTTGACGAGCCACGGCCTCGCACTGTTGCCTGCCGGTCCGCTGGAAGGCGAGCTGGGCCTCACGCCTCAGGCCCACATGTTCGTCGCCTCCAAGGCACCCTGGTACACCATCACGGATGAGCTGCCTCGGCACGACGAATATCCTCCGGAATACGGAACGCCCGCCCTGCAGCGCCCGAAGGTGCAAGCGCGCGCTGGCATCACGGCAGGTAGTTGCCTGTGTGGCGACATCGCCTTTGAAGTGGCTGACCCGCCGTTGTTCATGCAGAGCTGTCACTGCAGCCGCTGTCGCCGCGCGCGAGGCGCCGCGCACGGCACGAACATCTTCTACAAGGCGAACCAGTTTCTATGGAAGCGGGGCGAGGGGCTGGTGTCGGATTACAAGCTCCCCGAAGCGAAGTTCTATGCCGTCTCGTTCTGCAGCCAATGCGGCTCTGCCCTGCCGCGAGTTTCCCGCGAGCGCGACATCGCGGTGATTCCGGCGGGCAGCCTCCACACGGATCCGCCGATGCGGCCGCAGCGGAACATCTTCACGGCACACAAGGCGCCATGGTTCGCGATTACAGACTCGTTGCCGCGGTTCGCCGAGGGGCCGCCGCCGCCGCGGTAGTCACCCCGTCTTGCGTGGCTGCAACCATTTCGGCAGCAGGCTGTAGGGATCGATCTTGACGCTCGCGTCGTATTGAATGCCGTGATCGATCAACCGCTGCTGGATCGAACCGTTGCGCCAGGCATCGAACACTTCTGTGCAGCCACCGATGTGTTCACCGCCTAGGTAGACCTGCGGAATGGTCTTCGCGCCGGTGCGCTCGCCGAGTGCCGCGCGAATCTTGCCGCCGCGATCGCCCGCCTGGTACGCAACCGAGTCGAGGTCGACACTGTGGTATGCGATGCCGAGCTGCGCAAACAGCTTGCGCACCGACCAGCAGAACTCGCACCACTCGAGCGCGAACAGGACGACCGGCTCCTTACGGACCAGCTCGACGATGAAACGATCCGCATCGGCGTCGATCTCGACGGGCGCCGGTGCAGGCGCGGCCGCTGGCGGCGCGGGCGGTGGTGCGTCGAAACGGCAGGTCGGCGTCGAGCGTGACAACTCGATCTCGTCGGGCGTCATCTCCTCGCCGATGTGCTCGAACAATGGCGTCGACAGGTAGCGCTCCCCCGTGTCGGGCAACATGCAGACGATGTTGGTGCCGGGAGGCGAGCGGTGCGCTATCGACAGCGCCGCAGCCAGCGTCGCACCGCTCGAGGTGCCGACGAAGATGCCTTCCTTCTGCGCAAGCTCGCGCGCCAGGCGCAGCGCTTCGCTGCCCGCAACGGGCACGATCTCATCGACGTAGCCGGCGGCCACAGCGTCTTCGGTCAGCTTCGAAATGAAATCGGGAGCCCACCCTTGCATGAGGTGAGGCCGGAATCGCGGATGACTCCCCGCGGGCGCGCCGGAGGCGTTGCGCGACTGGGGAATGCCGCTACCAAGAACCTGTGCGTTGTCGGGTTCGGCAGCAATGATCTTCGTTTGCGGGCGCAGCTTCTTCAGCACGCGGCCCACGCCCTTGAGCGTTCCGCCCGTGCCGAACCCCGTGACCCAATAGTCGAGCGGCTCAGTGGCGAAGTCGGCGATGATCTCCTGCGCGGTCGTGCGGGAATGCACGTCGGCATTGGCTTCGTTCTCGAATTGCCGGCACAGAAACCAACCATGCGTCTCGGCGAGCTCGACGGCCTTGGCGAGCATGCCGGAGCCCTTCTCGGACGCGGGCGTCAATACAACTTTCGCGCCGAGAAACCGCAATAGCTTGCGTCGCTCGATGCTGAAGCTCTCGGCCATCGTGACCACGAGCGGATAGCCCTTCTGCGCGCAGACCATCGCAAGGCCGATGCCGGTGTTGCCGCTCGTAGCCTCGACCACTGTCTGCCCGGGCTTCAGCGCGCCGGTCTGCTCGGCATTCTCGATGATCGCGCGCGCCATGCGGTCCTTGACCGAGCCCATGGGGTTGAAGGCCTCGATCTTGACGTAGACGTTGACGCCGGGCGGGGCCAGCCTGTTCAGCCTGACCAGGGGGGTATTTCCGATCGTGTGCAGGATGTTGTCGTAGCGGGCCACTTGGGCGTCTCCGGGTCTGCGTGTTGCAGGGACGGGCGCATTGTGGGGGGCGACCGTGGGAGGCGGCGTGGGAGAGAGCGTGGTTTCCTGGGGGGATCCGCCGTCAGGACTGAGTTCGTGCTCGGGGTGCAGGTTCAACTCCCCTCCTCGGAATTGCCTGCAGCCGCTGAAGGCTGCTGAGCGCTCAGGAGCTCTGATTGAACAGAGGCGCGCCAGGCGCCAGGTTGCGACCCTGAGGGCTCGTCGCGAGCGTCCGCTATCAGGTGCGGCGATTACAGATTCCGATGATGT
>FTFB01011044.1_pt1 | contig 11502 bp, 9 predicted proteins | sample 1658331 | NCBI WGS metagenome assembly FTFB01 (sample SAMEA3914816, study PRJEB12502) | metagenome | biome: forest; material: soil | place: USA | collected 2011-09-16 | depth 0.3 m | reverse complement strand
CGACGATCATCCGATATGTAATTCTGCCCACCAGCAATAGCGTCACTGCGGCACCGATGTAGGAGTTGGGTGTGTAGTAGCTGCCCTTCTCGTCCGACGAGAATTGGGTAAGTCGCAGCCCCAGCACCGCGATCGCGGCGCCTGCAATGAGCCCGCCCGCCAGCGCCTCGAGCAGCGCGGCCGAATGCGTGGGCGAACGCAGGGCCAGCGTCGCGAAGATCGCCACTACCACCGACAGCAGCGCGATGCGCACCATCTTGCGCTGGGGCTCGATGGGCTGGCGCCCGAAATTGGAACGAAAGCGCCGGTACAGGCGATAGCCGATGAGCGGCACGAGCACGGCAGGAACAAGGACCTGAGGCGTGATCAAGCGGGACCTCGCATGGGGCAGGTGGCGGTGTACGGTGCGTCGAATGCGGCGCGCAGTGTTCAGGATCGTGACGTCGTTGGCTACCCGGGTTGGCCGGCAATGCGCCGTAATTCGCCGGCAACCCGCTATACTCCCGCCCGGGCAACCTGAAACGCGGAATTTTAGTGCCGGCCAGCGCCCTCATCATCGACGACCATCCGCTCTACCGGGACGCGCTCACGCAGCTCCTGGGCACGATGCTCGGCGAACCGAACGTGAAGGCGGCCAGCTCTGCCGAAGAAGGGCTGCGGCTTGCGGGCCAGCTTGCCGATCTTCGCCTCGTGCTGCTGGATTTCAACCTGCCGGGAATGAGCGGCACCGAGGCCATCGGCGCGGTGCTCAGCCGGTTTCCTGATGCCGATATCGTTGCCGTTTCCGCGTCGGAAGACCGGTTGGACGCGACCTCGGCGCTGCGCGCGGGGGCGAAGCTGTTCATCTCCAAGGCGGTCGATACGGAGGTGATGGCAGACGCCATTCGCCGCACGCTCGCTGGAGATCATCGCACCGAGCGGCGATGGATCACGCCCACCGGCGCCGGCGTTCTCGACACGGGCGAAAGCTCTCCGTTGACGCCGCGGCAGCTGGAGATTCTCTCGCTGCTTCATCTTCCGAACAAAGAGATCGGGCTGCGCCTGGGGGTGGCTGAAGTCACCGTGAAGATGCACGTGTCGTCGGTGTTTCGCGTGCTCGGCGTGGCGAATCGCACGCAGGCGATGCAGGCGGCGCGGCGGCTTTCGCTCGGGGACAAGAAGTAGTTGCGTGTCGGCTAGTTCTGCGGAGCCTGCGCCGGCGCGCACAGCGCGCAGATTGCGTCGTGCAGCTCATCTTCTCGAAGCGGCTTGTGTAGAACGGCGAGGCCGCTAGCGGTGATTGCGCGTATCTGGTCCGGGTCCGTGTCGCCAGTAATGAGCAGCGCGGGGATGTCTGCGTTGAACTCGTTCCGAATCGCTTCCACCACCCCGACGCCGCTTTCGTCATCGCGCAGGCGGCAGTCGCACAGCAGGACGTCGGGCGGGCGGGTGCTGTCGGCGAGCTGCCGGAGCGCTTCCGACCCGGATGTGGCCGCGATCACCGTACAGTTCCACTGACGCAGCAGCACTTGCGCGGCGTCGAGGATCAGCTCTTCGTCATCCACCACCACGACTACCGTGCCAGACAGGTCGCGGCGCGTGCCGCCTGGCCGATTGAATCGAATGGCAGGCAATTCCGCGGGATTCCCCGGTTGCAGATCGAACGCGAACAGGCTGCCGTGGCGCCTGCGTGAGATCAGGGTGACGGGTGCCTCCAGCAGGCGCGCCAGCCGCTCCACGATCGCAAGGCCGAGCCCCAGTCCCTTCGAGCGATCCCGCTCACGATTGCCTACCTGATAGAACTCTTCGAACACCAGCGACTGGTCGCCCTGATCGATGCCCACGCCGCTGTCGTACACGCAGACACGAACCGCGCCCTGGCGGCGCCGGCATCCCACGACCACTCCGCCGCGCTCCGTGTAACGAATGGCATTGGAAATGAGATTGCGCAGGATGCGCTCGACCAGCGCCGGGTCGCTCTTCGCAAACGCGGCAGTCCGCCGCACGCGCAGGCGCAGGCCTTTCACCCGCGCCTGCGGCTCGAACTCCAGCCGCGCGCGGGCGAGCATGGGGCCGAGCGCGAAGGTGCTGACCTGCGGCTTTACGGCGCCGGCGTCGAGCTTGGACACGTCCAGCAGCGTGCGGAACATCTCGTCCATGATGTGCGCGCACTGGCGCACCTTGGCGAGCAGCGAGGCCGCCTGCCGCGGCAGCTGGATCTGCGCGAAGGCCCCGAGGTACAGGTTCAGCGCGTGAATGGGCTGCCGCAGGTCGTGGCTGGCGGCGGCGAGGAAGCGGGATTTCGCAACGTTGGCCGTTTCCGCCGTTTCTTTTTGCTGGGTGAGCTGCGCGACCAGGTCGACGTTCTCGAACCGCAGCCGCATCGACTCCACGAACAGCCGGTTGAACGAACGCCGCGACCAGAGCACGACCATGCTGAGGTTGCACAGGCCGATCGCGAACGCGACCTGGATTGGGCCGCCTTTCAGCGCCAGCCCGACGATGCACGGCACGGTCGAGGGAATCATGAACGCGAGAAACGTGGCGTAATGCGGGGCGTAGCTGAACATCGCAGCCACCGCCATGAAGATGAGCGCCACCGCGAAGACGATCTGGTAGATCACCTCGCCTTCGGGGAACAGGAAGAGCGCGCCCGCTCCCCACAATGCACCCGATGCGAAAGACGCTGTGGCCGCCTGGCGCAGCCAGCGGCGAGAGGTATCGGGCCCGAACACGACCCCGCGGAATCTCAGCCACCCAGGCGCGCGAACCACCGTGAGCACGACGAAGCTGCCGAGCCACGCATAGAGAAGGTGATCCGGAACGACCGGCCGGAAGACGATGACGACGAGCGCAACCACGACCAGCCCGCCGAGCGCCGCGGTGGGCACGCTCCGGTGAATGTATCGGGCCTGTTCGGCCTCCAGCGAGTCGTGGAATTGCACCTTGCGCAAGCTAGTGCCGGGAATACGGTGGCACAACCCATACTTCAGTACAGATGGCGGCGGGGACGAGCTCACTTTCGTTGTGCGCGCCCACCCTCAGGTCGCCGGCATTCGGCAACGCAAACAATAACTACCGTGCGTTTTCTAAATTCGCTTGCAGCTGCCCCGGCGCTCGCTTGCGCAGCCACCGGGTCGCATGCCCAGGCACCTCGCGCGGCGCCGTTCAGGCCGCTGATCGCGCACGCGCCGCCGTTCGCGCCGAAGGAGCCACTGTCCACATGGGGTATTCGCTTGTCGAAGCCGTGCGGTATCGTCTGCCCAACCATGAACACCGACACCCCTGCCCCCAGCCGCGAAGCCCTGTTCGGCGCACTCTACGAGGCCGCCGAGCTCGAGCACAACCTGATGTGCACCTATCTCTACGCCGCGTTCAGCCTGCGCAGCGGAGAAGGCGAGGGGCTCTCCAAAGACCAGTCGGTTGCCGTGGCACGCTGGCGCCGGACGATCATCGATGTGGCGATCGATGAAATGGGCCACCTGGCTGCGGTCTGGAATATCACGGCGGCCCTGGGCGGCGCGCCGCGCTTCGGCCGCGGCAACTTTCCGCTGGACCCCGGCATGCTGCCGGCGGGCATCGTGGTGAAGCTGGCGCCGTTCAACGAGGCGGTGCTGCAGCACTTCATTTTCCTCGAGCGGCCGAACGGCTCCACGGAGCTCGACGGTGAGGGTTTCACGCCCGAGCTGCAATTCAAGCGCGGCTCCAACCGCGTGCGGCTCACCCCGATGGCGATGGATTACGACACGGTCGGCACGTTCTACGCCACGCTCGGACAGAACCTGCGCAGGTTCGTCGAGCGGCTCGGCGAGTCGAATGCATTTTGTGGCGACCCGACGCTGCAGCTCTCCGATGCCGAAGTGTCGCTGACGGGTGCGAAGCCCGTGATCTGTCTCAAGACCGCGCTGGCCGCGTTCGATGCGATCGTGCGGCAGGGCGAGGGCGCAAGCGAAGATGAAACGGGGTCGCACTATCAGCGATTCCTTTCCATTCGCGGGGAGCTGGCCGCGCTGAAGGCCGCGAACCCGAACTTCTCGCCCGCTTTCCCGGCGGCAGTGAATCCGGTGCTGCGTCCGCCGTTGCGCCCGCAGGGGCGGGTGTGGATCGAGGATGACGCCGCGTTCGCGACGGTAGACATCGCGAATGCCAGCTATGCATTGATGCTTCGGCTGCTCGCGTATTCATACACGGTGAGCCGGCCGCTGCCGCAGAAGGCGCTCTCCGTGGACCTGGCGATGGGCCTCATGCGGGCGGCGACCATCCTGGCCGAGCGGGCCGCGCGCCTGCCTGCCGGGCCGTCGAACTCCGGCTGCAATGCCGGCATGTCGTTCACCGCCCTTCGCGACGCCGCGCCCTTGTTGCCCGGGCCGAGCGCGCATCGGTTTTTCACCGAGCGGCTGGGCGAGCTGGCCGATGCCGCGTCACAGCTCGCGCAGAGTGGCGATGCTCGCGCGCTGGCCGCATCGCGGCTGATTGCCGATCTGTCGAAGCGGGGCGCGCGCGGCTTTGCGCCGCAGGGCGCTGCGCATGGCGCGGGGGGGCCGGGCCCGGGAACACTGGGTACCGGTGCGCTTGGCCGGGTGACAGCGATCTCGTCTGCCGCCCCAACGTCGGCTACGTCGGGTGGCTCGGCTCAGGCCGCGGCCGCTTCGGCGACAACGAATGGCACGAGTCCCTCGATGAGTGCGAGTTCGCCGGGGAACGGCGGCGCCGCGCCGGGCTCACCGCCCGTGCCCACCGTCGTCGACGGGGTCGAACACATCGAAGGCAAGGACCTCACGTTGATCTATGAGGGCACGAAGTGCATTCACGCCCGATATTGCGTGACCGGTGCGCCTGAAGTGTTTCTCGCGAACGTGAAGGGTCCCTGGATCAGCCCCGATGCCATCGAAGTCGATCGCCTCGTGGAGATTGCGCATGTGTGCCCGTCGGGTGCGATTCGCTATCACCGCAAGGATGGCAAGCATGACGAGCTGCCGCCGGCGGTGAACCTCGTCGCCGTTCGTGAGGCCGGCCCGTATGCCGTGCGTGGCGACATTCGCCTGAACGGTGAGCCAGCGGGTTTCCGTGCAACGCTGTGCCGATGCGGTGCTTCGAAGAACAAGCCGTTCTGCGACGGGTCGCATCACGAGGCCAACTTCGCTGCGAGTGGCGAGCCACCCACCGGCAAGGCAGACATGCTGGCCGTGCGCGATGGCGTGCTGGCCATCGACCCGCAGACAGATGGTCCGCTTCAGGTGCGCGGCAACCTGGAAATCACGAGCGGCACCGGCCGCGTTGTCGCGCGCGTGGTGCAGACGCGGCTTTGTCGCTGTGGCCACAGCGCCAGCAAGCCGTTCTGCGACGGCAGCCATGCGCGGGTGGGGTTCAAGTCGGAGTGAAGAGCGGCAGGCCAGGCGTCGCGGGTGCGGGCGGCCGGCCCGCCGGAGCGCGCCACGTCGCAATCGCAGACGTTGCCGATGCGATCGGGCCGCGACGCAGGCTCGGTGCCCGTTACTTGTCCAGGAACGCCTTCAATCTTCCGATCGCGGCATCCCATTGCGACGACACGACGTCCGCGTAATCCCGCACTTCGCGTAACGGCGCCGGGTCGAGCTCGAACAGGCTTTCGCGGCCCGACTTCACGTTCTTCACGATGCGCGCGTTCGTCAGCACGCGCAGGTGCTTCGTCACCGCCTGCCGCGTGAGAGCCGTGCCCTCGGTGAGCTGGGCGATCGAGCAGGCATGCCCGTCGCTCAGCTTCGCTACCAGCGCGAGCCTCGTCTCGTCGCCAAGCGCGGCAAAGATCGGTGCGCAGGCGCGGCGCTCAGCCGCCGTGCTACGGGCTTTGGGCGACATGTTTCGCGATGTTCTGCGTCTGCATTTCCCACCCTCCACTGTTCATGCGCAGCGCTTCCATGCGGCGGTGAGCCGGAATGTCGTCGAACCCCGACTCGGTGATGACGAGCAGCGTGCCGCGCGCGACCGGCGACAGCCGGAACTCCACGAGCGTGGGCGGCTCCTTCGAATAGTCTGTGTCCGGGTCGACAGCATAAGGGTGCCATGTGAAGGAAAAGAGCTTCTCCGGCTGCATCTCCTTGACCGTGGCTTGCCACACGACGTGCTCGTAGCCCGGGTAAGCGATGCGGCCGCGTGACACCTGGCCGGACGCGAACGGGCCTTCGAGCTTCACCCGGAACCATTCGCCGAACTCGCGGTAGTCGGTGAGGGCGCGCCACACGCGCGACGGGGAAGCCTCGAGCTCGATGCGTTTCTCGATCTGATTGTCCATTTGACCGTCCACATGCAACCGATGGGTTGCATATTAGACGAGTCGTGGACAAATGCAACCGAAAGGTTGCGCTTGGCTGTGGGGAAGAACCCCACGCGGCCCGCAGCACGCAGATCGCGGCGTTACGGGTTTACGGTGTCGGCGCGGCAAGGATCTCGATGAGCATGCAGGCCGCGGCGTCACCTGCTGCCGCAACGGTGACGTCGACGTCACCGTCCGACGCCTCGAGCCACAGGGCATCGTAAGGGCTCAGCTCGTGCTCATGGCCACGCTGGCTGGCCGTCATCGGCGCGAGCGCGACGATGAACGCAACGCCGGCTCGCTTCGCGATTCCGCGACGCCCCTGGATCGGCACTCGCGTCATGCGCGACGAATACTTCCCTCGCCGCGTCATCACGTTCAGGTCTATCACCGGCGCGCCACGCGGGTCGCCGCTCGTCAGTACGTCGCCCTGGAAATGCACAGAGGGCGACTGCGGGCCCAGCGAAAGCTCGTCACGCCCCTGGATCGAAAGCCTGAGCACGCCTTCCAGCACCGCGAGCTCCCGATCCACGCCCGGGAACGCCGAGAACGGCCCGCCGCGGCTCACGGTTGCAATGCTGATGCGCCAGTCGAAGTCCGAGGCCCCCGTGCCCGGGGGCCACGCGGCGACTTCGCGAGTGACGCCGCCACCATTTCTCCACGGCGTCTGCACGCCGTCACTCGCTTTCAGTATCTGCATCGAGACCTTATAGCCGCATCAATACTTCACGTCTCCATGAATTACACGCGGTGCGGCCGTGACAACAGGCTTCGTCCCGATGTATGCGTCCGAGTTGGGGTCCGTCGGGTTCTTGAGGTCCGACTGCGACGGCAGCGTGACGTTGCCCGGCAGCGCAAGCCCGGCCGTGGAGCATGCCGCGAGCGGCTTCTGCGCGAAGCGGATCTCGCGATCGAGCCACTTGGCGACATAGGCGGTCTGGCCGTCGGTGCTCGTCACGCGGCCCTTCGTCTCATCGTAGGGAATGGCGAAGGAAGGCACGTAACGTGCTTCCTGCGAATTGCAGTTGATCGGCGCATTCGAGACACGTGATACGCACCCGCCCGGCAGGCCCCACAGCTCACCGAAGCCGCCGTACTGGAGCACGATGCTCTTGCCGGCATACTGCCCGTACTGCGCGCCAGTCGGCACCGTGTAGGCGAGCTGCAAAGGCGCGTCGAACGTGAGGATCGTGCCGTTCGAATCCTTGACCGCCGCGAACTGGTTCCAGTTGTTCGCCCCGGTTTCCCACTGGTAGTACACCTGCGCATCGTTCACCTTGAAGTCGCAGTAGGTGCCGGAGCCCACCGAGCACTCGGCATCCGAGAGCTGCGTGAACAGCCGGCCCGTACGCACGCCGTTCATGTACGCGGGATGTTGGGCCAGGGCCTGGCTATTGGCGAAGGTCACCGCCGCATTCGCGCCGTCGCGAAGCGTGACGGTCGCTGCATCGGTGGTGTAGGCGACAACTGCGTTCGCCTGCGTAGGCTGGAAGTTATTATTTGTGCCGGTCACGTAGGGCGACGTTGGCCCCTGGCCATTGCCCGCCCCGAAGTACGCGGCGAGCGAAGCGCCGCTCGGGCAGTTCTGCACGCAATAAAGCTGTGACGGCAGGTCTGCCGGATATACGAGATCCTGCGAACGGAACATCACCTGCACGGCGTTCGAATCCACCGAGCCGCCTACGCCCTGCAGGTTGATGAACACTTCGCCGCCGAGCGACTGCGAATAACCCTGCATACCGCCGCGCGACGCCCAATATGAGGCGCTGACATCCTGCGGGCTCTGCAGCTCCTGGTTCTGGCAACCGTTCTGGTCGCAAGCCATCTTCGAAGTCGCTATGAACGTGCCGCGCGCTTCATCCCAGTAGAGCTCGTACTGCGAATTGGGCTGGGCGCCGGAGAAGAAGCCGGCTGAATCGAAGCCGACGAACGTAGTGAACTTGATCTGGTCCATCGAGTGCAGCGTGCGCGTGTGCCGCGTGTACTTCGTGAGCTTGCCGTCAGACTTCACGACCTTGTAGCTGGTGCGTGTCGCGTTCTTGCCGTCGGCATAGTCGACCTTCTCGACGGTGCTGCCATTCTCGAGCGAGACCTGCGCTTCCGGCGGCAGTGACAGGCCGTAGTATCCAAGGTAGCCGTGATACGTCGTGCCGCCCGCGGTCACGTCGATGGGAAACCCGGAGTTGCGCGTAATGCGCGCGCCCGTGTCCGCGTTGTAGAGACCATATCGCCACACCGACATTCCGGTGTCAGGGTCGGAGGCATCGCGGCTGAAGCACTGGTCGACGACGTCATCGGCGCGCCGGAACAACCCTGCGTCGTACGCGAAGAGAAACGCGCTGTTGCCGCCCTGCCCATTGTGTACGAGCCGGCCGGTGCCGCCTGTTGCGCTGGCCGTGGCCAGACGCATCGCGGTCGTTTCATCGCCGTTGCCCTGGCTGTCGAGCTGGTAGAAGTTCAGGCCGCTGGCTGTGCCTTCCAGATAGCCGCGCGACGGGCAGCCGTCGATGCCGTCGGCCTTGCCGCAATAGTCGAGCCGGAAAAGTCCGTAGACATTCGAGGCCGAGGGCGCTTCGGTGGCGGCGATGTGCACGTAAATGGTCTGGTGGTGCCCTTCTTCATCGAGCTCCAGCCAGGCCTTGGTGACCATCGGGTCGGTGTTCGACGCGCGGGTCGAATTGACGGTGGCGGTGATGTACGAAGCCGCCGCCTGTGCGCCTTCGCTGGTCGAGCCCGCGTTCGAAGTGCTGGAGCGCTTCGCCGAGTCGCACTTGTTCTTGTCGACGAGCGCGAGATACGAGCCGTCGTTCACGAGCGCGTCGGCGCTCAGGGCGTGCATGATGCACGCGATCATGTTCACTTCGCCGATGCCGCTCGAGGTGGCATCTTCGACGTGGCTGGATTGGGCATCGGTGCGATAGGCGGAATTGCTGCCCGGGGCCGCATGCGCGGTCGAAGCCAGTGCCGCCGCAACGGCGAGCGCCACGGCGCCCGTGCGAAGGTTCAGTATGGTCATGGAGTACTCCGGAAAAGAATGCGTTGCTGGCTTCAGTCTGCGTGCGTGGCAGTGACTACCGAGACGGAGCTCGGAGTTGCGACGCCTTGAATCGGCACCGGAGTCACCACCGGCGGCGGAACGTTCGAAACGGGCGGCGTGCCCGCGGCAGTAGAGCCGCCGCCACCGCAACCGGCCATGAGACATAAGAGCGCAGCGAGACTCGCTGCATTCCGGGTGATACGAAGTGAGACTTGCAACGCGATACTCCTGGGATGATCGCCCCCACAGGCGAGTGAACTCGGGCGTCGCGGGTTGTACGTGAGCGTCGCTGTACGAAAGAAGAGACGCCGCACACTTCGAGCGCGCCGTTGCATTGAAGCGGACGAGATTGGGACTGCCGTCGCGAAAGCGCCGGCACTGCGGAAAATACCGGGGAGCAAACTGTGAAGAAGTTCGCCTTGATCGTTGCAGCTTGCGCGCTCGGTGTGCTGCTGCTGTTCGCAGTGTGGATATGGAGCCGCCCCGAGCGCGGCACCACAGGGCAGGTGAGCACGAGATTTCGCTGGCTCGGGCCGAACGATCGCATCGTCGTCGATGGCTTCGACGACCCGAAAGTGCAGGGCGTTGCGTGTCACATCAGCCGCGCAGTCACGGGCGGCGTGAAAGGCGAGCTGGGTTTTGCTGAAGACACGAGCGACGCCAGCATCGCGTGTCGCCAGGTGGGGCCGATCCGGTTCAAGGGCGAGATCAAAGACGGAGAAAGTGTTTTCGACGAGCGCCGCAGCCTGGTCTTCAAGCGCTTGCACGTGGTGCGCTTCTACGACCGCGCGCGCAACGTTCTCGTGTATGTTTCCTACAGCGATCGTGTGATCGAAGGCAGCCCGAAGAACTCGATCAGCTCGGTGCCCGTAATGGGCTGGGTGGCCCCACAGGTCGAATGAGCAGCGTGCCTGCTGCTACATGACCCGGCCGCCTCGGGATTTTTTCGGGGCAGTTGTCGGTTTCGCCGCCGCCCGCGCGTCTTGATATAAACAGGAGCGCCATTCCGTGAAATACGCCTTGCTCATCTACGAAACGCCCCAGGCCTTCGCGGACCGGGACCAGGTCGGGGACTCCGAGTATTACGCTGCCTGGCGTGCCTATTACAGGTCGCTGGTCGATGCCGGCGTCTATGTGGCCGGCGATCCCCTTCACTCCCCCGAAACCGGCACCACCATACGGAAGCGGGACGGCAAGCGGCACATCCAGGATGGCCCGTACGCAAACACCAAAGAGCAGCTCGCCGGATTCATCGTCGTCGAGCTTCCCTCGCTCGATGTAGCGCTCGAGTGGGCCACCCGTTGCCCCGCGACGCTCTACGGAGCGGTGGAAGTGCGGCCCCTCGCGCCTGAACAGAAACGACGCGTGACGTGTGAGGGCGACTGATTCCCAAGCCGTTCGCAGCGCTGTGGAAGCGGCTGCGCGCGAGTGTTACGGACGCCTCGTCGCGTTTCTCTCCGCCCGCACGCGCGATGTCACCGTTGTGGAAGATGCGCTGAGCGACGCGCTGCTCGCGGCGCTCACCGCCTGGCCGCACAACGGCATTCCGAAGAGTCCCGAGGCCTGGTTGCTGACAACGGCGCGGCGGCGTCTCACAGACCGCGCGCGGCACGAGAAAGTGCGTGACGCCAGCGCGCTCACGCTCGAGATCATCGCCGCGGAATCGCTCGCGTTCGATTCGCCGGGCCCCATTCCAGACGAGCGCCTGAAGCTGCTGTTCGTTTGCGCCCACCCCGCGATCGACCCGGATATGCGCACGCCGCTGATGCTCCAGACCGTGCTCGGCCTCGAAAGCGCAGAGATTGCCCGGGCCTTTCTCGTGGCGCCGGCCGCCATGAGCCAACGTCTCGTGCGGGCGAAGAACAAGATTCGCGACGCCGGCGTCGCGTTCGACGTGCCAGAGGCACAGGAACTTCCGGAGCGGCTGGAAGCCGTGTTGAACGCCATCTATGCCGCCTATGGCAACGGCTGGGAAGACGCCGCAGGAGTCGATACGCGCGCGCGAGGGCTGGCGGAAGAGTCCATCTGGCTCGCGCGCGTGCTGCTCCAGGTAATGCCGAACGAGCCCGAGGTGCAGGGCCTGCTCGCGCTCATGCTTCACTGTGAAGCAAGGCGGCCGGCGCGGCGTTCGGCGGAGGGAAAGTTCATCCCGCTGTCGGAGCAGGATCCGAAGCAGTGGAGCGCGGCGCTCATT
>FTFB01009267.1_pt1 | contig 11504 bp, 12 predicted proteins | sample 1658331 | NCBI WGS metagenome assembly FTFB01 (sample SAMEA3914816, study PRJEB12502) | metagenome | biome: forest; material: soil | place: USA | collected 2011-09-16 | depth 0.3 m | reverse complement strand
GCGCAAGGAGCACAGCGACGCCGGCGCGCCGCCCGAGCTTGCCGCACGCGTCGCATGCCTCGACGCCAACAACGCCGCGCTCGACATCGTCGAGCTCGCCAACGCCCACGGTGCGCGTGTCGTGGACGTGGCTCGTGTGTACTTCGAGGTGGGCGCCCGCACGGGCCTCGACTGGATGCGCCAACAGGTCGAACAGCTCGGAGTCGACGGTCCGTGGCAAGCCGTCGCGCGCACCGGCCTGCGCGACAACGCCATGCGCATCCATCGGCGGCTCACAGAACGCGTGCTGGCCCAGCGCCCGCCTCGAAAAGAACGCGCCACGGCCCAGGTGCGGGTAACGGCGTGGGTCGAGTCGCTGGGCGAAGAGCTTGCCCACTGGCAACGCACGCTCACAGAGATGCGCGCCGCCGGCGCCGCGGATTTCGCGACGCTCACCGTTGGCGTCGAGACGGTACGCAAGCTCGCGGATTGACATAGCGTCGCCATGACGCGACTTCATGGCCAGCTCGCCGGTTACGCGGACGATCGTGCTCCTCGCTGTGCTATAAAACGCGGCGGAGGTAGCGCGCGTGCCTGGAAAACTCATTCTCGTTCGCCACGGACAGAGCATCTGGAACGTCGAAAATCTCTTCACGGGATGGTACGACGTGGACCTGTCGCAGCACGGCCATCGCGAAGCGGCCGATGCCGCCAGACAGCTGCTCGCGGAAAAGATCAGCGTCGACCTGGCCTTCACCTCGGTGCTGAAGCGCGCGATCCGCACGCTGTGGATCATCATGGACGGGATGGATCAAATGTGGCTGCCGGTGGAACGCTCGTGGCGACTCAATGAGCGTCACTACGGTGCGCTGCAAGGGCTCAACAAGGCGCAGACCGTGGAGAAACACGGCGAGGCGCAGGTGAAGATCTGGCGCCGCAGCTACGACATTCCACCGCCGCCGCTCACCCTCGATGATCCGCGCCATCCGCGTTTCGATGCGCGTTATGCCGGCATCGACGTGAAGCTGCTGCCCGCCACCGAGTCGCTGAAGGACACGCTGGCGCGCGTGCAGCCGTACTGGGTGAGCCGCATCGCGCCCGAGCTGCGCTCAGGACGCAACGTGATGGTGGTTGCTCACGGCAACAGCCTGCGCGCGATGGTGAAGATGCTCGACAACGTGTCGGAAGCGGAGATCACCGAGCTGAATATTCCGACAGGTGTGCCGCTCCTGTACGAGCTGGATCAGGAGCTGCAGCCGCTTTCGCATCGGTACCTCGGCGACCCCGCGGCGATCGCCGCGGCGGCTGAGGCAGTGAGAAGGCAGACGGAAAAGAAATAGGCGCGGCTCAGCCGCTGCCCCAGCCGTCGTATCGACCCTTGTGGGTTCTCGCGAGCGCGTTGAAGCGTCGGCTCAGCACCTTCATGTCGGGCGTGTGAATGCGCATGTTGCGCGTCGCGCTCAGGCTGAACGGAAACTCCGGGTTATCCGGCACGGCCTTCACGTCGACCTGAAAGCCTTCCTTCTCGAGCTCGCTGTGGATCGCCGCACAGGCGGCCTCGTTCGTCAGGGCGAAGAAGAAATTGACGTCGTGCGGCTGGAACGGATCCTGCCCGCGCTTGCGCAGCTCGGCGATCAGCTTCTCGTCCCAGTGCTCGCCATGCACCTCGCGGCCCTTCTTCATGGTGGTGTAGAGCCGGAACGCTACGGCTGCGACCGTGAGCACCACCAGCGCCAGAAACAACCATTCCATCATCGGAAGAACGCCCCTCGCATCAGTCGAACGATGGCTTGCGCTTGTCGAGGAACGCGCTGATGCCTTCGAGCCCTTCGGCGCTGCCCGCGGAGGCGGCGATGGTCTCGGCCTCGAGCACCATCTGCGATTCGAACGCGCCAAGCGAGGCCGACACGAGCCGCTTGGTGCGCCCGAACGCGCCCTTGGCGCCGAGCGTCAGCCGTTCCGCGATCTTGAGCGCTTCGCTCATCAGCTGGGCATCGCTCACCACGGCGTTTACCAGGCCCCAGCTCAACGCTTCAGCGGACGTGAGCGAACGATTGAGCAGGAACAACTCCATCGCGCGCTTCGTTCCGATGGCTCGCGGCAACAGGAACGACGTGCCCGCATCCGGCGTGAGCCCGACGGCGGTGTACGCAAGATTGAACTTCGACGTCTCCCCGCACAGCGTGAGATCCGCCATTGCGGCAAGGCCGACTCCGGCACCGGCCGCCGTGCCGTTCACCGCGGCAATGAGCGGAGCATCCATGCGCACGAAGTGCGAGATCGCCTCATGCAGGTACGTCGTGAGCTCGCGCAGGTAAGCGTCGGCGGCCTTGCCCTTGCTGAGCATGCCGCGCAGGTCGCCGCCGAAGCAGAAATTGCGGCCCGCGCCCGTGAGCACCACCGCGCGCACGGCGGAGTTGCGGCCGCAAGTCATGGCGGCGGCGAGCAGATCCATGGCGGTCTGCAGATTGAGCGTATTCGACACGTCCGGCCGGTTGATGGTGACGATGGCCACGGCACCGCGGCTTTCGACTTCGACGGTCGGAGCAGACATGGAGAGATCCTTCTGGGTTTACTCGTCCGGAGCAATGGTCACGCGCAGCCCCGAGAGCGCCGGCGTGAACTCGATCTGGCAGGACAACCGCGATTCATCGGTGAAGTGCGACAGTTCCTGCAGCAGCTCGCGCTCGTCCGATTGCGGCGGGGGGAGCCTGTCGCCCCACGCGGGGTCCACATAAACGTGGCACGTAGCGCAGGAACACATGCCACCGCAGATCGCAGCCACCCCGTAGTCGAGCTCGCGCAGCGTTTCCATGACCTTCAGTCCGGTGCGGGCCTCCACTTCGTGCTCCACACCGTCACGGTCAACCACCTTCAACAACGCCATTCGCTCGCCCTTCCAGAAAATCTGCCTACGATCCGGCCTGACGCGGCCAGCGCGCTAGTCTGCCGGGGTCGGGCACGGGGCGCCAGCGTTGCGAGCGTCGTCCGCCACGAGTAGGGGTGCAGGCCCTGACGTTTGTCACTTCAGCCGGTAACCCTTGCGAGCAGCCCCTGCTCCGCCGCCAGTTCCTGTGCGGAAGCCGGCGCCCCGAGGCGCCGCACGCGATACCAGAAGTAACTCACCAGCATGCTCAGCCACGTCGTGGCGGCGAGCATCTCGGGCGACACCTGGCGGGCGAGCCCGCTCGCATCGAGCAGCGCATCCGCATGAGGAGTGGCCCGCGGGTAATAGGCGAGCACGCACGCGAGGTCGAGCAGCGGGTCCGTCACGGAGCCGTATTCCCAGTCCAGCAGGAAGAGCCGACCGGTCCCGATCAGATTGGTGTGGTGGAGGTCATGGTGAACCACACCCGCTGGACGGCTCGCGTTATCGCTGACGTGCAGCGCCGCCCGGGCGCGATCGATGAGTTGCGACAGGTGAGCACCCTCGTCGGGCAACGCCGCGCACAGGCGCTCATGGAGCCGCTCAATCGATGCGCCGATATCGAAGGGCGCCACCGCCGGCGGTGCCACCGAATGCAGCACGCGCAGAGTCGAGCCGAGCTGGCGGAGCCGCTCCTGCCTGCCGAGGTCCTCTTCGGTCCAGGTCGGGCCCGGCACGTGATCCATGATCATGAAGTGGTAGCCGGGATCGATATAGACGAGCGCCGGCGCGAGTCCCGCCGCGGCCGCCGCCGCGTGCAGCCGTGCTTCCCGCCCGTGATCTGCACCGAGCGCAGCCGCCGCGTCATTGTGGATGCGCGCAACGAACATCCCTGCCGCAGTCTCGACGCGGAAACTGCGGTTCATGGTGCCGCCGGGCAAACGCTCGGCCCACGCCGGGCCGCCGGCGGTGAAACCGGGCACGTGCGCCAGTACCTCCTCGGGGATCAGCCCGAGGGCGCGGGTGCGCGGCGGCTCCTGGACCATGAGACGAACCCGAATGTGGCGATGACGAGGTAGATCGCCATCAGGAGGGCAAAGAACATGAGCCCCTGCGAGCCGAACAGGAAGATCGAAATGGCGTCGAAAAAGATCCAGTAGAGCCAGTTCTCGAGCTTCACCTGCGCGGTCAGCCACGTCGCGAGCAGGCTGCCGAACGTCGTGAACGAATCGAGAAACGGCCACGCGGCCTGCGTTTCGCTCGCCAGTACGCGCGCCAGGAGCCCGCTCAGCACGAGAACGCCGACGAGGCCGATGAGATGAGCCCGGATCGGCCACGTGGTGATGACCGTCTGCTTGCCCTCATCGCGCGACCAGTGCCAGAAGCCGTACCCCGCCATGCCGACGTAGTAGACCTGCAGGCATGCCTGCATCGGCAGCTTCGCCTGCCAGGCAAGCACGACGGCGATTGCGGAGCTGACTCCGCCTGCCACCCAGCACCAGCGCGTGCGACGAACGGCGAGGATGGAATAGACGAGGCCCAGCACTACGGACACCGCTTCAGGCGCCGCCGTTCTGCGTAGTCCCTCGACAACCGAGTCGATCAGCTCCACGCGATCACGCGACCGCCAGCGGGCCCAGTACCTTCATCACGAACACCGCCTTCTCGTTGTCCGCTGCGCACGCCTCGAAGGTCTTGCGGATCTCGCGCACGAGCACGTTGAAGATGTCGTCGTACGAGCCGAACACCTGCGTGCTCATGCTGTTGGTGATGACCTTGAAGCGTCCTGCCGCATTCAGCCGATCGATGAAGTCCTGGATCGGCGGGATGTAATTCGCGTTGAGCGGATAGAGACTCATTTCGACACCGATTTCCATGGAGGCACCTGACTGCAAGAGTTAGCGGAAGGAGTAGTGGAACGAGACGCCCACGGTGCGCGGATCACCGCGCTGGATGTACAGCTTCTCCACGACGCTGCCCGGCGTGTTGCTGAAATAGAAGCCGCGGATCGCATACTCGCGGTCGAACACGTTGCGGCTCCAGAGCTGCGCCGACCAGCGCGAGGTTTCGTAGCCGAACTGCACGTTCGTGAGCACGTAGGCGTTGGACTGCGTGTCGTTCGGCGGCACGTCGAAATAGAACTTGTCGAGCGCGGTCAGGCCGACGCGCGCATTCCAGCCCGTCGGGTGATGCCAGTTCGCAGTCAGCGCAGCCTGATACTTCGGCGCGTGCGGCTGCTCGCGATCCGGCACCATCGTGCCGCCCTGCTCGTAGTCCTGGTAGCGCGTGCGCAAGATGCCGAGCGAACTGTCGACGTGCCACTGATCAGTGAGCTGCCAGCGCAAACTGGATTCGACGCCGTAGTTGTAACCGCTGGAAGCGTTGTCCGTGAAGAACACGTAACTGTTCGGATCCGACGGATCGAGCTGCTCGCCCGTGCGAATCTGCACATCGCGGCGCTTCGAGTAGAACACGGACACATCCGCGTACAGCCTGCGATCCGGCGCCGCGTACTTGAGGCCGGTCTCGTAGTTCCAGAGATACTCGGGACGGAAGCGCAGACGATCCAGTGGCACGGCGCCGAGATTGAATCCGCCTGCTTTGTAGCCGCGCGAAATCGTCGCGTAGCCGGTCAGTGCCGAGGTGAGGTCGTATGAGGCCGAGGCCTGGCCGCCAAGCATGTCATCGCTCGAGCTGAGATCGGTGACACGATCTTCGGCCTGCCAGAAACCCGCATCCTTGTAGGTCGCCCTGCGCTGCTCAGTGCGCAAGCCAGCCGACAGGCGCAGCTTCGCGGCCGCCACGACATCGATCTGTGCGAACTGGGCCGTGGTATTCGCGCGATAGCGACTGCCGAGGAACTCATCGAGCGTGCCGTCGTTCTCCGAATCGAACGGATCCACGTACGTGCCCACGCTCGTATCGTGACCGGTTTCGTGCAGGCTCTGGCCGTACGCGCCCACGACAAACGCCACGTCGCCCGGATTCACGGCTTCATTCGAAGCGAACCGCGCTTCGAGGCTGCTCGTGTGGCGATCGCGGCTCGACCACGAGAAGTAGTCGTACGTGTACGGCGCCCAGGTGTTCGCGTTGCCCCAGTCGCCGTCGAAGCTGTTCACGCTGCGCGAGTCTGCAACGGAGCCGATGACCGTGAGCGTGCCCAGATCGCGCACCCGTGACGTGAAGCGCGCCGAGCCCGCCGTCGCCTTCTGCGTGTCCACCCCTGGCCGATCTGATTGCGAATGCCAGGAGTTGTCGTTGGACCAGGCGTCGTAGCCGTTGTCGATATTCGCGTATAGCAGCGCGAGATCCAGCCGCGTGTCGGCTGAAATCTCAACGCGCCACTTGAAGCGCGCCGCAAGCTCATCGCGATCGTTGGTGTCCTTGCGACCGAGGAACGCGTCGTCGCGGAAACCGTCGCTCCTGAACTGCTGCACCGAAAGGCGCCACGCGGAGCGCAGACTCTCGACGGGGCCGGTCGCGACGAGCCCGACCGAGCCCGTGTCATAGTCCGCGCCGGTCGCGTCGATCGACAACGCCGGTGTCATCGACGGATCCGCGGTGCGCACCGAGATCATCCCCGCGAGTGCATTGGCACCGAGACGCGTGCCCTGCGGACCGCGCAGCACTTCGACTTGCGACACATCGAAGAGCGTGGCCGCCATGCCGAGGCCGCTCAGATCCACATCGTCGATCAGGAATCCGACCGACGGATTGGGTGCGCCCTCGTGCTGATCCAGCTCGCCGATGCCACGAACCTGGAAGAAGCGCGGCCGCGACGTGCCACCGGCCCAGTTGAGGTTCGGCACCTGCGCCAGCACATCTTCGAAATGCTGCTGACCGCCGCCGACGAGCGTGTCTGGGGTCAACACCGTGACGCTTGCGGGCACCTGCTGCAGCACCTGATCGCGCAACAGGCTCGCGCTCACGACCACTTCCTGCAGTGGGCCTTCTGCATCAGCCGGCGACGCCGCCCACGACAGCGGCACCGCGCTCATGCCAGCGAGGCACGCGCCCGACGCAAGTACTTGAAAGAAACGCATGTCCGATCTCCCGGCGAGAATGTCTCAGACCCGGGTAAAAGCATGCGGGAAGGGAGCGAGGTGGAGACCTGTCCGTTCGCCGGTACTAACCGGATCACGTTCGACGGGTCCACCGATGGCGTCGGTATCTCAGGCTCGCAACAGAGCCTCCCCGAGGTTTGCGCGCGCGTATGTTAGTCACTGGCGCCAACATTGCAAGTTCCGGCCGCGCTAAGATTGCGCCTTGCCGGTGCCCGTCGACTGGGGCGGCGCCAGAGAAGCCAGGAACGAGGCCGATGACGCGTAAGATCCAGGTTCACCAGGTCGATGCCTTCACCCGCACGCAGTTCACCGGCAATCCCGCGGGCGTAGTCCTCAACGCAGATGGTCTCGACGACGCGCAGATGCTCGCGATCGCCCGCGAGCTCAACAACGCCGACACCGCGTTCATCCTCTCGCCCGACGGCACCGATCACGAAGTGCGCGCGAAGTTCTTCACGCCGCGCGTCGAGGCCGGCTTCGTCGGCCATGCAACGGTCGCCGCGCACTACGTGCTCTCGCGCAGACGTACGCACTTCGAACGGCTGCGGCAGAAATCGAAAGCGGGCATCGTCGAAATCGACGTGCGCGGCGCCGGCGACGACCGGCGCATCGCCGTGCGCCAGCCGCGGCCGCCGATCGGGCGCGAGCTGAACGATCGCGAGCGCATCGAGCACCGCGAGGCGCTCGCGCTCGCCACGGACGATCTGGATCTTCGCTGCCCCATTCGCATCGCCGGCTCGGGCAGCACGCGCCTCATGGTCGGGGTGCGCGGGCCGGACCAGCTGAAAGCATTGAAGCCCGACTCATCGCGGCTCACGACGCTATCGGCGCAGCTCGGTGCGGCGGGATATTTCATCTTCACGCTCGCGCCGACCGACACGACGTGTTTCACCGAATCGCGCATGTTCTGCCCGGCGCTGGGTATTCCAGAGGATCCCGTCAGCGGCAACGCGCACGGCCTGCTCGGCGCCTATCTCGCGGAAGTCGCGCTGCTGAAGCACGATGGGAAGCGCGCAGCGTTCAGCGGCGCGCAAGGGCACTACCTGCATCGACCGGGGCGTGTGGAAGTGGAGCTCGAACTGCAGGACGGCAAGATCGATGCCGTGTGGATCATCGGGCAGGCCGTCTCGATCTTCGAAACTGAGATCACTCTGTAGCCGTCGACGCCTTCGGCCGTGACGCGAGCAGCAGCACCACCACGCCCGCGATTGCAGCCAGCGTCGAGCCCGCCAGCACGCCCAGCTTCGCCTCATCGAACAGATGCGGCGCCTGTGTCTCGTATGCGAGCACCGCCACCAACAGACTCATGGTGAAGCCGATGCCGCAGAGGCAGGCGACGCCGAGCACCTGCAGCCAGTTCGCTCCCTCGGGGGGCTGCGAGATCCTCAACACCTTCGCGGCAAACACGCCGAGCGTCACACCGAATGTCTTCCCGAACACCAGGCCGAGGATGACGCCGAGCGCGACGGGCTCGAACAGCCCGCTGAAGCCGAGGCCCTGCATCGATACGCCCGCGTTCGCGAGCGCAAACACCGGCAGGATGAGGAACACCACCCACGGCTTCAGGGAATGCTCCAGTGCTTCGAGCGTTCGCCCGCGCGCGGTCTGCATCGGAATTGCGGCCGCGACGACGACACCCGCGAGAGTCGGGTGGATGCCGCTCTTGAGCACGCAATACCAGAGCGCGGCACCTAGCAGCGCATAAGGAATCAGACTCGCCACACGCGCGCGATTGAGCGCGATGAGCCCGCCTATCGGGACGAGCGCTATCAGCAGCATCGTCATCGAGAGCTCGTCGGTGTAGAAGAACGCAATGATGGCGATGGCGCCAATGTCGTCGAGGATCGCAACGGCCGTAAGGAACACGCGCAGTGATGCCGGCACGCGGTTGCCGACCACTCGCAGCACGGCCAGGGAAAACGCGATGTCCGTCGCGCAGGGAACGGCCCAGCCTCGCGCGGCCATGAGATCACTGCGATTGAACGCGAGGAACAACAACGCCGGCACGAGCATCCCACCCAGCGCGGCGATCGCCGGCAAGGCGATGCGATCGCGGCGGGAGAGCTGCCCTTCGACGATCTCGCGCTTGATCTCCAGGCCAACGTAAAGAAAGAACACGGCCATCAGGCCATCGCTGATCCACAGCCCCAGCGATTTGCTGAGACCCAGCGTGGCCGGCCCGAGTGCGAGGGAAAGTAATCCGCCGTACGACGGCGCAAGAGGCGAGTTGGCCCACACCAGCGCGAGCGCGGCGGCCGCGAGCATCACGACGCCGCCCAGCGTGTCGGATTTTGCGTCCGGAGGTCCCGGATCCGCAGTTGCGGAATTGCCGTCTCGAACCATGTGCATCTCGCCGCGCGGCCGGCGTGCATGATACAAGTATCGTGATGAGTGAAGGCACCTTTCAGCCCGTCCTCGCACTTGCAGACGTCTCACGTGGCCGCATGCACTCGTGCCGTATCGGCGAGCGGGAGCTCGTGGTGTGTCATACGCGAGACGGCGTGTTCGCGGTCGACAACGTCTGCACTCATGCCTTCGCCCGCATGAGCGAGGGCTATCTCAAAGGCACGCGACTTACCTGTCCCTTGCATGGCGCATCATTCGACGTGCGCACCGGCGCAGTGCTCGGCGGGCCCGCAACGATTCCTCTTGCGTCGTATCCAACGAGAATCGTGGATGGCACGGTTGAAGTCGCGCTGCCCACCGAGACCGGAACGAAGTGAACGAACGGGCACAGCGATGGCTCCTCGCGGTCACGCTGGCCGCGATGTCCTGGGCTGCGATACACGCAGCGGCGGCTGACGAGAGCCCCGCGCCATCCGGCCGCGCCGTGGCCTTCCAGCCGGCAGTGCCCGAAAGCTCGACCTCCCTTTATCAGTACATCCAGCTCCATCGCGACTCCGCAACGGGCCGCATGGCTGCCGACGCGATGACTCTCCCGGACGAGCCCGCCACGCGTCGCTTCAGCCGCCTGCGCTGGGTGCCGGGTGCGCTCGAAGGGCTCGGCACCCGACACATGCAATGGGATGGTTCTGCGAAAGCGGCGCAAACGATCGCGTTGCTCGAACAGATCGCGCTCGGCAGCACATCGGCGGAAGCCGCGCTCTACGAGCTGCTGCGGGCGGACGACGTCGTCACGTTCTACAGCGACGCGCTCGATTACGCTGCCGCGCGCATTCCTGATGCAGAGCCGCGGCTGCACGATCTCGCGCGGCGGCTCGCCACGCAGTCGCGCGATCGCGGCCCCGTGAAGTTCGGCATCGCCATGCTCGGGTCGATGGGCGACGAGAGCGACCTCGAGATCGTGCGCACACTGGCGCTGCATGACGAGTTCGGGTTGTACGCAGCCGAAGCCATTGCGGAGCTCGCACCCCAAAGGCAGCAGGCCCTGTTCGAGATGGCGCAGAAGTTGAACGGCTGGGGACGCATCGAGGCGGTCACGCTGATGACGGCGAGTCCGGATCCGAAGCTGCGCCGCTGGCTGCTGACGGAAGCGTTTCGCAACGACGTCACGCCGCAGTACCTCGCGTACCACTGCGCGACGATCGGCGATCTCGCCGACGCGATGTCCGATCCCGCCAACGCCGCGGACATGGAGTTCCTCGCTGGCGTGTCGGATCTGATCCAGAGCCTGACGCGGCCGGGTCCGTCTCGCGATTCGCAGAGTTACGAGGAGATCCCGGACGTCGCGATTGCATATCTGCAAGACGTGCAGGGCAAGAAGAGCTCGATCGGTTTCCTGCTCACGGCTCAGGTGTTGAACGAATACGCGAACGCAGCTCCGTGGAGCGCGGATCAGAAAGCATCGGTAAAGAAACTGGCGGCCCCCATCATCGCGGACAAGAGCTGGCGACGGCGCGTGATCGCCGCGCTGTCGGACGATCGCGCCGATCTGGAACAGGCCGAGGTTGCCGCGCGCAAGCTCGAGATCCAGACGTTCGATCTGCACCTGCGGCGGCTGGAGAAGAACGGTGCGGTGGCGAAGCGCTGGCAGATCGCCTTCTCGGCGGCGGATCCGCGCGAGGCGGCCTCGCTGGTGAATGTCGCCGAACGAACGTTCGCGCCGCGATTCGCGCCGGGCGCCGTCGGCCGCGTGAACACATCGGACGCGGCGCTCGAAGCGGTGCTGCAGGGTGTGGCGAAGTTTCCGGGGACGGCGCTTGCGATCGTCGATCAGTCGCTCCTGGACATCAGCCCGATCGTGCGGCGGGCCGCCGTGGAAACGCTCGTACGCTGGGGCGGACCTTACCTGCGAGACCTGACCGTGCGCCGTGCGTTGAACGCCGCCGCCAACGAAGAAACGGATGACGCGCTGAAGGCGCGCATGGTGGCGCTGCTCAACGTCGCCGACGCGCCTCCTTAAACTCTTACTCAAGCGGCTTCCGCTGCTGCATGAACGAGGATGCGGGTGTCGCAGGCGAGGGCTGGCTCGAAGAGAGGCACGGGAGGCACCGGCCGTAAGACCGATCCCTCGGGGCCTCGTCCAAATGTATCCCTACATTTGGACGTGCCTCCCATGCCTCCCTTCGACCCACCCCTCGCTTCAGCGCCGTGCGTTCACGAGGTTGAGGCCTGCGATCTTCTTCTCGTCTTCT
>FTFB01010785.1_pt1 | contig 11532 bp, 11 predicted proteins | sample 1658331 | NCBI WGS metagenome assembly FTFB01 (sample SAMEA3914816, study PRJEB12502) | metagenome | biome: forest; material: soil | place: USA | collected 2011-09-16 | depth 0.3 m | reverse complement strand
CACGAGGTTCGCGAAGCGCTGAATGCGCTGCGACACGAGCTCGGGGTGCTCCACGAGCGGCGTCGAGTGCGTGACAACGCCGGGCGCGAGAATCTTGCCGTCCGGCAGCTTCGTCGTTTCCCACAACGTGTACTCGTGCTCGTGGCGCGCATTCGCGGCCTCGAACAAGTATGTCTGCGCCTTGACCGACAGCATCACGTCGATCATGTCGGCCATCGGGATGTCGTGTGCGTGCGGGCCGTGCCAGCTGCCCCAGCAGAGATGATAGCGGGCCTGCTGCTCCGGGACGTTCTGTAGCGCGTGATTCAGCACCTCGACGCGCTGCATGCAGTACTTCTTGTAATTGGCCTTGCCCATGTCCATGCCGATGCGGTCCCACAGCGCGGGCAACCACGCGTCGTCGACCTGCACGAGCAGGCCGGACGCGGCAATCCCCTCGTATTCTTCCTTCAGCGCGTCGGCGAGGCCGTACAGAAACGCCTTCTCGCTCTTGTAGTACTCGTTCTTGCGGCCGACCTCGATGCTCGCCGGCGCCGTCGTCGTCAGGAACGCGTCGCCGACCGGCGCTTTGCCAAGCGCGCCGCGCAGCATGCCGATCTCGCGCTTCAGCGACGCCTGGCCCACGTACCGAATCGGCGCCGCGCAGCGCCAGTCGACGATGCGGCTCGTCTGCACGGGCGCGCTGGCGGTCTGCTCGAACAACGTGCCACCGGCGAGCGCCTTGCCGTAGAAGTCCTCGAACTCGATCCAGTCGCGGCTCGAGCGCAACAGCTTGAACGTGCCGCCGTCATCCAGCGCCGGCTCGAACCCCGCCAGCCGGGAGTTGATGAACGTGACCCAGTTGCCGCCCTTCGTCAGCTCGCCCTCGTTGACGATGTCGACGCCGGCTTTGCGCTGCCGTGCCACGACGTCCTCGATCGCGGCCTTCAGCGCGTCGTCGCTGACGTTCTCGCCGGACCACGTCTCGGCAGGTCCGGGCAATGCGCCCACGTGCGTGGTCAGGATCTTGTCGGTGCTGCGTCGCATGTGGCGTTTTCTAACCCGGATGCGGGTGGGTGCCCCGCGGCAGACAACATTAACTTGTGCGCACGCGATGGACTACACAGAACCGCAACAACGGTAGCCGGGAACCCTCCGCTCTCGCGGCTGTCTCGACTTTTATGGCGATCGCTCGACCCGCTCGGGCTGTGTATTGGTAACGGAGGAGTAATAAAAGGAGTTTGCGATGCCCAACACGATTCGAATGCACCGAGTGCTGCATGCCACGCCGGAGCGCGTCTATCGCGCGTTTCTCGACCCGGATGCCATGGCTAAATGGCTGCCGCCGAACGGCTTCACCGGCAAGGTCCATCAGATGGACCCGAAAGTCGGCGGTACTTACAAGATGTCGTTCACGAATTTCAGCGCCGGCACGAAGCATTCGTTTGCCGGCAAGTATGTCGAGCTCGTGCCAAACGAGCGCCTGCGCTACACGGACGTGTTCGACGACCCCAAGCTGCCCGGGCAAATTCAAACGACGATCAAATTGAAACAGGTATCGGTGGGAACGGAGCTCGACGTCATCCAAGAAGGCGTGCCCGACGCGATTCCGCCGGAGGCGTGCTATCTCGGCTGGCAGGACTCTCTGAGGTTGCTGGCATCGCTCGTGGAGCCCGAAATCCCGGCGTGAGCCGGCGTGTGCGGGCCGCACGTCGCACATGCGAAACGGCCCTTACTTCCAACTTTCTAACGAACCGCATCAAGGAGACCGAACATGTACATCAACGGATTCGTCGTCGCGGTGCCCGAGAGCAACAAGGACAAGTATCGTCAGGTCGCAGAGCAGTTCTGGGACATCGCCAAAGACTACGGCGCGACAACGCAAGTCGAGGGATGGGAAGCCGATGTCAGCGACGGCAAGGTGACCGACTTTCGGCGCGCGGTGAAAGCCGAGAAAGGCGAAAAGATCGTGTTCTCGTGGATGATCTGGCCGGACAAGACCACGGCCGATGCCAGCCGCGAGAAGATGATGGCCGATGCGCGAATGAAATCGATGGGCATGCCGTTCGACGGCAAGCGGATGATCATTGGCGGCTTCGAGCCGCTGCTCGTGAAGGGAGAACATTGATGGCCGGCCGACCCATCTGGTACGAGCTCATAACGCCCGACGCGCGCGGCGTCGCCCCTTTCTACAGCGCCGTGTTGCGCTGGAACATTCCGGACGCCGGGACGAAGATGCCGAACGGTTCCGAGTACCGCACGATCGGCAGAGCCGATGGTGGGTCGGCGGGCGGCGTCCTCACGCTGACTCCGCAGATGAAAAGCGGCGGCGCGCGACCTGGGTGGCTGCCCTACTTCCACGTCGACGACGTGGACGCGGCGGTCGCCAAGGCCGCGAACCTCGATGCCCCCGCGTTGATGCCCCCGGAAACGCTCCCGAATGTGGGTCGCATCGCGATGCTCTCCGATCCGCAGGGCGCGCCGTTCTATTTGATGAAACCGACGCCGCCGCCGGGCAAGCCGGACGCCAAGAGCGACGTGTTCGACGCGAAGAGAGCGGGCCATTGCCGCTGGAACGAGCTCTTGACGACCCGCGCGCCCGCGGCAAAGGCGTTCTACGCGAGCCTGCTCGGCTGGACCATCGACGAGAAGATGTCGATGGGCGCGGCGGGCGACTACCTCTTCATCGACTGCGAGAAAGAACGCATTGGCGCCATCAGTCCGATGAGCAAGCCGGCCACGCGGCCCTGCTGGCTACTCTACTTCGGTGTCGAGGACATCGGGCGTGCCCATTCGGCTGCAACGACGAACGGCGGCGCGATCGTCCACGAGCCGAGCGAGATTCCGGGCGGCGATCGTATCTTCACCGTGACGGATCCGGTCGGTGCATTGGTCGGGTTCGTCGGCCCGAACAAGGCGTAGAGAGCGCCGATGGTGCACGCCGCGGTGCGCGAGCGCGTTAGCCGGAACTGTGGACGCCGACTTCACAGTTCCGGCGCTGCGAGAGGGTTCGCCCCTGGATTGTCCGGACATTCGTTGACATCGTCATAGCGGCCCCGCACCCGCGCTACAAGACCGGAGTGAACACGCAGCCGGCGCGCTTCCCGCACGTCGACTTCACGCCGCGCACGGCGCCGGGGCTCGTCGACAACGTGTTCGGCAGCAAGGCGCTGAATCTCGAGCCCGGGCAGCGACTCGTCGGCTACAACGTGTGGCGCGCGTTCTCACCGCCGCCGCAAGACGTGCCGCTCGCCGTGTGCGACGCGCGCACCGTCGCGCTAGAGGATCTTCTGCCGGCCGACGGCGTGTACGACGCCGGCGATCCGCCGTGGATGGAGCTCGAGGCATTCATCGTCCACCACAATCCCGCAGCACCGCTGGCTCTACTATCGCGACAGGCAGGCGGACGAAGTGCTCGTGTTCCGCTCGTACGCCAACTTTCCGACCTGGCGAGCGGGAGTGCCACACACCGCGTTCGACGACCCGACCTGCCCGCCCGGCGGCGCGCCGCGCATGAGCATCCAAGCGCGTGTTCGCTGTCTACAGCTGAACACGCGAGCAACGCGTCCGCGTTGCGGGCCGGACCACGGACTCCCTGTCGCCCGAGATTAACTCGGTAAGTCCCACGGTTTCGCAAACAGGTTCAAAGCCCGCGTGCCGCTGATCCCGGGGCGCAATGACGAACTGCCGGAGTGAACCTCCCTGCGCTCCGCCGGGACTCATCGTCCATTCCAATCGACGGCGAGCCTCAAGTGCACCCACTACCCCGAGTCTTGCGTTTCCCCGCCGCCGCCCTGCTCTGCCTGTTCCTGTGCGCATGCGGGTCGGGCAACGGCTTTCCGGTTGGCGGCGCAAACGGCACGCTGCAGCCGAAGTTCAGCTCGATTCAAGCGAACATCCTCACGCCCATCTGTGAGCAGTGTCATTCCGGTGCTACCGCACCGCGCGGTCTGCGCCTCGATGCCGCCAACAGCTACGCGTTGCTCGTGGGCGTTGCGAGCAGCGAGCAACCCGGCGTGCTGAGAGTCGATCCGCACCATCCGAACACCAGCTACATCATCCAGAAGCTCGAAGGCACGGCTGCCAGCGGCGAGCGCATGCCTGCCGGGTTGCCACCGCTGTCGCAAGCGCAGATCGACGTCATTCGCCAGTGGATCACCGACGGCGCCGTGCTCGACGTGCAGTCCGCGAAACCGGTTCGCGTCATTTCGCTCTCGATCGCGCCGAACTCGTCCCAGGCCACGCTGCCGGCCTCACTGACGGCCGTGTTCGATCGGGATCTGAACGCGTCGACCGCGAGCAGCGCGTCGTTCCGGCTCGAGCGCAGCGGCGGCGATAGCGTGTTCGGCAACGGCAACGACGTGACGATCTCGGCCGGCGTGACCGTGCCGGCGGCCAATCAGGGTACGGCCGTCATGAGCCTGGCCGGCATTGCCTCCGTGCCGGATCTGTACCGAATCACGCTCTCCGGCACCGGCGCGACGAGCATTCTGGATTTAGCCGGTAGCGCCCTCGATGGCGAATTCGCCGGTAGGTTCCCGTCCGGCAACGGCACCGCGGGCGGCGACTTCGTCGCGACGTTCGTCATTGCCGGCGTATTGCCGAACCTCCAGTCGATTCAGGACCAGGTCTTCGGGCCGCTCTGCAGCGGCTGCCATGCCGGTGGCGGCGCGACGCTCCCGCGCAGCATCGATCTGACGAACTCCAATGCCAGCTTCACGAACCTCGTGAACATCACGAGCACCGAGGTCCCCGCGCTGAAACGCGTCACGCCGGGCAGCGCGGACAACAGCTACCTGATTCGCAAGCTCGAGGGAACACCGGGCATCGTCGGTCAGCGTATGCCGCGCTTCGGGCCTTATCTGAACCAGACGACGGTGGACGCCATTCGGCAATGGATCAACAACGGAGCGACGCAGTAGTGATCTTCAGACGACATACGCTTTGGAACGCACTCATCGCGGTCGCGATCACAGGCCTTCCCCTGATTGCATCCGCCGAGCCCTATTTGGCTGTCGAGAGCGGCCTGCGGTGCTCGAACTGCCACGTGAATCCGACGGGTGGCGGCAAGCGCACACCGCTCGGCATGCTGTACGCGCGCAATCAGATCGCGGCGAACACGGTGCCGGCGGACAGCAAGGTGGACAAGCCCTGGACGGGCGACGTCACGAAATGGTTTGCGGTGGGCGCGGACTTTCGCGGCGGCTACGACTCGGTCGAAGTGCCACACGTCACCGGGAAACAGACAGACTTCGACATCACGCGCACGACCGTGTATGCGGAGCTGCGTGCGATCCCGAACAAGCTCTCGTTCTACTTCGACGAGAAGGTGGCACCCGACAGCGCGGAGACGCGCGAGGCCTACCTGCTGGCGACGCTCGGCGGCGCAAAGTACACGGTCAAGGCCGGGCAGCTGTTCCTGCCGTTTGGACTGCGGCTCGAGGACGATGCCACGTTCGTCCGTCAGGCGTCGAGCCTGAACTTCAACACGCCGAACCATGGAGTCGAGCTCGGCTTGAACCTCGGCAAGTGGTCGAGCCAGGCGGCGCTCACCGAGAACGCCGCACAGAAAGGCAGCGCGGCGGACCAGATCACTCTATCGACTGTCCGCGTGATGCCGAAGTGGCGCGTAGGCGCCAGCTTCAACTCGAACAAGGACCCTCTAGGGAATCGCCAGATGGCGGGCGCGTTCGCCGGCATTCACACCGGGCCGATCGTGTGGCTCGCCGAGGTCGATCTGATCCACGACGACACTTTGGCCGGCACCCACGTCTCCTACGCCACTCTGGTCGAAGGCGACTGGCGTTTCCGCAAAGGCCACAACCTCAAGGTCGGGTACGAGTACCTGGATCCGGATCGTGATCGCTCCCAGGACCAGCAGGAGCGCTACAGCGTGGTCTGGGAGTATTCGCCGATCCAGTTCGTGCAGTCGCGCGTCGGGATCCGGCGCTACAACGGCATACCGAATTTTCCGGTCACTAATCGCAACGAGTTCTTCGCCCAGCTCCACGTGTACTTCTGACCGGCGGCAGCCGACGCGCGTCGCGTCGGTTGTCCCCCACGCTCCCCAGGCCTAACATTCCCTGGTGCCCAGCCTCGCGGGCCGTCCGATCGACGTCTTCGCTCGCTCACCACCACCTGCTTCGGGGGGATCATGGCCACGCAATCTGCGTTTCAGGTCACCGGTTCGAACTCTGCGGCCCTGTTCACGTTGAAGCTCCACCGCGGCGACGGCATGACGCTGCTCGCGATGAACTGGAAGGCCGCCCAACCGCCGAAGGACTTCGTCGGCTTCGCGATGGAGTATCGCGAGCCCAAGGGCGACCGGTTTTTCGCGGTGAAGAATCGAATCGCCTTCACCACCGTCGACGACAAGGTGAACCCCAACGCTCTGTCGACGCGCCTGTCGCCGATCCAGAAATTCCGCTGGGTACACTTCCCGCGCAACGCCGACCTGGACGGACTGTTCCGCTACCGCGTGACACCCGTGTTCATGAACACGCAGGACGTGCTGAGCTACGGCGAGTCGCAGGAAGCGGACATCGCTCTGCAACGCGAGACCTACCCCGGCAAGCTGAACCTCTGCTTCACGCGCGGGTTCGTCTCTTCGCAGGCCTTCGTCGATCGCTACGCAGAGAAAGGCCCGATCTCCACGCTGCTGCCGGAGAACGGCGACGGCGGCCTGAGCTTCAAGCCGACCCACCCGCTCGCGAAGGAAGCGTTGACATGGATGGGCTTCGAGGCGCGGCAGGCGATCCTCGATGTGCTCGACGAAGCGATCGCCGACAAGAAGGCGCAGGTCCGCGTGATCGCGTACGACCTGAACGAGCCCGACATCGTCACGCGCCTGGAGAAGCTCAAGGGCCGGCTCAAGGTCATCATCGACGATTCCGACAAGCACGGCCGAACGAGCTCGCCGGAGTCGCAGGCCGCGACACGGCTACGCGCGTCGGCCGGCCGCGGTAACGTCAAGCGCGAGCACATGAGCCAGCTGCAACACAACAAGACGATCGTCGTCGACGGGCCGTCCGCGCAGACCGTCGTGTGCGGCTCGACGAACTACACGTGGCGCGGCCTCTTCGTGCAGGCGAACAACGCGGTGGTGCTGAGCGGCAAGAAGCCGGTGCAGGCTTTCAGCGCCGCGTTCGCGGACTACTGGGCCCACACGACGGCGAAAGACTTCGGCCAGACGGCGTCCGCGCAGTGGACCGACCTCGGGCTATCTGGCATCGATGCACGCGTCGCGTTTTCGCCGCACGCCACGAGCAACGCCGCGCTCGCCTCGATCGGCACGGACATCGAAACCAAATCGACGTCCTCGATCCTGTACTCGCTCGCGTTCCTGTTCGAGACGGGCGGCGCCATCCGCGACGCAATCACCAAGGTCACCGAGGGCGATGACATCTTCGTGTACGGGATTTCGGACAGGAAGGTCGGTGGCATCGACCTGCAAAAGCCCGATGGCAACGTCCAGCCCGTATTCCCCGCGGAGCTCGCCGACCACCTTCCCGAGCCGTTCAAGTCGGAGCCGAAGGGCGGCGGCGGCACGCGCATGCATCACAAGTTCGTGGTCATCGACTTCGACAGGCCAACGGCGCATGTCTATCTGGGCTCCTATAACTTCTCGCCGACGGCGGACACGAAGAACGGCGAGAACCTGCTGCTGATCAAGGATCGGCGCATCGCGGTGTCGTACATGATCGAAGCCTTGCGGCTGTTCGATCACTACCACTTCCGCGTGACGCAGAAGGAAGCGGCGACAGCCGTGAAAGAGCTGACGCTGAAGAAACCGCCGCGCAAGCCTGGCGAGAAGCCTTGGTGGAGCGAGTACTACGTCAACAAGCACAAGATCCGCGACCGCGGGTTGTTCGCGTAGGCTTGCCGAGTTCGGACGACCAAGGGGACTGCCATGCTTGAGATCCGCAGATCCGACCTCGAGGGCGCGGTCCGCGAAGGCACCCTGAGCGCAGCGCAGGCAGATCGCCTGGCCGCGCACTTGTCCGGCGGCGGGCCGGCTCAAGACGCCGCGAGCCCGCGATTCACTTTCGTCCACGTCCTGTACTACTTGGGCGGCATGATCGCGATCGGCGCGATGTCGCTGTTCATGACACTTGGCTGGAATTCGCTCGGCGGGTGGGGCGGCTGCGTCACGGCGATCTTCTACGGAGTGTTGGCGCTCGCGCTCACCCACTGGTTCCTCGAGCGCAAGCAACTCGAGATCCCGGCGGGAATCATGGCGACGCTCGCCGTGGTGACGGTGCCGCTCGCGATCTTCGCCGCGCAGATGGCGCTCGGCTACTGGGGCGCGGATAAGCCCTTCCGCGACTTCCACTTCTACATCGACTGGCGCTGGATCCTGATGGAGCTCGGCACGCTCGCGGTCGGTGTGGTGCTCCTCTGGCGCTACCGCTTCCCGTTCATGCTGATGCCGATCTCGGTCACGCTCTGGTACATGAGCATGGACCTCGTGCCGTTCCTCATGGGGGGTGAGGATCGCATCTACTACGACTGGGAGATCCGCAAGTTCATTTCGCTGTGGTTCGGGATAGCCATGACGCTCGTCGCCTTCTGGGTGGACCTGCGCTCGCGCTTCTCGCGCGACTACGCTTTCTGGCTGTATCTCTTCGGCGTGCTCACGTTCTGGGGCGGGCTGTCGCTCATGGATTCGGGCAGCCAATGGGGCAAGCTCGCCTACTGCGGAATTAACGTAGCCATGATCCTCGCCGGCGCAGTGCTCGGGCGGCGCGTGTTCGCGGTGTTCGGCGGTCTCGGCGTCGCGTTCTATCTCGGCGATCTGTCCTGGCACGTGTTCAAGGACAGCCTCGCCTTTCCTTTCGCCCTGTCGGCCCTCGGCCTCGCCATCATCGGCCTCGGAGTGCTGTGGCAGCGGCGCGAGGCGCAATGGGCGGCGAGCGTGCGCCGCTACGTGCCGCGCCCGCTGCGCGAGCTGATCGAGGCGCGCGCAGTGCCGTGAACCGTCTCGCGAACGACGGCGCTGAACTCGGCTAGCCGCGCGGTGGGCTTCGCACGCCCCGCACGCGAGAGCGACTCGAAAAAGGCGCGGCGAAGGCCAGCGGATAGCTCGAGTTGGACGCCCTCGCCCGTCAGGCCAATGTTGCAGATGTTGCGCTCGTCGCGACCCTGCAGCTTCGCGTTCTCAGCCACTACGTAGCCATGTCTCTCTAGTGCCGCGCTCAGCGCAAGTTTGAACGAGGTGTTCAACCCGCCAAGGTAGACGGCCTCGGTTTCACTCGCTTCGCCGTGCACGGTCAACACGCAGGCAGCGCGGCGCAGCAGCGCAAGACCTTGTGGCTCGTCGAAGTTCGAGCTCGTGATGTGCAGCGCCGCGTTGCCGTGCCGTTTGTGGCCCTCGAACAGGTAGTACGAAAGGTCCGCGCCGGCGATCGCTACAGCGATCTCGGACGTGCCGGGCTCGATGCCCCCGCCATGCGGAGCGGCCACCGCCACCTGACTGCCCCTGTCGCGCAGCGAAATGGAAAACGCAGCGGGGGGTTCCGCTGCGCTCAGCGCTGCGAAGTTGCTGTAGCTATCGCGCATGGCTCGACGAAAACGACTCCAAAGACTATGTGATCGCGCCAGTTCTTGGCAGTATGATCCCGCTTGAGCTTCGTGGAGGGGGAACACAATGCGCCTGATGTCGCTACTCTCGGCAGTCGCGATCCTCTGGGTATCCACGCCAGCCGCCGCGGTGGAGTGGATCGAGTTCGCCAGCACGCAGGATCGGTTCACGCTCAATTTCCCCGGCCAGCCGAAGACCGAGGAAACGACCTACACCTCCGAGTACGGCGCCAAGCTGCCGGCGCACGTCTACCACGTCGAGAACGGCCAGAGCCGCTATTCGATGACGGTGGTCGACTATCGCCCGCTCGAGCGAATGTTGACTGCGAAATCCGAGGCCTGCCCGCCCGGCGCGGAAACCTGCAGCGGCACCTTGGCCACGAGTGGACGCGGCCAATGGAAGACCGATCTGCGCGGCGCACTCGTTTACGCGTCGTGGCAGTTCATGCAGCGCGACGCGAAGGTGACGCACTACCTGTGGGCCTTCGTGGACCTCGTCGAAGGACACCGGCTGCAGATGACCAACAACGCCGACCAATCCCGCACCTTCGCCTCGATCCACATGCATGAGAACAAGCTCTACATCCTCGAGGCCACCGCTCCGCGGGGAATGCACGGGCAGGAGCAGTTCCAGCAATCCCTGGGCTGGCTCGACGAGAACGGCGTCGGCCTTCGCTACCGCGACGTCTACAACAATGCGGACATCTACTTGAATGGCCACCCGCCCCCCGAGCGACTCGACCGAACGGGTACGAACAGTCAGTCGGGCCAAGGTCGGATCGACGCGCCGCGGTAACGAGAATACGGAGAGTCTGCATGACGCTTAGATCCTCGGCTCTCGGTGCAGTATGTGCGGTGGCGCTCGTGTTGCCCGCGTCGGCCCACCACTCCCACGGCAACTACCAGCAGCACTTCATCGATCTTCAGGGCACGGTCACGGACGTGCAGCTCATCAACCCCCACTCCTGGATCTACATGGACGTGAAGGGCAAGAACGGAGAGGCCACGTCATGGGCGCTCGAGGCCACCGGCACCGGAGGACTCGCGCGGCTCGGCATCGCGCGCGGCTACGTCAAACCGGGCGACACGATCAAGGTGCGTTGCCACCCGGCCCGCGACGGATCGGAAGGCTGTCTGCTCGGGTTCATGCAGGCCGCCGACGGGTCCATCAAGGATTGGGACGGCGGGCAGGCGCTGCCGGTCGATGACGGGTTCTTCAACCTCAAAAAGTAGCGTCAGCCTGCGGCCGGCTCATTGCAGGTTGAGGCTCTGGATATAGGCCGTATCCATGTACTCGCGAATCGCGAAAATCCGGCCGTCTTTGATGTCTACGACCCAACAGTAGCGGTTGTCGTAGGTCTTGCCGTTTTTGAAGCGCCCAGTGCCGTGGGTTTCGGCGACGACCTGATCGCCCTTGCCGAAGATCGTCTCGATCGAGTTCTGCGGATCCTTGCCCTCGAAGAGGCCGCGTACCGGTTTCAGGAACTCGTCGATGATGCCCTTGTGACCCGAGTGGATCCCGGCGCCTGGAATGTCCGACTTGCTCATCGGCTTCCACGTCGCCTGGGGGTGGAGAATCGGCCTCAAGCCCTCGAGATCCTCCGCATTCAGCTTGTCGAAAAATCGCCTGACCAAGGCTTCGTTCTGCGAATCCGCCATTCGTGATCCCTCCTCTTACCACTTCTTCCTGCTGGCCGGTTCCTGCGCGAGGCGGCAGCCGTTTTCGTCGCGCACGACCCACCCGCCCGTCGGCTCGCTGAAGTGCGAGCCGATGACGAACACGTCGGAATTCGCGAGATCGTCGATGAACGCGACGCGCGTGCGCCGCGCCATGGTCTGATCCATGTCGAAGCGCGCGGTATCGTCCGGGCGTTCGAGCTGGATCGGGTTGTGCATCATGTCGCCCGTGAGGATCGCGCGCTGACCGTGCGATTCGATCTCGATGCTCACGTGTCCCGGCGTGTGGCCCGGCGT
>FTFB01007381.1_pt1 | contig 11551 bp, 5 predicted proteins | sample 1658331 | NCBI WGS metagenome assembly FTFB01 (sample SAMEA3914816, study PRJEB12502) | metagenome | biome: forest; material: soil | place: USA | collected 2011-09-16 | depth 0.3 m | reverse complement strand
TTCCGCAGGAGGGCCCGCAAGGGTTCCAGCGCAGCAAGAAGGGCCAAGCTCAGGGACAAGGCCAGGGGCCGCCGGGACAGCGCGCCTCCGACGGCAGCCAGGGCCAGCGTCGGAAGCACGCCCATGCAGCGGGGGCCGGCAACGGATGAGCCCTTCGCGGCCGTTCATTCTCCGCCCTGTCGCGACCTCGCTCTTCATGTTCGCGATCGTGCTGGGCGGGCTGGTGGGCTTTCACTTCCTGCCGCTCTCGGCGCTGCCGGAGGTGGACTATCCCACCATCCAGGTGCAGACGCTGTACCCCGGCGCCAGCCCCGAAGTGATGAGCTCCACGGTGACTGCGCCGCTCGAACACCAGTTCGGGCAGATGTCGGGGCTGCAGCGCATGTCATCGACGAGCGCGGCGGGCGCTTCGGTGATCACGCTGCAGTTCAGCCTGGGCCTCACGCTCGATGTGGCGGAACAGGAAGTCCAGGCCGCAATCAATGCGGGTGGCTCGCTGCTGCCCACGGATCTGCCGGCGCCGCCAATCTATGCGAAGGTGAATCCGGCGGATGCGCCGGTGCTCACCCTCGCAGTGAGCTCGCAGACACTGCCGCTCATCGACGTGCGCAATCTTGTCGAGACACGGCTCGCGCAGAAGATCTCGCAGATCGCAGGCGTGGGTCTCGTCTCGATCAGCGGTGGGCAGCGGCCGGCGGTACGCATCCAGGCCGATACGCGACAGCTTGCGTCACTGGGCTTGAGCCTCGACCAGGTTCGCTCGTCCATCAGCAGCGCCAATGCGAATGCGGCGAAAGGCAGCTTCGACGGTCCGACGCGGTCGTATTCGATCAATGCGAACGACCAACTGCTGACGGTCGACGATTACCGCAACCTGATCATCGCGTACCGCGATGGCGGGCCGGTGCATCTGCGCGATGTGGCAGACGTCGTGTCGAGCGCCGAGAACGTAAAGCTCGGCGCGTGGGAGAACACGAAGCCCGCCATCATTCTCAATGTGCAGCGGCAGCCGGGCGCGAACGTCATCGCCACGGTGAACGCGATCAAAGAGCGCTTGCCGGAGCTGCAGGCGTCCCTGCCTGCGTCGATCCAGGTGAATCTGCTCACGGATCGCACGCTCGGCATCCGGGCCTCGGTGCGTGACGTGGAGCTCGAGCTGATCGTCGCGGTGATCCTCGTGGTGCTGGTGATCTTCCTGTTCCTGCACAGCGCCCGCGCCACGATCATTGCCAGCCTGGCGGTGCCGATCTCGCTCATCGGCACGTTTGCGGCGATGTACCTGCTCGGCTACAGCCTGAACAACCTCACCCTCATGGCACTCACCATCGCCACCGGTTTCGTCGTCGACGATGCGATCGTGATGATCGAGAACATCGCGCGATACGTGGAAGAGGGCGAGACGCCGCTCGAGGCGGCGCTGAAGGGGGCGGCGCAGATCGGGTTCACCATCATCTCGCTGACGGTTTCGCTGATCGCGGTGCTCATCCCGCTGCTGTTCATGGGCGACGTGGTCGGGAGATTGTTTCGCGAGTTCGCAGTGACGCTCGCCGTCACCATCGTGATCTCCGCGGTGGTCTCGCTCACTCTCACCGCATCGCTGTCGGCGCTCTGGCTGCAGCGCGAGCCGCACGTGCCTGCTGCCGGCATCGGCCGGGCATGGCAGCTTGCGTTCGATCGCATGATCGGACGCTACGACAGGATGTTGACCTGGGTGCTGGATCGGGCGCGGCTCACGCTGGTCGTCGCGACGCTGACGCTCGTCCTGACGGCAGTGCTGTATATCTTCATTCCCAAGGGGTTGTTCCCCACGCAGGACACGGGGCAGCTCCAGGCGGAAGTGCGGGCCCGGGAGTCCGTCTCGTTCGCGCGCATGGCGGAGCTTCAACAGCAGGTTTCGCGGGCCGTCCTGAGAGACCCCGATGTCGAGAGCCTGAGCTCGTTCATCGGCGTGGATGGCGCGAACACCACCGCGCTCAATCGCGGCCGCATGCTCATCAACCTGAAGCCGCACGAAGATCGGGGCGCCCAGGTGGACATCATGCGGCGGATCCAGGCGAACGCTGCCGAGGTGGCGGGTGTCACGCTCTACCTGCAACCGGTGCAGGACCTCACGATCGATGCCGAGACGGGGCCGACGCAATACCGTTTTGCGGTGGAGGGCTCAGACCCGGATGTCATCAACCTCTGGACACGCCGGCTCGTCGCGCAGCTTCAGGATGTTCCGCAGGTCCGCAATGTCACATCGGACTCGACCACGCAGGGTCTCACCGCCACGGTGAACATCGATCGGGATTCCGCCGCACGAATGTCCATCACGGCGGCGACGGTGGACGAGGCGCTCTACAGCGCGTTTGGCCAACGCATCGTGTCGACGATTTTCACAGACACGAACCAGTACCGCGTGATTCTCGAAGAGAAACCCGGCGTGGTCACGAGCCCGCAGAATCTCAATCTCGTGAACGTGCAGACGGGCTCTGGGCACCCGACGCCGCTCACGGCGATCGCGTCCGTGCATGAGTTGAGCGCGCCGCTTCAGATCAATCGGGTGGGGCAGTTTCCTGCGGCGACCATCGGGTTCGATACCGCGCCCGGGGTTGCGCTGGGCCGGGCGGTGGATGAGATCCGGCAGGCCGCGCAGCAGATCCAGATTCCTTCGAGCCTGACGACCACCTTTCTCGGCGCCGCGAATGCCTTTCAGGCCTCGCTGCAGAATGAGTTGTGGCTGATCCTGGCCGCCGTCGTGTGCGTGTATATCGTGCTTGGCGTGCTCTATGAGAGCTATATCCACCCGCTCACGATCCTTTCAACTCTGCCTTCGGCCGGCCTCGGCGCGTTGCTCGCGTTGCTGCTTACCGGTAGCGACCTGGGTGTGATTGGAATCATCGGCATCATCCTGCTCATCGGCATCGTGAAGAAGAATGCCATCATGATGATCGACTTTGCGATCGAGGCGGAGCGCGGCGGCAAGACGCCGCGCGAGGCGATTCACGAAGCGGCGCTGCTGCGCTTCCGTCCCATCCTGATGACGACGTTCGCGGCGCTGTTCGCCGCCGTGCCGCTGATGCTGGGGCTGGGTCAGGGCTCAGAGTTGCGTCATCCGCTCGGGGTGGCGATTTTCGGCGGCTTGATCGTGAGCCAGGTGCTCACCCTGTTCACCACGCCGGTCATCTACCTTGCGTTCGATCGCCTGAACAAGAAGCCGTCGTGAACCTATCTGCGCCATTCGTCCGCCGCCCCATCGGCACCACTCTTCTAGCGGTGGGGCTGGTGCTTGCGGGATTCGGTGCGTACTTCGTGCTGCCGGTCGCGCCGTTGCCCCAGGTGGATTTCCCAACGGTGTCGGTCAACGCCAACCTTCCGGGAGCGAGCCCCGAGACCATGGCAACCAGCGTGGCGACACCGCTGGAGCGGCGGCTCGGAACCATCGCAGACGTCAGCGAGATGACGTCGCAGAGCTCGCTTGGCCGGACGGGCATCACGCTGCAGTTCAATCTCGACCGCAACATCGACGGGGCCGCGCGCGATGTACAGGCGGCCATCAACGCAGCCCGCGTGGACCTGCCTGCCACCCTGCGCTCGAATCCAACGTATCGAAAGGTAAACCCCGCCGATACGCCGATCATGATCCTGGCACTCACGTCGCGGACACGCACGCCCGGCCAGATCTACGAAGCGGTTTCAAACGTCGTGCAGCAGCGGCTGCTCCAGGTGAGAGGCGTGGGCGATGTGGAGCTAGGCGGCGCATCGCTGCCTGCCGTGCGAGTGGAGATCGTGCCGTTTGCGCTCTCCCGCTATGGCATCTCGCTCGAGGACGTGCGAACCGCACTGAGCTCCGCCAACCCGAACCGCCCGAAGGGCGTGATCGAAAACGACACGCTGCGTTACCAGCTCTACACCAACGATAACGGCCGAGTAGCTGCAAACTACCGCAACCTCGTCATCGCGTATCGCAACGGAGCGGCGGTACGCCTCAGCGATGTGGCGGAAGTGATCGACAGCGTCGAAGACATTCACACCATTGGCTACTTCAACGGCGAGCCGGCCGTGATCGTGCCGATTACCCGGCAGCCGCAGGCAAACATCATCGCGACGGTCGATGCGATCAAGGCCATCCTGCCGCAGCTTCGCGAGAGCCTTCCGCCGGATGTGAACATATCCGTTGCGTCCGACCGTACCATCTCGATCCGTTCGTCGTTGCGTGAGGTGGAGATCACGCTGCTCATCGCCCTGTCATTGGTGGTGCTGGTGGTGAGCGCATTTCTCACGAGCATGAGGGCCACGCTCGTTCCCGCCGTCGCGGTGATCGTTTCCCTGATGGGCACGCTCGGTGTGATGTACATGGCGGGATACAGCCTGAACAACCTGTCGCTCATGGCCCTGACGGTGGCTACTGGATTCGTCGTTGACGACGCCATCGTGGTGCTCGAGAACGTGTCCCGGCACCTGGAAGCGGGAATGGGGCGCTTCCAGGCGGCGCTGCTCGGCGCGCGCGAGGTCGGGTTTACCGTAACGTCGATCAGCATCTCGCTGGTGGCCGTGTTCATTCCGCTGATCTTCATGGGCGGCATCGTCGGCCGGCTGTTCCGAGAGTTCGCGGTCACGCTGTCGGCGGCGGTGCTCATTTCGCTGGTCGTGTCGCTCACGCTCACTCCCATGATGTGCGCGTTCGTGCTGAAGGCCGGGCATTCCGCCGAGTCCGCAGGGCGCATTGCGCTGTCGATGAAGCGTTCGTTCGCTCGCGTCCAGGCTGGCTATTCGCGAGCGCTCGACTGGTCGCTGGCCCATGCGCCGATGATGGTGCTGCTGCTGGTGGGGATCGTCGCACTCAACGTCTACCTGTTCGTCATGGTCCCGAAGGGTTTCTTCCCCCAGCAGGATCTCGGCCAGCTCAACGGGGGCATGCGCGCGGACCAGAGCATTTCATTCCAGGCCATGCAGGGAAAGCTGAAAGAGCTGGTGGATATCATCCGCGCCGACCCGGCGGTGCAGACCGTGGTGGGCTTCACGGGTGGCGCGCGCGCGGGCGGCGGCTTCATGTTCGCCACGCTCAAACCCCGTTCGGAGCGTAAGGAAGACAGCCAGGCCGTCATCGCTCGGTTACGCCCGAAGCTCTCGCGCGTGACCGGTGTGGCGCTGTTCCTGAATCCCGTGCAGGACGTTCGCATTGGCGGCCGGGCGGCGAACTCAACCTATCAATACACGCTGCAGAGTGACGATCTTCCCGGGCTGAGATTGTGGGCCACGCGGTTGGCCGAGCGCATGAAGCAGGACCCCGTGCTCACCGACGTCGACACCGATCAGCAGGATCACGGCGTGGAGACCTACCTCACGGTCGACCGGGCGACCGCGACCCGATTTGGCATCACTTCGCGCGACATCGACAACGCGCTCTACGATGCGTTCGGTCAGCGCCAGGTCTCCACCATTTATACGAGCCTGAACCAGTATCACGTCATCATGGAAGTGGCGCCGCGCTATGCGCAATCGCCTGCCGCGCTGAATGACATCTACGTGCCTGCGCGCGGCAGCGCCACTGCAAGCGGCGCTTCGAGCAGCACTTCCGCGAGCACCGCGGCGGCCACCGCTGCGACCAGGGGTTCCTCGAACGCTGGCGGGTCGACCACGACGACCTCTGCAACGTCGACGCCTCTGCCATCTCGAGACCCCACTACAGGGGATGCCGTGAACACCGCCTCCACTCCGATGGTTCCGCTCAGCGCTTTCTCGCACTTCGCCGAAGCCGCCTCGCCCACGTCGATCAATCACCAGAATGCATCGCTTGCGACCACCATTTCGTTCAACCTCGCGGACGGCAAGTCGTTGAGCGATGCGCAGCGGGCCATTGAAGCGGATGTCGCGGACATCGGCGTCCCGACGAGCGTTCATGGAAGCTTCCAGGGAACGGCCCGCACATACCGGCAGTCGGTGAGCGAAGAGCCACTGCTCATCGCCGCGGCGCTGCTGGCCATCTACATCGTGCTCGGCATGCTGTATGAGAGTTACGCGCACCCGCTGACGGCCCTTTCGACGTTGCCTTCGGCCGGCATTGGCGCAGTGCTCGCGCTGATGCTGTTCAACATGGAGTTCTCGATCATGGCGCTGATCGGCGTCGTGCTGCTCATCGGCATCGTGAAGAAGAACGCCATCCTCATCATCGACTTCGCGCTGGACGCGGAGCGGGCGAGGGGCCTGTCGTCACGCGAGGCGATACGCGAAGCGGCGCTGCTGCGGTTCAGGCCCATCCTCATGACCACGCTGGCCGCGGCCCTGGGCGCCGTGCCGCTGGCGATCGGCTTCGGCGAGGGCTCGGAACTGCGCCGTCCGCTCGGAATCGCAATCGTGGGTGGGTTGCTCGTGAGCCAGGTGCTGACGTTGATCACCACTCCCGTTGTCTACCTCTACCTAGACCGGTTGCGCCGACCCCGGAAAGACGAGCGCTATCTCACGCGCGATGCCGCCGCCGCGGGCGAGCCGGTTTGAGAGGAGCCCCGATCATGAATCGCCAGACCACTCCAATTGCACGCCACCGACAGCAGTCTTCAACACAGCGCTCCCGGTGCGGGGTATTGATCGTTCTCGCTGTCGGCGCCGTGCTTGCCGGTTGCGCGGTCGGGCCGAACTACAAGCGGCCTGACACCGAGACGCCGGAGCACTACAAGGAGGCGCCCGCTGCGCCCGCGCCTGCAAGCGGCGAATCCGCGGCGTCTCCCAACACTCTCTCCCTGACCTGGTGGAGCGTGTTCAACGACCCGAAGCTCGATGAGCTCGAGTCGCGCGTTGCCGTTTCAAACCAGAACCTCGCCGCATCCGAAGCGGCCTATCGCCAGGCCGCGGCGGTGGTTCGGCAGCAACGAGCCCCGTTCTTTCCATTCATCACGGCTGGCGCAGACGCCTCGAAGTCTGGTGGCCCCGGCCGCAGCAAGACAACCGTGACGACCGGCGGAACGGGCGCGGCTATCACGAACACCCGCAGCTCCAACACGTACCAGGCAAACGCGAGCGCGAGCTGGGAGCTCGACCTGTGGGGACGATTGCGCCGAGGCCTCGAGAACGCACACGCGCTTGCCGACGCAAGTGCCAGCGATCTGGCTTCTGCGAAGCTCTCACTGCAGGCTCAACTCGCCACTGCCTATCTTCAATTACGTGAAGCGGATGCAGAAGTTCGCCTGCTCGCCGATACCGTGGACGCTTACACCCGGGCAATGCAGATCGCGCAGAACCGATACAACGTCGGCGCGGCCGCGAAGGTGGACGTGCTGCAAGCACGAACGCAGCTCGCCAACGCACAGGAGCAATCCGCGTCGACGGTGCTGCAGCGAGCGCAGCTCGAACACGCTATAGCCGCACTGGTTGGCGCGCCGGCAAGCACCTTCGGCCTGGCGGCCGATCCAACGTGGCACACCGCCGTGCCGGATGTGCCATCGGGCGTGCCTTCGACGCTGCTTCAACGGCGCCCCGACATCGCATCCGCGGAGCGACGCGTGGCCGCGGCGAACGCGAGCATCGGTGTGCAGGAGGCCGCGTACTTCCCCGCGCTGACGCTGAGCGGCTCTTACGACTTCCTGTCGACTGCGGCGAGCACGCTGTTCCAGAGTGCCAATGAGGTTCACACGATCGCCGCATCGGCTTCCCAGACGATCTTCGACGCCGGACAGACCCGCGCGCGCGTCGCGGGCGCGCGAGCCGCATACGACCAGTCCGTCGCCCTATATCGGCAGAGCGTGCTCACGGCATTCCAGGATGTTGAAGACCAGCTCGCGGCCTCCCGCCTGCTCGACCTGGAGCACGAGTATCGCCGCCAGGCTTCCGAAGCAGCGGACGAGTCCGAGCGCCTCGTGCTCAACCAGTATCGCGCCGGCACCGTCAGCTATACGAACGTGGTCGTTGCGCAGACCGCGGCGTTGTCGGCTCGCGTGGCGCTCTCGCAGATCATCGTTCGGCGCCAGACCGCCGCGGTTGCATTGATCCAGGCGATCGGCGGCGGGTGGACTGCCAACCCCTGATCGGCCACAGCCGTTCGGCGTGCGTTGCGCGAGCGTTTAGTGAAACCTCAACGTAAAGACGCAACCTTCCGCCGGTTCCGAGCGGACCGAGATGAACCCGTTGTTCGCATGCATGATCTGGCGCGAGATGCTGAGGCCGACGCCGGTGCCGTTGCGTTTGGTCGTGAAGAACGGCACGAAGATGTCGTCGAGGTGCGCGGCCGGAATGCCCGGACCATTGTCGATCACCTGCAGCAACACCCTGGCCCGGTCGTCGCGTGAGGCACGCAACTCGATGCGGGGAGCGGGGCGGTCTGCCAGCGCTTCGATGGCATTGCGGAGCAGGTTGAGGAGCACCTGTTCGGCCTGGAGCGCATCGGCGCGGATGCGCAAGTCCGCGTCTTCCCACTCCACGCTCAACGTGATGTGCCGGGCTTCGATCTCCTGTGCCGTCAGCGTGCGCACGCGCTCGAACAAGGTCCGCACGCTGACGTCGGAGAAAACGGGCGGCGGCAGCCTGGCATAGCTGCGATACGCCTGAACGAAATCCAGCAAGCCGCTACTGCGCGCGTGGATGGCCGTTACGCTTCGGAGCATGTCGTTCTGCTCCTGCGGCGTAAGCGAGCGAAACGTGGGCGCCGCGCCGCTCTCGTCGATCATGGTTTCGCGGACCACCCGGCTGAGCGAGATCACTGGGGTTACGGAGTTCATGATCTCGTGGGTCAGCACACGCATGAGTTTCTGCCAGGAGTCGATTTCCTGCCGGTCGAGCTCGTTGCGAATGTTCTGGAACGAGACGAGCTTGTAACGCTGCTCGAGAAGCTCGAACGTCGTGGCGTAAAGCACCAGCTGCAGGGTGTCGTCGCCGCGGCGAACACTGAACAGCACCCGGTCGCCATCTTCCAGCTGCTGCAGCACCGCCGGCAACCTGTCGTCGACCCTGCTGAACGTGCGCACGCTGTTGAGGTGCGGCACTTCGAATAGCCGCAGCGCCGGCTGGTTCGCCATCGTCACGTTGCCTTGTGCGTCGAGGCAGACCAGCGCGACGCCGACGTGCTCGACGACGGCCTCCAGGTATTCGTGATTTGCCGCCTTTTGCAGGTTCAGGCGCCGGAACTCCCCGGCCAGCAGCCGGTAGGCGTCCTGCAGCTCGCGGAACACGCGACCCTTGCCGGGCAGCAGCGGCGGCGTGGAAAAGTCGTGATTGGCAACGAAGCTCAGGAAGGTCGCGAGCTCCCGCGACGTTTTCTCCAGATAGCGAATGAGCTCGACGACGCTCAACAGGATGAGCGCCGCGCCGACCACCGGCGTCGCCACCCAGCCCGTGTTGACCACGCTCCACGCCGTAGCCAGGCAGAGTGCCCCGAATACCAGTACGCGCAGCAGGACATTCGCGCGAAAGTTGTCAAAGACCATAGCGCGTCATTTTTCGGTACAGCGTCGTGCGACCGAGGCCGAGCGATTGGGCCGCCTTGCTGAGATTGCCTTCGTGCTGCGCGATGGCCTTCTGGATGGCCTGTTTCTCCAGCGCCTCCAGGTTCAGGGTCGCGGGCTCCGCTGCGCTCGCCGCGGCGAACAGCGCGCTGTCGAGCTGCAGCGACCCGTGCTCGCTCATGATGACCATGCGCTCGATGGCGTGCCGCAGCTCCCGCACGTTGCCGGGCCAGGGATAACGCCTGAGCCGCTCGAGAGCTGCGGCGTCGAAATGCGGCTCGGGCTTGTTGTATTTGCGCGCGTACAGGGTCGCGTAGTGAGCGGCGATCAGTGGAATGTCGTCGGTCCGCTCGCGCAGCGGCGGCACGCGGATCTCGATCGTGTTGATGCGATAGAGCAGGTCCTGCCTGAACCTGCCCGGCTCGCGCAGGCTGGCTGGCGACAGGTTGGTCGCGCAGATCACGCGGGCATCGACCTTGATCGGGCGGTCGGAGCCGACACGCGCAATAGTCATGCTTTCCAGCACGCCGAGCAGCTTGGCCTGCATCTGCAGGCTCAGGTTTCCGATCTCGTCCAGGAAGAGTGTGCCGCCGGTGGCGACTTCGAAGCGCCCGGTACGATCTTCGCGCGCATCGGTGAAGGCGCCCTTGCGATGGCCGAACAGCTCGGATTCGAACAGCGATTCCGAGATCGCGCCCAGGTCGACGTTCACGAACACCTGCTCGCGGCGCAACGACTGGCGGTGGATGGCGCGCGCGACCAGCTCCTTGCCGGTGCCGTTCTCGCCGAGGATCAGCACGTTCGCATCGGTCACCGCAACCTTGGAGATGCTCGCCAGCACCTGCCGCAGTCCCTCTGACTCGCCGACGATGCGATCGAAGCTCTGCCCGAGGTATTCATTCAATGAACGCTGCCGACGGCGCAGGTTTGCCACTTCTCGGTCCGCCCTGGCGAGCCGCAACACCGCGGACACCGTGGCAACGAGCTTTGCGTTGTCCCAGGGTTTTACGACGAAGTCCGCCGCGCCTTCGCGCATCGCGTTGACCGCGGCTTCGACGCCCCCGTAGGCCGTCATCAGGATCACCCCGGCATCTGGCGCGAGCGACTGTGCCGTCCTCAGCCATTCGATGCCTTCCTGCCCCGAGGTCGCCCCGGCGGTGAAATTCATGTCGAGCAGGATCACTTCGACTGCGCGTGCGGCGAGCAGCTGGGGGATCTGCTTTGGGTCGGTTGTCGTGCGCACACCCTGGAACTGTTTCTTCAGGACCAGCTCGGCGGCGAGCAGCACTTCGGCGTCGTCGTCGACGATCAGGATGTCGCAGGGGGTCGTCATTGTTTGTGTTTCATAGTGAAACACAAGTTGTTTCACATCGGAACGACCCACCTGAGCCGGTGGCGCACCGCGGTCGCGGCCGGATGCCCTAACCACTTGAAACGGTTGGGTACCCGGACGCGTCGATGGGCTGGCCGGCCGGGCGCCTGATCGTGCAGCGTCACCCGGAGCGCGCTTCGACTCACTTCACGACGACGGTGCCGGTCATCTGGGGGTGAAGGGAGCAGAAGTAGCGATACGTTCCCGGCCGGTCGAGCATCACCGAATAGCGGCCGTCGGTGTCGAGCGGCGGCGATTTCAGCGGTGAGCCGCCCTCCACGCCGACGACGATGTGCGGGACATCGTCCTCGTTCACCCATTGCACCGTCGTACCGGCGGGCACTTCGACGGTAACGGGTGAGAACGTGAAGTTCCCGATCGCGATTTTGCGCGCCTCGCCAGCGGACGCGGCAGTTCTGGCTGCGTCCTGGGGTCGCAGCGTGTCGTCGACAATCGCGAGCGATCGGTCGTGCGTATGTCGTGTAACGGACGCGATACCGAGCACGGAACGGAGCGTGTCCGCGGGAACCTTCATCGGGCCCGGCGAAGGAGCCGTGCCGGGCGCGGGCTGCGGAAACGCGGTCGAGCGCGCGGTGTGGAATTGAACGTTCCCTTCCACCTTCTGCATCACCTGGTGAATGTGCCCGTTCAGCACCGTGACCGAGCCGAATCGCTTGAGGTATGAGAGCGCCTGCGGTGCATCGTCCGTCCCCCAGCCCCATTCCGGATACACCGACCACAACGGCATGTGCGCCAGCACGAC
>FTFB01011854.1_pt1 | contig 11569 bp, 7 predicted proteins | sample 1658331 | NCBI WGS metagenome assembly FTFB01 (sample SAMEA3914816, study PRJEB12502) | metagenome | biome: forest; material: soil | place: USA | collected 2011-09-16 | depth 0.3 m | reverse complement strand
TCGAGCCGGTTCACGGTGAAATCGAGCTGGCCGCGGAAGAGCCCGGCGACGTCGACCGCCTGGCTCAACGGCTCGCTGAAGAACAACTCACCGTTGCGCGCTTTCAAGCCCCTCAGCACGAGGTCCGGCGCCGGCCGCCACGAGGCATCGGTCCGGTCGGCGAGATCGAACGATTGCGGCAGGAACGACGACGTCTCGCTCTTGCTGCCGACGAGCCGATTCTGGTCGCCGTCGGGCGAGGCTTCGAGATAGAAGCGCAGCGGCTTCTTGTCCAGTCCTTCGAACGTCGCGGCGTGACGCCACTCGTTGGCGCCGGCGAGTTGATAGTTCAGGTGTGTCGCGAGACTCGCGGGCCGTTTTCCGCCCTTCAACGCGTAATCGAACCACTCGTACCGGATGTCATGCAACTCGACGACAGCCGCGGGGTCCAGCGCCAACCCGTGAACCGGGGACGATGGCCCACGCTGGGTGCCTTGCTCGTCGTAAGGGCCAATCAGCAGCGCGTGATTGGCGCGCGCGTTGTACTGACGATGCTGGTTGAAGTAGTACAGGGCTGCGGTCTGGCCGGCGGAGTAATAGCCGGTCATCGTCAGCACCGGAATATTGATGTGCGAAAACTCTTCGCGGAACGGCACCATCTTCTGCCAGAACCGGTCGTAGCTCGGGTGGTTGAGCCAACGGCGGAAAATCGCGCTGCCCTGTCCGGGCAGCGTCGGGAACTCCCGGTAGCGCCGTCCGCTCTTGTACCAGTCCTCGTCGAGGGCTCGCCAGCGGGCATCGTCGCCGGCCACCTTGTCGTCGGGAGGGGCCGTGACGCCGTAGACCCAGCGATAGGCCGAGTTCAGGAAAATGCTGCCGGACATCGGCAGGTCGACGCCGGGGGCCATCGGGTCTGATGTGGCAATCGCCTTGAGCGCGGGCGGCAGGCGCTTGGCCACGGCCCAGGCAACATACCCGCCATAGCCACTGCCCTGCATTCCGACACGGCCGTTGCTCCAGGGTTGCTTCGCGATCCACTCGATCACGGCGCGCGCGTCGTCGCCGTCCGACTGGAAAGGCACGAATGGCTTTTCCTTGTCGCCTTGTCCGCGCGCGTGCGCCAGCACACTGACGTAACCGTGGGCTGCGGGTTCGCGACCGTCGTGAGTGCCCTGATCGATGGTGAACTCCAGCAACGCCGGAAGCTTGCCGTCGGCGATGCGGGGCCGCACGAGCGTCGCCGAGACGGTTGCTGTTTTCGAAACGGCTATCGGGACATCGTCTTCAATGACGTAGCGCCGCTGGTCTTCAGCCGTGAGAAGTGGCCGCACGAGCGACCCGAAGCTGCGGTAGCCCTCGAATGCAAACCACGCCCAGATCAGGTCGAGGGCTTCATTCAGGGAAACCGAACCCTTCGCGCGCCGCTGATCGAAGGCTCGCTGCACGCCCTCCTGCAAGCCCTGCAACGGCGTCGTGAGCCACGCTTCGAGCTGATATTCGTCGAGGTCGTCTATGCGATTGATGGCGTCGCGAAACGCTTGGGGATACGCCTTGGCGAACGGGACGCGCACCTGATTTTCGATTGCCCTCGCACGCACGTAGATGTCGTACACCAGGGCGCGGCCGACGGGCCGGCCCCCATTCGCACCGCGCCGCCGATCGAGAAGCGCCTGGCGGGTGGCGTTGGCGGAAACCGGATCGCCCGCCACCATCTGCAGTGCCGAGAGGTTGGAGAGATAGCGATCCTGGTCGTTCTCCTGGTAGACGGGAAGAATGCGCTGGGCCAGGTCGCGCATCACTGCGGGCACGGTCGGATCGGTCGCGCTCGCGGGCGGACGAAAATCGAACTCCTGCGCAAGCGCCGGCGACGGCGCGAACGCAAATGCCATGGGAATGACGATGGCGAGGGCCAGGAGCCTGAGGATGCCGTGCACGCGAAATTTCATTGCGTATCGCGCACGGGTTCTTTGCGGCCGCGCGCTTCCTTTGTGCCGTCCGTAGCACTGCCCGCCGAGCCCGTCGTGCTCACCGGCGCCTTCATGATATGCAGCACTCGCGAGAATAGCGGCAAATGCATCTGCGCGGCGCGGCCTATGTGTATGACAGTTGTCTTGTGGAGGCTGCGCGTGAATATATCGACGACGCGTTCGAGCGTCTCATCATCCAGGGACGTGAACGTGTCATCCAGCAGCACCCAGGGCGGGGCGTGAAGCACGATGCGCGCGAGCGCCAGGCTCAGTTGTTCGTCCTGGTTGAGCTCGCGGTCCCAGCGGTGCGTCTCGTCGAGTGACGCCAGCAGTCGTGCAAGGCCAAGCTGCTCGAGAGCCAGCGCGAAGCGACTCTCCTCGAACTCGTCCACCTTCAGCGGATACGCGAGCACTTCGCGTAGCGAACCACGCGGCACGTAGGGTGTGCCACGGGGCAGATACAGAATCTGCTCTCCCCGCGGAAACGTGATGCGCCCGCTGCCCCAGGGCCACAGCCCGGCGAGCGCGCGGAACAGCGGAGTCTTTCCTTCACCGGGCGCGCCGCAGATGAGCACGTGCTCGCCCGCGTTGATGACAACGTCCCGCTCTTTGAAGACTTCGGCTCCGACGGACGAGTCGACCTGCAGGGCTTCGATTCTCAGCACGCCCGGCTCGCCCTCTGCGTACGTAATGCGGCTCTTGAAACCGTTCTGATCGACGACAGTGGCGACGAGCGCCTGCCGGAAGTTCGCCACCCGCAGAAGCGTGGCGCGCCAGTCTGCAATCGCGCTGAAATTGTCGACGAACCAGCGCAGCGAACCTTGCGCCTGCGTGAACGCCGCGGCCGCCATCATCATGCCGCCAAATGTCGTCTTGCCGCCGAAATACAGCGGCGCGGCGACGAGGATCGGCGCGATGCCGGTGATCCAGCCGAACCCTGCGGTAACCCAGGTGAGATTGGTGAGCCCCGTGACGAGGCGACGCATGGCCGTCATCACATTTCCCAGGTGCTGCTCGACGCGACGGCGCTCGTCCGCCTCGCCTCCTGCCAGCGCAATACCATCGAGGTGCTCATTGATACGCACGAGTGAGAAGCGCAGGTCGGCTTCGCGCGCGTAACGCTCCGCATTTCGACTCACGAGGTTGCGGCCGACGAAGTAGCTGAGGAGCGAGCCAATCGTGGCATACAGCAGCGCGGCCCACAGCATGAACCCTGGCACCGCGTAATCGATGCCGTTGGCGCGGAAGGTGAAGTCGTTCGAGATGGCCCACAACACGCCGGAAAAGCTGATCAGCAGGATGGACGCCCGGAACAGGCCCACGGACAGGTCCGCAGAGAGATCGCAGAGCTTGTGCGCGTCTTCGCTCATGCGCTGGTCGGGGTTCACGCCCATGGGACCGCCGGTGGTGGCGAGCCAGAACGCGCGGCGCGGCTGCATCCAGAGCGCCAGCAGGTCGCGCGTGAGGCCTTCACGCAGCCGGTACTTTGTGGTCTCGGTGAGCCAGCGCTGGCTCACGTCCAGCACGAGCAGCGTGGAGACGATCGCGAACCACACGCCGAGCTGATAGAGGAAATCGTGCAGGTCGCGCCGGGACAGCGCGTCATAGAACGGCTTGTTCCAGCGGTTGAGGATGATCTGCCCGTACGACGTGATCAGGATCATCAGCACGAGCACGCTGACCAGCACCAGGATGCGCTTGCCGACCGGCGAGCCGAAGATGGCGCGGGAAATCATGCGCGCCTGGCTGAACGCGCCGACTTGCGCGGCCTGCTCGATTTCCGAGGCGCCGCCGCTCGCGTCCGTTTTTTCCGTCATCGTGCGGCCACTTTCCGCCGCGCCGCTACGCAGGAAATGAACGCCGCGTAGCTCCACGCGAGATGCTTCGCGGAAGTCTGCTCCCCGGTGCGCTGATCGAATTGCTCGGAGAGCGCCCCGCTATCGGGCGTGAACGCACGCGTGGTGGCGAGGAATCGATCCCCGTGCTCCGTCCAGCGTCTTCGCCCTTCGCTTCCCGCGGGCTCGCCCGCCGCCGCCAGGAAACAAAACTCAGACGCCCCGAGCGTCGAGAAGAAATACGCTCCGCCGGAGTAGTACACGTCGCCCTGATAGCGCCCCATCGCGGGCGCGCGATCGTTCGGCCGTTGATGGTTGATCGGATACGCCGCGTCGAAGAGCGATTCCAGCTTCTGAAGCGTGGCGTGCATGCGTGGATCGCGTGCCGTGTGCTTGATGCCGGCCCCTGCCGCGTGGATCGCGCTGAGAATGACTGCGATATCGAGTTGTTTGGGCGACTGCGTACCCGATGCCAGATCGCGCGATCGGTAGTACCCCGCCTTTTCATCCCAGAAGCTGTCGAGAGACTGGCCGATGGCATCCGCCTCCGCGCGCAAGGCCAGTGCGTCTTCAGGGCGGCCTTCCGCCCTCACCCATTCTGAGCCTTCGCTCAGCGCGGCCGCTGACACGCGCAGCGTGTAGTAGTGATGGCCGAGGTCTTCTTCCCAGATGTCGTATGACGGCACGCGCCAGCGTTCGATGGTGAACGCCAGGTCGGAGAGAATCAGACGCGCCACGTCATCCATCACGACGCCCTTCGAGCCAGCGTGTGATCGCACCGTGCGTATCCACCGAAGCATTGCGAGCGCGCGCAACGCCGGGCCATCGTGCTGCGGCCGGTTCCATTTGGAAATGTCTGGTGTGCTGTCGGGGTTCACGCGCGTGTCGGCAACGATCGCCGTGCCATACAAGGCGGAAAGATCGGTGTCCGTGCGCACGAACTGCGCGAAACCGGGCGTTACCTTCTGTCTCCATCCGGGCGAGGCCACGAGGGTTCGCCCGTCGAGCGACTCCAACGAGAGGCTGAACCGCACGAAATCCATGAGATGAGCCAACGCTTCGTCGCCCAGGCTTCCGGCCTCATACAGCAGGCGGATGGCATCGATGACGACGGCGGAGTCCCGGAACCAGTGAAAGAAATAATCCGGGTCGGGGTCGTATGCGCCCAGCACGGGCGAAGCAACTATCGATCCCGCTATCGGCCGGATGCTTTGCCCGAAACCGGGGCGCTCCTTCACGATCGACACCGCGGAGACACTGCGAAGCATCGCGGTAATGGCATACCGGTATTCGCGATCCACCCATTGTTCGAGACCCTGGATCACCGGACCGGGCCCTTCAGGTGCGGGCTCTTGAACCCGAGCTTGCGCAGGCCGGCCTGCACTTCGGGCACGCTCATGAACAGCCTCCACAGGAGACCGGAACGATGGTTCTCCATCATCACGATGATGGGCCCCTGGTCGATGGCGAGAAAAGTGTCGGCATACCAGTTCTGGCTCTCGCAGAAAGCGTCCACAAAGCCGAAACGCCGCCAGATCTTATCGCCGTACCGCTCGAGAAAATGCCGAAGGGTCTGCATTACCTCATTCGGCGCGTAGGGGATGCTGGCAAGCGCTGCGGTGGGCGCAAGCGTTCCATTGTCGTTATCCGGCGCGTGGGCGGCATATCCGGTGGGGCCGTCGCTGGCGGTGAGACCCCAGCAGGAAGCGCCGTAGCCCTTGTATTTGCCTGGGTTCGCGATGCAGTGAGCGCGGTTGATCTGAACGTGGCGCACGTTCTGTTCCCAGTAGTTCGCGTGGCCATCTTCGAGCTCGCGCGGGTCGAGACCGCAGAACGAGTAGTGCGTGAAGAAAAGAGGCCCGCCATAGGGCATGCCAAGCGGCAGCTCCACGCCATAGTAGGAGTTGCCGTTTCGAAAGCCCGCCCCCTGCGCCCAGCCGCTATGGTAGACCTCGGGCTCGATCGAATAGCGCGGCGAGGATGCAGCCAGCACATAGGTAATGAGGCACTCGTTCCAGCCATGGATCGGGTGATTCATGGCCCAGCCGTTGTAGGGGCTCCAGTGCCAGTAGAGCACCTTGCTGCCGCCTTGCGTGAACCAGTTCCACTCCACGTCTTGCCACAGCAGCGTGATGCGTGAGCGCGCGGCCGCTTCGGCGGGCGTGTCTCGATCGAAATACTGGCGCGCGCACAGCAGGCCCATGAAGAGCAGCGAGGTTTCCACGAGATCGCCGGCGTCGTCCTTGCGCCAGAAGGGAATCGTGTCGCCGGTGCGCCCGTTCATGAAATGCGGGTAGGCGCCGTGGTAGCAGCGGGCCCGAATCAGCACGTCGAGCATGTTACCGAGGCGCTGGAGCGCCCTGTCGCGCGTGACCCAGCCGCGCTCTGCTGCCACGATGAGCGCCATGACCCCGAAGCCCGAGCCCCCGATGGTGACCTTGTCGTCCGACTGCTCTCGCGTGGTGAGCCGGTCGAGGGCGAGCCCGCTGACCGGGTGCGCGCCCTCCCAGAAAAACCGGAAAGTCTGGCGTTGCACGGCCTCCAGCAACTCATCGTCCGGCAGCTTCGCCAGCTGCGTCGGACGCGGCGCCGGGCGCGGGACCAGGGTTTTTTTGGGGGTCTTTCTCGACTTTGCCAATGCCATTCCCGTTCAGCCGGCCAAGTTTGCGTTGGTCGCGGCAACTGCGATTTTTTCTCGCGGATCGATCATCATCGTAGCGCGTTTTGGCGCCAGCCACTGAAGACCGGGGACACTGCTGCCGATGAGCCGAATTGACAAGCTGATGAGTGAGATGACCCTCGCGGAGAAGCTCGGCCAGCTCACCATGACGGCCGCGGGCTACGCCGTCACCGGGCCCGTCATTGCAGGGGATTCCACGGATTCCATCCGCAACGGCAGCATCGGCAACCTGCTCAACATGGTGGGCGCAGGCCCCGTGCACGAGATGCAGCGCCTGGCCGTTGAGCAATCGCGCCTCGGCATTCCGCTTCTGTTCGGGCTCGACGTCATCCACGGGCACCGTCTCCTTTTCCCGCTGCCGCTGGCCGAAGCCGCAACGTTTGATCCGCGCGTATGGGAGCTCACGGCTCGGGAGGCAGCGAGAGAAACCGCGGCAGACGGCATCGCCCTGACGTTTGCGCCGATGCTGGATATATCTCGCGATCCGCGATGGGGCCGTACGGCGGAAGGGCCCGGTGAAGACCCCTGGGTCGCGGTGCAGGTTGCCCGCGCGAAAGTGCTTGGATTCCAGGGCAACGACCTGGCCTCACCGGACTGCGTCGGCGCGACGGCGAAGCATTTCTGCGCATATGGCGCCGTTACGGCGGGGCGCGATTACGCGTCGGTGGACATCTCGGAGCGAACGCTGCGCGAGGTGCACTTGCCCGCATTTGCGGCGGCGGTTGCGGCGGGGACTGTGGCGATCATGCCGGCGTTCACTGACCTCGCCGGAATTCCGCTGACCGCGCACAAAGCCCTGCTGCGGGATTACTTGCGCGGCGAGCTGGGATTCGATGGCGTGCTGATCAGCGACTACAACGCGATCGGAGAGCTCATTCGTCACGGCGTCGCAGATGGTCTTCCGGAAGCCGCGGCGCTCGCTCTCAAGGCGGGCGTAGACATCGACATGATGTCGGATGCGTATCGCAAAGGGCTCCCCGTCGCTCTCAAACGAGGATGGGTCACGGTCGCAGAGATCGATGAGTCCGTACGTCGGGTGCTGAGACTCAAAGAACGGCTGGGGCTGTTCGATGACCCCTATCGCAGGGGTTCGATCCCCGAAAGCGCGGGAACTTTCGCACAGCGCCGTCGCATTGCGCGCGAGGTAGGCGCCCGCTCCATCGTGCTGATGAAGAACGCTGACGATACCCTGCCCTTGCCGGAGTCGGTTCGTCGTGTGTGCGTGGTTGGCCCGCTCGGCGATGCCAATCGTGAGATGCGCGGCTGCTGGGCCGCTGCCGGCTATGAAGAGCCCAACGTCTCGGTGCTGACAGGCCTGCGCGAAGCAATGCCGCACACCGAGATCGTGTTTGCAGCTGGCGTGAGCATCGACGGCAACGACCGCTCGGGCATTCCTGCTGCGATCGACCTGTGCAATGGCGCCGGCGTAATTGTCCTGTGCGTCGGCGAAGCCGCGGAAATGAGCGGTGAAGCGGCGAGCCGCGCCATCCCGGAGCTTCCGGGCGAGCAGCGTGCGCTCGCCGAAGCGGTGTTCGATCGCGCGAGGCGCGACCGCACTCCCGTCGTGGTCGTCCTTTTTTCGGGACGGCCGCTGATCGTCGCGTGGCTTGCCGATCAGGCTGGCGCGCTGCTCGCGGCCGGGTTCCTGGGCACTGAAGCCGGCAATGCCATTGCCGACGTGCTCACGGGCCGCGTGTCGCCCAGCGGCCGAACGCCCATCACCTGGCCGCGCGTGCTCGGGCAGGTGCCCATCTTCTATAGCCAGCGATCCGGCGGCCGGCCGGAGAATCCCAAAGATCACTTCACGAGCAAGTATCTCGACACGCCGAATGCGCCGCTCTATCCGTTCGGCCATGGCCTCACCTACGGCCGCTTCACTCTCGACAACCTGCGCGTCACGCCTGAAAGCGTGACGAAGAAAGAGACCATCGAAGTCACCATCGACGTCACGAATGAAGGCAGTCGCGCCGCTGAAGAGACCGTGTTTCTTTTCACGCGAGACAGGGTCGCAAGCGTGGCCCGGCCGGTGCTCGAGCTCAAAGGCGTTGGGAAGATCGCTCTTCAGCCTGGGGAAACCGGCACCGTGCAACTGCAGTTACCGGCCGCTGACCTGGCTTTCCTTGGCACGGATCTCAAGCCGGTCTTCGAGCCGGGCGAAGTCGAGATTCTCGTCGGGCCGTGTGCGGACATTACGCAGCTCGTTGCAGGGCGCGTGCAGCTTCTCGCGTAGCGCAGATTGCATTGCCAACTGCGCTGAATCATGGCCTGCCCGACGATTTTCGCCATGCCTTCCAGTCCCGCTCGGTGATCTCCGCCATGCGCTCGCTGGCCTGCTGCAGCCATCGAGCGTCGCGCCGATCAAGGTCACGCTGAATGGCGGATCGCTGGCGGGCGGTTCCGAGATGCACATTGCCGAGATCTCGTCCCATGGCTTCGAGGAGCGGCTGCAGATCCGTGTGTTGCGGCAACTCGGCGAACTCGATCTTGCGACAATCCGGAGCGAGCCTGCGAATGACCCACCCTTGACGGACGCTGAGTGAAGGGTCGGCAGCGCGTATCGCCCGCCGCGCCAGCTGCTGATACCGAATCTTCGCGCTGGCTCGAGGCTCGAGCCAGTGCACGGCGGAAACGGTAAGCGCCTTGGCCTCGCGCGCAACCGGCCCGCCCGCCCACGTGGCCAGCGTCGCGAAGCGTTGGCGCCCGAGACTGCCGATGCCCGCCGGGCGATGCACGATGCGCGGCTCGGAGTGCGGCTCGGGCAAAGTCCGCAGCAGGAGTGGCCGGACCGACGGTGGCGCCTTCACGCGCTTCAAGCTCCAGATCGATTGCCAGAATTTCGCATCATCAGCTGCGCGGCGCATGGCCAGTTCCTGCAGCCAGCGGTGCTGCTCTCCGAGCACGATGGGCGCGCCGCCGGTTTCGAGGCAATGTCGATAACCCTCCAGCACGGATTCGCACGCACGACGCACGGATATCCTGGCCGGCGAGCCGTCGATCGCAAGAACCGCACTCGTGCAGAGGCGAACGAGGTCGTTCGTGTACGGCAGGATCTCGGCTTCGTCGAAATCGTTGACGCCCCAGGCAAGACGCCCATCGGCATCCCGCCACGTGCCGAAGTTTTCGACGTGAGTATCCCCGACGCTCAGGACTCGCGGTGCGTTGACGATGTCCGCACACGCGTGCGGCCATACCTCCACCCAGCGAAAGAATGTGCCGCGAAAGAAGGCGAACGGCGTCCGGCACGTCTTTTCACGCTTGCGCCTGAGGTCCGCCGGCACGAGCACCAGCCGGTGGCGCAGCCATTTCTCATACGCGCGAAAGGAACGAGCAATTGGCAACATTCTTTGACTCCGCGGTCGTGCGCCGAAGCGCGCGAGGCGCCGCATCGACGCTGACACATTCGCGACAGATGAATACCGCCACGCTCACGGAAGCGAATACGCCATCGGTCGGGCGCGCTCGATTCTCTGGAATCTTGGCACGTGGTGGCTGGGCCCGCCCGTTTCGACGACCCACGTGCTGTCGTCAGGCGTCGCCGGCACCATGGCCGCGAATCGTTCGGGCCTTCAGTGGTCGACCGTTCGCAACCTGCGGTTGCGTGACCGCCGCGGGTTACCGACTGAACTTGGCGGGCGAAGCCGACGATAGCTCATGGGTGCCGGTGCGCGCGTCTCTCGCATCGCGCTTCGCCGTGATTACGACCGTTGGCACACCATCGGTATCGAGGCGAACGCTGGCCTGCGGGTCATCCTGTGGCGCGCTGCATGCCGCGACGAGCAGCATCAATGCCAGCACTACGATGCGACGAGGGGCGCGATCATCGACGGCGCGATCCTGCAAAGTCATTGACACTCTCCTGCGGACAATTCCGATCACAGGCTAGGATGCCGTGGGACCGCATTCGGTTGCGTCGGGGCACGGGCGTGAATCAGCAAGTCAGACATGTTCCAGCTCCAGTCAATCAGTGGCAGTTCGCCGGCTCTCCCCGGCAGGCCACTGAATCGTGCGCGAGGCAAGCGCGACGATCTATCAACACGCTGACACAAGGCTGACGTCATCCAGCTCCGCTGGCCCGTCAGCCCGAGGCTTGCGCGTCCGCCGTTTGGACATCGGGTCCGCGCCCCGCTTGAAAAATTTCGTGCGGCATTTATTTTTCGGGCGCAAGCGAGTCGGCACCCCGCCTTTCCGCGCGGGTCGATCTCGCCTGGAAGGAATGGAGATTCATGCGACCAAAGGCTACCGGTTTCCCGTTTTTTGCCGCGTTGATGTTTCTGTTCGCAACGGTTGGCTCGTGCGCCGCTTCGCGACCTGCCTCCGTCGTGGCGCTACCCAACGGGTATTACATGCAGCCGAACAAGGCGGCGCAGGCGAGCATCGTGAAAAGAAGCGGCAGCACGGTGCTGCCTGGCCCCATCGCCGCATACGCGGTCTATCGCCACATCGTGATGGGCGCCCTGGGTGCCCCGTCGGCACTGAGCCGCGCGTACACCAATGACCTTCCCTTTCGCGGTGGTGCCGATACGCGTTATTTCGTGCTCGACACGAGCACCGGCAAGCTCGACACCGACCTGACGGAGTCCGCGTGGAAGCAGCGGCTCGAAGCGCTCGGCGCGCCGGGGGCACTCGAAATCTATGCGCCGGTTATTGCTCAGTGAGCGAGAGCCGCATTACCGCGACAGGGTGTAGATCCTTGAACGGCGCGCCGGGTGTGTCACGGGGCTGCAGCTCGTGCGAAGAAGTGCCGCACGAGGTCTCCAACTTCGATCTCGTCGGCGGTGACCTGCTCCGCCACTCCCGGCGCCTTGAATCCGCGCTGCCTCAGCCACCCGGCGCGCGGTAGTCCACCGTTTTGGCCAGCGCGCGATCCGTTTCCTCGATGGTGAGGAGCGGCGTCGTTCTGGTCCTCACGAGTCCGGTGGAGGACACTCTGATGCCAAGCGATGCCCCACTGACCACGTCCGGCATGTCCACGATCAACAGCACGTCGTGCTCGCCGAGGGCGAAATACATCGCATCGACTTTCCCTCCGAGACCCTCCACAGCTTTCGTCACTGCTTGCTTACGGCCGGACGCCTTGTCTTTCTGCAGCCCCTGCAAGCCTTCCGCGG
>FTFB01008928.1_pt1 | contig 11573 bp, 17 predicted proteins | sample 1658331 | NCBI WGS metagenome assembly FTFB01 (sample SAMEA3914816, study PRJEB12502) | metagenome | biome: forest; material: soil | place: USA | collected 2011-09-16 | depth 0.3 m | reverse complement strand
GTTAGCGGGCAACCAAATGGCGCGAGTACTTCGATGAAGTGGCCCGTTCTTCTACTCTCTGGCGCTGGGACGATATCGCCGGCATTCGGCTGTCTAGTCATTCCCAACTACGAAGCGGTCGATTCTGCTTCCGTCGCCCGATCTGTTGCAGGTTCCTCTCCACCGCCGGTGATTACCATCGAACAGATTGTCCGCGGGCGTGAGGGTGACATCGTGGGCTGCGCGCACCTGGGGCGGGTAATCCTGAAGATGCCGCATGAACCGCTGGGCTTTAGATTCGAGATCGTTGAAGGAAGTCTCAACGGTAGGTTTCCCGACGGGTTCGTTCGACCGCGCACGTCGGGAACGCTCCGGTTCACTTGGCGAGATGCGTACTCGGACGTCCAGGAGCCAATTAGAATCGTTGTGAGCATCACCAGTCTGTCGACCGACGGTTCTATTAGCAAGCCTCTTCTTCTTACGATCGAGGATCCGGGTCGTGGCGCAGCCCGCTAACAAGCGCATGCGGCGAGCGCGCGATCCGGATAAATGTGTTCTGTGTCTACCGCATCGGCGCGTCGCTGATGCGCGGCGTTATGCGGCGTAGGTTCCTCATCGTCGCCTGCGCCGTCGGTCTGTTGGTTGCCGTTTGGCTCACTAATTACCGGAGTGGGACGACGGGCGTGCGGTTGGACGGGCTTGAACGCCACAGCCCGGCGGCGCTCGTCGGCGACGCAGACCTGCCCAGTTCTGGTCCGAAAGAGGCGGATCAAAGGAGCGAGCTAACCCGCGAAGGTGCTTCTCTTCCGTCGCTCGATTCCTCCGAGCTTGCATCGGTGTTCCTATCGGAAAACAGAGAGCGAACCTGGGCGGAGATCGCAGAGGCAGAATTGAACGGCCGGATCGCTCAGGCGACCGGTCTCAGGTTAACGAATCTGCGAACCGAATGCCGTGAAAGGATCTGCCGTATCGACTTCACGTTTCCAAATTTGGAGTACCTTCGAACCCATGGGGCAGCGATGATTGCGGATGCGTTGAATGGAACCCCTGGTTTTGAGGCCGGCGGTTCAATCGTCGAGGGAAGCGATGGGGGGCAGATCTACTATCTTCAACGCAGTGCGTCCGCCGCCATGAAGTGATCGGAGGTAAAATGACGCGAACTTTCAGGGTCGGCGCATACCGCATAGCACCTGGTTGCAGCGGACGGTGATGGATGAAGTGCCGAGGCACGGACGGCAGCGCGCCGCCGCTGGACCGGAACGTAAGCGACACCGGACATGAGCCTGCGAGACTTCGTGTTTGGTGCAGGCGAGCGCTCGCCGACCATAAATTTGTTTTGGGATATGGGTGTAGGTGCGTCGCTGATTTGCGGCGTTAGGCGGCATGAAGCACATCGCGAGCATCGTCCTCTTGGCCACGCTGTCGTCGGGCTGCCGTGCCGACGGGCACGGTGCAACTATGGCCGCGCTTCCTGCCAATGTGCGAGAGGCACTCCTTGCTTTGTGCGCGCCGTGCGAGTTTGCTGACTACGATGCGCCGTGGAACTCTATCGATGTTGTGCTGGACCGCACGCCTCAGCGGCATCTCAGAAGGATTGAGCACACCGGGGCGAGTTGGCTCATCGAGTACGATCATGGTGGTCGGGGCCTGCACACGCACACAGTCGTATTCGAGTTAGAGCGCCGCGTCCACGTTGGGGGGGGCAGTTCCTGCGACCCGGCGACGGTGACGAGATGCGAGTGGTAACGGTGCCGCCGCCGAAAAAGCAGTTGCAGCCGACGCTGCAAAGGTATTGCAGGCGCCGCAAGTGCGTCATGTCGGTGTGCACGTACGGCGGGCTGGTGGGTGCAGCGCGCCGCCGCTGAACTGCGTTAGATTCCTACCGGATGTCATCGTGCAAATCAGCCTCGTTGACTTCGCGCCGGCGCACGTCGATGAACTCGTCACGATGTGGCGAGCGAGTTTCGAGGCAGCGGTTGGCGTACGCGAACCTCACACCGTTGAACAGCAGCGTGCGTACGTCCTTGAAAAGGTTGCACCGAGCAATCGTGTGCTGGTCGCATTGGTTGGCGGGCGCCTTGTCGGTTTCATCGCCGCGTCAAACGAGCACATCGATCAACTCTATGTCCATCTCGACTACCAGGGAATCGGTATCGGTTCCCGGTTACTTCAATGGGCTAAGGACAACTCGCGGGGGCGCCTTTCCTTGTTCACCTTCGAACGCAATGATCGAGCGCAGAAATTCTATGAGGCTCGAGGCTTCCGGATTATCGGGCGAGGGTTCGAAGAGAATTGGCAACTGCCAGACATCAGGTATGAATGGAACCGCGTGCCAGGAATCTAACGAGCGCATGCAACGAGCGCGTTGTCGATTAATTGGTTCTAGATGTAGGGTGTCGGCGCATCGCTGATTGCGGCGGTTCGAGCATGAGGTATTGCGTTTACTGACGATGCAAACCCCTCGATCGGGCGCGGTGATTTGTCATTGATCGTTCTGGAGCGTTGGACGTCATGATTGGCATCGTCTCCAAGCTCTGGCGTTATCCCGTCAAGTCTATGCTCGGCGAGGCATGCAATGACGTCGAGGTGCAAATTCGCGGCATCAGCGGCGATCGCTTGTTCGCAGTCAGAGACGTCGACGGCAAGTTCGGCAGCGGCAAGAACACCCGCCGTTTCCGCCAAGTCGATGGACTATTCGCGTTTAGCGCCGGCTTTTCCGCCGGCTCGCCAGACATTACGTTTCCCGACGGCCGACGCATGCGCGGTGATGATCCACAAATCCATTCGGCTCTCTCCGACGTATTGGGCGTTGCGGTCACGCTGGTTCGGGAGGAGCAAATTTCGCATTTCGACAGTGGCGCCATCCATCTCCTGAGTGCCGGCGCGTTAGCGTGGCTCCGGTCGCGGCTCCCAGATAGCCGCGCCGATGAACGTCGGTTTAGACCAAACATCGTGGTAGCGACCGCTGGCGATGAGCAGGCTGAACGTTCCTGGGTCGACAAGATCGTCCGTGTCGGTAGTGAGGTGAGGATCGAAGTCACTACACCGACGGAACGTTGCCGCATGATCACACTCGCGCAGAGCGATTTGCCTGACGATCCGAAGGTCTTGCGGTGTATCGCGCAAGACGCCGGTCTCCAGTTTGGCGTCTACGCGGCGGTCCTGAATCCGGGTCGCATCTTCGTCGGAGACACAGTTACTGTCGAGTCCGCAGCATAAAGCGAGAGGCAGAGATCTACTGCCCATTATACTCGTGGCGGCCGAGGCCCACCGATCGGTGGCATTGCCGCCCGGGTCGTGTTGATGGTGTCGAGGTTCAAGAGCACGAAAAGGTGTGAGGGCCACGAGGCATGGCGCGCGACGGCATTGGAACCTGTGACACCTGCAACGGTCACTTCGGCTATATGCTGGTGCACAAGGTGGCAGCGCATCTGGCGAGGCCCGTGAATGGTCGGTGGGTGAAGGACAATTGGCGACGCACTTGAGCAGAAGCGTGAAACTCTACGGCCAACCGCACGCGTCGCGTGAGCGTGAAGCCGTGTTCGGGGCGCGCTTAGCGGAAGCGCTCGGATGCGCTTTGCAGGACAGGGTGGTGCCAATCGAGACGGATGACAGAGCCATTGCGCGTTCGAAACTCTTGAATTGGCTGGAATCCGTTCCGCTGCTGCAGGAGTCGCGGCGGCAGGATTGTTTGCAGCTCGCGCGGCGCCTCCCCGAACGTATCGTCGTAGGCCCGGGCACCTCCGCGTACTGCTGTGACTTCGTGGCGATCGTCGGGAAGGACCGGTTCTATTGGGAATTCCACGAGGAGCAGCATCAATCGCTCAAGGACACGAGAACGAAGTTACTGTTTGGGCCAAAGACCCAGCCGCACGAGGTACCGCGGTACTTTCAACGTCTCGTTCGCGATCTATGGCGTATTCAGGTTTGTGACAATTTCACGATTGTGTGGCACGACTTTTTCGACGCGAACCGCAAATCATATAAGCCACGTCTGTTGCGGGGTTTTCATGAGCATAGTCTCCCCGATAAGTTCTCTTTTGGCCGCATCGCAGACGGCTGACAAAAGGAATAGCGCATCGTCGACGATGGGCCAGCATGGTCCGGAAGAACCACGTCGCATTCGGCAGCATGGACGCGAACACCCGGCACTATCACGCTAGGCCTGCGAGACCGCAAAGGCGACGTGCAGACGGTGCTCCTTGTTGAGGATTGAAGACTACGCGCTGATCGGCGACTGCCACAGCGCGGCGCTCGTCGGTTGCGACGGCTCGATCGACTGGCTGTGTTGGCCGCGCTTCGACTCGCCGGCATGCTTCGGCGCGCTCCTCGGCACGCCCGAGAACGGCCGCTGGCGCATCGCGCCTTCTTCCGAAATCGTTTCCTCCCGGCGCGCCTACCGCCCGGACACGTTGGTGCTCGAGACCGAGTTCGAGACCGCGGAAGGTAAAGTCTGCGTGATCGATTTCATGCCGACGCGCGAGGAGCAGTGCAACCTCGTGCGCCTCGTCGTCGGGCGTCGCGGGCGCGTGCCGATGGCAATGGAGCTCGCGCTGCGCTTCGACTACGGCTCTTCGGTACCGTGGGTTACTCGGCTGGACGAGGTGCCGGGCATCCGCGCGATCGCCGGCCCGGATCTGGTCGCGCTGCGCACGCTCGTACCCGTTCACGGCGAGGGCCTGAAGACCGTCGCGAACTTCGAAGTCGGCGAGGGCGACATCGTGCCCTTCGTGCTCGGTCACCGCACGTCGCACCTCGGCCTACCCGAGTCGATCGATCCGATGCGCGCCCTGCGCGAGACCGAGTCGTTCTGGAAGGACTGGAGCGCCCGCTGCACGCTGCGCGGCGAATGGCAGGACGCGGTTCGCCGCTCTCTGATTACGCTAAAAGCGCTCACCTACACTCCGACCGGCGGCATCGTCGCCGCGCCCACCACCTCGCTGCCGGAATGTCTCGGCAGCTCGCGTAACTGGGACTACCGCTTCTGTTGGCTGCGCGACGCGACGCTCACGCTGCTCGCCCTCATGAACGCCAGCTACTACGACGAAGCCTTGTGCTGGCGCGACTGGCTGATCCGGGCGGTCGCCGGCAGCCCGGAGCAGATGCAGATCATGTACGGCATCGCCGGCGAGCGGCGCATCAGCGAGTGGGAGGTCGACTGGCTCGCGGGCTACGCGGGTTCGCGCCCGGTGCGCGTCGGCAACGCCGCGGTGAACCAGCTGCAGCTCGACGTCTACGGCGAGGTCATGGACGCGCTCTACCAGGCCGGCAAGGGCGGCTTGGCCGGTAACGACGCCGCGTGGCAGATGCAGCGCACGCTCATGGATCACGTCGCGAAGGTGTGGCCCACGCCCGACGCGGGCATCTGGGAAGTGCGCGGCGCGCCGCGGCATTTCACCTACTCGAAGCTAATGGCGTGGGTCGCGGTCGATCGCGCGATCAAGAGCGTCGAGACGTTCGGCCTGGACGGGCCCATCGAGCAATGGCGCGACTTGCGGGCGCGCATTCACGCCGACGTGTGCCGGCACGGTTTCGACTCGAAACGCAACGCGTTCGTGCAGCACTACGGCTCATCCGAGCTCGATGCGAGCCTGCTCCTGATCCCGATCACCGGCTTTCTGCCGCCCGAGGATCCACGCGTCACCGGCACGGTCGACGCGATCCGCCGCAATCTGACAGTGGACGGTTTCGTGATGCGCTATCGCACGCGGCCGGAGCTCGACGGGCTGCCGCCGGGCGAGGGCGTGTTTCTCGCCTGCAGCTTCTGGCTTGTCGACAACCTCAAGCTGCAGGGGCGCCACGAGGAGGCGCGGGAGCTCTTCGAGCGCCTGCTCGCCCTGCGCAACGACGTCGGCCTGCTCGCCGAGGAATACGATCCGGTGGCGAAGCGGTTCCTCGGCAACTTCCCGCAGGCGTTCTCACACGTCGCGCTCATCACCACCGCGATGAACTTGGGCGAGCGGAAAAAGCCGGTCGAGCAGCGCGCTGAAACGAAGGCTGCTTGAAGTTTTGCGCTCGAGGCGCGCGCGCGTCAGGTCAGAATTTCTTGACTGGAGACGCGCTCCGCGCCCGCGGATTCCAGCGTTGCCTTTACCTTGTCTCGCGACTCGTCATCGGTCTTGACTCCGATCAACACGGAGCCTGCTTTGATCGCGTTCTCGTAGTACTTCAAATCGGTTTCGGGAATTGCCGCGCCAATCATTCCGCCGATCACGCTGCCCGCCGCCGCGCCTGCACCCGCGCCCATGAGTGCGGTCGCGACAGGACCGGCGACCAACAGGCCGAGGCTCGCGCCGCCCGTTGCAATGCTGCCCGCCGCGCCGATGCCGGCGACGATGGCGCCCAACGTGCCGCCGCCCGCAGCGCCAATGGCGAATCCTCCCGGCGCCTTCGAATGCGGCTCATCGCTGACGCAAGCGCTCAAATCGTCACTGCTCGCGACCAGGCTGATATCCGCCGACGGCACACCCGACTCTTCCAACAGCTGGATCGCTTGCAGGGCGTCGGTGGACGATTTGTACAAACCCGTTGTCGTGCTTTGCATGGCCGCTCCTTGAAAAATCAAGGGACGACTAAGAGCCTAATCCGATCTCCTCGAGCACCAAGTAAGCTCGCGTAGCGTGGCGTTGTCAGCGAATGCCTACAGAAGCTCGATTGGCCTTACAGTAAAGTCACGGCCGGCCATGTCGAAAACTCTGGATCGTTTGTCCAAAATGCGCCGGCATCATGGAACTGCCGCCGCGCTGCAGTGGCTTGCTGCCCGCAGCCTGGAAAAGACCATTCAACTCGAAGTCAGCGAGCTGAGCTGGCTCGATGAGAATCAACGATCGAATTCGGCCGCGAGCCATCCCAGGCTGAGCTCCGAATTCGCCTGCCGGTTTCTAACGTCCGTCGAAATCGCCTCGTTCGGCATCGATCCGGCCAACGATCTCTCCGTGGATTTCGCTTCTCGCCCAACGGCCGGATTGGATTACTGCTTCGGCATCGTCAATCGGGAACGCCTTGCCTCCTACAGTTGGTATGCCCTGCGATCCATCGAAGGCGAGCACCATGTCGGCGTGCCAATGTCGTTCCCGGCCAACACGGCGTACATGTACAAAGCGTTCACCCATCCCGATTATCGCGGGAAGGCGCTCTACGGCATCGGCGTGACGAAAGCGTTGCACGCGTTGGCGTCGCGAGGCGTCACGCGGCTGGTGACTTCGATCAATCGCGTGAATTTCGCGTCGCGGGCCGGTTGCCACAGGATCGGTTTCAAATCGCTCGGCAACCTGTGGACGTTGGGCACGGGTGCCCGCCGAATCGCATGGACGCCTCGCGCCGCGCGGCAGCTGGGCATTCAATTCGGCAGCCGCGCCACGGTTGCCGATCGGTCGTCAGTGCGTTGACTGCTTCGTGTCGATCGGCGTCTCGGTGTGCATTGCGCAGCGCCAACCTCCCCGAGTCTGGATCCACGTCGACGTATCGTTCATCTCCTGCACCGTTCCCTCGGCTTCACCTCGGCGCGCCATGCTCTGCTTGACCTTGTACGTCACGATGGCGGTTGCGTCGTTCGGAAACACGACGTCCACGTTGCTGAGCTCGAACGACGTGAGCACCATCGATCCCTGAGTGGCCATCTTCCGGTACGCCGCATGGTCGAACTTCATGGCACCGTGCGTGCTGACCATCAGCGATGGTTCGCACAACATCTCCGTTGCCGTATCCGAGTCCTGATCCACGATCGATTGCCAGAACTTGTTCTCCAGCTCGATGAGTGTCTTGGTGGGGGTCGCCATGTCTGCTCCTTCGGGTCAAAGACTCATCTTCGACGTCGAGGTGCGCAGCGGAATCAGACATTGTTGCGCAAGCTCGCCAGAAGGCGCCTACGTGACCTCGAGAGCCGGACCGGAGGTTCCTTGGGAGCCCAGGGGCAGCCGTGGCTTGGCCGCTCGGCTCCGTCTGGGTCATCATCCGCCTTGCGGCCAAGCCCGTTCGGCCGCGTGGAGGAAACCATGAAGAAGGCGGCCGCCAGCACAAGTCAGTCCGCATCCGCGCTCATCACGAAGAGAATCGCCGAGCTCGGAGACTGGCGCGGAAAAATCCTCGCTAGAATGCGCAAGCTGATCAAGCAGGCCGACCCGGACGTCGTCGAGGAGTGGAAGTGGATGGGCACTCCGGTGTGGTCGCACGACGGCATCATCTGCACCGGCGAATCCTACAAGAGCGTCGTGAAGCTCACCTTCGCCAAGGGCGCGTCTCTCGACGATCCGGCCGGCCTTTTCAATTCGAGTCTCGAGGGCAACGTACGGCGCGCGATCGACATTCGCGAAGGAGAAGAGGTCGGCGAGCCGGCCTTCAAGGCGCTCGTGCGCCAGGCGATCGCCCTCAATAGCGCTCGCAAACAGAAGCCTTCGAAGAAGGCGAAGCCCTGAGCGCGTCCTTGCACCCAGCAGCAACGCCGCCAACTAAACAAACTACGATCGCGCGGAGGGCATGCGCCTCGCTATTTGCGCGGAACTGCGATGAACAACAACCCTCCGACCAGGAGCGCGGCGACGCCTGCCCAAACGGGCACGTACACCGTGTGCTCTTTTTCGACCTTGAGCTCCAGCGGCCCGGCCTTCGCCTTGGTGTCATTGGTGGTATAGGTGAACCCGTTGTACATCAGCGCCAGCGCGCCGGCGACAACAAGGACGATTGCGGCGATTCGAGTGGACCCCATAATGTTCTCTCCGACGCGCTGTGAAACCGGCGTTAATGTCGCTCGTTGCGCCGGTCGCGTTCAGTGGCGGAAGTGGCAGGTTGTCGTAGGACCCGTCTGACATCATGGACGAGCGACTGATCTCTGACCGATTCCCGCGCGCGTCGCGTTACCACCCCGACTGGGTGCTCGCCGCCGTCAGCGGTGCGGCGAATCCGTTGTGGTTGACGGAGTGGCTCGCGGAAGCCATGGACCTTCGGCCCGGCATGCGCGTGCTGGACCTGGGTTGCGGCCGCGCTCTGTCGTCGGTGTTTCTGCGGCGCGAGTTTGGCGTGCAAGTGTGGGCCACTGATCTCTGGTTCAGCGCGGAAGAGAACATCCAGCGCGTTCGTGATGCCGGCGTCGGAGACGGCGTCTTCCCGAGCCGCGTCGACGCGCGGTCGCTGCCGTTCACCGTGGGGTTCTTCGACGCGATCGTCTCCATCGACGCCTTCATGTACTTCGGCACAGACGACGCCTGCCTGAACACTCTCGCTCGGTTCGTGAAACCCGGCGGCCAGATAGGTATTGCGCTGGCCGGATTCGTGAAGGAGATCGAGGAGCCCATCCCCGCGCATCTCGCGGAGTGGTGGGCCGCGGAGAATCCGTCCAGTCTGCACTCGGCGGGTTGGTGGCGGCGGCATTGGGAGCGCAGCGGCATCGTGGATATCGCCGTGGCCGACACGCTGCCCGACGGCTGGGGGTTCTGGCGGGATTGGCTCAAGCTCGTCGCGCCCGCGAACGAGAACGAGATCCGCGCCGTGGAAACGGACGCGGGGCGCTACTTCGGTTACGTTCGCGCGGTGGGGCGCCGCCGCGCGGACGCGCAATTGTTCGACCCGCTCATGGAGATACCGGCGAAGTACACGAAGCAACCGCTGCTGCGCGAGGAGGAGAAATAGATGTTCGGTCTGATTACACAATTCAAGACTGTGCCGAATCAACGCGATGCGCTGATCGTCATCCTCACTGCGGGCACGTCCGGCATGCCGGGCTGCTTGAGCTACGTCGTGGCGAAAGACGCGGCGGAAGCCGACGCCGTGTGGATTACGGAAGTCTGGAGCTCCCGCGAGAATCATCAGGCGTCGCTCGCGCTGCCGGCGGTGCAGCAGGCGATGGCCAAAGGTCGCCCGTTGATCGCGGGATTTCGCGCGCGGTTCGAGACCGAGCCCGTGGGCGGGCACGGTCTCATCGCACAATGATGTCGAGAGATGGGAACGTGCTAGCGATCGAGGCCGGCGACTCCGATCAGAGATTCGCCCTCGCGGCCAGAACGCTAACCGGCGGCGAGAGCGTCGTCATGTTCGAAGGCACGCTGGTTCTGCGCCCCGCGCGCGGCGGGCTGCTGTGCGAGGTCGTCGATCCCGCGCCGTCTGCACGGCGTTGTGCGAACGAGTACGAAGTCCTGGTCGAGAACGCGCAACGAGCGCTCGAGGCTTCGAAGCTCAATGCGTTGCTGCCGCGCCTTCGGCGCAGCTGGCTCGTCGTCGGCGACTCCGGCGCGGGCACGACGGAGCTGTGGCGTGCGGATTAGCGGCGCCGACCTCATTCCGTCTTGGCCGCTATTCTCCGCGTTCCTGCCGCAGTTCGTCAGCACGAATGCCGCGCCCATGGCGCAGGGCGTGGTGCTCGGCGCGCTATTCGTCGGCATCGCCGTCGTGACCGACAGCGCCTACGCGCTCGCTGCTGGAACCGTTGCGCCGAAGCTGCACGCCAACGGCACGCAGCGAATCGCGCGCCGGCTCGCTGGCTCCGTGTTCATCGGTCTCGGCGTTTTCGCGGCGCTCGCCGGTACACGAGGCCCCAAGTAGGCGAAGCGTTGTCAGTCCACAGGCTGCGGCGGATACTTTGTATTCGTTTCTCTAGAGCACCACCATGCATCTATTCGACTACCTCGATTCCGGCAACGGCTACAAAGTTCGGCTGCTGCTAGCGCAGCTTGGCCAGCGTTACGATTGGACAGAGGTCGATATCGACGCCGGCAAGACACGCACGCCGCAGTTCCTGAAACGCAATCCGAACGGCCGTATCCCGACGCTCGAGCTCGACGATGGCACGAACCTCGCGGAGTCGAATGCGATCCTGTGGTATCTCGCCGAAGGCACGCCGTTTGTGCCCGTCGGCAGGCTCGCCCGTGCCCAGGTGTTGCAGTGGATGTTCTTCGAGCAGTACAGCCATGAGCCCTACGTCGCGACTCCCCGTTTCATCGTGAAGCACCTGCCTGCGGATCATCCGCGGCGCGCGGAGCTGCCGGACCGTTTGACGCGCGGTCGCGCCGCGCTCGCGGTCATGGAAACACATCTCAAAGCGCGCCAGTTCTTCGTCGGGAAGCGCTATTCGATCGCGGACATCGCGCTGTATGCGTACACGCACGTCGCGCACGAAGGCGGCCACGACCTAGCGCCGTATCCGCGCGTGAACGCGTGGCTCAAACGAGTGGCCGCGCAGCGGCGATACGTTCCGTTGACGGCGCGTCCCGCCTGAGCAGCGGCAGCCTATGGAATGGACCCGCGACGAGTTCACCGTCACCACCGATCGGACTCGACTCGAGCGCGATGTGATCGTCCGATTTCTTGCGTCGTCGTACTGGGCCGAGAACATCCCGCGCAGCACGGTCGACAAATCGATCGACAACTCGCTCTGCTTCGGGCTCCTCCAGGAGAACCGCCAGATCGGTTTCGCGCGCGTGATGACGGACACCGCCACGTTCGCGTATCTCGCCGACGTGTTCGTTCTCCCCGAGCATCGAGGCGCTGGCCTCGGCAAGTGGCTGATCGAGTGCGTCATGAGCCACCCGGAGCTCCAAGGCCTTCGACGCTGGCTGCTCGGCACGCGTGACGCTCACGGTCTTTACCGCCAGTTCGGTTTCACG
>FTFB01009014.1_pt1 | contig 11586 bp, 12 predicted proteins | sample 1658331 | NCBI WGS metagenome assembly FTFB01 (sample SAMEA3914816, study PRJEB12502) | metagenome | biome: forest; material: soil | place: USA | collected 2011-09-16 | depth 0.3 m | reverse complement strand
GGCGTTCGCCGGGCCACGTACCTGGTGGACCCTTCGCGCCACATCCGCGACGCGGTGCTGGCGGATTTCAGGATCGCCCGGCACGAAGACTTCGTGCGCCGGGCCATGGCGCTCAGTCGCGGTCACGTCTGACCGCGCGCCCGGTCAATACTTCAGCCGCAGCACGCTCGCGCGACCGAAGCTCGGCACGGTCACCACGTAGACGTTGTCGTACTCGTCTTCGGGGATCTCCGGCACGCTCATGCCACTCAGCCTGTTCACGATCGCCGGCACCGTGTTGTTGTGGCCGACAATCAGCGCGCGGCCGCCGCGGTGCTCGCGCAGCAGCTTCTTCGCCGTGCCTTCCACGTCCGACGCCGGATACACCACCGGCTTCACGCCCAGGCGAGAGGCGAGCGGTGCGGCGGTCTGCTGGGCCCGCTTGGTGTCTGAAACATAGATGGCGTCGAGGCGACCCGCGCCCTTCACGTCGCCGAACATCTGCGCGAGGCGGTCCGCACGGCGCTCGCCCTCCGCAGACAGTGGGGGGTCGTCAATCGTCGCCATCACCTTCTCGGCGTGGCGCACCAGCACGATCGTGGTAGTCGTCGCCGACCGGTACGACACGAACGCTGCGGCCATTAGCACGAAGAAGAGCAGCCACATCACCCAGAACGGGGCGAGGAAGGGTCTGCGGTGGCGTGTAACGACGGGTGGTTGCATGGGGCGGCAATGATAGTCGAGGCGCGCGACAAACAGGCGTCTTCGTGAGATGCGCCGGCTGTCGGCATCGCCGCTCGGCAGATTCTTGGAACGTTACGTATCTTATTGATCTTTTGAGAGCTTGGGGCGGTATTTCACCCCCAGCTTCGCCATCAGACGCTGCGCGTCGAAGGGCGCGCGAAGCTTCACGTCGGTGTTGTCAAAGAAGCAGTACACGTCGCGAGCTCTTCGTGATGGCGCTTGGCGTGGAGCAATACGAATCGCGTCCCTGGGTTCCGAGCCGCGATGCCAGGCTTCGATCCGGCGCGCCCATTTGTCCAGCGCCTTGTCGCCATAGCCACTTCGATACAACTCCTTGTCGCCATGCAGGCGCATGTAAATGAAGTCCGCCGTTACGTCGTGCGTCATGGGCCAGCGGCGCGCCGTCTCGGCAACCACCAACGCGATGTTGTGGGCCCTGAGCAGCTCGATGAACGAAACATCCAGAAAACTCTCGTGCCGGATTTCGACCGCGTGCCGTAACTTGCGGTCGGCATCCGTGGTGAGCAGGGCGCGGCCCTTCATTCGCGACTCGCGCTTGCGCGCCAGCCGCGCCGCCGCTTCGGTGTCGTGGGGCAGCATCTCGAAAAACCTCTCGAATCGCTCCGCGTCGTACCGGAAGCTCGGCGGAAACTGCCAGAGCACCGGGCCGAGCTTCTCCTTCAGCCCGAGCACGCCGGAAGCGAAGAAGTTGGCCAGCGGTTTCTCCACGTCCCGCAGCTTGCGCATGTGCGTGATGTATCGCGGGCCTTTTACGCTGAACATGAAGTTCTGCGGCGTCTGCGAATACCACAGCGCATAGCTCGAGGGTCGCTGCAGGGAATAGAACGAGCCGTTGATTTCGATGATCGGGAACTTCGAGGCCGCGTAGCTGAGCTCGTCCTTCTGCGCGAGGTCCTTCGGATAGAAGGTGCCGCGCCACGGCTTATAACGCCAGCCGGAAATTCCAACGCGAATGCTCGCCATGCGGCCAGTGAGAGCACGCCGCGTGCCCGCCGGTGCGGGGAGCGCTACACCCTTTCCGCGAGGTCCGACGCCCGGCGCGCTTGTGTGCTGTCTATATATCGTATATACAGTGCTCATGCCCACCCCAGCCCTGCGTCTCGGCCCCATCTCTCCCGCCGCGCCCGGCGCTCTGTACCAGCAGATCGTCGATGCCGTTAAGCGCGAGATCGCGGCAGACCGGCTGTTGTCCGGCAGCCCGCTTCCTTCGTTTCGCGTGCTGGCGGAAGAGCTGCTCGTCAGCCTCATCACCGTGAAGCGCGCCTACGAAGAGCTCGAGCGGGAAGGCATCATTTACCGCCGCCAGGGCCTCGGCACGTTCGTGTCCGAGCGCGGGCACGACCGCACGCGGGCCGCTAACCGCGCGGCGGCCCGCGAAAGCATCGCCGCGGGGGTGCGCACGGGCAGGGAAGGCGGCATGACCGATCGCGAGCTGCAGCAGGTGTTGCGCGAAGAGATCAAGAAATCCGCGCAAGCCGAGGAGCGACAGAAGGAGGCCGGGTGAACACGCACGCCGTCAGCATCCGCGAGCTACGCAAGAGCTTCGGGCTCGCCTTCAACCTGGGCCCCGTGACTCTCGATGTGCCGCGTGGCGCGATCTGCGCGCTCGTCGGCCCGAACGGCGCCGGCAAGACCACGCTCATGAACCTGCTCATGGGCGTAGGGCGTCCGGATCACGGCTCGGCTGAGCTCGTGGGCCATGACATTCGATCGAGCGAAGTCGAGGTCAAGCGCCGCGTCGCCTACGTGAGCCCGGATCTCAGCTACCGCGCATGGGGCACCGTCGGCCGTGCCATAGACTTCGTCAGCGGGTTCTACCCGGACTGGAATTCGGAGCGCTGCGAGCTCCTGCAATTGCACCTGGGTCTTCATCGAGGCGATCGCATCGATACGCTCTCGTTCGGTTCGCGCGTGAAGCTCGCCACCCTGCTCGCCCTTTCGCGCGACGCGGAGCTGCTGCTGCTCGACGAACCCACGGCAGGCCTCGATCCGCTGGCGCGCCAGCAACTTTTCGGGGAATTGCTGCGGTTCATGCAAGACCAGAACCGCACCATCATCATTTCCTCTCACCAGCTTGCGGATCTCGAACGCTTTGCCGACCACGTGGCCGTGATGCAGGAAGGGCAGATCATGGCGTTCGGCACGATCCCCGATCTGCTGGATCGCTTCGTGCAACTCGACATCCACCTTCCCATGAACACGAGCGTCCACAACACGGGACTGAAGGTGATCGCGCGCCAGCAGGATCGCGCGCGCGTGCTGCTGGATCGCTGGTCCCCGCAGCGCCAGTCGCTCAGTGAGCTTGGCGTCGAAGTCTTCGGCGAAAGCCCGCTCACGCTCGAAGAGCTTTTCATCGCGCTGATCAAGACAGGCCGAATGCAATGGCGGCCCAGGACGTCGGCCGCGTGAACGGCGTGCTGCCCAGGCTGGTCGCCGATTACACCCGGCGCACGCTTGGCGTCTGGGTGCTGCTCTTCATGGTCCAGGTCATGCAGACCTCCACCGTCTGGGCACTCCAGAACGGTCGCATGCCGATCGTCGGCGCCGTGATCGGTGCAATGGCCTTCTTCGCGACGTTCGACTCACCTTTCACGGTGATGCGAACACTGCCGATCCGGGGCCGGGATGTCGCGCTTTTCCGATGGTGCGCGAGCATTGGGCTGCCCGCGATATTCATCTGCATCGGTGTCGTCGTGGCCTGGTTGTCCAACAAAAGCTGGGCCCCCGAGCCGCCCGCTTCGCAGATGTGGATTCCCGCGTTCGCCTCGATTGCCACGCTCGGCGTGCTATCCGTGTTGCCGTTGCCGATGCTCTCGGCCACCCGGACGAATACGCCAGTGTTCATCGCAACCTGGGTTGTGCTGGCATTGCTGGCGCTCGGCGGCCTGCCCATCGAATCGATGCCTGGAGCGGTTCCGCCCGCGCTGGGCATTGGCGGCGTGATTCTCGTCGTGGTGTCCCTGGCGCGCGCCCTGGGCGGAAAAGTCACCCGGTTGCCGGTCACGGTCGGCTTGGAATGGAAGCTGGGCCCACAGGCCGATTCGAGCCCCACGGAGGGCCGCGCGCCACTTCGAGGCTGGCTCGTGCTGGTCGCCCAGTTGCTGCGCGCGACGCTGGTTCTCGCGATCGCAAGCATCATCGTCATCACCCTGGTCCGACGATATTTCCCATTGTTGACGGTCGCATTGCCGATGCTCTACGCCTCCATCGTGGGAGTCGCAGCGTCGGTTTTCGCTCGCCGCTGGCTCCATGTCATTCGAACGTTGCAATGCCTCCCGATCAGCGATGCCGCGCTCGCGCTCGTTGCTTGCCTCGTTCTCACGGCGCCGGCATTGCTCACCTGCCTTGCCGCAGCGGCGGTTCACTGGCTCGTGCCGGCATGGGGCATTGCCATGCCGCTATTCATGATTCCGGTGTTCGCGCTGATTCCGGCGTTGATGCTGCCCTGGCAATCGGTCGAGACGAGCCACGCCGTCGCAAGCAGCATCCAGCAGTGGTCGCCGGTGCTCCAGATTGCGGCCTGGCCGCTCTGGACCGGGTCGCTGATGTCGATCGCGCTCACGAAGCTGATGCCCGTGTGGTTCGACGTTTTCGCCGTCGCCATGACCGTGGCATTCGCGGCCCTCGCGTACTGCCTGATGCTCGTCCGCGTCCGCTCGGGCTTCGGCCTCGAGCGCATCGCGGAGCCTTTCGCCGCGGGCTAGGCGCGCCACCGCCTCGCTTCGACGCGTCGGGGTTCCAGCGCCGCCGCCGGTGCGTGCATACTGCGCGCCCTCCGTAAGCGCCGACGGGTGAGGCCGCATGCTCTACGCCATCCTCTGTTACAACTCCGAGAAGACCGTGTTTTCCTGGACCCAGGAACAGGACGACGCCGTCATGGCGCGCCTGGGCGTCGTGCACAAGCGGCTCGCCGCCGAGGGCAAGCTCGGTCCGGCGGCCCGGCTCGGGCCCACGTCCAACGCTCGCACGCTGCTGAAGGGGCAGCAGCCCCCGCTCATCGTGGATGGGCCGTATGCCGAGACCAAAGAGGCGCTGCTCGGCTTCTACATCGTGGATGTCGAGTCGAAAGACGAGGCCGTCCGCATCGCGCAGGACCTCGAAAAGGCCAACCCGGGGGTGGGGGCCTATGAGGTGCGGCAGGTGAATTACTTCATGCCGCCCGGCGGGCCGGCCTGAGAAAGGGCGTTCCTCGCCCGGGCCGGGCGCGAGCCGTCGCGGTTGCCTGAGCGAAAGCCGGCGTCGCTGCCTGCCGGTGCGCCCTCAAAAAACTTCTTCCGCCGCTGTCGGAACCCCGTTCCGCCGGGCGTCCTTGGGGCATAGGGTCACCACACCAACCCAGGGGAGAGAACCATGGTCGCATCTACGTTTCCCGCGTCGTCGCCAATGCCGCTGTCGAAGGCATGGATCTGGACGGGGCGCATCCTGAGCGGCTTCGTAATCGCGTTCCTGCTGTTCGACGGCGTCATCAAGATCATGAGGATCCAGCCGGTCATCGACTCGTTCGCGGAGCTGGGCTATCCCGACAAGTTTGCGGTAACCATCGGCGTCATCGAGCTGGTCATCATCGTCCTGCTCGCCATCCCGCGCACCGCAGTGCTTGGCGCGCTGTTCCTGACGGCGCTGCTCGGCGGGGCCATCGCAACGCATGTGCGCGTCGAGTCCCCGCTGTTCTCGCACACGCTGTTTGGCGTCTACCTCGGCCTCATTGCGTGGGCTGGGCTGTACCTTCGCGAGCCGCGCCTGCGTGCGCTCGTTCCGCTACGCTCGTGACGCCATGCTTTACGCCATTCTCTGCTACCACTCCGAAGACGTCGTGGGCGGCTGGACGCAAGAGCACGACAAGGCCGTGCTCGGCCGGCTCGCCACGGTTCGCCAGAAACTGACGGAAGAGGGCCGCCTCGGCCCCGTCGCGCGGCTCATGCCGACCACCGCGGCCGTCACGCTGCGCAAGGGGCGTGAGCACCTCGTCGTCGACGGGCCTTTCGCCGAGACGAAAGAGCAGCTGCTTGGTTTCTACGTCGTGGAGTGCCGCGATCTCGAGCACGCGCTCGAAACGGCGCGGGAGCTGGCGCGAGCCAATGACACGGGCGGCGCTTACGAGATCCGTCCCATTCGCCTCTATCATCCACCGGGCAAAATGACGTGACGGATATCGCCTGGATCGATACCGCGATCATTTCTGCGCGCCCGCAGGCAATCGCGGCATTGCTTCGATATTTCCGCGATCTCGACACAGCGGAAGAAGCGTTCCAGGACGCTTGCTTGCGAGCCCTGAAGACGTGGCCGAAGAACGGGCCGCCGCGCGACCCGGCCGCGTGGCTCATTCTCGTGGGTCGCAACGTGGCGCTCGATGGCGCGCGCCGCAAGCGCAAGCAGACGTCGCTTCCGGATGAAGACCAGCTTTCAGACCTGGACGACGTGGAGGCGGAGCTCGTCGACCGTCTCGACAGCTCCGAATACCGGGATGACCTGCTTCGGCTCCTGTTCGTCTGTTGTCATCCGGAGCTCCCGAACACGCAGCAGATCGCGCTCGCGCTGCGCATCGTCTCCGGGCTCTCGGTGAAGCAGATCGCGCGCGCGTTTCTCGTCGGCGAAGCGGCGATGGAGCAGCGGATCACCCGCGCGAAGGCGCGCATTGCCAAGGCCGATGTCCCTTTCGAAACCCCGGGCGCACCGGAGCGCGCCGAGCGGCTCGTGACGGTTGCGGCGATGATCTATCTCGTCTTCAACGAGGGATATTCGGCCACGGGCGAAGGCGCCGAGGAGCGCGGCCAGCTGTGCGATGAAGCCATTCGCCTCGCGCGCCTGCTGTTGCGGCTGTTTTCTTCCGAGCCGGAGGTGATGGGCCTTACCGCGCTGATGTTGCTGCAGCACTCGCGCATGCCGGCGCGGTTCGACGCGAACGGCTCCATCGTGTTGCTGGAAGAGCAGGATCGCAGCCTCTGGAATCGCTCGATGATCGACGAAGGCCTGGCCCTGGTGGACAAGGCATTTCGCCATCGGCAGGTTGGGCCCTACCAACTGCAGGCGGCCATCGCGGCCTTGCATGCACGCGCGGCGAGGGCGGAAGACACGGATTGGAACGAGATCGACGTGCTGTACGGGATGCTGGAGCAGCTTCAGCCATCACCGGTGGTCACGCTCAATCGCTCGGTGGCGGTGTCGAAGGTGCGCGGCGCCGCCGCGGCACTCGAGATGATCGAGGCGCTGGCGCCGCAGCTTGATGGCTATTTCCACTTCTATGGGGTGCGTGGGGCGTATCTCATGCAGCTCGGGCGGAATGCGGAAGCCCGGGAGGCGTTCGACCGCGCCATCGCGCTGGCGAACACGCCGCAGGAGGCGGCGCATATCCGTATGCATCTGGATCGGTTGCAGCAGGAGAGCGTTGAGTCGGTGGCGCTTGTCAATAAGAAGGGCAAGCGGCATTGACCGGTGCAGCGGTGCCGCGGGGTGTTGGCTGGCGCTTAACTGGCGCACGCGCGCGCAGCCCGGGATGCGCAGCCCGGACGCACACGTCCGGGGCGCAACGCTCAGGGAGATTTCGGCGGCGATGCTGTGCCGGGTGGTGGCGCCGGCGTGCCCGCCGCCTGCGCCCTGGGCTCTTCGAGCCGGCAGGTTGGCAATGGCAACTCGTTGCCTTTGTCCATCGTCGATACGATCGACTCGATGCGTCGGACGTTTGCAAAAGTGTCGACGATCACGATCTCGTTCGTGCATGGGAATGCCGCGAGATGCGCGTTCTGAGGCAGCAGCGAGCGAAGAATCGGCACGAGCTGCGGAGCGGGGATGCTCTTCACGCGCATCACGCGCGTGACCATCAGCGCATCGGGCAGCTTGTCGTTGTTCCCGATCAAAGGTGACGGCGCGGTTCGCGCGCTCGCTTCAGGAACGACACGCACGATCCCGCCGCTCTCGATAGCGGCAAACCCCTGCACTTGCAGGACGAGGAGAAGCTCGGGATAGCCGATCTTCGCAGGGTCGATGTGAACCAGCGTGGCATTACCCGAAACGCGGGGATCGAGCACGAAGCTCTTGCCGGTCTTCTTCGCGACCGTATCGATCAACTGGATGAGCGGCGTGCCGCCGCTGCCGGGTGAGCTCGAAACCGATTCGCTTTGCGCGAATGCGATGCCGGTCACGGCGACGGCAGCGCAGGCGATCCACGCCTTACGCGAAATCTTCATTTTGATGTCTCCCACAGGCGCCCACTATCGGGCGCCTGTGTGAAACGTTACCAAAGTCGCTTCGGGTTATCCCGACCTGCGCGAATTGGCCTTGCCCGAGTGGCCGATCAGCCGCGATAGGTTTTGCGCTTCACCTTGCGATGTGCAATCTCACGCGGGTAGATGCCCGTGTGCCGCGTGCGCGCCTCGGCCGCCAGGCGTTCCGCAGACGGCGGCGGCTCGTCCGGAATCGAGGCCAGCAGCGCGTCGGACCGCTCTTTGATGCCGTCCCCGAACTCCGGGTGCGACAGGATGTAGAGGTCGTTGTTGCGCATGCCGTTCAGCACACGCTCGCCCGCTTCCAGCGGATCCATGAGCGCGGCGCCGAAATTCGGGCGCGGGCGGCCATCCGGCAGCGGGGGCGGCGGCGGACGCGAGCCCGGCGGCAGGTTGTCCGTGCTCACACCACCCGGGCAGAAGCACGACGTGCCGATGTTCGTGCCCTCGAGCTCGATGCGCAGGCCTTCCATCAGGCCGACGGCGCCGAATTTCGTCGCGGTGTAGATGCCCGCCGTCACGGCCGGGAGCAGGCCGCTCATCGACGCGGTCGTGATGATCTGCGCGCCTTCGTTGTGCTCCTTGAAGTGCGGCAGCACCGCGGCCACGCCGTTGTAGATGGCGGTGAAATTAACGGCGACGGAGTTGTCCCATTCGTCTGCGCTCGCGGTGCTGGCCGGCCGCAGCGACTTGATGCCCGCGTTGTTCACGAGAACGTGCAGTTTGCCGAACTTGCCCTTGATCTCTTCGACGAGCTTCGCCCAGCCTGCACGGTCGGTCACGTCGTGCTTGATCGCGTGCACGCCAGCGCCTTTCTTGAAGAGAGGCAATGCCAGCTTGAGGCGATCTTCGTTGCGATAGCCGATGACGACATTCATGCCCGCATTCGAAAACGCGCGCGCGATGCCGAGGCCGATGCCGTCTGACGATGCAGTGATGTAGGCCGTCTTGCCGGCGACGTCTTTCATCGGCGGCGGTTGAGAAACGGTGGGCTCCGGCGGCGGCGGCGGGCGACCACCCGGAGGCCCGCCGGGAGGTCCACCCGCGGGCGGCGCATTCTGCGCAAGCACCTGGCCGGCACCGAGCCCGAGCACTGTCGCGGCACCGGCGCCGGCGGCGAGTGATCCCAGGAATTTGCGTCGGTCGATGGCGGGTTGCTCGTTCGACCGGGACGATGAAGACGATTGCCTCTTGGCCATGCGCGCTCTCATTTGTGGTTGGCGTGAACGTGCGGCCGGTGTTTCCCTGCGTGGCGCGGGCCCGGCCAGACGCGGCGGAGTATGGGTCACGCGCGCGTGCGCGTGCATTCAGGCGAAGTTTCGTGTGCAGCCAGCGGCGCGAATCCACGGCGCGGTCGCGGTTTCGCAGGCAACCGCCGACCAAAGACAAATCGGGCGGAGAGATTCAGTTCGGGGGGAAGAGAAGAGGCGGGAAAGAGAGATTCGGGGAGGAGCGATGCGGAAGGTGCGCATCGGGCGAAGCGGGCCGGTCGGTGTCACTTCGCCAGCGCTGGCCGAACGTCTTCTGTTCGGCCAGGCTGATTGCGAGTCGCTCAACTTGCGCGACTGATCGATGGTTCCAAGATCAGCGCTCGGTGACGAACCTCTTCACGATGGCGACGAAATGCGCCAGCAGAAGACCACCCGTTGCGACCATCAGAACACTCAGGATTTCCATAACTACCTTCAATCTCCAACTAACCGGAAGTGCTCCACCGATCGGTGGGGTGCGTCCCGGCGACGCGTACTCTAGGGGCTGCGTTTGACAATTCAATGCCTGAAGGCCTGTTCACATGTGATTGATTTCTCAGATAACAGAACCTGTGCTCGTGTTATGACTCCAGAGGCCCCTGCGGCTACCCATTCTGGTAGAGGCGTGCCGCGGCCACGCCGGAAGCGGGTGATTCCGGCCACCGGGGCAACGTCCGGCGAGGCGGCTGACCAGCGCGGGTCGCGGCGCAATGTGTGACTCGAATCTCTCCCTGATCCCGCGAATTTGGACACGCTTGCCCGTCTGACCGGTGGAAGGGGAGCTGAATGCAACGATGGGTCTGGGCCGCGTGCGCGGGCGCGTGGATCTCGTCGTTTGCGGCTCCGGCATCAGGCGCTTCCGAGGCCTATTCGCTCGATGTCGAGCGCTCGGAATTCGGCGTTACGGCGGTCAGCGAGCTGGCCGCTCCCGAAGCCGACGAGAACGCGCCGCCGCCCTCCGTCATCCTGAACCAGGCGAAGGCATTGCTGGCTGACAAGAAGCCCGCCGAGGCCTATGCGCTGCTCTCGCCCTTCGAGCTCGCTCTCGGCGGAACTCCCGATTTCGACTATCTGCTCGGCATCGCCGCTCTCGACAGCCGCCGCCCCAGAGATGCGGCGTTTGCCCTCGAGCGCGTCGTAGTTACCCAACCGGAATTTCTCGGCGCCCGCCTCGACCTGGCGCGCGCGCAGTTCGAAAGCGGCGAGTACGCGCTCGCGCGCAACCAGTTCCGGTTTCTGCTGACCCAGGAGCCACCGCAGGAAACACGCGCGGTCATCCAGCGCTATCTGGATTCGATGGGAGCCCGCTCATCGCGTTTCAGCTCGCGCTGGTCGGCGCAGGCGCAGTTCGGAGCGGGGTACGACAGCAATGCGAATGGCTCGACGAACGAGCAGACGTTTCTCGGTTTCACGCTCGACCCGCACAACATCGAGATGGGCTCGTCGTTCGGCGAGCTGACGCTGGATGGCGGGCACGTTCTTGGGTTGAGCCCGACGTTCGGGGTCATCTCCAACGTTCAACTCACGCATCGCGCGAATTCCCAGGCGTCGTTCGTCGACCAGTCGGTCGCGTCGCTGGGTTCGACGGCGGTGTGGGTTCGCGGGGCCTATCGCTTTACCGGCGGCGTCGACGGTTATGCGGGCTGGCTCGATGCCCACGATCACGAACGCGGCATCAATTTCAACGTCGGCGCGTCCCGGCCGTTCGGCGATTACGAAGGTGCCGTGAGCCTGCGCGCCGGCACGCTCGAATATCGGCAGGATTCCCTGCGCATTCTCGATGCCGATCGCTACCTGGCCGGCGTGTCACTGACTCGCGCAAACATTGGCGGCATGGCGGCGCGCGCCGGCATTGCCCTGCTGCTTGGCGCTGACGACGCAAAGCAGGCTGGCTCGCCATACGGTAACAATCGCTACGGTGTGCGCCTCTTCGGCAGCATGGCCGTGCGGCCGGATGCGACGGTGTTTGCCGAGCTTTCCGGGATCAGCACCCACTACGACGGCTCTTTCTTCGGCGGCGCCCGCGACGACGACCAGCTGGGCGTCACGGTGGCGTTCGACCTGCAGAACTTTCCGGCGCGCAACTGGAGCGTCACGCCGCGCCTGCGCTACCTCAATAACGACTCGAACGTGGCGCTTTACCGGTACAACCGGTTCGAGGCGGTGGTGTTCGTCCGCCGCGCCTTCTGAGACGAATCGACATGATCCCATTCAAACAACGAATCACCATGGCTGCCGGCCTGGCTCTCGCAGTGGCGTTTGCCTCTCCGCCCACGCTGGCAGCTGCGGGAAAAGTGCTGCTCGTTACCGGCACCGCAAAGGTGGAAGGAAGCCGCGCGCGCGAACTGAAGAGAGGTGAGGCGATCGAAGTG
>FTFB01008461.1_pt1 | contig 11595 bp, 2 predicted proteins | sample 1658331 | NCBI WGS metagenome assembly FTFB01 (sample SAMEA3914816, study PRJEB12502) | metagenome | biome: forest; material: soil | place: USA | collected 2011-09-16 | depth 0.3 m | reverse complement strand
TTGTTCGTCATTTGACCACCCGCGTTGTAACGAGTCCGAGCTGAGAAATTTCGAGCCGGCCGAGCAGATCGAGCACGTCGACCACGCTCTGGTATTGAATCGTCGAGTCGGCCTTCAGGATCACCGGCAAGTCGGGCATCCCCGCCTTGTACTGGCGCAGCAACCCTTCGAGCTCCGTCATCGTGACGGGGAAGGTATCGAGGTAGATCGTGCCGTCTTGCGCAATCGTGATGGCTTTCGTCTTCGATTCCGCGAGACTCGGCTGTGCGCTGGCTTTCGGCAGGTTCACCTTGATGCCCTGCACCGTCGCCGTCGTCAGAATGATGAAGATCACGAGCAGCACGTACGCGAGGTCGAGCATAGGCGTGATGTTGATCTCGTCGTACGGCTCGTTGTCTGCTTGGGCTTTCATCGCGCCGGCCCTAGACGTAGTGCTCGGCGAGCTTGTTGACGAACTCGTCCGCGAACACGTGTGTCTCGGCGTCGACATCCTTGATGCGCGAGCCGAGCCAGTTGTAGGCGAAGAGCGCGGGGATCGCGACGCCGAGGCCGGCCACCGTGGCCACGAGCGCGGCCGCGATGCCCGGCGCGATGGCGTTGACGTTGACGTCGCCGCTCGCGGCGATCGCCGCGAAGGTGACCATGACGCCGACGACAGTGCCGAGCAGACCCAGGAACGGGCCGCCGCTGATCGCGATCGTGAGGAACACCATCTTGTTGTTCAGCCGCTGACGCTGGCGCACGAACACGGCATCCACCGTCGCGCGGATGGCGCCGATCGTCTCCGACTTGAAGCCGGTGCGTTGGGCACCAACCGCCGGCGAACTCAGCCGGTGTTGGACTTCCCTGACGCCCGCTTCGTACAGCGGAAACAGCGTCGATGCGCGAAAGCGTTGCGTCCCGTCGCCGGCACTCGCTGCAAGCGCGAGCGGGTCGCCGGTACCGAGGTCGCGGTAAGTGGTCAGGAATCTGCGGTTCTCGCGCTCGATGCGCGACAGCGCAACGGCTTTGACGAGGATGACCCAGACGCTGACCGCGAACATGACGCCCAGGATCGCGATCACGACCCAGCCGTCGACCGTGACGTTGCGGATCGTCGTGGCGAAGTACGACTCGCTGCCACCGCCGGCTTCGCGTTGCGCGTCGCCACCGTAGACGAGCATGCCGCCGTTGATGCCCTGGCTCTTGGCGGCGGCCTTCAGCCACTCCGCAGGGCGGGCGGTGTTCGCCACCTCGAGCTCGTCGATCTCGCCGATATAACCGTTCGTGCCGCCGGCGGATTGGCCGACCGCCAGTGCACCGGCAAGCTCAGGCGCTTGCGCCGCCGTCGACGCTACCACGGCGCCGTCGACGAGCAACTCGAGCATTCCCCCGCCCACGCGCACGGCGAGATGATGCCATTCGTTCAGCGGCAGGTCCGGCGCCGTCACGGACGTGCCCGCGACGCGCGCATACGGCTTGGCACCGTCGAGACCGAGCACGAACCCACCGGCCGGGTCGCTCGCGACTACGCTCGCATCCTGCTGCGGCGCTTCGAATCTGAGCCATGCGGAGACCGTGAAGCCGTTCGCCGGCGTCACACGCAGGCTCGGTGATGCACCGATGCGAACGGCCGTGCCGCCGTCGAACTTGGCGCCGCCGCCGATCAGCGCGGCCGGCGTGAGCGCCGCGCCGAAATGCGTGGGCTCGTTGCGATACGCGGTGGCGTCGCTCGCGATGCCGTTTGCATCGCTGAAGTGATAGACCAGGCTTTGATTCGTGTCGTACGTGCCAACCCGATCATCGCCGACCGCAGCCTTCTGATTGCCGTAGTACAGATAGACGAAGTCGCTCTTCGTGCCACCCGTGAGCCGCGGCACGCGCACCCACACGAGCGCAATCTGGTCGACGGGGTCGAACTTCTCGATGTGGTACTTCAGCGGAGTGACGTCATCGGCCGCCACGAACCGCAGATCCGCGCCCTCTTTCTGGACGTCGTTGAAGTACGTGAAATTGCCGGGGTGCAGCCGGACCAGCGTCGGCACATCGACCGGAGTGCCGGCGATGTCGGCACCCGTGGCGGACAGATCGAGGGTGATCTGCTTCCGGAATGCCCAGTCGTTGTTCCACCACTTGGAGGCGGCCCGCACCGGCGCCAGCGGGACCAGGACCAGGAGCATTAGACAAAATATCAGTACACGCATAGCCGGCCGTATATATAAGGAGTCGGGTGCCCTGCCGCACGCGCAGCCGGCTGGCGACAAAGCCGGGCGTAGGTAGTCTCGGCGTGCTTCTTTGCAGTCTCGTGACAGGCCTGTTACGAAGCCCGCCGACTACTGGTTGTTGTTGCGGCAGTCTTCCTTCGCGGAATCGCAGGGCTCGCCGAATCCGGTGACGAACACGTCCAGGAAGCTGAGCGCCTGGTTGGCGAGCGGCGTGGCGCTCTCTTCGGCCTTTCGGGCGCCGGCGACTGTATCCTCCGCCGCATTCGCTGCGCCGCTCGCGACGGCGCTGACTCCAGTCAGACCCGCCGCAAACCCACCGGTGTCGACCGGCACGCCTACGGAGACGCCGCTCACGCTGATGTTGTCCGCGCCGAGGACTGCGGTAGCGGCAATCGTCAGGTTGCCGGCCACGATGCCGGCGTCACCTGCATTCACGACACCGCGTGGTGCAAACAGATCTACGTCGCCCGGCTTTCTCCCAGCGGAAGTCGCGAGCGTGCGAATGCCGCTTCCCGCCAACGCAGCCGGGAACGTGACTTGCACATTCCCGTTCGCATCGAAGCTCACGACGGGCGCCGGCGCGGAGATGGCCGTTTTCGCGCCACGACCCGCATCGATGTCGCCGCGAGTCGACCACACGAGGATGTTGCCGCCGTCCGCGGCAAATACACGCGATTCGTTCACCGCGAGATCGCCATAGGCCAGCGTCGAGACGCTACCCGTGCTCTGCGCGACGATGCCGAGCTGGGAAGCGCTTTTCGCAATGCCAAATGCCGTCGGCGGCGTGGCCAAACCTGCATTCACATTGCCTCCCGGTGCGAGCAGGTTGATGTCCCCGCCGTCGAGAGTGTAGAGGCGGCTGAAGTACAGGTTGATGTCGCCGAGATAGGGATTCTCTTTGCCTGCCTCCAGATCCGGGTTCGCGCCCGGGAACAGCGTCTCGAGGGCAGTGAACCCGCGCGCAAAGTCCGAGTTGGCGTTTGTGGCCGCGTTTCGCCCGGACGCACGCAGCTCCCCGAACAGCGCTGCCTCGATGAACAGATGCTGCGCGCCCGGCGATAGCGACGCGAAGAGCTCCAGAGCGCGATTCTTGCCGACCGCGGTTTCGCCCGTGACTGTTTTCAAATACGTAAGCAACGACGCGTCGTACACCGTGCCTTGGCGCAAATACTTATCGACGAACTCCGCGTAGCGCGGCTGCTGATCGCCGAGCCCGACGAGAACGCTCACGGATGCGCCTTCGCTCGGCAGCGCAGGGTTCACGACGTTGCCCCGCGCGGTAATACCCGCCGACGTCTGCAGGTCCAACGTGTGACCCGCGATCAGCTCCAGTGCGCCCGGTCCGTCCACGACGATGGCGCCGCTGTTCGGTTGTAGCTCGCCGCGCGAGTTTCGGCCCACCTTGTAAGTGATGTCGCCAGCCGCGCTGACGGTGGTGACGTCCGCAGGCGACGTGTGTTCTGTCGTCAACGTCAGGTTCTTGACGTCTCCGCCTGCGACCACGCGCGCTGGCTTCGCGAGGTAAATACCCGCGAGGCCGGCTTGCGGATCGATATCCATGAAGACATCGCCGGTATTCGCAACGATGCGGGCCGGTGTTGCGTCGGGGAGCCCATCTGTCTGCGCAGCCAACGAATGAACCGGCACCGCGCCGTGCTGCCGGGGACTGAAGGGTGACTTCAGCAACGTATCCAGCAGCGACAGGTTACTGGCAGGTCGATCGATGGACGGCAGGCTCGCCGGGTCGGCATCCGAAAGCGTTAGCACCAGCGCAGAGCTCTGCCCACCCAGGATGACGGAATCCTCGGCCAGCACCTCCAAATTGCCTTTCTCGGCGGGGAACATGAACAGGGATCGCGGGATGGAAACGCTGCCGTCCAGGGCAGAGGCGCGAACAATGCCCGGATACGTCAGCATCGCTGCGCCATCCTCTGCCGACAGAGACGTGGTCGGCTCGAATAAGCGCTCCGCGGTCGTGGTTCGATTGCTGAGAAGCACCGTGCCGCTCAGAGAAAGGAGGTCCAGGGCACTCGTAGGCGAATACGTCGCAAAGAACGAGGCCCCGTCGAACACCTGTTGCGAAAATCCCTGCCGAACCAAAGTCGCTGCGAACGCCGACTCGATCGTTAGATCGCGCCGCGCGGTCAACTCGTAGCTACCCGCGCCACTGAACCCCAGTAACGGATTCATGCTGGGCAGACCAGGCACCTGAGAGACGATCGGAGCGCCGATGCTCTCTTGCGCCACCAGCTGCGCCGAGCCATTGCCGACGACGTAGGTGCCGCCCCGGATCGAGCCGCCCGCGACGACACGGAGATTTCCCGCGCCGATCACATCGACACGGTTGTCACGCGCGTTCAGTCCGCCTACTTGACGGCCGATCGTAGGCAAATTCAGCGACACGTTCTCGATGTCCCCGCCCGCAACGACGTCCACGTTGCCGCCGGCAAGCGCACCGATCCCCTGCATGAAATTGCGGTAGTTCACGGTCCACGCGGTAGAACTGCCGGCGTTGAACGCGTCCGGAACGCTACCTACGCGCCACAGCCAATCCGTCACGAGCTGGTTGCTGAGCGCGCCACGGACTCGCCCGCCCACACCAACCGAGATGTCGCCGCCGTCGATGGGATACGGCAGCGAATTGAGTCCGCCGAAATCGCCTGCTAGCCGGATGCCTGGCCCGGAAACGCCGGCCGTATACAGCACCGCGGTCTGGTCAAGCTTGCTGGGATTGGCGGGGTCGCCGAGGACGAAATCGCGGGCCGCGCGGACCAGGATTTCCCCCGTACCCGTGCGCACCATCCGGTAATCCGGCGTGGTGAAGGGATCGACGATCTCGCAACACGTGCCCGGCAGAATCTGCACGCTACCGCTATTGGGCGCAGTGTCCGCCAGCGAAAGAGTCGCGACCGCGTTCGAGGAGGCCAGATTTGCGCCCGCGATGAGTCGGTATGACCAGGATTCCCGGCGCTGATTCGGAAGAGTGAACGAAAGAGGATCGGCGTCCGGGTCGAAGCTATTCGGATCCGGCACGCTGACGAATCCGTCGGACAAGCTCTGCTGGAAGACCAGGTTCCCACCTGCACGCAGTGTCAGTATTCCCGGCGTGTCGTTCGCGAAATGCCAGTTGTACAGATTCCAGTTGGCGGCGAGCGTCAAATCGCCGCTCGAGCGAATCTCGACGCCCGGGACGACTTTGAAAGCGCCATCACCGCTACGACCAAGCGCCGTCGCAACGGCATTGGCGGTGCTCAGGAACGTGAGCGCATCGCTATAGAGCAAGTTGCCAGCGACCGGAGCGACGCTGGCATCGTCGATGACGCCGTCTGCATCGTTGTAGACCTGAACGCCTTCGAGCCAGTACTTGCCCGCACCGACGACACTGCCCGCCAGCGCGACCAGATCGTTGCTGGTGTCGGTGTCGAGGAGCGTGGCGACGGAGCTGCGCGGCACGCGCACGGTGACTTCGCCGGGGCGTGCTGGTTCCGCTCCAATGGCGCCAGCCGAAACGTCGACGAGCGCGGAAGCTTCGAGGTTTACACCCCGTTCCGAGGAAGACAGGAGCACGTGCCCCCCGCGTCCACCCGCTTCAGTAGCACTTGCCAACAGCGATCCGCTAACCCCGACATCGTCACGGGCCGATAGCTCGATGGACCCGCCGGAAACACCCCGAGCATCGATGATATTGCCGACGTAGATGTTGCCCTGATCCGCCGTCAAGCTGACGTTCGCTGCCACCACGCTAGAGCCGCCGAGGGCCAGATCGCCGGGCCCGCGCTCACGAAACTCGAGGGAGCCCGAGAACCCGCTTGCGTTCAAGCCGTGGATCACTTGATCGAAGCGCGCGAGCGCGCCGCCATCCACCGACAGAGCTGCACCGCGGAAACCCACGGCCGCACCACCCTGCCACGCGCCGTCCAAGTCGACCGTGCCGTAAGCGGCCGTGATCGTGACCGATCCAGCGTCGCCACCGAGGGCATGACCCGCGACGTTCACAGTGGCGCCCGATTGCACGGCTACCCCGCCGGCATTCGCAGCCAGAGTGACATTGCCGCCAGGCGCGTACGACGCCACCGTGTCGAACTCGCGCCGAACTCCGGCGGCGGACAGAAGCGAGCCCGCAGCAAGCGTGACGCCATCTGCAGGATCGCTGCCCACGGCCAAGAGCTGTACATCGCCGGCCGGCAGGTCGATGCGACCGCCGTGGAAGACGCTCTTGCCTTGGAGAACGAGGGACCCGCCGAGACCGGTTGCGACGGCGGTGCTGCCGGCTGCGGAACCGAACCCAGTCCGCAACGCGCCCGTTGCAATCAGCGAACGGTCGGCACCACTGTCCGTCGTGATCAGCGGAGCCAACAAGTCGAAATCGCCGAAGACCTGAGTCTTGCCCACGTTGCTGGCCAAGATCGAGTCATTCGCCACTAGCCAAGCGTTGGCCGCACCGGCGATGACGAAATCACCTGCGCCCAACGTAATCCGCTGCGCGGCGAGCGTGAGCTGGCCGCTACCGGCGCTTCCCTGCACGACGACCCCGTTCGGGTTGGCGAGCTGTAGATTCGCCGTCGCGCTGAGCACGGCGTCCACGCCGGAGCGATTGACGATGCCACCCGCATGCACTGTGAGATCGCGCACGCCGAGATCGACGCTGCCATACAGGTCGATCGTCGACCGGCTCGTCAACACCAGCTCCTTGAGACCGAACGCGGAAATTTGCGCCGGATCCAGGACAAGCCCGCTCGCTACTACGGACGAAACACCCACGTTGATCCGCGATGACGCGAGATTCAAAGAGGCGCCGCTGACGGCGAGATCTCCCCGGAAATTCGTGTCACGCGTTGCGTCGAGAAGCACTGCGCCATTCGGAGCGCTCAACTTGGAGCCGACATCGAGGTTCAGAACACCGGTGACGCCACTCACTGCGGAACGATCGACACGTGCCTGCGCTCCGGAGGTAACGCGCAGCAACGCACCGTCGCCGAGTAGACGTAGCGCCGTGTCGCTCGCGACTCCGGCACCCGCCGACGCGGTCAGCGTAGCGCCAGCGTTCACGTCTACCCGGTCGGTGCCGGCGAGCAACAACTCCGGAACGCGCAGCTCGGCACCGCCATCGATCGTGACGGTTTTCGCAGCGACGTTCAGCAAGAGACCGTCGCGCTGTTGTGATCGTGTGCCACCCAGCAACAAACTCTGAGCGCCGAGGTTATTGAGCGCGGAGGCCTGCACGACAACCTCACCCGGCTGAGGAGTCGCCGCCACCCCATCGACCACGCGCAGACGGTCACCCGTGATGTCCACTGCCGCACCTCTGCCAGCCGTATCGTGCGTCGCGAGCAAGGACCCGTCGAGAGAGAGCTGGCCTCGAGCGGTGATGCTCAACACACCCGCGTCGACGGGCAGGCGCGGCAGCGACTGCTGGTCTACGACGAGACTTGGGAAAAAGGTGTTCGCCTTCGCCTGCACATACAACGCCTCTTTCGCGATGTCGGTGCCAACCCGCACCTCGAAGCCGCTGTAGCGCGAATCGCGCAGATTCGTGCCCGTCGTCGTCCGATAACCCGCGACCACCGTGCCGCCATCGAGGCTCACCAGTCGCTCGCCCGGCACGATGTCCGTGAAGCCCGTTTGCGCCGTGACGAGATACGAGCCCGGCAGCAGCGCATAGCGCGCGGGTAGCAATGTATAGAAGCCCGCCTGCAGGCCATTCGCGCCGTCCAGCCAAACCCGATCGCCAACCGCGAGCGTCGAACCACGCGAAAGCGATGGATCGAACGGGGCGTAGTCGAGGGCGAGGCTCGGGACGACAGCGTACTGATTCGGGCGAAGAACGTTGTCGAGCACGTCGCGAGTGCCGTTCACTCCCGGCTGAAACTCGTATGCAAGGAGATCGCCGCCGCCGGAAACATCGATTGTCGCGCCCTTCGCGAGTCGAACATCGGCGCTGTCGAGCGCGATGCGTTGCTGCGGCAACGCGTCGTCGCCTTCCGCAAACACCAGCGTTTGCTGATCGAGCAACGGATATACCCAGTCGAACCCGCCCTGGGTTTGACCGAACGGGATCAGAAGCCCAGCACCGGAGGTGGACGTCACGCTGCCTGCCACCAAACTTACGTGGTCGCCCTGCAACGCGATCTGCCCAAACGGAGCGCGCAGTGTTCCGCCCTGCTCGATCGTTTCGGCGTTCACAGTCAACTGGCCGCCGGCCGATAGCACCGCTGGCGCGGCGCCCGGTGCGCCCACGATGCGCACGGAACGGCCCACGCCCACGGCCCGGACGCTGAACTGGCTCAGCGTCGTCGGGTAAATTTGTTCGCCGACGAACGTGATGTCGCCGCCGGTTACGAGCGCACCTGTCAGCTGCTGCGCGTTCAGCGTCTGTATGCCGCGAAGGCGGATGTCTCCCGTCGACGCGAGGCGAGTCTCGGCGATCCCCTGCAGCGCAAGTGTGCCGTAGGCTTCGATGAAATCGGCATCGATTGCCAATGACCCGTCGCCACCTACGATGCTCGTCGGCAAGATCTGATACTGGCGACTGTCCGCGCCCATCGAAACAAAAGGCGCGGATAGGTGCGCGTTCCCACCACTGCCGTCGATGATCGCCACGCTGAGATCGAGGCTGCGCGTCATCGCCAGCTGCACTTCACCATCGATGCGCAGCGTACCGAGGTTCCCTAGATCGAGCCGCCCGCCCGATCTCTTCTGCACCTCGCGTGCGATGAGCGACAGGCTGTCGAACCCGCCGCGTTCGACATCGTCGGCGTAGACGGTCGCAACACCGTTCAGGTCGCGCGGCACGTTATCGCCGATTCCGACGACCAGCGGGTCACCCTGCTGACGAAGAAGGATCGTGCGCGACCCTGTCGGAAACAAAGAATTCGGATTGCCTCGATCGCTTCGGCTGCTTGGGTCGAGCACGATCTGCAGGTCGCCGCCACGTGCGCCCGCAACCGGCGCCGCGCGACCGAAGAGACCGCCGTTCAACACCATGCCTTCGGCCGCAGTGAAGCTAACGGCTCCCGCGTCACCCGCAACGGCCCTGCTTACAAATCCGCCGTCCGTGGAACTGCGAACAGCAAGATCAGTTGCGGCACCGGACACGTCGACAACCGACCCGGGCAGCGTCACGATATAGCCGCGTTGCGCGGCTAACGAGATCGTGCCAGCCGCGAGCACATCGCCGATGCGCCGACCCGCGTCGTCCTCCTGCCATCGAGGCGCGGCGGGGGCGAGAATCCTGGCCTGTTTCCCGAGCCAGATGGCCTGAGAATCGGGGAATTGCGTGCCGCTGCTGTCAGGCGCGGTCGACAGGGCAAGACTGTTGCTCAGCACGAGGGAGACGGAGCCCGCGGGCGCCGCAATCGTCCCGTCGACTTCGAGCCTCGTGTTTGAAGTCAACGTAATCTTCGCGCCCGGATCCCCGAGCACGCTGGCTCCGGCCCCGACCGAGAGCGCGGGGAGAAGAACGAAGTCGGCGGCCGACGTGTCAACGCCGGTATTGATCGTCGCGGTTAGTGACAGATTGACCGGCGAGCGGCGCAAATCATCGAGAGTCGTAACGTGGGTGACGTCGAGGATTGACCCGGTTGACGCGTGCAGCGCCGGGGATCCCGTCACTTCGAGGTTGCGCTGGCGGAGATCGATGGTTGTACCGGGATCGACCGACAACCCGCCTCGATTCGCGCTGAGAGCGTAGTTGCCGAAACCGCTGTCCTCGAGCAACTCCGGCCGAATCCAGAGCTCGTTCGGATCGGTAGCGCAATTCGATTCCGCGATGCAGATTGCGCTGCTCGTGATCGCGAGGGTGCCTCCCTTGCCCAAGGAATAGCCACGGAGGGTTGCGCCAAGGTTGAGCGGAACTGGAACCGTCGCCGCCCCGCTCGTGTTATCGGGCGTCGTCACCAATGTGATGTTGCCGCCGTTCCCTGCGCTCAACTTCCCATTGGCTTGCAACCAACCGCCACCGGAAACGTCGAGCAACCCACCTGCATCCAGGCGGAGAGATCCTTGTTGCGCTATCAGGCTGATCGTGCCGCCGTTGACGAACAACGGATCCAAAGCGGCAGAGCCAAGGCCTTGCAGCGGACCGTCGTTGATCCAGCCACCGGTTGCACGCAAGCTGGCCGTTGGCCCGAGCGCCACGCTGGTGCTGCCGAGATGGGTAATCGTGTGCCGCGCTGTGAAACTGATCGTGCCGCTCGGCGCATCGACCTGTCCCGCCACGTCGATGTTCGAGCCGGCCGCTGTCAGCAGACCGCCCGCGGGAAGATGGACTGCCACGTTCGCCGGCATCGACACGCTACCGTTCGAGTAGATAGCCAAGCGCGCGGCCCGGCCGGCGCCGAGCAGCTCCGGCCGGACTAGGGCAAGCCCGAGGTTGGCCGGTAGCGGATCGCGAAGCGGATCGAACGGTGTTCCGTTCGCGTTCTGCAGCGCCGACAGCGTCAGGCCGGGGGCGATCCGCACGTCGCCGAGCACGGAGTTCAAGGTGGCAGCGGAATCAGCGAAGCCAAATACCAGCTTGCCGCCGAGCGGCAGATGATCATACGACCGCACCGCGCCCGCAGTCTCGAGCGTGGGGGTTCGCTGATGGATACCGCGGACAGTCGATGCCGCACTGTTCCCATCGAAAGCGAACCAGGGTGCAACGACACTCAGCGAGCCAGCGTCATGACCTTCGATGTAGCCACTCTCGAAGTGCCCGGAGGCTGTGCTGCCGAACCCCTGGAATACCTCCGTGACGCCCCACTTCTTGTGACTGACCGAATAGTTGCCGCCGACGATGTTGTAGGAGCGGTTCGGATCGGCTGCGCCAATGTCGACCACGCGGCCCTCGGACGCGAGCTGGGTCGTGGTAATGAACCCGTCGAGGTAGCGGATGCTACCGCCACTCATGTCGATGCCGGCTCCCGGAGCCACGAGCACGCTACCTTGAGAGAGGAACGACACAGTCCCGCCGGCCACGCTGCGCTCGCCGATGGTCCGGCCGATGGTGCCGATGTCTCCGCTCAAATCCGCTAGCGGGGTGCCATACCAGACGGTGCCATCGTCTCGCGCACCACTCTGGCGAATGTCCACATAGACCGCTTGCCCGCGCAGCGAACCATTGCGCTGCTCCGGGCTGTCGGCGAGCTGGCTGCCGCGGAGCTCCACGCGCAGCACGTTGCGCTCCATGGGAAGTTCGATGTTCGCACCCGAGACGTCGATCTTGGCGCCGCTCGCGATATACAACGTCGAACCATCGGACGTGGGCGAGAATCCGCCCCCGGACGGCGTAGACTCCGACGCCTTGCGCGCCGAGATGTCGACCTCGCCCGAGGTCGCGGTTACACGACTGTTCTCGAGCAAACTTACCTGGGCCGCATCCATGAGCACCGTCGACCGGAGCTGCGCGTTG
>FTFB01010107.1_pt1 | contig 11617 bp, 13 predicted proteins | sample 1658331 | NCBI WGS metagenome assembly FTFB01 (sample SAMEA3914816, study PRJEB12502) | metagenome | biome: forest; material: soil | place: USA | collected 2011-09-16 | depth 0.3 m | reverse complement strand
GTCCGGCTGGAACTGGTGATCGAACTTGATGCCCCGAGCGATGTAGCCGGGCTTCGCCGCCTGGCACCCGGGCTGCACGTTGTCGATCTGCGGGTTCACGCCGCCGATCCGAAAGCCCTTGCCGGCGCTGGCGTAATACATCGTCTTGTCGTTGGCCTGATACGACAGCGCCACCTTCGGCGTGAACGGGCTGCCAGTGGCGTTCGACTCGAAGAATTGCTCGCCACCGTTGAACGGACCCGCGATGAAGCTTGTGATGTGCTGGTCGTAGTTCGTCGACCGCCCCCCCATGGAGAGACGCAGCTTCTCGGTAATCTGGAAATCGACGTTGCCGAACAACGCAATTTCCTTGCTCCTCGTGTTCACGTCGTTGAACGCGACCCATTTGCCGAGGTACGGGTCGGAACCGAGAACCGCGCTGATCGGTACACCGAAGCGCGCGAGCACGAGATCCGGCAGGTTCGGATGGACCACGTGCGCGATGTCGTACTGCTTCTGATCCGACACGAAGATGCCCGCGACCCAGTTCCAACGGGACCCGCTCTTGGCCGAGGCCACTCGGAACTCTTCATAAACATCGTGCTGGGTGATGCCGTACTGGCCGAGCCCGTAGTCGTCGGGCAGACCCGTGAGCGGGTACGGATTGCCGAAGAACGACTTATCCTGGAACTGCGTGTAGTCCGCGTGGAACTTGTAGTAGCGGGAGTTCAGCGACGTTACCGAGGTCGCCACTAGATTCGTCAGCTGCCACTCGAGCTTGAGGCTCACCGTCGTAATTGGATCGTTGGACCGCTCGTCGGTCGAGTGGTCCGAGTTCCAGATTGCTCTGGACGGATCCGAGACCAGCAGCTCATACCCCGTCGGGTCCTGGTTGCGCACACTCTGCATCTGAATCGATGGCTCGACCGTGAAGGTGTCGCTCGGCTTCCACAGCATCGAGAAACGGGCGGCAGCCGTGGTCGTAAAATTCGCGTTCTTTTCGATGACGAACAGGCACCCCGGCACCGCCACTGCCGGCTGACAGTGATCGATCCAGCCGCCGTCCTTGCGGTACCACGTGCTGAACCTGAAGCCGAGCTTGTCCTCCTTGATCGGCCCACCCATGGCGTAACCGAGGTCGTAACCCGCGTCGCCGTGCGCCGTGGTGTTGCTCTCGAGGCGCGTGTAATACGTGTAATCCGTCAGGCTCGGAGCCTTCGGAATCAAACGAATGGCCCCGCCTTCCGAGGTCGAACCGAACAAAGTGCCTTGCGGACCCCGCAGGACTTCGACGCGCTCGAGATCGAACACCACCGGCATGGCGACCGAGCCGCCGATATTCGTGTTATTGCCGATCGTGGTGAACGGGGTATCGCCGAGATACATGCCCGTCGTCGGCTCGCTCGTCCGCGACGAGATGCCGCGGATCTGGATGTTGGTGACCGAGAGGCCGAAGGTCTGCGTATTCGTGAGGACGACGCCGGGCGTGATCGCAGTCAGGGCGCCAATATCCTTGGCGCCGATCTGGTCGATCGTCTTACCGTCGAACGCCGTGATGCTGATGGGGACCTTGGACACGTCCTGGCCTGCGGCCTGCTTCGTAGCCGTCACGATGATCTCTTCGAGCTGGCCCTGACCGCCCGGCTCTTGCCCGAGCACGCTGCGGGGCACGATGCCCGCCGCGAGCATGGGCGCGGCTAACGCAAATGCGAGCAGCCAGCCGCGACGCAAGGAAGTGTTGTTTTTTGCACACATGTATCCGTACATTTTTCCCCTCCGACGACCAAAGAACATCCGCGTCCCAAAGAAAGCGTGCGAGCCGCGTGGGACGCGGCTAATGTGCGCTTGATTACGGAGCGCTTCTTTCGCGGGGACGAAGCGCCTTCTTCGTCCATGCGAAGCGCGTGGCGTCGTCCAGACAAGCTCAGAACGACTTGCGCAGCGTAACACCGATCTGGCGCGGCTGGTTTGTATAGCCCGACAAACTCCCTGTTTGCGCAACGGACGGAAACGCGCTGATCAGATAACGATCGTCGTTCAGATTGCGGCCCCAGATCTGGAGCTCCCAGCTATTGCGTTCGAACGACACGCCGGCGTTCAGCGTACCCACGTCGCGCGAAGCGTATTGGGTCGGCACGTTCTCGACGACCTGTACATTGCTGTCGTACCGGTAGTCGACACGCAGCACGCTCGCGAACGAACCCACCCTATAGCGGTAGTTGATGCCGGCGACGAGGCTGGTTTCGCTGACCCCCGACGGCTTCGTGCCGGACAGATCGACCACGCCGACCTGGCCATTCGGCAGCACCCCCTGAGCGCCCGGAAAACTGTCGTACAGCGGATCCAGCAACGTGACCCCCACCTCCAGCGTCAACGCGCTCGACAGCGCGAACAGTGACTCGACCTCCAAGCCCTTGGTGCTCTCCCTGCCGGCGTTCCCGAGCACGAAGCCCGTGCCGACGAAAATATTCGACTGGAAGCCCTCGATCTGTTGATCGAACAAAGCCACGTTCAGCGACGTACGATCCCACTTCGCTTTGAGCCCGAACTCCACCACGCGTGACTTCTCGGGATCGGCGTAACGAGTCCCGTAACGGCCGTAGTACGGGTTCGGGCGCGTCCCGAGCGGCGAGCGGTCGCCTATCGCGTTCGGGAATGGCCGGGAATCGCGGGAGAGGTTCCACGACGTCGGCTTGAAACCGGTCGACACGCCCCCGTACACCCTCACGGATCCGTTGACGTCATACGCGAGGCGGAACGTGGACGTCACCTCATCGTCGCGGCTGCGACCATTGGCAAACGGGACTACCGGATAGAGCAGCTGCAGGGAGTACAGGGCCAGAGCGGAATTGCACGCGGGGGGCGGCGACGCCGCGGAACACGCGGTAACGCTGATCGCATCGGCGGCGGCGGCGGCCGCAGCAAACGCCGGGTTGCCGAGATTCGCGGGCGTCGCGGGTTGCCCGGTCAGCGCCTGGAAGGCGCCTGCAAACCCGACCTGGACGAGGTTGACCTGTCCGAAAGCGTCCGTGTTCGTCTGAGCGATCGATACATCCTTGTCGCTCTTGGTCGAAGCGAGGCCGAAGGTCGCCGTGAGCTTGTGGGTGGCCCTCCAGTCGATCTGCCCGAATAGCGTGGACGCGCGGTTGTCCTGGCGAGTATCGATGAAGCTGCCGGTCCCGGCGGCGAAGAAAGTATTCGCCGGCAACCCGAGCGCCGCCTCCAGCTGGCCGAACGTGGCAGGGCTTCCGCCGCCCGCCACCACAAGGCCCGTGGCGTAGCCACGGAACGCCGCGCCGAAGCGGATGTCGTTCTTCAGCTCGACGCTCTCGTCGAGGTAATAGAAACCCACCATGCCGGACACGGGGCCGCCATGGTCGAACAGAAACCGCACCTCTTGCGTCAGCGTACGGATGTCCTGGTCGTTGATATTCGTCGGCACGAGGTCGGCACTCGTAAAATCGGAGTCGTAGTCGAAATACGCCTGCTGTCGGCGCAGCGCCGTGATCGAGCTGATGGTCACGCCTGAACCTTTCCAGTCCACGTGGAACGACATGCCGTCGTTGTCGACCTTGTTGACGGGGTTCGCGTTCAGATAGGCGCTGTCGTCAAACGGGTTGCCGGTGTAGATCCGGCCGCCGACCGCCTGGATGAGTGCACCCGTCGGACCGTTCAGCAGGTTGACCACGCCGCAGCAAGCCTCGTCGATGCGCCCGACATCGGCCATGAAGCGCAGTGACAGCTTGTCGGAAACTTCATCCAACAACTGAAAACGCACGTCCGTACGGTCTCGGTCGTTGATCTCCGTGCCATTGGCCAGATTCTTGAAGTAGCCGTCACGCCGGTTGATGCCGGCGCTGACGCTGTACGCAACGGAATCGCTGATCGGGCCGGTGACGTAGCCACGCAGCAGCTTCTGGCTCTGTTCGCCGAGCCCCACTTCCCAGCTGCCTTGAGTGGTGAACTGGGGCTTGCGCGACGTAACGCTGATCACACCAGCCGAGGCGTTCTGGCCAAACAACGTGCTCTGCGGCCCGCGCAGCACCTCGACGCGCTCGACGTCCGCGAAGTCGCCGATGGCCGCGGCGGAGCGCGAACGGTAGACGCCATCGATGAACAGGCCGACTGAGGACTCGATACCCGGGTTGTTGGCGCCGTTCCCGAAACCGCGGATGATGAAGTTGGTCTGCGTCGAGGTCTGCAGCTGCGACACGCGCAACGAGGGGACCACCGATTGCAGCTCGAGCAAGTCCAAGATGCGCGCTTCCTTCAGCGTCTCCGCACTGGTCACCGACACCGCCACCGGCACGTCCTGCAAAGTCGACTCGCGCTTCGTCGCGGTAACGACGATCTCCTCGAGGGCCGGAGGGTCGGCCGCAGCGGCCATCCCCGAGTATTGCCAGACGGCCAGCAACATCACGCCTGCGGTCATGCGGTTCATGCCTGAATACTCCCGCTTGGAAAGGCCGGAAAAACGCGGCTTTTGTGGTCAGTATGCGCGGATTCGCGTGCGGCGACGCTCTATGTTCGACGCAACACGAGGCTCGCGATCTTCCACGCGCCATCCCGCTTCACGTAAGTGCTCTCGAGGGCCCGATGCTCGACGGCGCGAACAGTGCCCTCGCCCTGCACGCGCAGCATGTCGACGAGCGTATAGCTGCCGGCGATCGCAGTCTCCGTCTCGACCGTGCACCCGAGCAGACCGGTAGCCGTCACGCCGTCCGGCGCCACCTCGATCACGTCGTGCGCGGCGAAACGGTCCGCCGCAAGCCGGCGCAGTCTCGCGTCGATCGGAGCCGCCGCGGGCTCGGCGAACAATCCTGCGGCGTCCGCATGCGCCCCCGCATTCACGAGCCGTGCGTACTCGCGCTGGAGCGCGCGGATCGCGTTCGCGTCCTCGAGCGCGGCGAGTCGTGCCGCGGAGCCGTCGCCGGCGGTTGACTGTGCGGCTAAGGCCGCCGTCACCGTGAGCGGAGCCGACAGCGCCGCTCCCGCGTGAGCGAAGAAGCGCCGTCGTGTCGCCATTTCGTTCGTGCTCATGGTCGCGTCCTCAGGTCCGGAGGCTGTAGAAGCGCGTGATGTCGAACCGCCCCGCATGGCGCGCGTGCGCGCCCATTGCGTTCAGCCGCACGCCGTCCTTGCTGCAGTGATAGCCGATGCCCACGTCGTGCATCGTGCGCAGGTTGACCAGGATCGTGCCGAGTGTGCCGTTGCACGCCTCTTCCAGCCAGTAGGCGAGGTACAACCCGTCGCGAATCTTCACGTACGACGCGGGGCCGCTCCACTCCATGCCGCCGGCGCCGCTGTCGCCGAAAATGATCCACGACAGCGAGTGCGGCGTGGTGTACAGATGCATGGACGTGAGGCCCGGCGAGTAGTTCCACGTGATCGCGCGGCCCACGAGCTCGTCCGTGAACCGGTGGCGACGATACTTCGGCGGCGTGGTCCCCGCCGTCTCGATCACACCGAACCACGTCTCGGCCTGGGCTTCGTTCGCGATGTACGGCGTGCCGATCGTGCCGTGGATACACGTCGCGAGCCCGTGGTCGAAGTCGGCCACGATCTTGTAGCAATCATGATTCGCCGCGCTCGAGAGCAGATGGCCGAACATGATCACGCCCGGCGCGCTTTCCCATGCTTCGTAGCGCTCGTCGTGCCACGCGCTCTGGCCGGCGCGGCGCCAACGCAGCTTGTCCACCGCGGGGAACTGATAGTCCACCGCAAGGCCGTGATCGAACCGCACGGTGAGCTCCTTGCCGACGAGGAAATTACTCGAGGGCAGCCGGTTGCCGGCCATCGGGTTCGGGCCCGAGAAGACATCCGTCTTCTTCAACGCAGCGACGTCGGCCTTCGTCAGCGTCCAGTTGTTGCGCATCGGTCGGTACACGCGGCGCGCGCCCTTCTGCGGCGGCGGTGCGGCGACTTGTGCAGTGCCCGCCGCCGCGGCGGGTGCCGGCACGGGCGCCGCCTGGTTGCCGATGTCACCGAACTTCTCGAACTGCGCGATCTGGCCGAGCCATTCGCCGCGGCCCGTGAACACGTAGTACTCGAGCGCGTCGCTGTTGTCGAAGCCGAGCCGCACGCCCGCCTGCTCCGCGCGATTCGCGTCGAGCAGGTACAGCGTCTGAACGCCGGAGAACTCGCACTCCACGCGCGAATACACGTAGACGTCGTCGTCGACCTTGATGTAGTCCGACGGCGCGCAGAAGCCAAGCTCGCCGCCAAGACGGGTGAGCTCCACGAAGTTCGAGTAGAACGTCGACGGATAGAACTCGAGCGTCTCGACGCCGTTATCCTGCCGCCAGTAGAAACCTTTGCCTTCGATGCGGTTCGTGGCGGCGTGCCGCTCTTTCGGCACTTCCTTGCCGGGCTCCGCGACATAGCCGAAGTAGATCTCGCGCTGCACCTCGCGGTTGTCGGAGAAGCCGCTGAACCAGACTTCGAGCACCGTCGCGAGGCGAGTGCGCGGGTCCACGACAACGTGATAACCGCGCTGCGTGCCGGGTATGAGGTGCGTGAACACCGCCACGTGGCCTAACGTCAGGGCGCCGTAGCCGACGTCGACGGCTGCGCCGTCGTTCTCCGTCACACGCAGGCGATTGTTGCTCGCGAACGTGTAGCCCAGCGTGGGCCCTTTGTCGGTGACGATTTTGAGCGTCTTGCCGGCGAACAGACCGGATGTCGGCGCCGCGCTCGTGGGGCCCATGTTCGCCGCAAGCTTCGCCGCGATCTGCTGCTGCGTGAGCTTGGTATAAGCGATGCGGTGCATCTGCTCTTTCGGATACGGCATCTGCTGCACTGGTGGCTTCCCCCGGAGTAGCGATCAGGCTCGTATCCTAACTCCCGGTGGCGCGACGCGCGATGCAGCGCAGGCGATCAGGGAGAGTCGCTCTGCCTCATGATCCCAAGGAGTGGCAGTCGACGAATGACGGGCCTCGAGGTCTATTTCAAACAACCACTTATGCATCGCGCCGCTCGCGATACATGGCTTCGCGCCGCACGTTCTATGCAGCGAAACGCCGCCTACTTATAGTTGCGCGATTGCGAGGTGCCGCGATGCGCCTGGCCTATTACACGCTCGAGTCTACGGAAGCCGTCCCACTCGAGGATCTCCTTGTTAACAATGGTGTCGAAGCAAGCGTCATGAACAAAGACGAGGAGGAATAGATGAGCGACTCGGCCACATACGAAGTGGGGATGAATCTGCTAAACAAGCTCCACGGAGGCCAGAGCGGCGAACAGATGGTCGCGGCGATGAAGGACATTTGTCCGGACTTCGCAACGATGACGATCGAGTGGGCGATGGCCGGAATCATGGCGCGCCCGGGACTGGATCTCTTGACGCGCGAATACCTTCTGATCGCATCTTGCGCGACACTCGGCCACCCCGTTCCCCAGCTGCGTGCTCATATCGACGCGGCCATGAAATTGGGTGCCACCCAACAACAGATTGTCGAAGTGCTTCTCCAGCTCATGTTCTACGCGGGCGGAGCTGCCGTTGCGAACGCACTGGTGGTCGCCGGCGAGGTGTTCGCGTCTCGCGCCAGTGCTTAGCAGAGCGTCGCTTCGCGACGCGGCCTACGCCGGCTCGCCATAGAGCGCCATGCCGTGCGTGGCCTGCCGCTGCGCGTTGAACGTGAGCACCTCGACGACCAGCGCGCGGCCCACGCTGCGATAGTGGATCGCGACGCGGTCGGCGCCCGCGTACACCGCGATCAGCTCGAACTTGATCGGCGGCTGCGCCTTCAGCGCCGGCGCCCAGTACGGCCGAATCGCGGCCTTGCCGCGCAGGATGCCGGTCGGCTCGCGCATGCGCTCCACGATCAGCGGTGAGCACATCTCGAAATCGTCTGTGTAGTGCGAAAAGATCCGTTCGAGATCGTGGCTGTTCCAACCCGCGACCCACTCTTCCGCGAAGCGTTGCGCCCATTCCTTGTCGATGATCATCTGTGACTCCTGTGCTTGCCCTCTTCCCACTCGGGTCGCAACAACCCGTAGTGCACTTCGTCGATGCACTCGCCGCGCGCGACTCGCGCCTGGCGCAACGTGCCTTCTTTGCTCATGCCGAGCTTCTCCATGACCCGATGCGAGGCGAGATTGCGCGTGTCGGCGCGCGCGCCGATGCGCCGCAATTGCGTGTACGCGCCGAAGGCCGCGTCGACGACTGCTCGCGCGGCCTCCGTCGCCAACCCTTGGCACCACAGCCGACGGTGAATCGACCAGCCCATCTCGGCGACGACGTGCTCGTAGTAGAACCGGATGTTGAGGCCGCCGACGGCCGTGCCGTCGTGAACGACCGCCCAGGCCGGATGCACTGCACGATCCGTGAGCGCCTGCCGCGCGACGAATTGCACGGCGTCCTCGCGCCGATACGGCCGCGGCGTGCCCGACAAGTACCGGCTCCATTCCTCGTCGGCGGCGTACGCGAGGATATCTTCCACGTCGCCGAACTCGAGGGGCCGCAGCAGGAGGCGGCTCGTGTTGAGCACATACGGCAACAGCGGTGCGCTCATGCCGCGGTCCTAGTCCTGCGCGGCGCCCGCGCGCCGCTGCGCGACGTGCCACAGCACACCGGACGGATCCACGACATACGCCTCGCGCAGTCCCCACGGCTGCATGGCCGGCGCTTTCGGCGGCGGCACACCGAAGCGCTTCGGCAGATCGAGACTTTGGATGTGCGCCCACCACGCGTCGAGATCGTCGACGATGAGCTGCATCATGAAGTTCTCGGCCCATTCTTTTTGATAGGCGCGCTGCAGGATGAAGCCACCGGAGCCGGCGTTGAAAATCGCCACTTCGCTGTCGAGAACTTTCGTGAACCCCAACGCTTCGTAGAAGTGCTTGGAGAGATCGAAGTCCCGCGCCGGCATGAACGGGCGTGCGAGCTCGGTGCCGCTGGGTATCTCGCTCATGCGCTGCGCCCTGGTTTCCGTCCGCCTGTTCGTTTCGCGGCTTTCGTGCCCGCTCTCGCGGAATCCTGCTTCACTCGGAGCCGCACGACTCTCCTTATTAATGTGTACGGAATCGGCTGATCGAGCGGGAATTTCAGATTGCCCTTGGGCCCGGCGTACGGCGCCAGCGCTTTCGCAAGCTTCGCGTCGCCGCGTACGGGCGGGAACAGGCCGATGTGACTCTTGAACGCCGCGAAGTAGACCAGGATGCCGCGCTGTCTGAACGCGGGCATGCGGTAGCTGATGACTTCCTCCGCTTGCGGCGCCGCGGCCCCGATCACGCGGCGGATTTCGCGCAGGATCGCGCGCACCGCCGCGGGCGACGCTGAGATGTATCCTTCGAAGTTCGTGGGCATGGTGTCTAGCATGTCCGCAGCGCCGTTCCCGCGCGAAGTATACTGCGGCCCGCCGCCGCTGGCGGCGTGAGCCTCACTCTATATGTATCGGCAGATCGGCGAAGTCGTAGCTCTGCGCTACATCACCACGGACCGGCGCATCGAGATGGTGTGGCCGTGCCGTGTCGTTCAGGACACGGACGAACTGCTGGCGCTGTTCATCGCCGCCGGCAGCACATGCAAAGCGGGACCGAAGCGGACGGCGGCGCAGAAGCTCGCGGATCCGCGGCGATCAACGCCGGCGGACGAATGCGTGTGGAGAAACGATACGCTGCGGCTGATGTTCCCCGGAGCCCGTCACTCGGTATGGTTGTTCTGGGACACCACCGGCATCACACGCCGGTTCCTCAGATACTTCGTGAATCTCGAAGAGCCGTTTCGACGAACGGCTGCCGGCTTCGACACGCAGGACCATACGCTCGATGTCGTCGTCGCGCCCGAGCTTCAGTGGAGCTGGCGCGACGAAGCGGAGCTCGAAAGCCACACGGCGCTAGGGTTCTATACACCCGAGTTGGCTGCGGAAGTGCGCGCCGAAGGTCAGCGAGCGATCGATGCGATCGCTGCCGGAACTCATCCGTGCTTGCGCGGCTGGGCGGGGTGGCGCCCGGACCCCGAGTGGACCGTGCCTACGATCCCGTCGAATTGGAGTACGACACCGGCAACGCTCTGGGAGCGCCGGCGCTGGGCGTACGGCGACGCCTGCTGAGGACTACTCCGCCGCCGCGCCGGTCACGGATTCGTAGTGCGACACGGTCGGAAACGGATCGTAGAAGTGGTGCAAGAGGCGCTTCCACGTCTGGTACTGCGCCGATTGCCGGAACCCCACCTCGTGCGCCTCGAGCGTGTGCCATTTCACGAGCAGCAGATACTCGTCGCGGCGCTCGAGGCAGCGCCGCAGCTCGTGCGAGATGTAGCCCGGTATCGACGCGATGATCGATTGCGCGGTGCGAAACGCGGCCTCGAACTCCGCGGACTGGCCAGGGCGAATCTGGAGCGGTGCGACTTCGAGGATCATGGGGTGTGCAGCTTGCGATGCATGACACCACCGAGCCAGGAGTACGGCACCGCCGTCAGCACGATCGCGATCGGGTACCAGTGCGAGCCCAAGTCCCATTGCGCGATCGCGCCGGCGATGCTCACCACCAGACCCAAGACGCCCGCGACCAGCGCATGACCCATTGGCGCATACGGTGCAAAGCGCGCAACGAGGTATGCACCGAGCACCACGATCACACTTCGATAGGCGAAGGGCAGCACCAAGCCAGCCGACTCCGGCGGAGGTTCGTCCAGCGGCGGAAGCAAGCCCAGCATGCGCGCCACTTGGTCCGCGGCGAGAGACAAGATCGCGACGACGAAGAGGCCCAGGAGAAGCGCGCCTGCGCTGCGCAGCCACGGTCGAGGAGCGGGAGTACCGGTTGACACTTGGCGGCCTCGTTTTTCGGGCCGTTACGCGGCCGACGTTGTTGAGCGAAGGTTAAGTCGCGCCGCTACTTCAGCTCAAGCGACATGAATGTGCTGTAGGGATCCAGCCGGTACGATGCGAAAGGGCCGCAATACACGAACCCGAAACTCTCGTACAGCGTCTGCGCCGGCTTGAACGCGTCCACGGAACCGGTCTCCAAGCTCAGGCGTCTGTAGCCGCGAGCCCTGGCCTCGGCGACGATGTGTGTCAGAACCACCCGCCCGGCTCCGCGGCGCCGTTGATGCGCAGGAGTACGCATCGATTTCACCTCCCCGTGTGTGGGGTCCAGCTCCTTCAGAGCGCCGCATCCCATGAGGACCGGTCCTTCCCATACCGTCCAGAACGTGACGTCCGGACTGCCCAGCCCCGAAATATCCAAGGCATGCACGCTCTCCGGAGGCCCGAGCTCGTGCATGTCGGTGAGGTGCTCGCGCAGCAGCGCGTGAACTTCAGGGCGGACAAGATCGTCTAGTTCGATATGCATCGGTGGCCCGCGCCGCGCCAGTGGGCTTCACAACCCGAACAACACTTCCTCGGGATATGGCAGTGCGATCTCGGGGAGCTCGGCCGCGCCGAAGTACCGTAACGATTGCGTTTCGGGATCGAGCGGCTTCGTGCCGTTGCCGAGTACCTCGCAACGATAGAGCACGACCGTGTACTCCACCAGATCACCGTTCGCGTACTTGTAGCGGAACTCAGTGCCGCCGAAGACGCCGAGGATTTCACGCGGCTCGACCGTAAGACCGGTCTCCTCGCGCACCTCGCGCCGCAGCGCCTGCTCCGGAGTTTCGCCGGGCTCGATCGCGCCCGCGGGCAAGCTCCAGCCTTCC
>FTFB01007107.1_pt1 | contig 11650 bp, 13 predicted proteins | sample 1658331 | NCBI WGS metagenome assembly FTFB01 (sample SAMEA3914816, study PRJEB12502) | metagenome | biome: forest; material: soil | place: USA | collected 2011-09-16 | depth 0.3 m | reverse complement strand
CGCCGGCGATGCCGACGCGATGTACTACACCGGCGTGATGTACGCCGAGGCCGAAGGCGTCGCGAAGAAAAACCTGCCCGAAGCGATCCGCTGGTATGAAAAGGCCGCTGCGCGCGACCAGCCCGACGCGCTGTACGCGATGGCGCGGCTCTACGTGACGGGCGTCGGCGTCGATCGCGACCCGAAGAAAGCCATCGAGCTTCTCGACCGCGCGGTGAAGGCGTATCCGCCCGGCGAGCGCAAAGACCAGGTCACCCAGCAGCGCGTGGCGCTCGCCGCCGTGCTCGATGGGCAGCCGCAGCCTGCCGGTACGGCCGAGAAGAAGTAGCCTCCCGCCTGCAGCCGGCGGGTTGCCGCGGGCAACGCTCAAGATGATCAACACGTGGAATCGTCTCTGCGTCTCGCTGCGCGTCGTGCCAGGCGACTACAGGCCCGGCATGCATCGCGTGGCGCGCGAGGCCAACGCCTAGAAGCGCGTCACTGTGAGGCCGTCCGTCACGTATTTCGCGTAACGGAAGTCGCGGATAGCGCTGATGTGCCCATCGACCCAGTCGAGCAGCACCACGTATTCCACGATACCTGCCGTATCCGCCGGGTTGCTGACGAGAAGGGCCGGGCGCCCTTCCGCCAGCCCTGGCGTGAACTTCCAGTCCGAGCTCTCACCGTAGCGCCCGAAGTAGACCGAGACGTCCTTGCGGCCTGCGAGGCGCAGGCGGTTCACGAGGTCCAGCCGCACGTCTTCGGCCAGCAAGTTGCGCAGCGCCTCGAAGTCGCGCGCATTGAAGCGATCTGCGTAGGAACGCAAACGGTGCTGTTCTTCGGGGGCAAGCGAAGGCGATGACGTCTCGCCAGCGTCTGCGAGGGACTTCAGCCGCACACGACCTCGATGCAACGCCGCCTTCACTGCGGGGAGCGTAGTGCCGAGAATTTCCACAGTCTCGGCGAGTGAATACTCCAGCACGTCCATCAGCACGACGGTGGAACGCTGGATCACCGGCAATTGCATGAGCGTCGCAAGGCTCGCCGTGGCGGCAACCCACGAGTCTGCCTCGGGCGGGGAGTCGGGCAGTTCGGGCGATTCGCTGTCGAGCGGCACTTCGGCTTGCCTCTTTCGGCGACGCAGCGCGTCGAGCGCGGTGTTGTGCGCAATGGTGAACAGCCAGCTCTCCGCCCGTTCGACGGTTCCGGCGGAAGGCAATGCCTCCGCAGCCTTGGCGAGCGCTTCCTGCACGACGTCTTCGCCGTCGAACACCGAGCCCAGCATGCGTGCGCAGTAACGATGCAGCCTCGGCCGCACCTCTGCCATGAGCCGATTCAGCGCCTCGCGCTCCGCAATGCCAGTCGCCATTCACGCACCTCGCACAGGGGGCGCGGTCGCACACCCCGTCTTACGAGACGCCCCGGGCCCGCCAAAGGATTCGCCCGGGAAAAGAATTTTCTCCACCGCACCCTTTGCAGCTTCGCCAGCGTCCCTGCAACCAGAAGGCGCGCATCGTGCCCGCCTCACTGAGGACTCCGGCCATGCAAAGAGTGACGCTGGTTCGCTATACCACCAAGCCCGACCGGGCCGCCGAAAACGAAGCCCTGTCGCGGGCGGTGTTCGCACAGTTGCGCAGCACCCCGCCCGAAGGCGTGGCATACGCGCTGTTCCGGGACGGTGACGAGTTCATCCACGTGTTTCTCAATCTGAAGAATGACGACTCCGCGCCGGTCACGGAGCTGCCGGCCTTCAAGGCTTTCCAGAAGGGCGTCGTGGAGCGCTGCGACGTGCCGCCCCAGGCCACGCGGTTTGCCGTGCAGCTCGTGGATTGCTACGGCTTTGCTGCGATCGCCTCAGGCGCGAGCGCCGCGGCGGGCAACGAAGCGCTGGATCGCGAGGGAAAGCAGCACCCACGCAGCCGCGATCCCCACGACCGTGAGCACGCGCGAGAGTGAAGGGTCGCGCACCAGGTCTTTCAGCTCATGGCCAAACACGCTGATCATCACGACACCGGGCGCGAGGCCCAACGCCGTGCCCAGCATGAAGTCGCGAAACCGGACGCCGATGGATCCTGCCGCCACGTTCACCAGCGAGAACGGCGCGATCGGCAGCAACCGCAACATCGCAATTGCGATGATGCCGCGCGACTGGAGCGCGCTTCGCACACGCGCGATCGCCTCGCCAAACGACCGCTCCGCCTGCCGGCGGATGACTTTGGCGCCGGCGAAGTAAACCGCCGCGGCATTCAGCAACGAGCCCGTCATCGTGATGGCGATCGCCGTCAGCGGATCGAACATGAGCGCGGTGGCCATGATGAACGCCAGCAGGGGCATCATCAGGAACCCGCCAATGACATAGAGCGCGAGCATCGCCGCGGGACCCCAGGGCGCATGGCCGAGACGATCCAGTTGCGATGCGAGCCGGGCCGGCTGGACGACCTCCGCGAGGGGCGTGAATTTCCACAGCAGCCCGATTCCAAGGATTCCCGCGCCCAGGATGGCGAACGCGACCCAACGCGACCTCACGCGGGCGGCCTAGACTTTCGATGCCGCGCGGCGCGGCGTGCGTGGAGCGGAATGAAGGTCGCCGAGCTCGTGCACGATGTGGTGGGTCAGTTCGAGGTCCGGCCGCTCCGCGTCGACCACGAGCGCATCTCTCGGCTCTTCGAGGGTGAGGAACTGCGATTCGAGCAGCGCCGGATTGAAGAAGTGGCCACGCCGGCGTGCGAGCCGCTCGCGAGCCACGGCCTGGGTGACCTTGAGATAGATGAACCGCACGCCGTTCGCGGCGAGCGCATCCCGATAGGACTGCCGCAATGCCGAGCAGGTGAGCACCGCATTGCCTTTTCGCTCCAGCAAGGCGTCGATTCGCGAGCGTAGCGCCTGAAGCCAGGGCTGCCGGTCGTCATCCGTGAGCGCGACGCCGGCGTGCATTTTTTCGCGATTGGCGCGCGAGTGGAACTCGTCGCCCTCGATGAACTCGAAATGCAGGCGCCGCGCCAGCGCAAGACCGATGGTGGTCTTGCCGGAGCCGGAAACCCCCATGATCACCAGCACCGTCACTGCAACGCCCGGATGCGATCGATGGAGGCCGCGAAGCACGTGCCGCGGTCTTTGATTCTGCTCATGAGGGGCCTCTACCCGTCGAAACTGACGGGAAGATACCTCATTCGGCCGGGAACCGGGGCGGCGGGGCCTCACGCCCCGCCGTCGCCGTGACGAGGTCAGAACTGCCAGCCCACGCCGAGAGTCGTTTCCACGGTGTTGAGCGACTGGTCGAACCGGTCGACCACCTTGTCGAGGTAGCGATAGCGCGCCTCGGCCCGGATGATCAGGTGGTCCGTGGCGAAGTATTTCGCGCCGATTCCGGCGTTGAGCGTGAAGCCCTGGTCGTCTTTAATCGATACAGGTTGCGCGCCCACCGTGCCCAGGATGTTGCGGTCCAGGTTCGCCGATGCGTAGCCGACGCCCGCCAGCACATAGGGGAAGAAACGCGTTCCATTGTTGAAATTCCACACCGCGTCGAGGTCGAGCGTGGTGAGGTCCAGGCCGATGTCGCCGCCCGCCAGTTTCTTCACCGAGGTGGGCGTGCGGCCTGCGGAAAGCTCGATTCCCAGCGCATCCGTGATGTTGTAGCCATAGCGCAGTCCGTACGTGATGTCGTCGTCGAGCTTCGGCGTCTGGCCGGAAATCGGCCGGTCGGTCACGTCGTCGCCGAACAGCTCACCCGCATACACGTGCACTTCCTGCTTGCCGGCCTGTTGCGCCAGGGCAGGCAGCGCCTGCAAACCCAGCACACCTACCGCGGCAACTCCAGCAAGCCTCTTAACCATCTTCATCTTCTCTTCTCCCGAACTTCAATTGCTCAGCCGTCAACCGGCGTGTGCAAGTTAAGTGGGCGGCCCCATTGACCGCGTCGGCCTTATGAGTGACGGCGCGAGACGACTTGGAACGAGCGAGCGCTACCCCGAATGGAAGGCCGCCGGCCACCCGGGTGAGGCTTGGTATGCGCCCGCTGTGCGTCGGTATGGGCTTTGCATCGTGATGCCGGCAAGGCAAACCAGGCGCCGCTACGGCTGCGCGCGCGACTGTCGGCGCACGGATTTGTGGCGCGGGCGGCCGCGCCGGCTCCGCAGAGGGGCACTGAGCCGCACCGACGGGGGCACCGGGCGACAGCGGGAGACACCGAGGCGCACACTGGCGGCCTGCACGCGAACCGATACACACACCGGGGTCTCACATGAGCTCGTTCATCGCCAACCTGCCCAAGGCAGAGCTGCACGTTCATCTCGAAGGCACGCTGGAGCCGGAATTGAGTTTTGCACTCGCCGGCAAGCACGGCATCTCGCTGCCGTATGCCAGCGCCCGGGAGCTGCTCGCGGCCTACGACTTTCACGACCTGCCCTCTTTCCTCGCCATCTACTACAAAGCGATGACGGTGCTGAACGACGAAGACGACTTCTTCGAGCTGACCTGGCAATACCTGAAGAAGGCGGCCTCACAGCACGTGATCTACGCGGAGATGTTCTTCGACCCGCAGGCGCACACCTCCCGCGGCGTTGAGTTCGCCACTGTGATTCGCGGCATACGCCGCGCGCAGGAGCAGGCTGCAAAGGAGCTCGGCGTGGAAACGCAGCTCATCATGTGCTTCTTGCGGGACATGAGCGCCGAGTCCGCGATGCAGACGCTGGAGCAATCCCTGCCCTACCGGAACTGGATCGTCGGGGTGGGGCTGGATTCAGACGAGAAAGGCAACCCGCCCGTGAAATTCGCGGAGGTGTTCAACCGGGCACGGGGGCAAGGCTACAAGCTGACGATGCATTGTGATGTGAACCAGCAGGACACCCTCACTCACATCCATCAGTGCCTGCACAAGATCGGCGTCGATCGCATCGACCACGGAGTCAATTCGCTCGAAGATCCGGCGCTGTGCGCCACCATTCGCGACAGGGGGCTGGGGCTCACGGTGTGCCCCGTGTCCAATCGATTTTGCGTGCAGAGCCTGACGGCGGCGGAGATTCGCAGGATGCTGGAGCTCGGCATGCGGGCCACCGTGAACTCCGATGACCCCGCCTATTTCCGCGCCTACATGAACGAAAACCTGGAAGCGCTGGCCACGGACGGTGGGCTCGAGCGGGAGGAGATCGTCCAGCTCGTCCGCAACGCATTCATCGTTGCGTGGATCGACGAGCCTCGCCGCAGCCACTACCTCGCCACGGTACAGTCGTACGTGGCGAGCAACTGACGCGCTTTCAGTGTTTGCGGACGATTCCGGCAGGCGCCGCGGGCAGGTCGGCCCCGGCGAACCGCGCGCGCTGCCAGCGGCGAGCGTGCTGTTGTGACGGGTTCTGGTCGGCGGTGACTACAGCGAGCTGCAGCCAGGCCATCGAAGAGTCAGGAACGTAGAGCAGGTTCAGCTTCGGCTTGCGCGTGGTCATGGAAACACCCCTCGTACCAACTTGGGGCAACGATCCCACCGCGCGGCCCGCACGCTAAGACGTATCGACCGCCGTCAGGTAAGTAGCTTTACCCATCCAGCCGTGCGGCCGATCACGATCGCGGAGCGTTTGCGGTGCGCCTACAGCCCAAGCTCCGACAGCCCGGGATGCTCTGCCGGACGCGGCCCCGGCGCAGACCAGTGGAACTTGCGATCGGCCGCTGAAATGGGCAGGTCGTTGATCGAGGCCACGCGCCGCCGCATCAGGCCGCGCTCGTCGAACTCCCAGTTCTCGTTGCCGTATGAGCGAAACCAGTTGTTCGAGTCGTCGTGCCATTCATAGGCGAAGCGCACGGCAATGCGACTGCCGCCGAACGTCCAGAGCTCTTTGATGAGGCGGTAATCGAGCTCCTTCGCCCACTTGCGGGTCAGGAATGCCACGATGGCCGCACGCCCTTGCAGAAACTCCGCGCGATTGCGCCAAACGCTGTCTTCGGTATACGCGAGCGCAACCTTCTCAGGGTTGCGGCCGTTCCAGCCGTCTTCTGCCGCTCGCACCTTCGTAACAGCGGTCTCGTGCGTAAAAGGCGGCAGCGGGGGTCGTGTTTCGCCAGCCATGAACGGCTCCTGATGACGGGGCGGCGTAGCGTAGCGCGACCCGAAGCGTCAGTGCGAGTCCGTTCGAGCGCGACGCCGTGTCCTTGCAGCCCTGCGAGCCGATGCCGAACGACTGGATGCCGACCTTCGATTCGCGGCTTTGCGTGCCTGCGACGCTAGCGCACCGCACGCCTGCGATCCGTCGCTGGGACGCGCGGCATTACGTCGGTAGGCTCCTACTCTTGTTCTTGGCCGCGACCTACATCGCCCGAAGCGCGAAGCCTCTGGCGTTGTCATGCAAACGTGCGACATCCTGTACTCTACGCACAAGGCAGGACGCTTGATGGAGCGGACGATCCGTGGCCCCAATGTTCAACAAGCTGCTGAGCCGATTGCGACGCGCCCCCGGCCAGCGCCCGCAAACAGCGGAGGTCTCTCCCTATCGCGCCGTTTCGGTGATTCCGAACCGCGCCTCGTGTCCGGCCGCCGTGGCAATCATGCACACCCGCTTCCTCGTCGCAGATGCGCCCACGCTGCCGCTTCCGATGTGCACATGGCCCATGAGCTGCACCTGCAAGTTCAGAACTCACGAAGATCGGCGCGTGACGAACCGGCGCAATAATTCAGGCGAGGCGGCGACGGTGACCCGCAAGGAACGTCGCCAGGCTTTCGGCCGGCGCGCCACCGATCGCTGACCGCGGCGAAGCGCCGTCAGGGCTGCGCAGCCGCGAGGCTGGCAGCCCGACAATCGACGGATCAGTGCCGATCCCAGTAACGCGGCGCTTTGTAGTAGTCGTAGGCGCGATCGCGGAATGAAACGCCATCATCGCGCGTGAGCTCGTCGATGGAGCCGGCCGGCGCGGCCTGCAGTTGCTCCTTCGTGTAGCTCACGACGTATGAGTTTTCGCTCGGCTGGTAGTTGAGCGACGCCCAAGGGATGGGATGATATTTCTCCGCCATGCCCAGGAAGCCGCCGAAACCCACCACCGCGAACATGATGCTGTTCGATTGCTTGTCGAGCACCACGTCCTCGATCTCGCCGATCTTGCGGCCCGACGTGTCTTTCACGTTGGTGCCCAGCACTTTCTTCGCCCGGATGGCAGAGGTGTGACCTGAAACTGTCGCCATGGAATTTGTCCTCCAGAACTAGACGTAATGCGAAATGCGCGTAGTCACAATCGCGCACGCACCCGAATGTTCCTCACCCTTGCGGAACCGAAGCGTAGCGGCCCCGAACGAACGCTAGTGAGCCGGCATCTCGGCGGCGCCGCTGCCTTGCGCGGCGTGCACATTGATGCGAATGAGCGCGCCTCCCAGCCCCGCAGCCACCGCGGCGAAGATTGCGCCCACGATAAACGCGGCATGGTAGCCGCCATTCAGCGCATCGATGTTCGAGGCGCCTGCCCCGAGCAGCGATTGAGTGCGGCCCGCGGCGAGGCTGGCCAGCACGGCGAGGCCGAGCGAGCCGCCCATCATGAACGCGGTATTCACCACTCCCGATGCCAGGCCAGAATCCGTGGGCTTGACATCGTTCATGGCCGCAAGCAGCAGCGGGTTGAACGCGATGCCGGCCGCGAGCCCGAGCAGCACCATCGAAGGCAACACATCCACCAGCACATTGGCGTCTGCCGGTGCACGCGCCATCACCGCGAGGCCCGCCGCGCCCATCAACAGGCCCAGCGCAAGTGGACGGCGAATGCCGAACCGCATGACGATCTTCGCCGACAGCCCCAGTGAAAACGCCGCCATGATGAGATTCGCGGGCAGGAACACGAGCCCGATCTGCAATGGCGTAAAGCCGAGCACCGCCTGGAGATACAGCGTGCTGATGAAGAACCACGCAAACATTCCCGCGGCCCACAGCACGCCGATGATGTTCGCCGTGGTGAGATTGCGAAGCCGGAACAGCCCGAGCGGCATGAGCGGCGTGGTGACCCGCAACTCGATCACGATGAACGCCATGAGCAGCGCAACTGATGTCGCCAGCAAGCCGATCGTCTGAGTGGAGCCCCAACCCGCCTCATTGCCGTTCACGACGGCGTATACCGCGAGCATCAGCGATGCGGTCACGGTGATGGCACCTGCAACGTCGAGTTTCTGATGCGTCCCTTCGCTTCGCGATTTCGGAAGCAGGCCCATGCATAGCGCATACACCGCGACACCGATTGGCAGGTTGACGAGGAAGATCCAGTGCCAGTTGAGTGCGCTCGTGAGCACGCCACCGAGCAGCAGCCCGATGCTGCCGCCTGCCGCGCACACGAAGCCATAGACGCCCATCGCCTTCGCTCGCTCACCCGACTCGGTGAACATGTTCATGATGAGCGAAAGCGAGACGGCGGAAACCACCGCGCCGCCCAGCCCCTGCACCGCGCGGGCCGCTACGAGCAGCACGCGTGTGTTGGCGAGCCCGCACGCCATCGACGCGACGGTGAACAAGGTGATTCCGAGCAGGAACACCTTGCGGTGACCATAGAGATCACCCAGCCGGCCACCGAGCAGCAGGAACCCGCCGAAGGTGAGCATGTAGGCATTCACCACCCACACCAGGGATATCTCGGTGAAGCCGAGATCCGCGCGGATCGACGGCAGCGCCACATTCACGATCGTGGTGTCGAGCACGATCATGAGCACACCCAGGCACAACACGATGAGTGCCCACCAACGCTTACGGCCTTCGAGCATCGCGGAATTCCCCTGCGTCAATTCCCTGGAATCACTTCTTCGGGCCGGCCGCGGCGTCTGCCAACGGCGGCCCGGTGAACTCGGATTCGACGATGATTTCGACGTCATCGCCGACACCCATGATCGTGCCCGGCGCCGGAATGCCATACGCCACGCCGAACTCGGAGCGCTTCAGCGTTCCTTTCGCCGAAAAGCCGATGCGCGCATGCGGATCGAACGGGTGGCCCGCATAGCCGCCGTTGTACGTGCCGGTCAGCGTCACGGGCTTCGTCACACCGTGCAGCGTGAGCTGGCCGTTGATACGCAGCCCGTTCGTCTCGGTGCGCTCGACCTTAGTGGATCGGTATGTCATTTCCGGGTACTTCGCGGCATCGAGCCATTCCGGGCCCGCGAGCGTGGCCATGAAGCCTTCCGGCGCGCCGTCGGCGCTGATCGACTTCGGATCGATGGTCACTTTCAGGCTCGACGCGGCCGGGTTTGCCGGATCGAACTGCAGCTGCGCGTCGAATTTCGAGAAACGCGCCGTGTAGTGCGAAAAGCTCAGGTGGCTCACGCGAAACAGCAGCGAGCCGTGGGCCTTGTCCAGCGAATAAGCGCCAGCCGGCACCGGGGCCGTGGAGGCCGCGGGCACTTCAGCCTGCGCGGCAGGCTTGTCTGCGGCGCGGCCGCTGACGGAAACCAGTAACAAGGGCGTCAGGGCGCAGGCGGCAAGAAACAGTTTCATTGGGCGGATCTCCTGTGTGGGTGTCCCAAGGACGCCCGCACCGGTCGGTTACCGACAGGGTCCCGCAAAGTTATTGGGGGGAGCCGGGAACGGCGCAGGGTCGGCCGGCCGGTGCGGCAGCCTACTGTGCCTCGCGCGGGGCTTCAATGGTTGCGCGGCCTGGCGGGGCCGGCACCCCGCCCCCGCCGGGGACTGTTAAATGAGTCCTGCGCGCTTGACGGCGTGATAACGATTCACCAGCTCGACACCGAGGCGCTCGGGTTCCGCATCCACCATCAGCGCGTCGCGAGCCGACAGCCGCACGAAAGCGTCGCGCCGCGATTGCTCATAAAGATGGGCACTGGCCACGTCGAGGGCAGCGTCGCCGGTCACGAGGGGTTGCGCAATCAGCTCGCCCACGATGCGCTCACGCAGGCTCGCAAGCATCACGAGATGTCGTGAACGCAAGAGTCGCAGCGCCTGTGACAGCTCGCTGCTGTCTTCGTCACGGAAGTTCGTGATGACGATTACCAGCGCGCGCTTCGGATAACGGGCGAGAAGCACCTGGGCCGCGGCAACGTAATCCGAATGCGTGGGCGTGGGTTGCACGGCATACAGCGCACCCATCAGCGCATCCAGCGTCTGCGCGCCTTTGCGCGGGGAGAACACGCGCTCTTCACCAGGCGGAGCCCCAAATGTCATCGCCCCGACGGCATCGCCCTGCTTCAAGGCGACATACGACAGGAGCATCACCGCATTCAGCACCTGGTCGAAGTGCGACGTACCAATGCCGCCGGTGCGATCGTCCGCGCGCATGCGGCGGCCGCTGTCGATGAGCAGCAGCACGCACTGGTCACGCTCATCCTGGAACTCGCGGATCACCGGCTTGCCCATGCGGAGCGTGGCTTTCCAATCGATGTGCCGAACCGGGTCTCCGTAGCGATATTCCGAGAGCTGCTTGAAATCCGTTCCCTCGCCGCGCTGCTGGTACGTCTTGATGCCGATTTCCTGCAGGCGCCGGTCGCCCGCAAGCCACGCATATCGCGCGATCTGCTGGAAGTCCGGGTAGACGCGGCGTGTTTCTTTCTCGCCCAGCCGCTCCATCAGCTCGCAGAGGCCGAAGCGGGAGCGCACTTGTATGTCTGCAGGCTCGAATACCACTTCGCCACGCCGGGTCGGCGTGACCGTGTAATTCATTTCCACCTGCTTGCCCGCGTGAAAGGAAAACTCCCTCGGCATCCCTTCCGTGAGCAGGCTCGGGTCCGCGTGGTCATACAGCCGGCACGCCCAATCGAAGTGGCCTTCGGCTTCCAGCAACACGACAACAGGTTTCTGCACGCCCACTGCGAACGCGGGCGGCAATCGGCGCACCATTCTCACCATGGACTTTCGCCACGCGGCACGCGTCATCGAGAAATCGGCGAGCGCAGCTGCAACCAGCAAGAGAGCCGCAATCGTGGTCGCCCGGGCAACGAGCATGAGCGACACGTTGCCGATGAGCGCAGCAAGGCCCGCACTGGCGCAGAGGGCCAGCAGCACCAGCACGATACGCCCCGGAATGACGCGGATTCTCACGTGCGAAGTATTCCGACCGTTACAGGCGTGGCGCCGCTGTGCTTTCGATGATGCTGGTCAGCAACTCGTTCGGCTTGCGCCCTTCGAGCAATGCGTCAGGCGCGAGCGCGATTCGATGGCGCAAGCATGGGAGCGCCACTTTCTTGATGTCGTCGGGTGTCACGAAGTTGCGCGCTTCCATCAACGCCAGCGCGCGAGCGCCGCGCACGAGGGAGATGGCGCCACGCGAACCCGCTCCGAGCGCAAGGCCAGAGGTCTCCCGAGTGGCGCGCACGATGCGAACTGCGTAATCCACCACCTGCGCGTCGACCCTCTGCTGGCCGGCAATCTGCTGCAGGCTCAATATCGCGCGCTCATTGAGCACGGGCTTCACTTCCGACAGGGGCAACTCGTTGCCCGCCTGGTTCGACGTGGAGCGCACCACCACGGCCACTTCTCCCTCGACATCGGGGTAACCGATTTCCACCTTGAAGAGAAATCGATCCAGCTGCGCTTCGGGCAAGGGATACGTGCCTTCGCTTTCGATGGGATTCTGCGTGGCGAGCACCATGAAGGGTTTCGGCAGCGGCAACGTCTTGCCTTCGAGCGTTACCTGGTATTCCTGCATCACCTCCAGCAGCGCGCTCTGTGTTTTGGCAGGAGCACGGTTGATCTCGTCCGCCAGCAGCATGTGCGTG
>FTFB01010671.1_pt1 | contig 11678 bp, 11 predicted proteins | sample 1658331 | NCBI WGS metagenome assembly FTFB01 (sample SAMEA3914816, study PRJEB12502) | metagenome | biome: forest; material: soil | place: USA | collected 2011-09-16 | depth 0.3 m | reverse complement strand
CGAGCTCGTGGCCGACGGCACACGGCTCGCGGTAGCCGAGATGCTCGCGGGCGGCATCACGTGCTTCTCCGACATGTACTTCTACCCTGACGTCGTCGGCGAAGTCGCGGCCGAAGCCGGCATGCGCGCCGTGCTCGGCATGATCGCGCTCGACGTGCCGACCGCCTGGGCGGCCGATGCCGACGAGTACCTGCGCAAGGGTCTCGAGTTGCACGACCGGCTGCGGTCGGAGCCGCTGCTCACGGCGGCGTTCGCGCCGCACGCGCCGTACACGGTCAAGGACGCGACCTTGGGCCGGATCCGGCTGTTGGCCGACGAGCTCGAAGTGCCCATCCACATGCACGTGCACGAGACGGCCGCCGAGGTCGCGGAAGCCGTGGCCGCGACGGGCCGCCGACCCCTCGCGCGGCTCGACGCTCTCGGGCTGGTGACGCCCGCGTTGATCGGCGTGCATGCAACGCAGCTCGAGCCGGCGGAGATCGACATGCTGGCGAACGCCGGCGCCAGCATCGTGCATTGCCCGCGCTCGAACCTGAAGCTCGCGAGCGGTGCGTGCCCGGTCGCCGCGCTGCAGAAGGCCGGCGTCAACGTCGCGCTCGGGACCGATGGCGCCGCGAGCAACAACCGGCTCGACCTTTGGTCCGAGCTGCAAACTGCGGCGCTCGTCGGCAAATTCGTCGCATCCGACGCGACCGCCGTCGCGGCGACCGAAGCGCTTGCGATGGCCACGATCAACGGCGCGCGTGCGTTGAATCTCGCCGACGAAATCGGCTCGCTCTTGCCGGGCAAAGCGGCCGATGTAATCTGCGTGGACCTGTCGGGCATCGAGCACCAACCGCTGCTCGATCCACTATCCGAGCTGGTCTACGCTGCCTCGCGGCACGATGTCAGTGACGTCTGGGTCGCAGGCGAGCATCTGATCGTTCAGCACGAGGCCGTGCGCCTCGATCTCCCCGCCATCGCCGCCGCCGCGGCGCGTTGGGGCCGGCGGCTGCGAGGGATGGCCGAATAGACATGGACAATGTCGACGCCAACGAATTGCACAAATTCGAGTCTCGCGCCGCGGACTGGTGGGACCCCGAAGGTCCGTTCAGAACGCTGCATCAGATCAACGGGCTGAGGCTCGACTATCTCGAGCAACGCGCACCGCTCCCGAAGGCCCGCGTGCTCGACGTCGGTTGCGGCGGCGGCATCTTAAGCGAAGGGTTGGTGGAGCGCGGCGCAGAAGTGCTCGGCATCGACCTCGGCGCCGATAACATCGCGGCGGCGCAGACGCACGCGGTGGGTCGCGGCTTGCGTGTGGATTACCGGTGCGTGGATGTCGAGACGGTCGCGGCAGAGGCCGCGGGAGGCTTCGACGTCGTGGCCTGCCTCGAGATGCTGGAGCACGTGCCGGACCCAAGCCGCATCGTCGCCGCGTGCGCCACGGCCGTGCGTCCCGGCGGCGCGGTGTTCTTCTCGACCATCAATCGCAACGCGAAGAGTTTCGCGCTCGCGATCGTCGCAGCCGAATACGTGACCGGCCTCGTGCCACGCGGAACGCACGAGTACCAGAAGCTCGTGCGGCCGGCAGAGCTCGCGCGTTGGTGCCGGACTAGCGGTCTCGACCTGCGCGAGCTCACGGGGCTGCACCTGAATCCTCTGACGAGCACGTATTGGCTCGGCGACAACGTCGACGTGAACTACTTCGCGTACGCGCGCCGCCCGGTGGCGGCATGAGTGCCGTCGGAGTGCTGTTCGACCTCGACGGCACGTTGGTCGACACGGCCCCGGACCTCGTCGCCGTCTTGAACCAGCTGTTGCACGAGAGCGGCCGCGTCCGGATGCCGTACGCCATCGCCCGCAACGAGGTCTCGAACGGCGCCATCGGTCTCTTGCGGCTCGGTTTCGGTGATCTGGCGGCGCCTGGCGAGCTCGACGGGCTGCGCGCACGGTTCCTCGAAATTTACCGCCTGAATCTCTGCATAAGATCAAGGCTTTTCATCGACCTAGAGACTCTATTTCGCGACGACAGCGAATTCAAATGGGGCATCGTGACGAACAAACCCCACGCGTTTACGGAGCCCCTGCTCGCGCAGCTCGGTATCGCCGACCGATGGGGCACGGTCGTCAGCGGCGATCGGCTACCCCAACGCAAGCCCGACCCTGCCCCACTGCTGCTTGCCGCGCGCGAGCTCGGCCTCGCGCCGGGCAGCTGCGTCTACATCGGTGATGCGCCGCGCGACATCGAGGCGGGGCGCGCGGCCGGCATGAAGACCGTGGCCGCGGGGTTCGGTTACATCCGGCCGCACCAGGATCCGACCGCCTGGGGCGCTGACTTTCTGGTCCGCCAGCCGCACGAGATTCCCGCGGTGCTCCGGCAGTTGCGACTCAGCGCCGCCGCATGACGATCGACGCCGGCGTTCTGCTGTATGTCGCGCTGGCGGCCGTCGCCGGCTTCGCGCTCGGCTTGCTGGTCGGGTTCGGGCGCAGCGCCGCGCTGCGACGCGAGCTCAGTGACAAGGACGCCGAGCTCAGGATTCGCGCGGCGACCGACGCCGAGCGTGACAAGACGCTCGAAGTCGCGACCGACCGTTTGCGCCTCGCGCTCGGCGAGCTCACGGATCGACAGTTCCAACGCCACTCGGAAACATTTTTGAAACTCGCGCGGGAAACCCTCGGTGTGCAGACCGAGCGCTCGAAGGCGGACCTCGCGGCGCGCGAGCAGGCGATCGACCATCTCGTGCGACCGGTCCGCGAAGCGCTCGCGCGTGCAGAACGCCAGCTCCAGGAGCTCGATCAGTCGCGGCGCGAGACGCACGGCAGCATCAAAGCTCAGCTTGAATCGTTGGCCGCCAGCCAACAGGTATTGAGTGCCGAGACGCGCAACCTCGTCAGCGCGCTGCGCCGACCCGAAGTCCGTGGTCAGTGGGGCGAGATAACGCTGCATCGGCTCGTGGAGCTCGCCGGCATGGTCGAGCACTGCGACTTCGTGAGTCAAAGTCATCACGCCACCGAGACGGGTGCGATCCGCCCCGACATGGTCATTCACTTGCCGGAAGCGCGCGATCTCATCGTCGACGTGAAGACGCCGCTCGACGCCTATCTCGAGGCGACCGAAGCTACGACGGACGACGGCCGCAACGCGGCGCTCGAACGCCACGCGGCGATCGTCGCTGGCCGCGTTCGCGAGCTGGCCGGCAAAGCGTACTGGAGCCAGTTCGAGCGCAGCCCCGACTTCGTGATCCTGTTCATTCCGGGCGATCAGTTCCTGAGTGCCGCGCTGACTACGCGCCCCGCGCTGCTCGACGAAGCACTGCGGCAGAACGTCATCCTCGCGACGCCGACGAGCCTCGTCGCGCTGTTGAAGGCCATCGCGTATGGCTGGCAGCAGACGGCGCTCACGGAAAACGCGGCCGAGATTCGTGGCCTGGCCGTCGAGCTGTACGAGCGGCTCACGAAGTTCGCGGGCCATCTCGGCACGCTCGGCAAATCGCTCAGCGATAGCGTGCGCGCGTACAACGCCACGGTGGGCTCGCTCGAGCATCGCGTGTTGCCGAGCGCACGAAGGTTCACGGAACTTGGTGTGCAGCCGCGCGAACCGATGCCGACGCTGAAGACCATCGACGACACGATGCGGGATTCGGGTGGCGGCGATTCGCCGGATGTCAGCTCTGACGAAACTCGCAACGACACGAGCGCCACGTGAACGCCGCCGGATTGGCCGAAGCCTGCCGCGGCTACATACCCGCACCGGACGCATTCGCCGGTCGCGTGATCCTCGTGACCGGCGCGACGGCCGGCATCGGCCGCGCCGTCGCGCGCGATCTCGTGCGGCACGGCGCAACCGTGATTCTGCACGGCCGAAACGAGCAGGCGCTCGAAGCGCTGTATCAGGAGCTCAAGCCGTTCGGCCCCGAGCCTGCGGTCGCGCAGCTCGATCTTGAGCGCGCGCAGGGCCCTCAATACCAGTCGCTCACGAACGAGATCGAAGCGCGTTACGGCCGCCTCGACGGCGTATTGCACAACGCCGCGATTCTCGGGGACCGGAGCCCGATCGAGCACTACGACATCGGTGTGTGGCAGCGCGTGCTGCTCGTCAACTTGACTGCGCCGTTCATCCTGACCCGCTGTTTGCTGCCGCTGCTGCGCAAATCCGCTGACGCGTCGGTGCTGTTCACGACGAGCGGCGTGGGACAGCGCGGTCGCGCTTACTGGGGCGCGTATGCCGTGTCGAAAGCCGGCCTCGAAGGACTCGCTGAGGTTCTAGCCGACGAGCTCGAGAACACGCAGATTCGCGTGAACCTGATCGACCCCGGCGGCACGCGCACGCGCATGCGCGCGCACGCGTATCCCGCGGAGAATTCCGAGACTCTGCCAAGCGCGGACACCCACGCGCCCGCGTTTCTGTATCTGCTCGGGCCCGCGAGCCGCGACGTACGCGGTCAACGCGTCGAGTTACGCGCGGCGCAACCATAAGCTCAGTGAGTCGCTGCGACCGCAGCGGCGAGCAGATCGTCGAGCACGCCCTGCCGACTTCCCACGTCCGCAGCTCCATAGATTCGCTCGAGATCCTCGCGCTTCAAGTAGTTCGGATGGTGGATCTCGACCAGCGCCGCGTATTCGACCGTCTTGCCATCCCTCGCGACGTCGAGCACATACGCGTGCTCGACCAGCCGCGTGCCGACGGCTACGTGCATGAGACTCGCGAGGCGCGGTGTAGCCTCCAGCTCGCGGAACGCCAAGTGTGTCTTCAGCACACGCCAGCCGTTGGCCGCGAACACGGCGCCGATCGAGCCGCCGTTTGTAATCGTCGCGTGCTCGGTGGCCACGGCCGCGTCGATGACGGCGGGGAATCGCACTACCGCGAACGTCCGGCACGTTTTCGAGCCGGCCTCCGTGCTGTACAGGTTTGTAACGCGCGCTCGTGTGTCGTTCGCGAGCACTTCGACGCCGTAACTACCGAATGCCTGCTGAATGCGTTCGCTGTTCAAGAGCTCGCGGGTCGGCGGCTGTCCGGCGGCCGCGAGCGCCGCGAGCACACACGCTGCGGCGAGCGCCGGACGAAGACGCCGGAGCCGGGCGCGGCACGCGGTCGCGCCGCTTTTCCGGTCAGGCGATAGGGTTCGGATCAATGAGCGCATTCGGCCGAAGCTTGGTATTTCTTGGCATGTCAACGAGAATTGGTTGCGGTATATAGTACGGGGGTCTGCAACCGTTCATCGAGTCTCTGGGCTGAACCCCAAACCCTCCTTAGACGGTTTCGCCATTGCAACAGTTTTGGGAGGTCTCGTGGGCAAGAAACTCTACGTCGGTAATCTGCCGTTCTCTGCGACCGAAGAAGAGCTTACGACCAAGTTCTCCGCAGTGGGTACGGTCGAATCGGCCAAGCTCATCATCGATCGCGACACCGGGCGCAGCAAAGGCTTCGGTTTCGTCGAGATGGGCAGCGATGCGGAAGCCAGCGCCGCCATCGCGAAATTCAACGGTGAGGACTATGGCGGCAGACCTATGACGGTCAACGAAGCACGCCCGCAGGAACGCAAAGGCCCGCGCCCGGGCGGCGGCGGCGGTGGCTACGGCGCCCCACGCGGGCGGTAAAACCGCAGCGAAATTTCGCGCAACAGACGCGGGCGTACCTTCTGGGTCGTCCGCGTTTTGCATTTGGGCGCCCGTGCTGTTTCGTTTGCCGCGTCGTGGCGCTACGCTGACCGCATCGTCACCGATATCGCCGGGGAATCTCATGCGTTCGTTCAAGTCCGCTTTGTTGATTGCGGGAATCCTGGCCGCGTCGATCGGGGCCGGGGCCGACGCGCCGTCGACCGCTTCCGTTCAGGATCGCGCCGCGATCCAGAACCTGATCGCCAAATACGCGTTCGCGCTCGACACGCTGAACGCCGATCTGTACGCGTCGGTATTCGCACCGGACGCGGAATTCACTTTCGGTGGCAATACCTACAGGGGTCGTGACCAGATTCGGGGCGTGGTCACGAGCATCAAAGAGCGGCGCGCGGCCCAACCGGCCAGTGACAAGCCAGCTCCCAAGAGTTACCACGTGATCACGAACACGCTGATCGAGTTCACGAACGACACTCACGCGAATCACCGCTCCTACTGGCAGACCTTGAGTGGCCAGTCGAGCGGCCCGTTCACCGTCGGCGGCATGGGCGTCTACGAAGACACGATCGTCAAGGTGAACGGCGAATGGCTGATTCAGAAGCGCGAGATCCTGCAGTAGCGCAGGAGCGCCCCGCCGATCTGGTCGCCGATCTCGCGAAGGCGCACATCGCCGCGCGTTGTCTGCACGTCGTCGCGAACACTGGGGTCGCCGACGCGATCGGCGACTCCGGCACGACTTCCAAGCAGGCCGCGGCCCAAGTGGGCTTGAACGCCGACGCGCTCGATCGCGTGCTGCGCCTGCTCGCTGCGCACGGCGTATTCGCGCACGCGGCTGGTGGCCGATACGTGCACACGACCGCGTCGCGGTTGCTCCGCAGCGATCACCCGCAGTCATTGCGCTCGTACGTGCGCATGACAGGTCTGCCGGCGTTTTGGAACGGGTTCGGCGACCTCGAGCGTGCCGCGCGTGCGGGTCGACCGGCCGCGGATTGGGCCGGTCTCCTGCAGTACTTCGCGAGCCACGCCGAGGAATCCGCGATCTTCAACGCGGCCATGGTGGCCAAGTCACGCGCGGTGCTGCCGGCCGTGGTCGCCGAATACGACTTCAGCGCGTGCGGCACGATCGCCGACATCGGCGGCGGGCGCGGGCATTTGCTCGCGGCGATTCTGGAACGGGCGCCGACCGCGCGCGGCATTCTGTTCGAGTTGCCGCACGTGATTGCCGATGCAGTGGCGGGACCACGTTTGACGCTCACGCCCGGCAGCTTCTTCGACGATGCACTGCCGGTGGCCGACACCTATCTATTGATGGATCTGATCCACGACTGGGACGACGCGGACGCTGCACGTATCTTGGCGGCTGTGCGACGAGCGGCGGCGCCCGGTGCACGGCTGCTGATCATCGAGACGCTCGTGGCCGAACGGCCGGGTCCGCACTTCGGCAAGACGCTCGATATCATCATGCTGGCCGTGACGGGTGGCAAAGAGCGCACGCGCACGCAGTACGAGGTTCTGCTCGCCGCGGCCGGCTTTGCCCTCGAACGGGTGATTCCCACCTCGTCGCAGTATTCGATCCTCGAAGCAACGCCCCGCTAGCGAGCGCGGCAGACTGTCGATAGTGCATCAAGGGGCAGGCGTTCAGGCCGTCTGCGCCTTCCCGCCCGTGGGCAGCATGATTCGCGCTATACAGCCGCGCGCGCCGACGCGATTCTCGAGCACGAGACTGCCGCCGTGGTTCTCCACGATCTCGCGCGACAGCACGAGGCCGATGCCGGTGCCACCGGGCTTTGTCGTGTAGAACGGCACCCACAGGTTGTCGGTGCGCGAGAGGCCCGGCCCGTCGTCCTCGATTTCGATCACGAGCAACGCGTCCACGGTGTGCCAGCGAATCCGCACGCCGCCACGATCCGCGGCCGCTTCGACGCCGTTTTTGAGCAGGTTGATCAACACCTGCTCGAGCTGATCGGCATCGGCGTCGATGATCAGAAACGGCCCGTCCTCTACGGTCACCCGAGCCGAGTGCAGCGAAGCAGTGCGCCGCACGAGAGCGGCGAGATCCGTCGCGCGTCGTGTGGGCGGCGGTAACCGCGCGAGCCGGGCGTAGCCGCCCATGAAGCGGCCGAGCGCTTCCGAGCGATCGTGGATGATCGTGAGACCTGCGTGCGCATCGTCGCGCCAGTCCGCCGGCAACGGCTCGCGGTCGATCAACTTGTTCAGCGTCCCGGCCATCGACTGGATCGGCGCCAGAGAGCCGTTAATCTCGTGACCGATCACGCGCACAAGGCGCTGCCAGGTCTGCCGCTCTTCCTCACGCAGCGCGCGGCTCAAGTCCGAGATCACGAGCAGCTCGTGCGGCCGGCCGCGGTCGCGAAAGCTGCGCCGGCGAATCTCCCAGCGCCCCGCGCGCCCCGGAAACGTGTGCGCGGCGATGCGGCCTGAAGGTCCATCGAGCAGGCTCTCGAGGCCGAGCTCCCGAGCGGTACGGCCTTCGAGCTCTTCCGCCGGCGCCGCGAGCAACGACGCGGCCGCGCGATTCACGAGCCGCAACCTCAATCCCGCGTCGAACGCGAATACCGCAATGTCGACTTCGGCGCCGATCTTGTTCAGCAGTGCGCCGGCCTCGAGCGTTTCGAGGCGTTGATCGTGCAGCGTACGGCTCAGCGTGTTGACTTCGATCATGACCTCGCCGAACGCATCGCGCGCGTCGGCGTTGCGGCCGCGCAGCGAATAGTCGCCTTCGCGCAACGCTTCGAGCATGTTCGCGAGCGCCTGCAGCGGTCGCACCACTCGCTGCCGCATGACCAGTGGCCCGACCATCATGACCAGCGTGATTGCGACGAACACGGTCCAGCGCAACGGTTCGGGCTCATCCCACTCATACAGCGCAATGCTGGCCGCGATCCAGGCGGGAATGGCGCACAGCAGCGCCATTAACATCAGGCGATTCTGCAACGCCAGACGTCGGCGTCTCACGACTTGAGCTTTTCCATGCGCCGGTACAGCGCCGACCGGCTCATGCCGAGCTCTTCGGCGGCGGCGATCACGTTGCCGCCGTGACGATCGAGCGACGCGCGGATCGCGTCGAGCTCGATTTCCTCGAGTGTCGCCGAGGCGCGGCGGTCCGCCGCCGTTGGGGCAGGAGCCGGGCCTCCGAGCGCGAGATCCGTCGGGGCGATCGACTTGCCGGCGCACATGAGCACGGCGCGCTCGATCACGTGGCTCAGCTCGCGCACGTTGCCGGGCCAGGCGTAGCGCATCAGCGCGGACAAAGCGGCGTCACTGAACGCACCGACCTCGCGCCGATAACGGTGCGCATGCTGCTTCAGGAAGCTCTGCGCCAGCCGCACGATGTCGTCGCCGCGCTCGCGCAGCGGCGGCAGGTGGATGTGGATCGTGTTCAGGCGATACAGCAGATCGGACCGGAACCGTCCCGCATCGACTTCGCCCTGAATGTTCGCGTTCGTGGCCGCGAGCACACGCACGTCGACCTGATGCGTGCGCGAGGAGCCGAGCCGCTCGAATTGGCCGTCCTCGAGCACGCGCAGCAGCCGCGCCTGCTGAGCAGGCGGAATGTTCGCAATCTCGTCGAGAAACAGCGTGCCGCTGTCCGCGAGCTCGAAACGTCCCACGCGGTCGGCTTTCGCGTCCGTGAACGCGCCTTTGACGTGGCCGAACATTTCGCTCTCGAACACGGTCTCCTGAAGGCTGCCGATGTTCACCGTCACGAGGCTGCGCTCCGCTCGACGCGAGTGCGCGTGGATCAGCTTCGCAATGAGGCCCTTGCCGCAGCCGCTCTCACCGGTGATCAGCACGTTGGCATCGGACGGCGCAACGCGCTCGAGCGTCTCGAGCGCTGCGCGCATGGTCGGCGACTCGGCGATCAGCTCGTCCTCGGTCGCCGTCAGCGCCTGATTCGCGGCTTCGAGGGTACGCGCGCGTTGTTGTGACTGACCGAGCGCGATCTGCGTTCGCAACACCGTCAGCAGGCGCTCGTTGCTCCACGGTTTTTCGACGAAGTCCTGCGCGCCCCGGCGCATGGCCTCGACGGCCAGCTCGATGCTGCCCCAGGCCGTCATCACGACGATCGGCGTGTAGGCGTCGAACGCGCGAATCTTGGTCACGGCGTCGAGCCCCTCCTCACCGGAGGTCGTATCACGCGTGTAGTTCAGATCCATCAACACGGCATCGGCCTGGCGTGCGCGCAGCGCCGCGATCAGCGTGTCGGGATGCGCGAAGGTTTCCGCCGCCCAGGCTTCGCCTTTCAGCAACAGGCGCAACGACTCCACGACGTCGCGCTGGTCGTCGGCTACGAAAATGCGGGGGGTTCGATTGGGCACGGGGTATTGAAAGTCATCGGGCGCGGGGCCCGCAAGAGGTGTGGAGGCGTGTCAATTCTTCGTCCGGCGATCGCCGGTGAGCCAACCGTCGGCCAATTCCACGACGCGCCGGCTGAAGTCCGCGACGCGCGTGTCGTGCGTAACCTGAATGATCGTCGTGCCCTCCTGGTTCAGAGCGCTCAGCAGCTTCATGACCTCCTCGCCCTGCCGCCAGTGCAGGCTGCCCGTGGGCTCGTCGGCCAGCACGACCCGCGGCCGCGCGATCACGGCACGCGCGACGGCGACCTGCTGTTGCTGGCCACCCGAGAGTTGCGCCGGGTATAGATCCTTCTTCGCAACGATCTGGAACCGGTCGAGGATCTCCGCGACGCGCGCTTCGCGTTCCTTGCGCGGCACGTCGCGATACGACAACGGGATGTCGAGGTTCTCGGCCACGGTCAGGTCGTCGAGCAGATGGAACTGCTGGAACACGAAGCCGATATTCTCCTTGCCGAGCTTCGCGCGTTGCTTGGCGCTCGCCTTGTGGGTCTCCACGTCGTCGAACGAGTACTCGCCGTCGAACTCGCTGTCGAGCATGCCGAGTATTGCGAGCAAAGTGGACTTGCCGGAGCCGGACGGGCCCATGATCGTGACGAACTCGCCTTCCTGCACTTCGAACCCGATCTGCCGCAGCACGAACGTGCGGCCGCCTTTATACGGATACGACTTCTCCAAGCCCTGAACCTTGATCAATGCCATTGCCGATGTTCCTTCAAGCGGGTGTCGTCAAATACGAATGCTTCGTTCCGAGAATCCCTCCGGGGAGGGATCGAGCAAATTCATCGTCATTCCGAACGCAGCGCTTCCATCGGCGCAATGCTCGCGGCGCGGCGTGCCGGCAGATACGCGGCAAGCAGCACGACGACGGCGAGTATCACCACGGCTACACCGAGCACGAGCGGGTCGTAGCCTTTGAGGCCGAACAGAAGCACCTCGGCCGCGCGGCCCAGCAGAACGGCGAGCACAAGGCCGACCGGGACTCCGATGCCAGCCATGATCGCGACCTGCTTCAGCACCATGCCGCGCAGTCTTGCGGCGGTGGCGCCAAGCGCTAGTCGCAGACCGATCTCGCGCGTGCGCTGCGTGACCAAGTATGCCAGTACGCCGTACAGACCGATTGCCGCGAGCACCGTCGCGAGCAACGCGAAGCTTGCCGAGAGCGTCGCCACCATGCGCTCGAGGAACACGTTGTCGTCGACGACCTGGCGCATCGTTGTCGGTTTATCCACGGGCAGGTCCGGATCGATGCTCGCGACTACACGCGGCACCAGCGTCAGCAGCGTCTCCGGTGGCACCGCGGCGCGCACGTAGAACGTCATAGACTCCAGGAACGCGTTCTGTTGCCGTGGCACGAAGAACTGCGCCGGTACTGCGTCGCGAACCTGCGCGTATTTCGCGTCGCCTACGATGCCGACGATCTCCATGTCCGGTGGCTCGTTCGGATTGCCCGTGCCGATGTGCTTGCCCAGCGCGTCGTCACCGAGCTTGAACTTACGCAGGAAGGTCTCGTTGACGATAGCCACGAGCGGCTTGTCGACGGTGTCGGTTGACGCGAAGTCGCGACCCGATAGCAGGGGGATCGCCAGCGTGCCGAAGAACCCGGGACTCACCGCGTTCGTCGCGGCGTTATTGTTCGTGCCCGGCGGTCCGGGGTCCGCACCTTCGATTCGCATGCCGGCGCCCCAGGTGCTGCCGGAAAGGAGG
>FTFB01011863.1_pt1 | contig 11728 bp, 7 predicted proteins | sample 1658331 | NCBI WGS metagenome assembly FTFB01 (sample SAMEA3914816, study PRJEB12502) | metagenome | biome: forest; material: soil | place: USA | collected 2011-09-16 | depth 0.3 m | reverse complement strand
CGAGCAGCACCCGGACACGTGGGAGAAGGTCGTCCGCAAGCTCGGCACCGGCATGATGCCGCCCGCGATCAAGCCGCGGCCCGACCCGGCGCAGAAAGCACAATTCGTGACCTACCTCGAGACCCGGCTCGACACGCTTGCGGCACGCGAGCCGAACGCGGGCCGCCCCGCCCTGCACAGATTGAACCGCACCGAATACGCGAACGCGATCCGCGACCTGCTCGCGCTCGACGTCGACGCGCGCGCGCTGCTGCCGGCCGATGACTCGAGCTTGGGGTTCGACAACATCGCCGGATCGCTCGGCGTCTCGCCCGTGCTGCTCGAGCGCTACGTGGCCGCCGCCGGCAAGATCTCGCGGCTCGCGATCGGCGATACGACGATGCCGGACCGGCAGGAAAAGTACGTGCTGCGTGGCGACCTCACGCAGACCGCGCACATCGAAGGCATGCCGTTCGGCACGCGCGGCGGCGCCGGCATCACGCATCAGTTCCCCGTCGATGCCGAGTACGTGATTCGCGCGGACCTGGTCGAGCGCGGCGGCCGCATCTTCGGCTCGAACAACAGCAAGCAGGAGCAGCTCGAGGTTACGCTCGACGGCCAGCGCATCCTGCTTCAGGAGCTCGCGAGCTACGAGGTGCCCAAGGGCGCCACGATCCGCATGCCCGTGAGCGCGGGCCCGCACGCGATCGCCGCGGCGTTCGTGAAGAAGAATCACGCGCCCGTCGAAGACGTGGTCCAACCATACGCGTTCAGCCTGTTCGAGCCCGCGATCGACCCGGACCCCGAGTGGACGTTCGTGCCGCACCTCGCGAGCCTGGCCGTGACGGGCCCGTTCAACGTCACGGGCGTCAGCGATACGCCGTCGCGCGAGCGAATCTTCGTCTGCCGGCCGGCGCGGCCTTCCGAGGAAGACGCGTGCGCGCGACGCATCGTCGAAACACTCGCCACGCGCGCGTTCCGCGAGCCCGTCGGTCGCGAGCAGCTGTCGACGCTGATGGATTTCTACTCCACCGGCCGCAAGGACGGCAGCTTCGACGCAGGCATCGAGATGGCGCTGCGCCGCATCCTCGCGGCGCCGGAGTTCGTGTTCCGGTTCGAGCGCGTCGGGGAAAAGGTCGCGTCCAACAAACCCTACCGGCTCAACGACGCCGAGCTCGCGTCGCGGCTGTCGTTCTTCCTGTGGAGCAGCATTCCGGACGACGAGCTGCTGAAGCTCGCGTTCGACAATCGGCTGCACGAGCCGGCCACGCTGCGCAAGCAGGCGCGACGCATGCTCGACGATCCGCGCTCGACCGCGTTCATCAGGAATTTCGCGGGCCAGTGGCTTTACTTGCGCAACCTCGACGTCAAGGGCGGCGCGGTCGAGCAGTTCCCGGACTTCGACGACAACCTGCGCCAGGCCTTCCGCACCGAGACCGAGATGCTGTTCGCGAGCATCGTGCGCGAGGACCGCAACCTGCTCGACCTGTTGACCGCCGACTACACGTTCGTGAACGAGCGGCTCGCGCGCCACTACGGCATTCCTAACGTCTACGGCAGTGAGTTCCGCCGCGTGAAAGTGCAGAGCGAGGCGCGCCGCGGGTTGCTCGGCCAGGGCAGCATCCTGCTCGTGACGTCATATCCGAACCGCACGTCGCCGGTGCAGCGCGGCGTGTGGGTGCTCGAGAACATCGTCGGCGCGCCGGTCCCGACGCCGCCGCCGAACGTGCCCGCGCTCGAGGAATCGGCCGGCACGAAGGAGAATCCGCGCACCACGCGCGCGCAGATGGAGCTGCACCGCGAAAAGCCGTTCTGCTCCGGCTGCCACAAGATCATGGACCCCGTGGGACTCGCGCTCGAGAACTTCGACGCCATCGGCCGCTGGCGCACGCAGGAATACGGCGAGCCGATCGACGCCACGGGCAAGCTCGTCGACGGGACCGAGATCAACGGCGCCGTCGACCTGCGCAACGCGCTGCTGAAGTACTCCGACCGGTTCGTGCAGACCACGACGCAGAAGCTGCTGACGTACGCGCTCGGCCGCGGCCTCGAGTACTACGACATGCCGGCCGTGCGCGCCATCGCCCGCACTGCGGCGAAGAACGACTACCGATTCTCGAGCCTGGTAATGGGCATCGTGGAGAGCGCGCAGTTCCAGATGCGCGCGCCCGAGACGACGCCGACGGGCACCGAGATCGTCGCAGGCAGCGATTTGCATCCTGCGGTCGGTACTCACTAGATTCCGAAGGGAGAGCAGCCATGTTCATCACCAAGCGACACATGCCCCGCCGAACGTTCCTCCGCGGCGTGGGAGCGACCGTGGCTCTACCGCTGCTCGACGCGATGGTGCCCGCGTTCGCGGCGACACCGGCGCCGGTCAGCCGCTACAGCTTCCTGCACGTGCCGCACGGCGCGTCCCCCGGCTACTGGCGGCCAACGGGCGCCGGCAAGAGGTGGGAGCTCTCGCGAATCCTGACGCCGCTTAGCCCTTTCAAGGATCGTCTCACCGTCATCAGCGACACCGATCACCGCATGGCCGGCTCCTTAAGCCCCGAGGAAAGCGCCGGCGATCACTCGCGCACGGCCGCCGTGTACTTGAGCGCCGCGCATCCGAAGCGCACGGAAGGCCAGGACATCCACGCCGGCATCACGATCGACCAAGTGCTCGCGGCCAAGATCGGCCAGCAGAGCCCCCTGCCGTCGCTCGAGATGTGCATCGAGGACGTCGGCTCGCTCGGCGTGTGCGGCGTCGGCTACAGCTGCGCGTACACGAACTCGATCTCCTGGTCCTCGCCCACCACACCGCTGCCGATGGAGCGCAATCCGCAGGTCGTGTTCGAGCGATTGTTCGGCGACGGCGGTAGCGCCGAGGAACGCACGGCACGCAAGCGCGAGGATCGCAGCATCCTGGACTCGGTGCTCGCCGACGTCGGGCGTTTGAAGCGCGGACTCGGTGCGAGCGACCTCGCCCGGTTCAACGATTACCTCGACGACATCCGCGAGATCGAGCGGCGCATCGCGTTGGCCGAGAAGACCGCCGGCACCGACTTCGCGCGGCCCGAGACCGCCGAGATGCCGTTCGAGGAGCACGTGAAGCTCATGCTCGACCTGCAGCTGCTGGCGTTCAGAGCCGACATCACGCGCGTCTCCACAATGATGTTCTCGCGCGATCTGAGCGCGACGGTGTACGCGGAGAGCGGCGTGCCGGACGCCTACCACGCGCTGTCGCATCATCAGAACGATCCGACTCGCATGGAACGCTACGCGAAGCTGAACGCGTACCACATCGGCATCGTCGCCAACTACTTAGAGAAGCTGCGCGCGACACCGGACGGCGCCACGAACCTGCTCGACAGCTCACTCGTGATGTTCGGCAGCCCGATGAGCAACTCGAACGCTCACGATCACCTCGGGTTACCGGTGTTCATCGCGGGCACGGCCGCGGGCCGCTATGAAGGCAACCGGCACATCGAGAATCCGCGAGGCACACCGCTCGCGAATTTCTTCATGACGCTGGCCGCGAAAGAAGGCGTGCACCTCGACAGCTTCGGCGACAGCACCGGTGTCATGGAGGTCTGAGCGGCCGCAGCGGACAGTGGCTCCATCACTGATCGTCGGAACAGTCGAGATCCCCGGGCGGGCTAGGACTCCAGCTCCAGGACGGCCCCCAGCCGCTCCAAACCGGGACGGTCCCCATGCCGGCACACACGAGAGGCCGCAGATTGCCCACTCCCTCCAGGGGGCGCGCCGCGGCCAGCGCGTAGATCATCACCAGTCCGGCAGGATCCTTCGTCTTCAATAGCCGACGGGCCGAGGTTGTCGCACGATCGACCGCCGCCGCGGCATCGACCTGCAAGCGCCGATAGACAACGGACTCCTCGTCGTCCTCGCTGTTTTCCAAGAGTCCTAGGCGTGCAATCGCGATGTACGCTCGGGCAACGGTGTAGCCTGCGTGATCGGCTGCAGCGAACCATTCGATCGCGCGTTGATAGTCGTCGTCGTCCAGCGCTTGCAAGCCCAAAGCGAGCTGGGCCCGCGGCTCACCCGCTCTGGCGTACCGCTCGAGCTCGCGCCGAACCTCGGGATCTTGTCGACCACCGCTCTCGAGCAGGTCTACCTCACGCGATCTGTCGAGCAGCTGCGCGGCATCCGGTTGCGGAATTTGATAGTCGAATAGAATCTGCTTGATGATGCCCTCGCGATAACCCGGCTCGAAGTTCTTCCAGGGGTCGCCGTGGTAAAGCACCAGGCGGTTCATGACGTCCAGCACTTCCCTATTCGACTTGGCGACGCGAAGCCTCGCCAGATCCTTCCGTAGCTCGAAACGATCATCGACGCTGGAGGCGTGTAGGTAATCGTAGTTCCACAAAGAGCGCGCGGCGCGGCCGATATCCGTCTCGTCCGGCACGGGTTTCGCAATCGAGTATTCGAAGAACGAGTCAGTAAGCCGCAGCACACCGTCATTGCGGTCGTCGGTTGGCAGCCGCGGCGCCGAGACTATGACCTTCGCCCCGAGAGGCAGCGCGCGCTCCACCAGCTCGCGACTGCTCGGGTAGTCCTTGCAATCGCTCTCCATCTCAAAAGGATACAGCTCGACCAGTATTTTCGGGCGATCGGGAGCGTAGACGCTCTGCACGTTCCCGAGCTTGACTCCCCAAGACGCTCGGCATTCACCCGACTCGCCGCAGAGTGCACGATCGAGCTCGACGTAACTTTCCACTGTCGCGTACAAGACGTATTGCTCGGCAGCGGCGGGATACTCGGGATGCACGGTCACCACACTGCAAGACAGCGCGACGCATGGCGGGAGGCCGGCAGCCGCAAGGACCGCAGCGCGCGCGGCGAAACGCAAGAGTACCTTCCCGTGCACGCAACCACCCTAGGCGGCAACCGCGCGACGGTCAACGCGCGAAATCACATAACGCTTAGACGTGCTGGAAAACCAAACGCGAGCGTGAATCCGCGCCGCGGCGGCCGGACGATCACGAGCGCTACTCGAACTCGTACACCGTGAACGTCGTCCCGCGCGGCGCTTCGACGCTGAGATCGCAGTGCTTCCAGTCTTCGGGCAAGGTCCATTCGGCCTCGTCTTCGTAGTGCAACTCCTCCGCTCGTTCGCCGCACTTGATTTCGAGCCGGCCTATTTCTCCGTGGACCTCCGCGAACGTGAAGGTGCGATGCGTCAAGGCGTGGTGCCACGGCTGACGACCGATGTGCACGTCCGCCGCGAGCGCTGCGTCGTAAGGTAAAGAGCCGGTTCGCCCCGCCGCCGCCGTCGCCTTCGTTCTCGACGGGCTTCGAGCTGCGCCCTCGAGGGCCTCCTTGAGCTTCACGAATCGCACCAACTCCGTTTGGAACTGCTCGTCCTCCGCTGCCACGCGCCTCATCTGCTCGCGCATCGCCCCCGTCTTGTAATCACCCGCAGTGAGGAAAAACGCAGGGTCTATCCCGGTGGCACCCCCCTGTCTTGCACGCAAGGTCTCCTGGCCGGCCTTCGCTTCTGCGTCGCGCAAGTAATTTGGCCGGCACGCGCGCCGGCTGATGTGGCTATTGATCGGTACCTCCCACCGGCAGTGGACGTCGAACTGGTGGTCGCTGTTCAGCGCATTGAACCGGTCGTAGACGGCTTCCTCGGCACGCTGCATTTCAACTCTTAGCTGGCCGGGGCTCTTACCGATGACGATGACTTCGTCACCAACGGTCGGCGGCGTGCGACCGTCCGCGCCTCCGCCGCCCGGCTGAGCGAGGGCTGTGCCGCAGAGCAGCGCGGCGCACCAGGCACTCGCGCAGAGCAAGCCCTTGGGAATCGAATCGATCACGAACCGCACCGTTTGGATCGCTGGCCTGCAATGCTATCCCGTCGCACAGCACCTGCAAAGATATCGCGGCGGCGCGCTACCACGCCGCGGGTTTGTAGTCCTTCAGGAACTGTCCCCACACGTGCTCGGCCGTCAGCGCGCCCACGAAAATCGGATCGACGATGCGCGCGGCGCCGTCGATGATGTCGAGCGGCGGTGAGAACCCGAGCTCCGCTTTGCGCGCAGCATGGACCGCGGGATCCTCGTCGGTCACCCACCCCGTGTCCACCGCGTTCATGTGAATGCCGTCCATCACGAAATCCGGCGCGCTCGTGCGCGTCATCATGTTCAACGCAGCCTTCGCCATGTTCGTGTGCGGATGCTTGTCCGTCTTCGTCGTGCGATAGAACTGGCCTTCCATCGCGCTCACGTTCACGACGTGCTTGTGTCGCCCGGGCGTCGCGACCAGCAGCGGCTTCAACCTCGCGTTCAAGATGTACGGCGCGATCGCGTTCACGAGGTGGACTTCGAGCAGCTCTGGCGTCTCGACCTCGTGCAGCCGTAGTCGCCAACTGTTGATCTCGCGCAAGTCGACCTGTTGGAGGTCCTCGTCGTAGCGATGCGAGGGAAACAGCGCATCACCCGCGCGATAGTCCTCGTCGAGATAGCGCCGCTGCGAGAGCTGCGCGCTATGCACGACGCCTTCGCGCTGCCCCGTCGCCGCGCCCGCGAGCTCGAGAGCCCCACGCTCCGGTGGAGGGCTCAAGGCGCGGCACAGTTCGTCATGATCCGCGAGCACATCGCGCCACTCCGCAGGCAACGCCGCGAGCGGCGTTGCCTCGGTCTCCAGCAAATGGCGAAAGAACCCCGCCGGGCGCCGCACGGTCTGACACGCGTTGTTCAGAACGTAGTCGAGCCGCGGCAGACGCTCGCCGAGGAACCGCGTGAAGAGCTCCACGCTCGGCGTGTGACGCAGATCGAGCCCGAAGATCCGCAGGCGCTCGCGGAACGCGGGAAAGTCCGGCTCCTTCGCATAACGGCTGGCGGCGTCGACGGGAAAGCGCGTCGTGACGGCGACGTGCGCGCCGGCACGCAGTAGCTTCAGCGCGGCCTGGTAGCCGATCTTCACGCGCGCGCCGGTGACGAGCGCGTAGTGCCCGGTCAAATCGGCGCTCTGCTCGCGCTTCGCGTAGTTGAAGTCGCCGCACGGCTCGCACAGCGAATCGTAGTAGTGATGCATTTTCGTGAACGGCCGCTTGCACACGTAGCACGCGAGCTCGCGGCTCAGCTCGGCGCGCTGCTCGACCGGCGGCGGCTCGAGCCGCAGCGGCGCATACGCCGCGGAACGCCGCTGGACCCGCAGCACTGCCTGGTCGATGAGCGTACGGTCGTGAGCCTGCGCTGCCTCGCGCTCCGCCCGCCGGAACGCTTTGGCCATTCGCACGAGGTCGTGCCGCTCCGGTTTCGCAACGAGGCCCGCGAATGTGAGCAGCTCGCGGCGCAGCTCGCGGCTCAAACGCGTGAGATGCGAGCGGTCCGCCTCGATCGCGCGCAACACGCGCACGCACGCTTCGACGTCGCTGTCAGAAAGTATCGCGGCTTCGATGGGAACCGGGTCGGCTGATTTCATGGCGGCATTGTAATCGCGTACGATCCAATCATGACCCGAGCGAAGCGGACTCTGAGGCCCAAGCCCAAGCCCAAGCCCAAGCCGAAGGCGAAAGAGAAAAAACAGCCTCACGGCCATCAGGTCGACCCGGCGGGTCTTCGACTCCTCGTCTCCCGGATCAAGGACTACGCGATCTTCATGCTCTCTCCGGAGGGCGAAGTCCTCAGCTGGAACAACGGCGCGATGCGCATCAAGGGCTACGCCGCCGAAGAAATCATCGGCAAGCACATGTCTGCCTTTTATACGGAGGAGGACCGCCGACGAGGACATCCCCTGGAGCTACTGAACAAAGCCAGAGCCAGCGGGACTGCAGAAGAGGAGGGATGGCGGGTTCGAAAGGATGGGCAACGCTTCTGGGCCGACGTCACGATTACCGCTCTGCTCGACGACGATGGGAAATTGCGCGGTTTCGGAAAGATCACGCGCGATCTCACGGAACGTAAGCGGTCGGAAGACGTGCTGTCGGAGCTCTCCGGGCGGTTGCTGCATACGCAGGATCTCGAGCGCCGAAAAGTCGCGCGCGAACTACATGACTTGACGAGTCCTCTTCTGACCAGCCTGACGGCGAAGCTCTACGGCGCGCGTCTGCGGGCCAAGAACAGCGATCCTGTCCTGCTGGATTTCGTCGAGGAAACGCTGACGCTTTGTGAAGCGACGTCCACGATGATCCGCACGATTTCCTCCATGCTGCATCCGTCCTTGCTGGAGCAAAGCGGACTTGTCGCGACGTTACGCTGGTATCTGGAGGCCTTCAGCAACCGCACGGGGATAAAGATGGAATCGATGCTGTCCGACAAGGGAGAACGGTCCTCTACCGACGTCGAAACCTCCCTTTTCCGACTGACACAGGAATGGCTGAACGCAATGGCCTCTCGAGGCGATCACTCGGGGGTTGTCTCCCTGCGGACGGACCCGAGAGAACTGGAATTGCGTATCGAAACGCGCGGCGTTGCATGGACGGACCGCGAAATGGCGGATCTTCGCGTCGCCGAGGGAGATCTCGGCGTGCTGGTCGCCGCCTCTCGTCAGCGTTTGAAGCAATTGGGCGGCACGCTCGTGGTCGAGCAAAAGGACCCGATGACGCGCCTAATGGCCGTGATTTCCCGCAAACGCACCACGTGAGCTCGAACGGCTGGGCCACCCGCTCACGTCGTTTACCGACACGCCCCGGACACTAGGCGTCCCGCAAATACGACAGGGCTGCGAGCTTCTCGAGCGACGGCGGGCAGCGTTTCACGATCGCCCGGAACAGGGTCAAAGCGTCGCCCACCTTCCCCTCTCGAAGCTTGTGTTCGCCCGCGGTCAGCAGCCATAGGCCGGTCGGCACTCGCCGAGGTCTTTTGTCCGCGCGTTCGATCATCCGTAGCTGCACTACCATCGTGGTCACCATGGCCAACCACCCGTCGTGGAGCGGCGAATCCTAGGCGAGGCTGGGTAACCCTTTCAGTCTCATCGCGGTTACAAAGTGATGACATCGCCCGCTGGAAGCAGGAGGCCGGCCGCCGCGAAGATCGATCGCGCGCTCCTGGCCTGCAACGCCGGCAGCTCGTCGCTGAAAGTCGAGGCGTGGACCGGCACACCGTGGCGCACGCTCGCTCGCGCGGCCATCCTGGGCATCGGTGGCCCGCGAGCGGTGTTGGAAGTCGAAGGGCATGGAGCCGAGAGGTTGCGGGGTATCGACGATCAACCCGCCGCCGCCGAACAGCTGCTCGCGCGGCTCGCGGTGCTCGGTCTCGACGTTGGCGCACTCGTGGGTGTGGGCCATCGCGTCGTGCACGGCGGCGCACGTTTTACCGGGCCGGTCCGCCTGACAACCGCCGTACGCAAGCGTCTCGAAGACCTGACCGAGCTCGCACCGCTGCACAACTCCGCGGCGCTCGCGGTCATGGACGCCGTGCATGCGCGCGCCCCGCGTGCGCCGCGGGTAGCCGTGTTCGACACGGCGTTCTTCCACGCGCTACCGGAAGCGGCGCGCGTCTATGCCGTGCCGAAGCGCTGGAACGCAAGCCGCGAGCCGCTGCGCCGTTACGGCTTTCACGGCCTTGCGCACGAGTACCTGGCACAGCGCTTTGCCGCGAGGCGGGGCTCGAGCACCCGACATGCGCGCGTGCTGTCGATGCAGCTCGGCCAGGGCTGCTCGATCGCGGCGCTCGCAGGAGGCCGTCCGGTCGAGACCAGCATGGGGTTCACGCCGCTCGAGGGTTTGATCATGGGCACGCGAGCCGGCGACGTCGACGCCGGCGTGTTGTTGCACCGGCTCGCCGCCGGCGACTCAGCGGCCGCGCTCGACGCCGCTTTGAATCGCGACTCGGGCTTGAAGGGCCTCGCCGGCAGCAACGACGTCCGCGATCTGCTGACGCGCGAGGCTCGAGGTGACGCCGCCGCGAAGCTCGCGCTGGCCGCGTTCGTGCATCGCATCGTGAAGTACTCGGGCGCGTACGCGGCCGTGCTAGGCGGCCTCGACGCCGTGCTGTTCGGCGGCGGCATCGGCGAACACGCGGCCCCGATTCGCGAGCGCATTTGCGCGGGATTGAGCTGGCTCGGGCTCAAGCTCGATCGCCGCGCAAACGAGCGTTGCACGGCACGCGAAGGCGTGATCTCGGCACAGCGGTCTGCGATCGAGGTGCACGTGATTCCGGTGCGCGAGGAACGGGTCATTGCGCGCGCCGTGTGCGTCGCGCTCGGCGTCGGCGCGCGCGGACTTGAGGATTGAGCGGGCGACGCCAGGAGGACGGCGATGGCGAAGCACAAAGAACCGGCCCGATTCGAGCAACTGCACGCGTATTGGCGCGCTGCCAATTACCTTTCGGTCGGCCAGATCTACCTGCTGGCGAACCCGCTGCTGCGCGAGCCGCTGAAGCCCGAGCACATCAAGCCGCGCCTGCTCGGCCACTGGGGCACGACACCGGGGCTGAACTTGATCTTTGCGCACCTGAACCGCGTGATCCTGAAGCGCGACGCCGAAGTCATGATCGTCATCGGCCCCGGCCACGGCGGGCCCGCCCTCGTCGCCAACGCGTGGCTCGAGGGCACCTACGGCGAGCACTACCCGAACATCGGCTGCGACGCGGATGGAATGCGCAAGCTGTTCCGCCAATTCTCGTTCCCGGGCGGCATCCCGAGCCATTGCGCGCCCGAAGTTCCGGGCTCGATCCACGAAGGCGGTGAGCTCGGCTACTCGCTGGCCCATGCGCACGGCGCCGCCTTCGACAACCCGAATCTCGTCGTTGCGTGCGTCGTCGGCGACGGCGAGGCCGAGACCGGCCCCCTCGCGACGAGCTGGCACTCGACGAAGTTCGTGAACGCGGCCGAGGACGGCGCCGTGCTGCCGATCCTGCACTTGAACGGCTGGAAGATCGCGAACCCGACGCTGCTCGCACGCATGAGTGACGAGGAGTTGGAGCGCCTCTTTCGCGGCTACGGCTACGCGCCGCGGTTCGTCGAGGGTGACGAGCCATTTGCCGTGCACGCGGCGCTCGCGGCAGCGCTCGACGCATCGTTCGACGACATCACCGCCATCCAGCGCGCGGCGCGCGAACACGGCGTGCGCGAACGGCCGACGTGGCCGATGTTGATCCTTCGCACGCCCAAGGGCTGGACCGGCCCCAAGACCGTGGACGGCGTACCCGTCGAAGGCACGTGGCGCGCGCATCAGGTTCCGCTCGGCGCCGTGCGCAGCAATGAAAGTCATCTCGCCCAGCTCGAGGCGTGGCTCGAGAGCTATGAGCCCAAGCGGCTCTTCGACGACAAAGGCGCGCCGCGGCCGGAGATTCTTGCGCTCGCGCCGCGAGGCGCGCGGCGTATGACGGCCACACCGCACGCGAACGGCGGGCTGCTGCTCCGCGATCTGAAGCTGCCCGACTTTCGCGACTACAGCGTCGAGGTCGCGGAGCCCGCGCGCTCGCTTCAGGAATCGACGAGGGTGCTCGGCCAGTATCTGCGCGATGTGCTGCGCGCGAACGCCGCCGCGAAGAACATGCGCGTGTTCGGCCCCGACGAGACGGCGTCGAACCGCCTGGATGCGATTTACGAGGCGACCGGCAAGCGCTTCGCCTGGCCGGAGATCGCCGTCGACGAGCACATGGCGCGCGACGGCCGCGTGCTCGAAGTCCTGTCGGAGCATCTATGCCAAGGTTGGCTCGAAGGCTACCTGTTGACCGGCCGCCACGGCTTCTTCTCGTGCTACGAGGCGTTCGTGCACATCGTCGATTCGATGTTCAATCAGCACGCGAAGTGGCTCAAGGTGTGTCGCGAGCTTCCCTGGCGAGCGCCGATCGCGTCG
>FTFB01006721.1_pt1 | contig 11755 bp, 10 predicted proteins | sample 1658331 | NCBI WGS metagenome assembly FTFB01 (sample SAMEA3914816, study PRJEB12502) | metagenome | biome: forest; material: soil | place: USA | collected 2011-09-16 | depth 0.3 m | reverse complement strand
TGTGCCCTTCGAGCATCGTGCCGTTACGAACTTCGAGTGCCGGCACCTCATCGAGGACACGCAGGTACTGATCGAGTGGCACCTGGCCGCGATAGAAATGCAGCAGATGATTGAGAGCGAAGTACACGCCCGCCTGACGCAGCAGCGCCGCCGCCTCGAAGACGTTGCCGCGCAGCGGCTGCAGATCGCGGTGCAGCGACTCGGTCATGCCATAGACCGCCAGGTGGACGACGACCTCGTCGTCCGGGAACCGGCACGAGACCTCCTCGCCGACAATCACGTCGCCGGAATCCGGACGTTGATTCAGCAGTTCGAGCGCGCCGTCGATCGAATCGTGATCGGTCACCGCCACCAGATCCATGCCGCGCGCCTTCGCCACCCGATACACGTCTGCCGGCGGCGAGTAACAGTCGCGGCTGCCAAGAAACGGCATCGTGCCGCTGATTCGCGAGTGGCAGGTGTGGACGTGAAGATCGGCGCGCAGCGTGGGACGTTGGATCGGCGTCAGCGTCATTTGAGCGGCTTCAGCAGCAGGATCTGTAGCGTTGTCGATCCGAGGGTGCCATAACGGGCCGGCAGCAGGCTCTTGCCAACATCGACACGCAACATCGTATTCCATGGCGCCCGCAGATTGAGCGCCACGCCGATACCGGTGATCGGATCCCACAGCCCGTGGCCGGGGTCGTCCCGGCCCCAGGCCCGGTCAAAGAACAGATCGACGCGATATTGCTGGAAGAGGTCGAGCGAGTACGACCCGCGGACCATCGCCAGCTCGCCGTAGCGGACGCCCGACGCCGGCACCCCGTGAATCCGCGTGTCGTCGAACATGCCGAACTGATACTTGCCGAAGCGATCGAGATCGCTGCCGCTGAACCACCCGCCGTTCAGATGAACCTTCTGGAACGGCGGCAGATAGAAATCGCGCGACAGCCCCGCCGAATATTTGACATACGTCTGCGGCGACGTGGCCGTCGCGGCGAGCGCCGGCTCGTCCCTCACGCCCCAAGGTCGCCATGCCGCACGTCCGAACCAGGTGCCGTTAAGCAGCAGACTGTAGCCGTCTCGGCGATATTCCCACGCGCTGCCAAGGCCTTGCGTGACCGTGCTGGACGGCACGACGAAAGTATCAGCGGTGGTGCGATCTTTCACATAGCCGTCGAAACGAAACTGGTATTGAAACGTCGCCTTCTGAAACGGCGTCGCCTGCCAGCCGAGATTGAAACCGGTCGAGAGCGGCCACGTGAGCACGCGCTCGGCCGCCGCCTCGCCCTGTGGCCGGTAGAGCCGATCGCTCGATGGCGTCGCGATCGCAAAGAAGTCGATGCTGGCGTCGAGATGGGTGTGCCCGATCTTCGAACGCTGGATGTTACCGGCGGCCAGCACACCGGCAAACAGAATCGCAAGCTGCTGGTTCGGCGATCCGAATTGGAAATTCAGATAGTCGATACCGAGCATCGGCAGCGGGAACGAATACGACGGATCGATGGTCGTGCCGATGGCCATCGCCTTCGCGTGGTTGGTCGGCCGGTCGCTCACCACCCGCGTACCGTTTTCTCTCACGAAGTACCGCAGTCCGCGGGCGGTTTCGCGATACATCACCCGGCTGCTTTCCCGCGCGGACGCGCGATCGCGATCGAAGGCCTCCGGGTTGACGTGGAAGTCGCCGAAATCCACCGACTTCTCGACCAGCAGGTTGCGCCCGGCGATCAGCAGAATCTGGCGGGCCGTCAACCCGCTGAAGAGAAACACCGGCCGGTTGCCGACGATGATCGGTGAGTAGTGCTGCGTCTCGTCGTTCGAGATAACCGGCGCCGACAGGCCGCCCTGCACCGCCTGCACGCGCACGCGCGCGAATGTCTTCTTGTCGATCCACACGGTGCCGGTGTAGAGCGCACTATCCTGACGCACCGGCTCGAAGCGGACGACGTAGCAGTCGTAACCGTCGATGCGCTCGTTGCCGGCCAACCTGTAGCGGTAGCCGTCGTCGAAACGGAGCTGGAGCGGAAGCGACAGCACCTTCTCCGGTTGTATCAGCGGAAACGCGGGCCGATCGGCACCCCATTTGGTCCCGTTGACCGAGAACGACAGTTCTTCCCACTCCACGTCTGCGCCGGCCACGAAATAGCGGTTCTCCGTGACGACGTCGTAGCCGGGGTCGGTCAGCGTCGGCCGGAAATGCTGCGCCATGCGCGCATGCGCGACGTAGTCCTTCACGACCGCGTCCTGCGCCCGCTGCTGCTGCTGATGCCGCGCGATGATTTCGCCGATGGTGAGCGTGCGCGCGGCCGAGACGCCGCTGCGTTCGACCATCACGTCCGCCGCGCCTTCGTTGAAGTCGATCACCAGCGTCCGGCCGGTGAGCGACGCACTGGCCTGCATCCGGCCGGTGCTCTGTTCGCGGGTGTAGTTTGCCAATCGGCTCCGCGTCCCGGAGACGACGTCGATGGCGCCGGGAACGCCCTCGACCGGGAGGACGAGTGAGATCTGCAGCGGGTTCGCGCTCGCCACGCCGCGGTACACGAGGTACGTGGCAAACGTCCGGTTGTCGAACAGCAGATGGTGGTGGAGCGTCGGGCTGGCGTCCGTTGATCCGATGCGCAGCGTGAGACCGGCGGCCGCCGGATCGAGGCTGGAAATCTCGCTGGTCAGCAGGCTCGAGACGTGAACGAGCGCACGAAGCCCGGCGGCTGTGACGTCGTTCGCCTGCCACGCGTGCATCGTCACGTCGGTGCCGAGCTCGCCGAGCACGCTGTCGATCATGGCGTCGGCGTCAGCGGCCGGTTGCGGCCGCGTGGCTGCGCCCGACGATGGCCCGATAACGACGGTAGCGCCCGGGTCTGTCTGCAGAAGCCAGGCGATTGTCGCGTCCGAACCGCCGTCCGGCAGGTCGAGCAGATCGACGTAGGGCGCCAGCTGAGGACGATAGATCTCTTCGCGCCGAGTCCGGTCCGCCATCGCGGCCCCGCCGATCGCCACCCGGGTCGCTTCACGATTCGCGCGGGCCTCGGTTGCCGCGATCTCCAGCGCAAAGGTCGCGAGGCGGGCAGGTTGGCGGTCGACGGACACTTCGAGAATCGCCAGCGAGGCCGCGTGTTTTTCGAGCACGCCGTGGAGAGCAGCCTGCCATGGCGCGACATCCGACTCATTTTCGGGCGCGGCAACGATCAGCCACGCCGGCACGTGTCGCTTCTCGAGCGCCGCGAGGCGGGCGTCGAGCGCCGGGTCGGCCGGAGATACGACGCCGATGCATACCGCGACCGGAAACGGGAGAGTGGCGGCGCGATCGAGGAGGCTGAGCGCGCTACCGTCTGGTTCGTCGATCACGGCGAGGCGCGGCGCAGGCGCGACGTCGGCCGCGGTGGCCCGCCACGCTCCCAGCACGCACAGCAGTGTCGAGACGGCAATGCGACGTGTGAAACGGATGCTCACGGTTCTGTTGAAAGCGTCATGTCTCCAAGACGGCCGAACGCCGCGCCACGCAGGACTTCACGAAGCCGCGATCGAAATCCGCCGAGTCGAAAATAGTGCGCGAAGTGCAGCCGGGGCGGCAGGCGCACCCGGGGAGGGTTCGGGTCGAGCTCCCACGGATGCACGGTCAGGACGGCTGGTCGGCCGGCGCCATTCACTCTGTCTATCGTCCGAAGTACGCGGCGGGGCGAGCTCATGCGTAAGCCCCACCCCCATCCGATCGGCATCGCCTGACCGAATCGATCGACCACCAGCGGGGGTATCTCTGTTATCGGTCCGGCGGGGGTGCTCCTGATATGAGGATAGCGCGGATACGAGACGGAGCCGACGAGCTTGACAGGCGCCATGCTCGCATCGCACGTGAATCCTTCTTCGACCAGGATCTCGAGCGCCCACGGCGACCGCTCGTTAATCGACCATTCGGGCGCGCGGAACATCGTCACGGGACTCGCGGTGATCGTTGATATGACGCGCACGCTCTGCCGAAGGTCGGCGCGAAACCGCTCGCGGCCGAGATCGTACGCACGCTCGTGGAGATAGCTGTGCGATCCGATCTCGTGGCCGGCGCTCCTCACCGTGTCGATGAGGTCGGGGTGGCGTTCGGCTATCCAGCCGACCACGAAGAACGTGGCGCGGACGTCGGCCGCGTCGAGGAGATCCAGTAGGATGCGCGTCGTGAGGTCGACGCGAGCCGGCAAGCGCTCCCAGTTCGCGGGGGCCAGCGCTTCGCCGGCGGCGCAGATGTGAAACCAGTCCTCGAGGTCGACCGTGAACGCGTTACGAGTGTTGCCCACTCACGTTGCACGCTTCGCGCGTTCGCTGACGATGAAGTCGGCGATGGTATCGACCGAACCGAGGACGCGAAAGCCTGTTTCCTCGTCCGCAATCGTCACGCCAAAGCTGCGGTCTATTTCGAGCACCAGCTCGAGCACGTCAATCGAGTCCAGCCCGAGCCCCTCGCCGAACAGCGGCGTGGCATCGTCGATCTCCTCGGGCGTCATCGGCAGCCTGAGGCTCCGGACAATCGCTTGTTTGATTTCGATCTTCAGATCATCCAAGGGTGCTGACATCTCCAATAAGAATCTTCAGGCCAGACCGCCGTCGACGCGGATCACCTGCCCGGTAACATAGCTGGCGGCATCTGACGCGAGAAACGCGACCACCGACGCCACTTCCCGCGGCTGTCCCATCCGTCCGATGGCGATGCCTTTCATGTGCTCCTCACGCGCCGACTTCGACATCGCCTCCAGCATGTCTGTTTCGATCAGTCCCGGCGACACGGCGTTGACGAGCACGCCTTTCGCGGCGAGGTCGCGCGACAGCGCGCGCGTCAGGCCTTCGAGGCCCGCCTTCGACGCCGCATAGCTCGCCTGCCCGCCAAGCGGCACGCGCGCGCTCGCCGACGACACGTTGATGATGCGCCCCCAGCGCCGCAGCAGCATGCCCCTGACGACGGCGCGGGCGCAGTAGTACGCGGCGTCGAGATTCACGCGCAGCACTTCCCGCCAGCGGCCGCTGTCGTGAAAGATCAGGTGCGCATCGCGCGTGATTCCGGCGTTGTTCACCAGAATATCGATCGGACCAAGCGCAGCCACCGCCTGTTCGAAAAAACCGCCGACCGCCTGCTCGTCGCCGATCTGGCATTGTCCCGCCCAGGCGCGTCCGCCTTTCGCGCGCACGGCTTGCTCGAACTCGCGCGCCGCGGCTTCGCGCTCGTGGTACATCACGGCGACGCCCGCGCCGCGCTCGGCGAGCTTGTCCGCGATCGAACGGCCGATCCCACGTGATCCGCCAGTCACCACGGCGACGCGCCCTGCCAGGCTCAGGTCATCAAATGAAGACTGCACGGCGGTTGTGGATTGTTCGGGCAAGGGACCGAGGAGTATACATCACGCGTTCAGGTACTGATTCGAAGGACGGCGCTGAACAACGCGCCTCCACTTGCAAAACCATTGACGAGCACGATCGGCCCGGGTGCGTCGACAGCCTGGCATGCCAGCCGAAGCGAGGCCGCCACTCGGTCCGGTTGATGGAGGCCGGCTATCGGCGGCACGCGACGCCCGCAGATGAGTGCCGCCGCGCAGGCCATGCCGCCGGACGCACCTGACTCACCCAGAGCGCCCTTGATCGACGTGATCACCGTCCGCGTGTTGGCGAAGAGCGACGCCAGCGCTTGCGCCTCACAGCTATCCAGCTCATGCGTCGCATTGCCGGACGCGTAGACGACGTCGATATCGGACGACGCGAGGCCAGCATCCGCGATGGCCAGCCTCATCGTCCGCTCGAGCGGCTCCGGACGATTCGGCCACGCGTTGAGGGGCAGTACGGCGCTCGACGCAGCGACGCCGAGGATTTCGCCGCGCGGCCGATCGACTACCGCCCGGTCCGAGCGCTCGAGCCAGAAGCCGGCCGCGCCTTCACCGAGCACGAACCCGTCACGCGATGCATCGAATGGCGCCAGCCGGGACGAAAACGCTGTGTCGGGAGACATCACGCCGAACCGGTCGTAGGCCTTGTAGAACGTTTCGAAAATCGCGTCCGTGCCGCCGGCGATCAACGCCGAAGCGCCGCCCTCGCGCAGCACATCGACGGCGCTGACAATCGCCGCGAGCCCTGAGGCTTCCTTGTGGCTGATCGTCATATTCGGACCGCGCAGACGATGCTCGAGGCCAACGATGCTTGCAGCCGAGTTGGCCACGGTGCTGTCGAACAGCAGCGCGGGTGCGCCGGCCGGCCCCTGGCGGAACAACGCGTCGAGAAAGATCTGCGTCGAGCCGCCGCCGGCCGTCCAGGTGCCGAGCACAACGCCGCGGCGATCGTCGCCCTCGGGTGGCATCGACACCTGCGCGTCGTCGAGTGCCAGCTTCGTCGCCGCGACCGCGTAGACGGCCGTGCGGTCCATGCGGCGTATCTTCATCGGCGCAACCCAGGGCGACGGATCGAAGCCGCCGATCGCCGCGGCCAGCGTCGAACGGCACTCGCTCGTGTCAAAGCCGCCGGGGCTTCCCGGGTGAACCGGCGCGATTGCCGAGCGTCCCTCGAGCAGCGCGTCGCGAAATGCCGTGTGGTCCGTTCCAAACGCCGTCACGAGGCCAATCCCCGACACCCGCACCGGTTCGCGCACGAGCCGTACGTTACCATTGCTGCGATGAGCGTTCCAGCGCGGCGAATGGCGATCGCGATTCTCACCATCGTGCTCGCCGCGGGTGCGCGGCCGACGCGCGCGGCCGCCGACACGCCGCCGCACGATTCGTTCGACGAGCTCTACGAGCGCGGCCAGAAAGTGAACGCCGCGATCAAAACGCTGACCGCGCATTTCACCGAAACGACAACCTCGACGCTGCTCACCAAACCGATCGTCGCGCGCGGCCGGCTGTCGGTCGAGCGGCCGGCTCGGGTGATCCTGCGCTACGCCGATGCCGACACGCACGTCGTGCTGATTGACGGCAACACGATGACGGTCGCGTGGCCGAGCCGGAACGTCAATCAGAAGATCGACATCGGCAGCTCGCAGGGCCGCATTCAGAAGTACTTCGTCGACGGCACCGCCGCGGATCTGCGCAAGCAGTTCGACATCGACGATCGCGCCCAGGGCGACAACCGCCCGAACACCTACTATGTGTCGATGGTGCCGAAGCGGAAACAGATCCGCGAAGCGCTCGCACGGCTGGAGCTCTGGGTCGGGCGCACGTCGATGCTGCTCGACACGATGAAGATGACGTTCGCCAACGGCGATACCAAGACCATGACGTTCGAGGACGTCGTACCCAACGCGCCTCTCGAAGCGGGGACGTTCAGAATCGAGCGCTGACGGCGATCGCCGAGGGGCCTTTCAGCAGCGTCTCGATCGACGGCGCGAGATCGTGCTCCTCGAGATAGTGATCGACGTCCATCAGCCGCTGCGTGCGGCGCAGCGCCTGGACGAGAAACAGCGCGTTCGCCAGATCCACCTCGCGCATCCACTGCAGCAGGCCTTTGCGCCCTCTCAGGTTGAGCACCGATCGGCGCCAGGTCTCGCAGTAGAGCTCGAAGAAGCGGCGCGGCCCGAGCGCAGGCTCCCACAGCAAATGATGCATGTCGAAATGCGACCACTGCCGCGCCCGCAGCGTCCGCCGCATCTCCTCGAAATACGCCGTGCCCGGCAGCGGTGTCAGGATCGTGAAACCCGCCTGAAACAGCTGGTGCCGTTCGATGAATGCCCACAGACGCTCGAAATCGGGCTCCGTCCATGCCGGATCGATGACGAAGTTGCCGGTGACGCCGTAGTGATGGGCGCGGGCGGCGGCGACGCCGCGCGCGGTTTCGTCGATCGTGGCGTCCTTGCCCAGGCCGTCGAGGCCTTCGTCGGTCGCCGCCTCGAGGCCGAAAAAGATATCGAAGTCCTTCGCCAGCGGGCGCCACGCCTCGAGCAGCTCAGGATGCCGGGCCACCAGATCGGTGCGGCTCTGGACCAGGATCCATTTCTTGTGCACGCCGCGGCGCCTGAGCTCGCGCGCCAGCTCCAGGCTGCGCGGCGGATGATGCCAGAACAGATCGTCAGCGACGAACACATGATCGCCGACCGACGCGAAATCGCGGCACACTGAATCAATCGACCGTTCGCGGACCGTCCGCGCGTGCACCTGCCAGATCGAGCAGAACGTGCACCGGAACGGACAGCCGCGCGCCGTCTCCACGAGATATGCCGGCCGGTGCGCCAGGCACGCATACTCGCGCCGCCACGACTCGACGTGATGACGCGCCGGGAGCGGGACCTCGTCGAGCTCGAGCGTGCCGATCTCGCCCGGCGTTCGAATCACGCGGCCGTCGCGATCGCGCAAGGCAAGGCCGGGGACCGTCGTGAGTGGCGCGCCGCCATCGATCGCGGCGCACACCCTCGGCACGGCGCGCTCGCCGTCGTCAAGAACGACGGCTGTCACGGACGGGACCAGAAATGGCTCCGGATAGGCCGCGGCGGTGTGTCCGCCGACGACAATCGGCACATCCGGCAGCAGCGTCCGGACACGATCGGCCAACGCGACCACTTCGTCCGTCTCGAGCGCGTGCATGGCCGCGATGCCGACGAGTGCGGGACGCGACTGCCTGACCCGGGCAGCCAGCGAGCGCCGGAATCGCAGATCGAGGAGCGTGACGCGATGCCCCGCCGCTTCGAGCGCCGCTGCGATGTACTCCATCCCCAGCGGTTCGATCCGGAAGAACGGGCCGAGGCCGAAGCGTTCGTTGGCGGGCACCGGTCGCAGCAGTAAAACGTTCATGCTAAGCTGCAGAATTTAACACAGCATCCTCAATCCGTGGGATCCCTCGTCGCTGTCATCGTCGGATGGGGCATCGTGTCGGCGGCCAGCACGATCGAGGCCGCCGCGGCGTCCGTCCTCGTGCTCCCTGCGCGGCTCTTGAGCGCACCACATGCCGCCCGCGCCGAAGCCGGACTCGACGCGGCCAAGGCTGAGGCGCGATGACACCCCGTACGGCTGCGGTCATCCCGGCGTTCGACGAGGCCGGATCAATTGCGCAAGTGGTCGCGGGTGTACGCGGCGCGGTCGATCACGTCATCGTCGTCGACGATGGCTCGTCGGATCAGACGGCGGAGCGGGCCCGGGCAGCCGGCGCCGAAGTGATCGTCCACGGCGTCAACCGCGGCAAGGGGAACGCTGTCCGCAGCGGCCTCGCTCGCGTGTTCGGCGGCGAGTTCACCCATGTGCTGCTGCTCGACGGGGACATGCAACACCTCCCCGAAGAGGCCGCGTCGCTGGTCGACCAGGCCGTGCGCAGCGGCGCCGATGTGGTGCTCGGACAGCGCCGCTTCGATCGCGAACGGATGCCGCCGTCGCGCTATCACGCGAACCGCATCGGCAGCCGCGTGCTGTCGTGGTTCGTCGGCGTGCCGGTCGAGGACACCCAGTGCGGCTTCCGCGTCTTTCGCGTCGACGCCCTCAGGCCGCTCCATCTGAACGCCACCAAGTACGAGATTGAAACCGAAATGCTGGTGAAGGTGCGCCGGCGGGGCGGCCGCGTGGAGACCGTGCCGGTCACGGCGGTGTATGCGGGGCAAAAAAGCAAGTTGCGGCCGGTCCCCGACACGACGCGGACCTGTTTTCTGGCGGTGTACTATCGATTCCTTGAACGCCTCTAACGAGCTGCCGGTCGGCCTTCCCGCTCGCGATACCGGCGCCGCGGCGAACCGCCGCGACAGCATCCGCCGCCGCTGGACGCTTCATGGCCTCAACAACGGCGCGATTTTCAATGCCACCTACCGCCTCGTCGGTGTGTTGCCGCGTCAGGTGTCGTACGGGATCGGTCGCGCCGGCACGTGGCTGGCCTGGCGCACGATGCGTGAAACGCGCGCGGCGATCGCCGGCAATCTCCGTGCGCTCTTTCCCGGCGAATCGCAGCGCTCACTCGAAGCCCGCGCCCGTCGAACGCTTGGCGCCTACGCCAACGACGTGATCGATTTCGTCCGTTCGCTGCGCACCTCGGACGCCGGCCTGCAGACGCTTTTCGATTACACCGATCACGATGCGCAGCTCATCGTGGATCTGATGGCCAGGGAGCGTGGCCTCATTCTTGTCACGGGTCACTACGGCAACTGGGAGGCCGGAGGCGTCTTCATCCGGCGCATCATGAAGGTGCCGGTGGCGATTCTCGCCATGTCCGAGCCGAACCCCACCGTCAACCGGCTCCGCCGCGAGATTCGTGACCTGGTCGGCGCGGATACGATCGAAGTCGGCCAGTCCCTCGACACGGCTCTTCAAATACGCCGGCGCCTCGCCGGCAACGGCGTCGTCGCGGTTCTGATGGACCGCTATCTGGGCCGCGATCGGATCGAGGTGGATTTTCTCGGCCGCCGCGCACTGTTTCTCCGAACGCCGGCCCTGATGGCCTTCATGACCGGGGCGCCCCTGCTCCCCTGCTTCATCGAGCGGCAGCAGCCGGGACGCTTCGTGGTCCGTGCCGGCGTGCCCATCGTCGTCAATCGCGACGTTTCGCGCGACGAGGCGATCCAGGCCGCCGCGCAGGACTTCGCCAACCAACTGGCCACCCGCGTGCGGGCACATCCGGAGTTCTGGTACCACTTCTATCGCTACTGGGAGTTGTAGTGCGGGGCCGTATCGGGCAGGCCTGAAGGCCTGCACGACATCTGTAATTGAAGGCCGGCACTGCATCTGCAATTGACTCAGACATGGACCCTCTGACCCACGTCGTCGTAGGTCGCGCCGTTGTGGCCGCGGCTGGCGGCGCCGGCATCAACAACGCGCAACCGGTGGCTGTTGGCGCAGCAGCGATCCTTGGAGCGCTGTCGCCCGACATCGACAGCATCGTCGCGTTCCGCGGCTGGGATCTGTACCTGCGCGTCCACCAGTCCGGCACGCACTCGCTGCTCGGTGCGTTGACGACGGCGGCGCTCAGTGCGCTGCTGGTTCGGTTGTTTGCATCTCGCTCGCGCGACAGCGCGCTCTTTGCGGCAGCCGCGGCGGGCGCGATGAGCCATGTCGCGCTGGATCTGGCATCCGGTGCACGGATCGCCGTTGGCTGGCCGCTGTTCGATCGGCGCGTGGCGGTTCCCCTCGTGGCGATGGCCGATCCGTGGCTGATCGGCATCTGCATCGCCGGGCTGCTTGCGGTATGGCCGGGACGCGTCCAGATCCGTGCAGCCGCCCGGCTGGCTCTCATCGCGGTGTCGCTGTTTCTTGCTTTCAAGGCGGCGACATACGCGCTGGCGATCCGCCGGACGGACATACCGATGACGACGGCCAACGCCGTCGAAGCGCGCTGGGGCTCTCTGACGAAATGGGTGGTTTACGAGCGGACGTCGGATGCTGTCCGTTCCACGGCGATCAGCGCTTCCGGATCACCTGGCGCTCTGGTCATCTCCGAGCCGGTTGGACCGCGCTCTTCGTTGGTTGAGGCGTCGCGCGCGCTCGACACCGTGCGGAATTTTCTCGCAGTCCACGAGTTTGCCTTCCCCGCTGTGCAGACCGATGGCGACCGCACGTCGGTGCTGTGGTCCGATCTTCGCTACTGCGCCCCCTCGGCCGCACATCGCGCGCTTGCGTGCGGCGTATGGGCCGGCGGGGTGTTCGATCGGAACGGCCGCGCTCTTACCCAGGAAGTGAAGCTTGGACCTCTGATCCAGACGCGGCGGCCGCCAGGGTGAGACGGAAGAGCACGTTGGCGAACGGCGTCCCGTCGCCCATCGGCCGCATCTCGCTGAGGAACCCGTGGCGCGCAAAACAATCGCGCCAGTCCGCCTGCGTGCGGGGGTGAAACGCCTGCGTCTTCCAGGTGC
>FTFB01009203.1_pt1 | contig 11781 bp, 6 predicted proteins | sample 1658331 | NCBI WGS metagenome assembly FTFB01 (sample SAMEA3914816, study PRJEB12502) | metagenome | biome: forest; material: soil | place: USA | collected 2011-09-16 | depth 0.3 m | reverse complement strand
GCCACGATCGAGATGGCGCGCGTGCCGATCGTAAGCGCACCGTTCATCATGAACTTCATGTTGCCCGTGCCGCTCGCTTCGAAGCCTGCGGTCGAGATCTGTTCTGAGATGTCGCTGGCAGGGATCAGCCGTTCAGCGAGGCTCACGTTGTACTCGGGCAGGAACAGCACGCGCAGGTGGCCGCCAGCCACCGGGTCTTCATCGATCGTCGCGGAGACGTTATTTATGAGCTTGATGATCAGCTTCGCGAGCCGGTAAGCAGGCGCCGCCTTGCCGGCGAAGAAGAACGTCCGCGGCACCATGTCGGGCGCCGCGTTCTGCCGCAGCCGGTTGTAGAGCACGACGACGTGCAGCACGTTCAGCAGCTGCCGTTTGTACTCATGGATGCGTTTGATCTGGCAATCGAAGATCGTGTCCGGATCGGCGACCTGGCCGGTGGAGTGGTGCAGCCACTCGACGAAGCGACGCTTGGCGTCGCGCTTGGTGGCGAGAAAACTGTCCTGCACCTGCGGGTCCTTCGCGTGTGTCGCCAGCAGCTGCAGTTGCGAAAGGTCGGTGATCCAGTGATCGCCGATCAGGCTCGTGATGAGCGCCGCGAGCGGCGGATTGGCCGTCAGCAACCAGCGTCGCGGGGTGACACCGTTGGTCTTGTTGTTGAAGCGCGCAGGGAACATCTCCGCGAAATCCTTGAGCACCCGGGTTCGCAGCAGCTCCGAGTGGATCTCGGCAACACCGTTCGTGCTGTGCGAGCCCACGACCGCCAGATGAGCCATGCGCACCTTGCGACGGGGACCTTCCTCGATGAGGCTCATGCGCCCCAGGCGCTCCGGATCGTTTGCGAAGCGTCCGCGCACGTCATCGAGCAGCCGGCGATTGATCTCGTAGATGATCTCGAGCTGCCGCGGAATCAACAGCTCGAACAGATCGACGGGCCACTTCTCCAGTGCTTCGGGAAGCAGCGTGTGATTCGTGTACGCAAGTGTGCGCACGGTGATGTTCCACGCCTCGTCCCAACCGAGGTGCTTCTGGTCCATCAGCACCCGCATCAGCTCTGCCACGGTCAGCGCGGGGTGCGTGTCGTTCATCTGAATCGCCACGTGCTCGGGCAGCGCGGCCCAGTTCCCCGGATTGCGTCGCTCGAACCGCGCGATGATGTCCTGGAGCGTGCAGCTCACGAGAAAGTACTGCTGCACGAACCGCAAGCGTCGGCCGGCTTCTGTGGAATCGTCAGGGTAGAGCACGCGCGTGACGGATGCCGCCGCGACGTTGCCGATCACGGCGCCGATGAAATCCCCGTGCGAGAACTCCGCGAAATCGAAGTGCTCCGGCGCGCCCGCACCCCAGAGGCGCAACGTGTTCACACAATGCGCGCCGTATCCCACGACCGGCCGGTCGTAAGCGGTGCCGAGCAGCAGCGTGCGACGGTTCGGAACCAGCACCGCGCCTGCGCCCCGCAACTCGATGCTCGCGTTGAGCGGAACGGCATACACCTTGCCCGGGCGCGGAATCTCCCAGGGATCCGGGTACTTCAACCAGTTGTCGGGATGCTCGACCTGATAGCCGTTGCGGATCGATTGCCGGAAGATTCCGTACTCGTAGCGCAGCCCGTAGCCCATGGCCGAGTACTGAAGCGTGGCGAGCGAATCGATGAAGCATGCGGCGAGGCGTCCAAGCCCGCCGTTGCCGAGGCCGGCGTCCGGCTCCTGGTCGAACACGTCGGCGAGCTCCCAGCCCTCGTGGCGCAGGGCGCGCGCGACCAGAGGATGAGCCGCCAGGTTCATCAGGTTGTTGTTCAGCGTCCGCCCGATCAGGAATTCGAGCGAAAGGTAGTAGACGCGTTTCGGGTTCGCGCGCTCACGTGCCTCGCGCGTCTTCACCCATCGATGCGCGATCATGTCGCGCGTGAATCGAGCCACCGCCTCGTAGCGCTGCCGGGACCGCGCCGAAGCAGGATCGACGACGTGCTCGCAGAGCAGATAGCGGTCGGCCCAGGTGTCTTCCCGGCCCGTGAGGCCGAGGCGTTCGAGTCGTCGCTGGAGCGCCGCGTCGATGGGCTGGCGAAAATCGGCTGGATCCTGCATGCGCGTCCCCTCGTCCTGATGCACCGACTATAGCTATTGCGGGCGTCTGGCGGCACCGGCCGAGTGCACGTGACCGTCGCATCGATGCAACGGGACCCGGCTGCCAAGGCCCGGCAACTTCTTTTCACTCGTACCGAAATCACGACTGCGCGAATCGCACGTCGCGTTCGAAGATCTGCGCGTAAGGGCGCGGAAAGCTTTCCCGGACGGATGCTTAGCTTCGCTCTGTGCGCGCTCGGCACGCGCACGGCCCGCACGATCGCGCGCGTTGTCGACGCGCGCGCCGATCCGACCCGCGGACAGTTGGCATACATCCTGCTTTGGGTCACTCGGCTGAAATATCAGGTCAAAACAGGGTGGGTCTGGTGGCGGGTCTGACCAGAAGCTCGAGGTGCTCTCGATGAGCGTGCACTCCCGCGACATGTTCGCGCAGGAAGGCGCGTTCGATACCGGTGAAGCGATGAACGAGCCGCTGTCGGTACAGAACACGATTCGTCGCTATCACGACTCGCTGATCCAGTTCCTGCGGCAGCGCCTGCGTGTGCCGGAAGACGCGCTCGATGTCGCGCAGGAAACCTACATCCGCATGATGCAGTACCAGGATTCGCGACAGATCCGCTCGCCTTCCTCGATGCTGTTCCGTATCGCCATCAACGTCGCCAATGACCTGGGACGCGCCGAGCGCGCGCGCGGTGTACGCAATCAGTGCAACGTCGATGAGCTGGACATCGCCTCGGATGAGCCGTCGGTCGAGCGCCAGCTCACGTCACGTGAAGATCTCGAATTGCTGTACAGAACGATCGAAGAGCTGCCGCCGAAGTGCCGGCAGGTGTTCCTGCTGAGCCGCGTCCGTCGCATGACCTATGGTGAGATTGCCCAACATTGCGGGATCTCGCGCAAGATGGTCGAAAAACACGTGAGTCACGCACTGGCAGTGTGCATGCAGAAGGTTTCACAGAATATTTAGTGCCGCGAGGTAGGGGGAGCGTGCGTGGGCGCGTCTACGCGATAATGGGCCAGGAAATCGGAACGGATGAGCGCATCCTCGCGGACGCCGCGCGTTGGCACGCGCGGTTGATCGCGCACGACTGCACGGATTTCGATCGTGTCCAGTTCCAGAAATGGCGCGCGGCCAGTGCGCGACACGCGCAGGCCTACGAGTCCGCCGAAGCGCTGTCCCGGCAACTGGAACAACTCGGCGGCGTCGATGAGACGCTGCGCGCGATGGCCGACGCGGCCTTTGCGAGCGCCGCGGAAGGCGAATCGAGCGCGAGCCCGCCGCATCGCATGCCGGGCCGGCGCTCGAACCTCCCGCGCCGCTGGGCCGTTCCGGCCGCGCTTGCCGCGTCGATCGTGGTTGCGCTGGTGGGTGTGCAGATGGCCAGTTATCTCGCGGCGCCCGCCACACCGGTCACATTTGCATCTTCCGAACAATCACGGCGAGACGTTACGCTCGCAGATGGCTCACTCGTGCACCTCGATGTCGACAGTGAAATCAGCGTGAGTCTCTCTGCGCGCCATCGCGATATCACGCTCGTCGCCGGACGTGCGTTGTTCGAGGTGGCACACGATGCTTCGAGACCGTTCATTGTTACGGCCGGTCTGTCGCGCACCACTGCATTGGGCACGCATTTCCAGGTACAGCGCGAGAGCCAGCACGTGCGGGTGACGCTGACCGAAGGCTCCGTTGCGGTGACGAGCGATCCAGCGCAGTCGGGCTGGAGCGAAAAGCTGGTTCCGGGTGAGCAGGTCAGCCTGACTGCGGACGGTCACTTACATGAGAAGCGTGCGGTGGACGCGCAAGCGGTGACGAGCTGGTCGCGCGGGCGACTCATCTTCCGCGGCACGCCGCTCGCCGAAGCACTGCAGGAGGTGAATCGATATGGCACTCGCAAAGTGCGGCTCGGCGATCCGGATCTCGCGGATCTGCCGGTCGACGGTAACTTCATCGCCGGCGAGAGCGAGCTGATCGTTTCGGCGCTGGCCGCAGCGCTGCCGCTGCGCGTCGCCGAAGACAGCGTGGGCGAGATCATCCTCTTCCGGCGGTACAAGACCGACTTCCCCTGACTTTGCCGAAGGCCCCGGAATGCAACTCCGCGTCTTGACGTGGGGCGAAGGAACGCTTCCGAGCGCGCTCGCGACACTCCTGATAGCCGCGCTCGGGGCGACGCGCGCGCTCGCGCAAACGCCATCCGAGGATGTCCGGTTCAGTATCCCTGCCGGCAGTCTCATGGACGCGCTCGACGCGTTCAGCGAGCAGTGCGGCCTGCAGGTCATCTACGACCAGAAGGTCACCGCCGGCAAGCAGAGCTCTACGGTCAGTGGCGCCATGACGCCGGCGCGGGCGCTGGATCGGCTGTTACTGCAGTCCGGTGCGGCGTGGGAGTTCGTCAACGGCAAGAGCGTCTTCATCCATCGCGCCAGCGACGGGGAGCAGAGCCAGAGCGTCGCCGGCGCAAGGGCAGCGCTCGCCCGCGCGCCGGTGCCCGAGGGCGAGCGCGTGGTGAAGCTGGAGGAGATCAGGGTCCTCGGCGATCCGCAGCGCGTGTTACCCAACGAACTGAGCACGTCGGCGTTCGGCTTCGGCAAGCCGCTGCTCGATACGCCACGGGCCGTCTCGTTCATCAGCGACGAGACCATTCAGCTGTTCGGCTTGTCGGCGGTGGAGGATCTGGTACGGGTGGTGCCCGGAACGTTCACGACGACGCGCTTCGGTATCCAGGGCTCGGTGGATGTGCGCAACGTGCCCGCGGACTTCTTCATTCGCGGCATGAAGCGGCTGAGCCTGCAGGGACATGCGCGCAGCGTGCTCGCCGCGATGGACACCATCGAGGTCGTGCGCGGTCCGCCGTCACCGATCTTCGGCATGGGCAAGATCGGCGGTTATGTGAATGCCGTGCCTGCGGCGGGCCGCGCGAAAACCGGCGGCTATCTCACGACGCCGCAGGGATTCGTCCAGGGCATCACCGGCGCCTACGATCGTAACGAATGGTCTCTCGGACTCGGCGGTCCCGTGGACCTCGCGTCGAAGCAGGGTGGCTTCTACCTTTACGGGCTGCACGAGGATTCGGGTTCATTCACGCGGGGCGTGCCCGTGCGGCAGGACGTGGCGCAGGGCGCGCTCAGCGTGGATCGATTCATCGGGCCGTTTCGTCTGGAGACCGGCGCAAGCTACCAGCTCTCGGAGACCTCCGGCGCGCTCACCGGTCGACTGACTCAGGATCTCGTCGATCACAATCGATACATCCGGGGCTCGCCGCTCGTGAATCTCGACCTGAACGGCAACGGTGTCATCGGCTATCTGGAGATGCAGCGAGCATCGCCCGTGCTGGGCAAGCTGAGCGCGGGCAATCAGCCGCTGATTCAGTACTTCGACTGGCCGCGCGACGCGAGCGGCAGGCCGCTGCCGCTCAATCAATTCCCGAAACAGAAGGGAATCCCGCGGTCACTGTACGACTATCTCGTGGCGCACCCGGAGGCGGATCCGAGCGGCGCGCTGCGCGCGCAGGGCGTGGGCGGGCCGAAGCCGGTCTCCGGCTACGTACCGATCGGCATGGCGCTGGATCCGCGCACCGTCGGCTTCGACACGCTCGATCTGCACCGTGCGACGGCGTTCGAGCGCCACCTGCAGGCGCAGTTGCTCACCGGCTATTTCGACCTTCTCTACGACACCGACCCGGATTTCACGGTCCGTAACCAGCTCTTCTACGACAGCATGGATCAGTTCAAGGTGTCGAACCAGCCCGTCAGCCAGAAGCAGTGGATCTACGTGTGGGAGGACAAGCTCACCGTGACGAAGCGCTTCTCGCGGCTGCCTTCCTGGATGCGCCTCGAGAGCCTCGCCTCGATCAACTTCCGCGACACGGTCGCAGACGGCTACCACGTGCCTGCCGGGGATTACTCCACGCATCGCACCGATGCGATGGCACCGACGTGGAATCCGTGGAACGAGGGAATGACCGCGAACACGACGTTCGCAACACCGCTCGACAATCCGGACATCCAGAATGACGGCGCACCCTGGACCAGCATCTATGCCACGCGGTTCTGGGAGATCGGCGCCGGTGTGCTGTTCAACCTCGACCTGCTCGAGCGGACGAACCTCACGTTCGGCGGGCGCTTCGACGGCTCCGAGGCACGCAATACGGATTTCTCCGTGCTCAACGTGAATACGGGCACCTCCGCGAATCCGGGCGCGTACACCACCGATACCACGGTGCGCGGTTGGGACCAGGGCATGTCGTGGAACGTGAGTCTCACGCAAGCGCTCTGGCGCGATTTCAGGGCGTACTTCACGCTGGCGCATTCGAGCATTGCGCTGGATGCCAACAACAATGCTCTCAGCAGCGCGGTGATCCGCAACGGTCACATCGGCGCGGCCATGCTGAAGGAAATGGGAGTGAAGGCGAGCCTGTTCGATGAGCGGCTCTTCTTCACCGCCGCGGGCTACGAGCAGAAGCGCCTGATGGCCGCGGACGAGGACCCGACCGTGGTCGCGGGCACCTATGCCACGGCCACCGCCACGCGCGGCGTCGAGCTGGAGATCAAGTGGGTGCCGCTGCGGAATCTGTTCGCGTCGGTGTACGCCATGCACCAGCACACGACATTCGATCCGAACATCGGCGGCGCGATGCTCGTGGATGCGCGCACGCTGGGGTTTCAGGACGTCGTGGATTCGCACGGTAATGTCATCTATCCAGCAGAAGCGTTTCTTTATGGCGGCCGAAGCCGCATCGTCCTGCCGGACGATGTGCCGGGATTCGAAACGAAACAGGGCAATCCGGAAACGCAGCTCGGCGTGAGCGCGCACTACCGGTTTGGCGCGGGACTCGGATTCACCTTCAGCGGAAACTACTTCTCCAGCACGTGCTCAGGACGAGTCTGCGCGGTGGAGCTCCCCGCCGCGACCGTGCTCAACGCCGGTGCATTCTGGGAGCGTGATCCGTGGAACGTGAAGCTCGACGTGTTGAACCTCACGAACGAACGCTGGTTCCGGGCACGAAGCGGTGACACGCTCGGCGACCCGCTCGCTCAGGCGATGCCCGATCGTCGCTGGCAGTTCACTCTGCGTTTCACTTTCTGAAACCGGGTAGGGTGTCGCGGCACGCGAGCGTCTTTTGAAGTGACAAGACGCTGATCGTCCCGGGCGGATCGTGAAACGCGCATTCAAGTACACGCTGCTCGCCGCTGCCGCGCTGGTGGGGCTGGCAGGGCTCGCGGCGCCGAAGATCCTCAGTGGAACAGGGCCGCCCACTGCCGCGCAGAAAACACATGAGGGCGCTCGGCCCGCAGCAGCAGCGGCAGCAGTGGCGATGCAAACCATTGCGTTTGCGCCCCTCGTCGAAACTCTCGCATCCACAGGAACCTTGCGTGCGGACGAGGGCGTCGAGCTGCAGGCCGAAACCAACGGCCGCATCGTCAGCATCGGCTTCACCGAAGGCGCGCACACACACAAGGGAGATCTGCTCGTGAAGCTCAACGATGCGGATCTCGTGGCGACACGAGCCCGCGCCGTGTATCGCAAGGAGCTGGCGCTGCTGAAGGAGCGGCGCATGTCGCAACTTCTCAAGCAGGGCGTCGCCCGCCAGGAAGAGTACGACACAGCGCTCAACGATCTGCATATCCAGGACGCGGAGATCGCGCTGACGGACGCGCAGATCGCCAAAACCGAGGTGCGCGCACCTTTCGATGGTGTTGTGGGTCTGCGCTATGTCAGTGAAGGTGCCTATGTGGGCGCGGCGACGCGCGTGGCGACGCTGCAGCGTCTCGACCGCCTCAAGGTGGACTTCTCGGTACCGGAGAAATACGCGTTCAGGTTGCGCGTGGGCAGCCCGATTCAACTCACAGTGGCGGGCGCCGATCGGCATTTCGAGGGCTCGATCTACGCCATCGATCCGCGCATCGACGCGGCCACCCGGACCGTGCTGATCCGTGCTGTGTGCCCCAATAGGGAAGGGCGCCTCTTTCCCGGTGCGTTCGCCAGCGTGTCGCTGACGCTAGGTGAGATCGACAACGCGGTGCTCGTGCCTGCGATTGCCGTGATCCCCGGTCTCAACGCGAAGACGGTGTTCGTCGTGGAGGACGGGAAAGCACAGCTTCGCACCGTCGTCACGGGGACTCGGCTCGAGGATCGGGTGCAGATCCTCGCAGGGCTCGAAGCTGGCGAGGTGCTGGTCACTTCGGGAGTGTTGCAGCTCAGCCCCGGCCAAAGAGTGCGTCCGCTGATCGTTGCTCAGGCCGTGGGCGGCTCGTGACACTCGCCGAAGTCAGCATCCGGCGACCGGTGTTCACGATGGTCATCTCGCTGCTCATCCTGTTGTTCGGCGCTGTCAGCGTGACTCGGCTCGGCGTGCGCGAGTATCCGTCGGTCGACCCGCCGACGATTTCGATCACGACGAGCTATCCCGGTGCCGCTGCTGAGATCGTACAAGCGCAGATCACGGAGCCGATCGAGGAGGCGGTCAACACGGTTGCGGGAGTCGAGACGCTGACCTCGAACAGTCGCGAGGGCGCAAGCACCATCACGGCGCAATTCTCGCTCGACACCAATCTGGAAGCCGCCGCGAGCGACACGCGTGACGCGCTGGCGCGCGTGGTGCGCTTTCTTCCGCCGGACATCGATCCGCCGATCATCTCGAAGGCGGATGCGGATGCGAACCCGATCTTCGGCATCAGCCTCGCCAGCGATCGTCGCACGCAGCTCGAGCTCGGCGCGTATGCCGACGAGTTAAAGGAGCAGCTGCAGACCGTGCCAGGGATCGCGCAGGTCGAGCAGCCTGCCGAGAAACGCTACGCAATGCGCCTCTGGATGGATCCCGAGAAACTCGCCGCGTATGACCTCACCCCGCTCGATGTGAGGGCAGCGCTGACCCGCGAGAACGTCGAGCTGCCTTCCGGGCGCATCGAGGGCGCCTCGGTCGAGTTGCCGGTGAAGACGCTCTCGCGGCTCACGACGCCGGCTGAGTTCAATGCGCTGCTCATCAAACGCAGTGCTGACGCGGTGGTTCGTTTTCAGGACATCGGCTACGCAGAGCTCGGGGCGCAGAACGAACGCAGCTCTCTCAAGGCCGGCAGCACGCCGATCGCGGGGCTCTATTTCCGGCAGCAGCCGGGAGCGAATCAGATCGAAATCGTCGACGAGCTGCGGCGCCGGCTCGAGCGGATCCGCAAGGAAGTGCCGGCGGACGTGCACCTCGAAGTGGCCTTCGACAACACCGCGTACGTGCGTCGCTCGCTGCTGGAAGTGAGCGAAACGATTTTCATCGCGTTCGCGCTCGTCGTGCTGGTGGTGTTCGCCTTCCTGCGAGAATGGCGCACCACGCTCATTCCGGTGCTGGCCATTCCGGTTTCGATCGTCGGCACTTTCGCGGTCATGAACGTGGCCGGCTTTTCCATCAACACGCTCACCCTCCTCGGCATCGTGCTGGCCATCGGCCTGGTGGTCGACGATGCCATCGTCGTGCTCGAAAATATCTATTCGAAAATCGAAGCCGGCATGTCACCGCGCGCGGCAGGGATTGCGGGCACGCGGGAGATCTTTCTGGCCGTCGTTTCCACGACGATCACGCTTGCGATCGTGTTCCTGCCGCTGCTTTTCATGGGCGGGCTGTCGGGCCGGCTGTTTCGCGAGTTCGGGGTGACGATAGCGGGCGCCGTCATCATCTCGGCTGTCGTCGCGCTCACACTCACACCGATGCTGAGCGCACGGCTCCTGCGGCAGCATCGACAGCACGGTTGGCTGTTCCGCGTGACCGAGCCGTTCTTCACAGGGCTCGAACACAACTACGCCGCGGGACTCGGGCGGCTCCTGCGCACTCCCTGGGTGGCCCTTGGTGTGCTCGTGGGCGCCGGCGCGCTGATCTACGTGCTTCTTGCCACCCTGCCACGCGAGCTCGCGCCGACGGAGGACCGCGGACGTTTGTGGGTTCGGGCCCGCGCGCCGGATGGAGTGGCGTTCGACTACATGCAGAGCCTGATGGACGAGCTGGCGGCCGCCACCGCCGAGCGTGTGCCGGAAGCCGATCTGATGATGACGCAGGTTCCTTCGGGCGGCGGCGGTCAGGGGTTGCAGGTGCCCGTGAACAACGCCTTCGTGCGCCTGTTCCTGAAGGACGTCGAAGGCCGCAAACGCTCGCAGTCCCAGATCGCGGACGAGCTACGGACGCTGCAACGGCAGTTCCCGGAGGTGCGCCTGAACATTACTCAGGAGGCCAGTATCGGCGAGCGCCGTGGCAACGAGACCGGGCTGCAGATGGTGCTGGAGGCGCCGGAGCTCGACGACCTGCGCGACGGGTTGCCGAAATTTCTCGAGGAAGTGCGCAAGAGCCCGATCTTCACCGTGGTCGACAGCGACCTCAAGTTCAGCAAGCCCGAAGTGCGCGTGCGCTTCGATCGCGACAGGGCGCAGGCGCTTGGCGTGAGCGCTCTCGATATCGCGCAGACGTTGCAGACATCCCTGAGCGGCCAGCGCTTCGGTTTCTTCATCCTCAAGGGCAAGCAGTACGACGTGATCGGTCAGCTCACGCGGGATTTCCGCTCGCGCCCGATGGATGTCGGCAATCTCACGTTGCGCACCGTCGGCGGTACCGGCATGGCGCGGCTCGACAATCTGATCTCGTTCGAGGAGAGCAGCTCCCCGCCGGAGCTGTATCGTTATAACCGGCACGTCGCGGCCACGATTTCGGGAACCCTCGCGAGCGGCATGACGATGAGCGACGGAATCGCCGCCTATCAACGAGCGGCACGTGCTGTGCTCGACGAGCGCTTCACCACCGCGTTCACGGGCTCGGCGCGCGACTACCTGGAGAGCTCGTCGTCTCTCGGCTGGGTATTCGTGCTTGCGCTGGCGCTCATCTACCTCGTGCTCGCGGCGCAGTTCGAGAGTTTTCTCGATCCGCTGGTGATCCTGCTGACTGTACCGCTCGCGGTGGCCGGCGCGCTGCTGGCGCTGTGGTACTTCGGCCAGACACTGAACATCTTTTCGCAGATCGGCCTGATCATGCTGATCGGCCTGGTCACCAAGAACGGCATTCTCATTGTCGAGTTTGCCAATCAACGCCGCGGCGCCGGGACCGACGATGCGCGCGCGGCCGTTCAGGAAGCGGCGGCTGCGCGCCTGCGGCCGATTCTCATGACATCGCTCGCGACCGTGCTCGGCATCCTGCCCATCGCACTCGCCATCGGTGCGGGTTCCGAGAGTCGCGTTTCGATGGGCGTGGCCGTGATCGGCGGGCTGCTGTGCGGAACTCTGCTCACGCTCTACGTAGTGCCTGCGATGTATGTGCTGTTGCGGCGGCCGAGAGCCGAACGCGTAGCGGCGGATCTAATTGTTGCCGATCACGGGGGGTGATCGCGCACCGGTGCGTCATATCGGAAGGTCCGCGCCGGGAGAACAAGCAAGTGAAGACGAAGCAGACGGTCTACGTGTCGTGTGTGCTGGCAGCCGCGAGCATTCACGCGGCGTTCGCGTTCCAACCCGAGGAGGCGACTATCGAGAGCGTGCAGAACGCGATCAAGTCCGGCGAGGTTACCTGCAAGGGCGTGGTCGAGGCGTATCTCGCGCGAGCGCGCGCCTACAACGGGGTCTGCACCGCGCTGGTTACGGCGGATGGCAAGGACGTGAAGGCCGCAAAGGGATATCTGCGGGCCGGCAAGTCGGTGGTGTTCCCGACCCGCACCGTCAAGGCGGCCACGATCTTTC
>FTFB01011727.1_pt1 | contig 11791 bp, 9 predicted proteins | sample 1658331 | NCBI WGS metagenome assembly FTFB01 (sample SAMEA3914816, study PRJEB12502) | metagenome | biome: forest; material: soil | place: USA | collected 2011-09-16 | depth 0.3 m | reverse complement strand
CGAGTATCTCGTGAACCACCGGCACGCCCACGCGATAGTTCGACTCATACGCGGCCACCTGCCCCGGCGCTTCGTCGCCGATGGTCGCGAGCGCATCCACTCCCGGCGGCGGGCCGGAAGGATTGCTTGCCGTGCGCAACACCATCACCCGATTTGCGTCGACCATCGCAAGCTTCGCGAAGGTTTTCATCGTGCGCGCGGCGAACTGGCTTTCCATGTTGGTCATGACGAAGACGCCCTTGCCACCCGTCCACAGCTTCACCCAGTCGCGTGCCCACTGCGTGCGGAGCGGGCCATGCCAGTAGCGCACGGAGCCCAATGTCTCTCCCATCAGCACGAACGGCGGACGTTGCGCATTGGGATAGCCTTTCCACGCCTCGCGTTGCTTCTTGAGCGCGGGAGTATCGGGAATGGCAACATCCTTCGTCTTCTCGTAAGCCCAACGCGCGAGGCCCTGGTTGAGCGGATAGGCCATGCCGAGCTCTTCCGGCGACTCGACCGAGCCGAAGCTGTTCGCGTCCGTTGGCAAAGTGTTCGGCTTCATCGAGCCGATCGCGAACAGACCGTAAGGCCAGCCGGCGGGAATTTCGCGGTCGTCTATCTCGCGCAGCTCATCGCCATTCACGACCCATCGCGCCCACGCGGCGCTGCCTACCGAGGCCACCTGCGGGTCGGCGCCGGAGATGCCGGTAAAGAGCCAGTACGTCTTGCTGAAATCGAAGCGCGCGTCGAGCAGGAACGCCGTGAGATTCTCGAGCAGCAGCCCATAGAGGCCCTGCGCATTGCGCCTGACGGGGCCGGTTGCGCCGCGAACGGTGAGCGTCTCGTCGAGATGCTCGCGCTCCACCCAGAACTGATACTCACCCGGCTTGTCACCAAGGTCCTTGCCGTTCTCGAAGTTCGCGACGACGACGAACTTCACCGCGATGGCGGGCACCGCGGCGAGCGCAATCGACGTGAAACACGCGAACAGCGATACCGAAAGAACTGATTTGATGAAGCGCATGATCGGCCCGTGCGAATTGCCCGGGCACGAGGGTGCAATTCCGGTGCCAGCGACTCGACGGGTCGAGCGGCCGAACAGGCTGTCGATGATTTCGCGGAAATTTGTATACCAAGACGCGGCAAGGAACGCGTCGCCGAATCGGGCAGCTCGCCCCGCGGCACGCCGCCGGCCCCAACTGAGGGAGCCGCGCGCGCGGACGGGTCGCCTTTGGTGCGTCAGGCGCGGGCGAGCTCGTCGAGCGTCTCGTCCCGCAGGGCGAGGCCAAACCGATCCAGCACCTCTTCCAGGCGCTCGGGCTCGAGCGGCTTGGTGAGCAGGCCATCCATGCCGCTCTGCAGGCAGCGTTCGAGCTGGCCGGTCATCGCGTTCGCGGTGAGTGCCACGATGGGCGTGCGCATGCGACCGCACTCCAGGTCGCGAATCTGGCGGGTGGCGGTGTAGCCATCCATCACGGGCATCTGCACGTCCATCAGCACGAGGCGGAAGTTGCCGCTCTTCCAGGCGTCGATGGCTTCCTGCCCGTTCTCCGCAAGGACGACTTCGCAGCCGACGCGCTCGAGAAAGCGCTGGCCCACCTTCTGGTTCACGACATTGTCTTCCACCAGCAGCACCTTGCCGGAATACGGCTTGGATGCGGCATCGCGCGTTAGCGAGTTGGTGGTGACGATCGGGTGCGTCTGCGCGTGCCACGCCGGCGCATCGTGCTCGAACACCTTGTCCAGGCAGGCGAGCAGCTCGCGCGCGCGAATCGGTTTCGAGAGATAGCCGGCAAAGCCGAGCGATGCGAAGCGCGCAAGATCGCCCTGACGGTCAATGGAGGTAAGCAGCACCACCCGCGTCTGGGACAGAGCGGAGTCCGTGTTGATGCGCTCTCCAAGCATGGCTCCATCCATGTCGGGCATCTGAAAATCGGACAACACCAGATCAAAGCCCCGCGACGCGGCCAGCGCGAGACGCAAGGTCACGAGCGCCTCGCGGCCACTCGATGCCAACGCCACCTCGTAACCCGCGTGCGCGAGGCGTGTTGCCAGCACTCGTCGGTTCGTCTCGTTGTCGTCGACGACGAGCACCCGGCGGCTCGCGCGTGGGGCTGGCGGAACAGGCGTTTCGTCTTTCGCTTCCACTTTCCGCATCGGCAACACGAACCAGAATGTGGAGCCTTCGCCGACCACGGAGCTCACGCCGACTTCGCCGCCCATCAATTCGACGAGCCGGCTCACGATGGAAAGGCCGAGACCCGTGCCACCGAAGTTACGTGTCGTGGATACGTCCGCCTGCACGAACGGCTGGAACAGCGACTCGACCACGCCGGGCGCAATACCGATGCCCGTATCCCGTACCTCAAAGCGGATGACCGGCGTGTCGTCCGCCCCGCCCCGCCGCGAGACTTCAACGGCGATCTCGCCCGCGCGCGTGAACTTGATGGCGTTGCCGATGAGATTGATGAGGCACTGGCGAATGCGCTGCGGATCGCCGACCACCAGTGACGGCACGTCGGGATGCACGTGCATGATGAGCTCGAGGCCCTTTGCCGCGGCCTGGAATGCGAGCGTCGCGCCGACGTCTTCCACGTTGCCCGGCAGGTCCATTTCGATGGCGTCGATATCGAGCTTGCCCGCTTCGATCTTCGAGAAATCGAGAATGTCGTTGATGACCGTGAGCAGCGCATCGGCGCTCGCGCGAATGGTGTCTGCGTACTCGCGCTGGGGGCGATCGAGAGACGTGTCGAGCAGCAGGCTCGTCATGCCGATGATGCCGTTCATTGGCGTGCGAATCTCGTGGCTCACGTTCGCGATGAACGCGCTCTTCGAACGGCTCGCGGCCTGCGCGGCCTCGGAGGCCTCGATGAGCGCATCGCGCGCGGCACGCGCATCGGTCACATCCTGCATCGAGCCGGACATGTACCGCACGGCGCCATCGGGCGTGAACTCCGGGGTGCCGCGCACGCGGAACCAGCGATACGTGCCGTCTTTCTTCCGCAGGCGCAGCTCGCGGTCGACGGGTAATCCCTTCTGGAGCGCATTCAGCAGCGTTTCATCCGCGCCGACCAGGTCGTCCGGGTGCATGCGTTCGCGCATCACGTTGAGGTGGTCGGGGAGCTCCCCATGCGTGAATCCGAGCAGCGCGTGCATGCGGGGCGAGATCCACATGTTGTTGCCGACGATGTCGCCTTCCCAGAGCCCGTCCTGCGTGCCGCGCACGGCTCGGTCGAAGCGTGCCTGCGCTTCCTTCAGCGCATCTTCGGCGACCTTCTGGCGCTGGATGTCCTGGATTGAGCCGGCCATTCGCACGGCGCGGCCCTGCGCGTCGCGCTCGGCATTGCCTCTCAGGCGGAACCACCGAAAGCCGCCGCCCTTCATGGCAATCCGCAGCTCCACGTCGAGCGGGCGGGAACCGTCCTGGAGGTGCCCATCCATCGCGGCGTGCACGTGCTCCAGGTCGTCGGGGTGAACTATCGCGTCGAGCTTCTCGAAAGTGTCGAACTCGATCTCGTCCGGGCTGTAGCCGAGCAGCGCGTAGTAGTTGACTGACGCCCAATGCTTGCCGGCGGTCCAGTCGATTTCCCAGTGGCCTTCGTGAATGGAGAGCGAAGCGCGCTCGAGCCGGCGCTGCGCAGTGCGGAGCTCTTCAGCCTGCCCTTCGAGCCGCTCGGCTGCGAGCACTTCCTTGGTGATATCCCAGCTCACGCCGAGCGATCGCAGCGGCCTGCTGCTCGCATCGAGGTAAGTGCGCGCATAAGCCTTGATGTGGCGGACGATGCCGTCCGGAAGCAGCAGCCGGTATATGAACGACGAGTCGCTTTCGCCACGCGCGGCCGCAGCCTCCATGGTGACGGCGCCGATATGCTGGTCTTCCGGGTGCACGTACTTGAAGAAGTCGGAGCCGAGCTCCTGCGCGAAGTGGCGCGTGCCGCTGCCGCCTGTCAGGCGGCTCTCGTCCCACTTCAGCCCGAACGTGGTCCAGTCGAACTCCCAGACGTAGACGCCAGCCGCCTGCGTGGCGACGCTGAGTCTCTCGACGAGCGCGCGCTCCGCGTCGGCTTGCCGGGCGGCGAGCGAAGAAGAGCCGTTGCCGGCATCGACGCTCGCGACTGCCAGCACAACGTGCAAGGCCTGCGCTTTGGAGTCGCGCGTCACCTTCATGCGAACTTCGACTGTGCGGCTTTGGCCGTCGCGTTCGATGAGCCGTACCGGCTGGCTCATGAGAGTCGGCGAGCTCAGGGCGTGTGTCAGCGCGGCCCGAAACGCCGCCACGTCATCCTGGTGTATGGCGCGGGCGATGAAGTCTTCCGCTGGCAATTCGGCGGCAACGCCGTGCGCAAAGGCACTGCGGCCGTCGAGGTGCATGAGGCCGGAGGCAAGGTCCCAATGCCACAAGCCCACGCGGGCGACGTCTGCCGCCACGTCGAGCGTGTCGCGATCCGGCGCACCGGGCGGCGCCGCTACCGTCGGGGTGAGCAAAGGGGACTCCGCGGAGCAAGCCAAGCTATGCGCACCGTATCAGGTCGTTGCACCAAAACCGGCGCACACGTTCACATCACCGATGGCCCGACCGTGAGCGGGGCGGCAGTTTGTTCAGCGCACCCGCCCTTCGGCCCCGCTCAGCCGACGGGATGTGACGCAGGCACGAGTCGCAGGTGGGTGATTTCGGAGGGTGCGCCGAGCCGCTTGGGCGGGCCCCAGTAGCCGGTGCCCCGGCTGATGTAGACCCACAGATCGTTCAACCGGTGAAGCCCGGCCGTGAACGGCTGCTGGAGCCGGACAAACAGATTCCACGGCCAGAACTGGCCGCCATGCGTGTGGCCGGAAAGCTGGAGATCGAACCCCGCGGCCGCGGCCGCCGGCGCGGAGCGCGGCTGATGGGCCAGCAGGATGCGGGCACCGGCATCCGTGGGAGCGTTCAGCATGGCGCGCTGGGGATCGCTGCGCTGGTCCGGATTGAAGTGATGCGCGCTGAAGTCCGCCACGCCGGCCAGCACCACCTGTGAGCCTTCATGCGTGAGCACGACGTGCTCGTTCATGAGCACACGCATTCCGAGACGCTTGAACTCCGCCGTCCATGCCGGCTCGCCGGAGTAGTACTCGTGATTGCCCGTGACGAAGAACGCGCCGTGGCGCGCGCTCAATCGCGCGAATGGCGCGGTGTGGCTGGAAAGATCTTTCACGGTGCCATCGACGAGATCGCCCGTAACGGCAATGACATCGGCTTTCAGCGAGTTCACCGTGTCTACGATGGCGTCGACGTACTTGCGCTTGATGGTGGGGCCAACATGCACGTCGCTGATCTGCGCGATGGTGAAGCCATGCAGTGATGCGGGCAGATTCGAGAGCGGGATCTCAACGTTCACCACACGAGCGCGCCGGCGTGCGTTCAGCAGGCCGACGAGCGTGGCGAGAATCGCGATTGAGGCCACAAACGATGCGCTGAGCGTGAGGATGCGGTCGAGGGGCAGCTTCGCAGGCCAGAGCACGACGAACAGCAACGCCACGTCCCTCAGCAGCGTGAACACGAACAGGGACGAGAAGAGCCCCACCAGGAACAGGCAGACGGCCGAAAGCCGGTCAGCCCATTGCCGCGACTTCATGTTCCGGGCGAAGAGCCCGAGCGGCGCCGAGACGAGCGACGCGACCAGCAGCAGCCCGCCGGCCACCTGCGCGGCGAGGCCTATGGGCAGGTCTGGCAGCAGCCGCCAGCCGACGTAGAGGTGAGCGAGGGCGAGGATTCCCAGATAAAACAGGATGGATCGGCGCACGGGGATGAGCAGTTCGCGGCTGGAAAACGGACAATGGGGCTGCCCGGTCGGCGTTCAAGCCTTCCGCTCGCGCTCAGTCGAAGTCGGTCGGCAGCGTCGGCTCGCGGTTGTGGCGAAACATGAGCTGGATCTGCCTCTCGGTGACGCGCTGGATCGACAGCGGCGGCAGCGCATCTTGCGCGAAGAAATCCACGGCGTCCGTCTCGATGCTGATTTCAGGGCCGCCGCCCGTGAGCTCGCAGAGAAAGAACACCTTGTACTGGTGATGGAACTGGGGCGGGTGCGGGTGCTTGCGCCGGTCGAACAGGGCGGCGACCTTGACGGCTTTCGCTTCGAAACCCGACTCCTCGCGAATCTCTTTCACGACGGCTTCGGAGGGCGAGTGATTCACATCGGCCCAGCCGCCGGGCAGCGTCCAAAGGCCATCGGAACGCTCTCTCACCATGAGGATGCGGCCATCGCGAAAAGCTGCTCCACGCACGTCGACCTTTGGCGTGATGTAGCCCTTCTCCATTCCCAGCACCACGCTGGGGTCGAAGCCCGGGTTCGCGGCGTGCGGCGGACGAAGCATCTGTTCGACGATCTCGCGCACACGCGTGTAGCGTTCGCGATCGAACTTGTCCGTCGCAAATGCGAGGCCGATCTGGGAAATGGCCAGCAGCTCGCGCAGCGGCGCGAACGCCTGTTCGGCGGGATCTTCCACGTCGCCTACTGCGCGGCGACCATCACAGGCTTGTCGCGATAGAGCGCGGGCAGAGTCTTCTGGAAATTACGGATCTTCGGCAGGTCGTTGTAGACGATGTACGGGTACGTGGGATTCTTGATCAGAAAATCCTGATGGTAGTCCTCCGCCGAATAGAACCCCTTCAACTGATCGACACGCGTGACGACGGGCGAACGGTAGACCTTCGCCTTGTCGAGCTGCGCGATGTACGCCGTGGCGATCTTTTTCTGCGTCTCGTCGGCGAAGAAAATCGACGAGCGATATTGCGTGCCGGAATCGGGCCCCTGCCGGTTGAGCTGCGTGGGGTCGTGGGCCACGGAGAAGAACACCTGCAGGATGTCGCCGTACGACACTTCCTTGGGGTCGAACGTGATCTCGACCGACTCCGCGTGCCCGGTGTCACCGCCGCTGACCGTTTCGTATTGAGCTGTGCGCTTGTCACCGCCCGCGTAGCCTGAAACCACCCGGCGAACGCCAGAGAGATGCTCGAACACGCCTTGCACTCCCCAGAAGCAGCCGCCGGCTAGAACCGCTTTTTGTACTGGCCCTGCCGCCTTTGGATTGTCGAGCGTGGGCGCCGGGATGACCACCGCCTGTTCCGCGGCGAGCGCGGGCGCTTGCGACAGCGCGCCCCAAATGCCGAGAAGCGCTACGAGCAGCCCTTTGCAGGCCCCCCCCGAAAGAGCGACCAGTCGCCTTGAATACAGCCTTGTCATGACGCTTCAGCCTCCGGTTTCCCCGCAGTCTAGCGCACGGTGCTGGCCACCGGCGGGAATGGCGGGGCTGCGACAGTCCCGGGCTCGACAGTGCTGAGTGCCGCCACCATCTGGGGAACGTCATAGATCTGGAAGCCGAAGCGCCGGGCACGACGGGCGAGCTTCAGGACCGCTTTGTCCCGCGAGACCAGTGCGTCGGACCTGGAACGCCACGCCAATTGCAGGAACGGGTTGTCGTCCGGGTCGCGGCAGCGAGGAAAGCCTTGCGGAAGCTGCGTTGGCGCGTCGGGTGCGGGGATTTCCCCGTCCAGCGGGGTGGTCTGCGCCCGATACGACGCGATCACCTGCGCCTGCCGCCCGGCATCCAGCTTGAGCTCGCGATAGGCGAGCACGCGGCACAGCTCATCGAGCGCGGGCGGGTGAGTGACAATTTCGATCTGGCGCGCCCGCACCTGTTGCCGGAACGACGCGAGGAACGCATCGTCGAACACCAGCCAGTCGATGACGACGTTCGTGTCGAGGACCAGCTTCATCGGCCGACCGGCAGCCCCTACAGCTTCGCGTCGATGAGGCCCTGCAGCTTCCTCAGGTCGGCGGCGAACTGGCGGATGCCCTCGCTCAGCTTGTCTGTCGCCATCGCGTCTTCGTTCATGGCCCAGCGGAACGACGCCTCGCCGACCGCGGGGATCGGCGGCGGTGTGCCGGGATCCTGCGGCGACAGGCGGCGTGGCAGGTGGCCCTGGTCATTGGCCAGCTCGTCGAGAATTGCGGGGGAGATAGTGAGCCGATCGCACCCCGCGAGCGCCTCGACTTCACCCGCTGAGCGGAATGAAGCGCCCATGACCACGGTCTTTACGCCCGTCGTCTTGTACGCCGCGTAGATGGCGCGGACGGACTGCACTCCCGGGTCTTCTTCAGGCTCGAACTTGCGACCTTCATTCTTCACGTGCCAGTCGAGGATGCGCCCCACGAAAGGCGAAATGAGGAACACGCCCGCATCTGCGCAAGCCATGGCCTGCACGAGCGAGAACAGCAGCGTGAGGTTGCAGTCGATGCCCTCTTTCTGCAGGACGCGTGCCGCCTGGATGCCTTCCCACGTGGAGGCGACCTTGATGAGCACGCGGTTACGCGCGACACCCCGCTCCGCATAGGCCGCGATGATGTCGCGCGCTTTCTCGATCGAGCGCTCCGTATCGAACGACAGGTTTGCATCCACCTCGGTGGACACTCGACCCGGCACGATGCTCGTGAGCTCCGCTCCCACCGAAACGGCCAGGCGATCTGCCACACGTGATATGACCACGTCGCGCGCAGCTTTTTGCGAACGGCCCCATTCGAGTGCCTCTTGGACCAGGCCGGACAAGCCCGGCAGCGCGAACGCCTTGAGCAGAAGCGTGGGGTTGGTGGTGCAATCCACCGGGCGCAGCGCGCGGATGGCGTCGATATCTCCGGTGTCGGCCACGACAACGGTCATTTCGCGCAACTGGTCGAGCTTGGAACTCATTGGTCGATCCTCTCACGAGAGCGGCAGCGGCTGCACGCCAATCCATTTCGCGTGCAGCCAGAACACGAACAGAGCGTAGAGCACGAGGCCAATTGCCACGGCGAGCACGTCGTTGACCGCGGTGGGCGGGGCCGTGCGAATGGCACGTGGCGAACGATGATTCACGGATATGCGATCTGCCACGGCCCAGATGAGGAACCCGCCGAACAACAGCACGTCGGCGAGCGTGCCGTTCGCAACCAGGTGCGCGAGCGCCCACAGTATCACTGCCGCCAGCATCGGGTGTTTCAGCGCCGCCTTGATGCGACCGGGGAAGTACGTGGCGAACAGCAACGGAAACACCGGAAGCATCAGCACGGCGGAGACGTAGTGCGTCCAGGGCGGCGGCGCGTAAAGCATCACAGGGTTGTGGCGCGCAACGCCGTAGCCCCAGATGATCAGCACGAAGCCCGCGATCGAAATAACGGCATAGAGACCTTTCCAACCGCCCTCACCCAGGCGGGCAAGCATGCCGTCGCGCCATGTTGGCGCGACGATGGCTATGGAGTGAATGCCAAGAAACACGACGAGGCCGGTAATGAGGATGGTCATGCTTCGTCTCCCCCCAGTGCGAGACTTGCTTCAGACCAGCAGCGCCGACGCCGCCAGGACCAGGCCGAGAATCGCCGAAGTCGCGCCCGCAGTGGGAAACAGCCGCTTGCGCGCCAGAAAATAAAGCGACGACAGCACGAGCCCCAGCTCCAGGAACCCCTCGCCGAGATCGAGTCGCAGCGCGCGCGACTCGGTCTGCTTCGTCTCGAGGTCTTTCTCTTCCGCCACCTTCTGGATGTCTGCCGCGTCGTGCTCGTATTTCTCGCGCTGGGCGCCGAGATCCCGCAGGCCGGCGGCCGTCTTCGTGGGATCGGCACCGAGCGCGTTGATCACGGTGCTGCCGACCGACGCTTCATATTCCCGGATCTTCTTGGCCTGATAGTAAGCCCACTGGTCGTTCGCCTCGGTTTTGTAGACCACGGCAGCCGTGTGCTGCCGATGTGACGCGATGGTGACGACCGAAAGGATCACACCGATGACGGCAACCCCTACGCCCACCCGCTTACCGAACGCATCGACCTCGTGCGCGTGGGGAATCTCGACCTCAGACATCCAATTCTCCAATCACAAGCTATGAATTCAAACGTGCTTCGGACCGCTGCCCGCGTTGCAAGTTCACCGATTCAGGTAGCGCGCAACCCTTCGATAACAGGCTGGCGCACGGCATGCACCGCGGGCAACAGGCCACCCGCGAGCCCCAGCAGCAATGCATACCCGATTGCTGTGACGAGCAATGCAGGTGTGACGGCAAAAGCGAAACTCACCTGGCTGAAACTCGCATAGTTCAGCGTTGAAGTCTGCAGCCCGTCGAAACACACATAGGCGATGGCCGCACCCGCCAGGCCGCCGATGAGCCCGAGCAATGCGGACTCCGTCATCACCGAAACCAGGACGGGCACGCCCCCAAACCCGAGCGCACGTAGCGTAGCGATCTCGGCTGTGCGGGCTGCAACAGCCGAATACATCGTATTCACTGCCCCGAACACAGCCCCAACGCCCATGAGCAGCCCGAGAATCGTGCCGGCTGTACGGAGCACGGCGGTGAGCGTCGATGATTGCTCGGCGTAAAACTGCCGCTCGGTGAGCACCGACACGTTGAGCCGCGGATCGCCAGTGAGGCGATCTTTGAATTCCTGAAAGGCACCTGGCGATGCCAGTTGGGCGCGCACGGTCTGGAAGGTGCCACCCAACGCATAGGCGCTCTGCAGGACACGCGAGTCTGTCCAGATTTCAGATTCGGCAACGCTGCCGTCGTCGCTGAACATCCCGACGACCTGCCAGGTGTTGTTGCCCCACTTGACCGTGGTGCCCACATCGAGCCCGCGCAAAGTGCCCGCGGCGCCTCGCCCGACGATCACCTCGTTGCGGCCCGCCGAAAACATGCGCCCCGCGATCAGCTTGAAGTGCTCACGCGTTCGCGTGCCCGCCGGCCCGATCCCGCGCAGCGGTGCATTCGCGGGAGTTCCTGTGGATCGCTTTGGCTGGTCGACCGCGGTGAACAGCTCTGCCGAGACGACCGGGCCCGATGCATTCCGCTGCACGCCCGGCGCGCTCGCAATGATCTCTGTCTGCTCCGGCGTGAAGCTGCTGGCGAGCTCGGAGGTGGTGCCCCCGCGCAGGACGACGGCGATGCGGTCCGACCCCGCGAGCTCCAGCGTCTTGCGGAACCCCTCGCCGATCGACAGCACGCCCACGAAGATCATGACCACGCCGGCAATGCCGACGATGGAGACCATCGACGACGCGAGACGCTCCCGCGCCGCGCGGATCGTCATTGCGGTGACGGCCAACGTCTGCGTGAGCACGTTCATTGCCATGCCGGTTATCTCCGCACCAGCGCCTCGGCGATACGCAGCCGCGAGGCACGTATCGCCGGCAGTGCGCCGGACGCGAGGCCCAATAGCGCCATCAACGCAACGCCCATCGCCAGCGCAGGGCCAGTCAATATGAAGGACGAAAGGTATTCGCTCAGCATCGCGCCCGTGCGGCCCACGATGAGCTTCGCACCGAGAATCCCGATGGCGCCGCCGATGAGCGTCAGCAACAGCGACTCGGCGAGCACGAGCGCCAGCACGCGGCCGTCGCCGAAGCCCAGCGTCTTCATCACCGCGAGCTCTTTCGTTCGCTCGCGCACGGACTGCGCCATCGTGTTGGCGCTGACGAGCAGCATGGTGAAGAACACGGCCAACCCGATGGAAGTGACGATCGCGCCGATGTCGCCCGTCTGCTTGGCGAACCCCTGGATGAACGCCTTCTCCGTGCCCGTCTTGGTTTCGGCGGAAGAATTGACGAAGAGCGTATCGATGGCGCCCGCGGCCTGCGTGGCGCGGTTCGAATCCTTGACGCGCACGATGTACCAGCCGACGGTTCCCTTCCCCGCCGCGCGACCCTCGTCGAAGTAGTCGTAGTGAACCAGCAGGCTGCTGGTGTCGCCCGACGGATCCCGGTTGTCGAATATGCCGTCGAGCACGAACTCCCAGGTGTAGTCGCCGCCCTG
>FTFB01008756.1_pt1 | contig 11811 bp, 5 predicted proteins | sample 1658331 | NCBI WGS metagenome assembly FTFB01 (sample SAMEA3914816, study PRJEB12502) | metagenome | biome: forest; material: soil | place: USA | collected 2011-09-16 | depth 0.3 m | reverse complement strand
GATCGCCTGCGCATCGTGAGCGACAACGGGCTCAACCTGCGCGTGAACGTGGATACGGGTGCCGTGACCACGGACGGCCCGCTCAATGTCGGCGGCACCACGCGTACCGGAGTGGTCGACGCCGCCTACACGAACAGCTTCGCCGCGACTTGCCGCACGACGCTGTACTACATCGATTCGGCGACGGACAAACTTCTCACGACCTCCGATCCCAATAATGGAGTCGTCACGGAAGTGGGTCCGCTCGGCGTGGATGCGGGCGCGGTCAGCGCATTCGAGATTGCCACCGCCGCGGATGGCACGAACCAGGCGACCGCCGCGTTCACCGTGGGCAACGCTACGAACATCTACACCATCAACCTTTCAACGGGTGCGGCCACGCTCAATGGTGTGGTGACCGGCCTGAATCCAAACGAGCAGCTCCGCGGCCTTACGCTCGCGCCGCCGACCACGGCACCCGCCAACGCGCTGGGCCAGATGGTGGCAACCACCGTATCGAACAAGCTCATTTCGTTCACGACTGCGGCTCCACAGAAGCTCTGCACCACCACTGCGATCACCGGATTGCAGAGTGGCGAGAACGTGCTCGGCATCGACACGCGCCCCGCCGATGGCGCCGTCTATGCGCTCGGCAGCGCGGGCAACATCTACACGATCAATACCGCCACCGGCGCTGCGACCATGAAGTCGACACTCGCGGCAGATCCCGCGGACACGACGGACATCTTCGCCGGCCTCAGCGGCACGGAGTTTGGCGTGGACTTCAACCCGGTTCCCGACCGCCTCCGCGTGGTCAGCGACACGGGTCAGAACCTGCGTATCAACGTCGATACCGGGCTCACCACCACGGACACTCCGCTGAACCCGGCAGGCTCGACAGTTGTCGCAGCCGCTTACACGAACGCGTTCGCCGGCGCGGGCTCCACCACGCTGTACGTGCTCGATGCGGGCAATGATCGCCTTCAGATCCAGGGACAGCCGTCGGGCAACCCGAACACGGGCGACCTGCTCACCGTAGGCGCGCTCAACATCGGCGACATCCAGTCGGTTGCGGCGTTCGATATCGCGGGCCTGAACAACGCGGCATTCGCCGCGGTGAATCTCGCGGGTGCCATGACATCGGAGCTGCATTCGATCAACCTGACCACAGGTGCGGCCACGAAGGTGAACACCATCGGCGGCGGCGAGCCGGTGCGCGGCGCGGCGCTGGTGGCCATTCCGGTGGCCACGGTGTTCGCGGCAACCACAGACAATCGGCTCGTGAGCTTCAAGCCGGGCACGCCGGGCACGCTCGACACCAATCTTGCGATCTCGGGATTGCAGGGTGGCGAGAACGTGCTGGGCATCGACTTCCGCCAGGCCAACGGCAAGTTGTACGCGGCGACGAGCGCGGGACGCGTCTACACGGTCGACGCTGTGAGTGCCGCGGCGACTCTTGCATCGAGCCTCGCGGCGGATGCCACGGACACGACGAACCCGTTCACCATGCTCACGGGAACGATGTTCGGCGTGGACTTCAACCCGGTCGCAGACCGGCTGCGCATCGTGAGCGATGCGGGGCAGAGCCTGCGCATCAACGTGGACACGGGCTTCGTCACCACCGACACCAACCTCAACCCCGGTACGCCGCAGGTGATCGCGGCTGCCTACAGGCAGAGCTTCCCGATGACGACGGCCACGCAGCTGGTGGATATCGATCTCGCCACGAACAGCCTGCAGCTGCAGAACCCACCAAACGACGGTGTGCTCACGCCCATCGGCGCGCTCGACCCGACGCTCACGTTCACGAACGTGGCGGGCTTCGACATCGGCGGTGGCGATGACGGCCTCTCGTTGAGCGCCCTGCAGCCGACCGGTTCCGCGCAATCGGTGCTGTACAAGGTGAACCTCAAGACCGGTGCAGTGGCCTCCGTGGGTGCAATCGGTCCCGCGGGTACACCGCTGGTTCGCGCACTGGCAGTTCGCGTGAAGTAGTCACACGCACCTGTCCAGCAATCGGGCCGCGGCGCAGCTCTGCCGCGGCCCATTTTTTTGCGGATCCGCTACACCGGTCAGAACGTTGTGCGTACTCCCAGCCGGAACGTCCTGCCCTGGGTATCGAAGAACACCGGGTTCGTGCCGCCGTTGCCGTTGGAGGGGCCGAAGGCGCCGCCCCCTGTTGCCGTCGGAGGCGTCTTGTCGAGCACGTTGTCGACTACGCCGAAGACCTGGAAGCTCTTCAGCGGACCCCAGTCAGAGAACATGTAAGACCCGGACAACGAGAACACCTGGTAGCTCGGCACGTCGTTGGTGCTCAACGTCCTCCCACCCGCGGGCGGTGTCGCCGGCGGGACGGCTCCCAGGTAGTCCATCACGCCGGAGGAGACATAGCGCCCCTGCCCCGTGACGCTGATCGGGCCGTGGTTGTAAGTTGCGGACAGGTTGGCGATCCACTTCGAAGTAGGCTGGTTATCCGACAGGAACGAGTTGCCCGTCCCCGTCTGGCCCACGACGTTGATGACCGGATTGCCCGGCGAGCTCTGGAATCTCTGGTCGATCATGCGCGTCGCCAGCAGCCGGAAATCGACGCTGGTGGCGTCGCTCACGTGCCACAGGTAGGTGCCGGTGAAATCCACTCCCTTGAACACATATCCGGCGCCGTTGAAGGCCAGCGCACGAATGTTGACGATGTTGCTCAACGGCCCCACCGACTGCCCTGTGTTCGAGTTGATGAGCGGCGGCCCGAACACGATGAGACTGCAGTCTTCGGGAATCGCACCGCTGCGGCAGCCCGCCATGACGGCCTGGATCTGCGCCTGCTCGATCGCTTCCGTGATGTCGATGCGGAAGTAGTCGGCCGCGAACTGGAAGCCCTCCAGTTGTTCCTTCGGAGTGAACACGAGGCCGATCGTCGTGGTGTCGGCCTTTTCCGGATTGAGATTGCTGTTGCCCTCCAGGCTCCAGTTGCACGGATCGCGGGGCACGCCCGTGGTGCCGCCATTCGGCGGATTGCCCACGTCGCAGAACCCAAACAGCCCGCCCGCGCCGATCTTCTGGCCGTAGTACAGCTCGCGGAAGTTCGCCGCGCGCGCATCGCGCGAGCGGCTGCCCCGGAAGCGCAGCCAGTCGATCGGATCCCAGATCGCGCTGATCTTCCAGGTGGTGAGGTTGTGTGTGTGCTTTTCTCCGGTCGTACCGGCAAGCCCCTCGTTCTTGTACTGGGACTCGCGTATGGCAAAGTCGAAATCCAGCCGCTTCGCGCCGGTCACGTTCTTGAGCACGGGAATGTTCGTCTCGAGGTAGCCCTCCGTCACATCCACGTTGCCCGAGAAAGACTCGCCATACTGGATCAGGTAGTCGGTACGCACTGCGTCGGGCGTGCCGGGAGGGGCCGCGCCGATGTTTTCGCCCTTCTCCTTTCGATACTCGACGCCGACGGCGCCCTGGATCGGGCCCGCTCCGAAGCCTGCGAACAGGTCGCCTGTGGCGTTCAGCGCCACGAGCTGCTGCTCGTAGCGCAGCTTCTCGTCGAGGTTGCCGAATGAATAGGCTTTCGCGGCAGCGGAGATGGTTTGGTTGCCGAACGGATTGATCGGTACGCAGCCCTGGGCAATGGTGATCTGCAATGGAGTGAGCCCCGCCGTTCCGCCCGGCGTGCTGACGCGGCAAGTCGGCACGCCGTTGACCAGCAGGGAGTCGATTGCGAAGTTGTATGCGTTGAGATGCCGGTTATCGACCACGACCTGCTCGCGGTTCGTGAGGCCGTACTGGTAATACCCGTCCCAGTTCCACGACGATGAGCCGAATTTGCCGTCGAAGCCGACCGCCGCGCGTTTCACCTTGGTCGTGAACTCGGAGTGGGCGTCGATCTGGCTGGTCCAGTCCTTGTCGAACAGGGCGGGGCCGCCTGGCCCCAGCGCGACGGACCGCTGGGCCGCGGTGAGCGCCGCGTTGCCCTGGATGAACGCGTTCTGGGGCGTAATCGTGTCGAAATTCGCCGTCAGCCCCTGGTTGATATTGACGGTCTTCACGTCGCCGTAGGAAAGGTCGACGCTCATGTTGACGGTGTCCGTCACCTCGTACGTAAACGTTCCGGTGGCGACGTTGCGTGTCACGGGAGCGCGCAGGTTGGTGAACTGATAGATCGACGGTCCATCGCCGCCGGGGACGACGTTGAACGGCAGCACTGAGGCATAGGGCTGCTGTGCCAGGTTGAACGGGATGGTCCCCGTGCCCGCGGCATTGGCTTGCAGCGTCGTCGTCGCGGCGGGATTGAATGTCCAGAACACGCCGGTCTGGCTGATCTGGTTCCCCCGCACGTTGCTGCCCAATATGAGACTCGGGCCACCCGCGGCCACCGCATTCGGTGCGTTCTGGTAGAACCCCTTACCCTCGGCACACCAGTCTCGCGCATTGAAGCAGCCGATGGCGTCCGTCTTCTGGTACTCGTAGCCCAGCACGAAATGAGCGCGGTCATCGAACAGGCCCATGCCATATGCGAGGCCAACGTGCCGGTCCCGGCCATCGCTCTGGGAAGTCTCACCGAAGTCCACGTCGGCCTTGCCCCCGTCGAGCTTGCGGTTGAGGAAAATGTTGTTGACGCCCGAGATCGCTCCCGAGCCGTACGCGGCGGAGGCGCCGCCGGTGACCACGTCGATGCGATCGATGAGGATCGACGGAATGAAATTGAGGTCCACGCCGTCGCCCTGGTTGGTGGGGACGAAGCGGCGGCTGTTGACCAGGTTCAGGGTGCGGCTGCCAAAGAACGGATTCAGTCCGCGCAGGTTTGCGATCGTGGAGCCGGCGAAGAAATTCGCGTTGCCGGTGGTGTTGGGCGTGTTGTTCGAGATGTTGGCCGGCAGCTGCGCGATCGCATCGCCGACGTTCACCAGGCCGAGGTTCTTCAGGTACGTATCGTCGACCACCGTCGTGGGATTGGCGGTATCGAAATCGGTGGTGCGGCGGATGCGCGAACCGGTAACCGTGACTTCATCGAGCGTCTGCGTGCCTGACTGGGCCCCTTCCCCCGCCGGCGTCTGGGCGAACGCGCCGCTGCCTGCGAAGCCGGCCGCAACAGCCAGTGCCGTCGCGATGGCGGTTCGAACCGGGTTGAGTGGCCGCTCGCCAGCGGAATGGGTCGGGCGCGAGAAATGATCCTGAGTCATTGGCATTTTCCCCCTTGCCTGCGTTTGGAACCGATCCAGCGTATGTCCCGATAACATGGCTCCGCGACGCAACCGTCGGCGCATATTTCGAGTGATGCGTGGCGCCAACAGCCTCGTGCGGACAGCTGAGAAGACCGGGCGGCCCGGCGAATAATCACCGCCGATGCGCAACTCTTTCGAACCTGTTGCCGGCTCGCTACACGAACGTATGAGTCAGAAGGAATGACCGAGGGAAATGTATTACTCCCGGCGCGCTGTCACGTGACCGCAACGGGGCGGCAACTAGACTGCCGGCCTCACTTTCCGTCGCCGTTCGCTCCGACACCTCATGATTTTCCGTCCCGTACGCACGAGCGTTGCGCTCATTCTGCTGGCTTCACAGGCCGGCGCGGCCGCGACAGGCGGCGTCTCCCTCGATGCGGCCCGTCGCGCGCTTGCATCAGGTGACGCCGCAACCGCCGTCACGATGTATGAGGCACTCACCCAGCAAGGCGAATCGCTCGAGGCCGAGCTTGGGCTCGTCCGGGCAGCGCTCCAGGCTGGCGAATTTCGAAAAGCGATGTCGTGGGCGACGCTCACGGCCGGCGAACACACCGAGTCGTCAGACGCCGTGGCGCTGCTCGCCTGGCTGCAAGATCGCGTTGGGCACACGGAGCAGGCGCTCGCCACGCTCCGGCAGCTTCGGGCCGATCGGCCGGACGACGCGGTGGCGATCGCGGCTCTCACGAACGTATTGCTCGACCGCGGCGGCAACGCCAGCAGCACAGAGAAAGCGGCGAGCCTGAGTTGGCCGCGGCCGACGTTCGAGCAATTTCCTGTCAGCACACATCGAGTGCTCGCAGCGGGCAATGGCATCATTGTCGATGGCGGGCAACGCGTGCTCACCTATTCCGCGGTATTGCCGAAGGAGGCAACTGCGATCTACGTGCGCAACGGGCTCGGAAAACTGCGTCGCGCGGAGCGGACGGCGGGCGACCAGAAAGGCGAGCTCGTGCGGCTTCGGCTCACGGAAACCTACCCTTCCGCCTGGGCTCTTCCGCAGGACCAGGTCGTCGCGCCAGAGGGTGCGCGGTTCTGTTTCGCGTTCGGCTACAGCACACCGCGCAACCCTGCAGGCTCCTATCCGGCGGTTTCACCTGGGCTCGTGTTTCGCGCAGATGCCGGCACAGGCGGCCTGATGCAGGTCACGAGCGCGCTGGGGTCTGGACATATCGGAAGCCCGATCTTCGACCCGAGAGGCCGACTCCTCGGCCTCTCCGTCGGCACCGGCGAGATCGTGATCGGCGGCGAGAACCTGCGCGGGCGCGTTGGCGCCGGCCAGTTTGCCGTGCGCGCGGTGCCGGCGCAGCCGGGCTCGAAGGGTTCATCGATCACTCCGACGCGCCCCGCGGGCCCCTTGCCACCCATGCCGGCAATCGAAGAGCTCTACGAGCGGCTCACGCCGTCGGTCGTGCAAATCATCGCAGTGGAATGAGGCGGCCTCCATAACGCCGCGCGCCGGGCGAGTCCCTTCGCCCGGCACTCCTTCAACAGAATTTCCGGCAGACGCCTGCCCTTACATGGGCAACGGCATCACGGCAGCTTCGTGATGCGATCAGGCACTGTCGTGGGGTTGTACGGCGCATTGGGCGCCTTGTAGCTCGCAAGATAAGCGATCAACGCATCGATATCCTGCGCGCCACCGAGAAAGCTCGTGCCGCCCGCGAGCACCGCGAACCCATCCCCTCCGGTTGAGAGGAAGTTGTTCACCGTCACGCGATACGTCGCAGCCGGATCGAGCACCAGACCGTTGCTCACGAATGGAACGCCATTGAGCGTGGCATTCACCACGCGCGCGCCGCACGCGTTCGCCAGCTGATACGAGTAAACCAGGTTCGACGACACCTGCAGGACGCGCTGAACGGTCTGCCCGAGGCAGCCCACGAACTGCTCCTCCAGGGTGTTGCGAATCTGCTGCCCCGTGAGCGTCATCGTGACGAGGCTGTTGCCGAACGGCTGCACGGTGAATGCTTCACCGTACGTGATGTCATGAGGATAGGTCGCCGCGGTGAATCCCGGATTGCGCACGCCACCCGCATTCATCAGCGCCAGCACGGCCCCGCCAAACTGGGGAGCCTGCGTGGCGGCGAACTGCGAATCCGCAATCAGCTTGCCCGCGGCCATCTCGCCCGCGGCGTTGGCACCGTTGGTGGCAGGGCCGGTGATGCTGCCGATGACCGCATTGGCCAGCGGGGAAACGAGCCCGTTGTAGCCGTTCACGATCGATGCAATCGCCGCGTCGGGCACCACTGCGTTCCGATCGGTGAGGATGTTGTTGACCGTCGCCGCCGTCACATCACCCGTCACCGTGTCGATGGTCAGGTTGATGTCCGTCAGCACGCGGCCGAACGAGCTCGCCTGGGTCACAGGGATGGTCCGCCCCACCTTGTTCGGCAGGCGGCAGTTGTAGCCCGTATGCGTGTGGCCCGAGATGACGACATCCACCGCATCGTCGAGGTTTCGCACGATTGCGCGAATCGGCGAAGTGACGTCGTTCTGCAAGGCCGCCGAGCAATCGTTGATGAAGTTCGGCGCCGAGCCCTGGAAGCCGCCCTGGTGGATGAGCACGACGATGGTTTCGACACCGCGCGCACGCAGCGCGGGAACGAGCGAGTTCACCGTGGCAGCTTCTTCGAGGAAGGAAAGCCCGGCCACGCCGGAGGGCGTCACGATGGTCGGCGTGTCCTTGAGCGTGAGGCCGATGAAGCCGACGCGCACACCGCCCACCAGCTTGATGCCGTAGGCGGGGAACAGCGTCTTGCCGGTGGCTGTGTCGACCACGTTCGCCGAGAGGAACTTGAACTTCGCGCCTTCGAACGGCACCGGCGTTCCGACGGTGGCACCCTGGCACGAGCTCGCATCGGTGGGATGGCAGCCGCCCTTCTGCATGCGCAGCAGCTCAGTGCGACCCTCGTCGAACTCGTGGTTGCCGACAGCGTTGAACTCGAGGCCGAGGCGATTCATCGTTTCGATGGTGCCTTCGTCGTGGAAGAGCGCGGAGACCAGCGGGCTCGCGCCGATCAGGTCGCCCGCCGACACCACCACGTTGTTCGGGTTCTGCGCCTTCAGCGCCGCGACGTGCGCGGCGAGCGCATCGGCACCGCCGACGGGCACGTTCGACAGCGAGCCCGGTGACTGCAGGTTGCCGTGGAAATCGTTGAACGCGATCAGTTTCACGGTGGTCGTAGCCGCCTGGGCAGCGCCCGCCGCCAGGGCAAACGAAGCCAGCGCAAGTGTCGCCGCCCTGAACCCGGACTTGCGACGGCGCGAAAACAGGCTCAGGAGTCCGCCACCACTCAACAGCAGCAGGAGCGACGCGGGGAGCGGCACCGGCGCGACGTTCAGTGCGCCCACGGTTGTATTGGGCACACCACCCTGCGCCGACACCGCCAGCTTTCCGGTGATCGTGTGGGTTCCTTCGCCGAGAAAGTAGAACGCGTGGCTGTAATTGCCATTCGCGAGAGCGGCGTCGAAGTTGAGACCAATCGAAACCGGGTAGCTATCCGGGGCGTCGGGCGTAATGCCGAGCGACACGCCGTTGTCGAAAACCTCGAACTGGTCGCCCGAGAAGCCGGCGTCCGTGACAGTGAGCTTGACGCTGTGGCCTGCCGCGACGGTCAGCGAGAACGCCAACCAGTCATTTGACAGGTTGATCCAACCGAGCCCGCCGTCGGGGGAGACCGATTCATCGACGTCGAACTGGTACCAGCTGCCATCGGGAACCAATGCGACCGTTTCAGCGTACGCCGGCACAGCGCCGACACACGCCAGCGCGAGTGCCGCGCCAAGCATTTTCTTCAACATCGCTGACTCCCTGATGATCCGCATGAGCTTGCGCGTCGAAGTTAAGCGCCGCTCTGTGTCAGAGAGGTGAACGAATAACTAAAGCTGCGAATGTACGTCGCGCGCGCACCGCACGTGCGCAGCACACGATAAAATGCATGCTGCCAGGCAAACGCGAATGACAATTCGATGACCACCCGCTCCACCATTGCGCTCGGCATGCTGATCCTTCTCGGCTTTGCCGTGGTCGTCGTGCTTCGCTTCGTCGATACCGACGAGCCCGCCCGGGCTGCGGTTGCGCCTGCGCCGGCGCGCGCCACTCAGGTGATTTCTTCGGTCGCGGCAGAGGCGCAGGCGACATCCGTGCCCGCAAAGGCAATCGATCCGCCACAGCGCAAGGAGTCGGGTGACGCCAACGCGATCGGGCAAGCCAACGGCGCAATTCATTTCCAACGGCAGCCGAAGGAAGGGAACGGCAAGGACGCCCGCATCGATTTCGACGTGCACTCCGCGCTCGGCGTGTGGCAGCCCGGCGAAAACCTGATGCGCATCCTGTTGCTCGAATCGGCGCCGAAGGGCGACGAGGTGGCCCGGATGCTGGAGGCGATTCAGGCCGGCGGCATGGGCGGCGTTGCAAAGCGCATGGCGGTGATCGAGCTTCGATTCCTTCCGACCGCCCAGGCGTTCGATCGCAATGAGCTCGACAGCGCTCGCCTCGTTGTGAGCGATGGCACCCTCACCAGCGCAGCCGATGCGCTGAACAGCCTCACCTGGGAGGGAAGCCTGCCCTCCCCCCAGCTGGAGTTGCCTGCTGGCAGTGACAACCCCACGGTTGCGCTCAGCTCCGCATCCGAGAGCGTGACGTCCGATCGCGAAACCTGGATGCAGTCCTGGAGGCTGTCGCTGACTGTCCCGGTTATCATGCGGAAATGACTCCGGCGCGAAGAAGGGGCTGACGCATGCACGCAATCCGCCAAGCGTTCGCGAGCGCGGCGCTCGCTTCATTCATTTGCGCTGCTGCCTGCGCGTCGGGCGAGCGCGTGCCTCCGTGCGAGCCCTGCGCGGCCTGGAACGAAAGCCAGGCGCCGTTCAAGCTGTTTGGCAATTCGTGGTACGTGGGCACGCACGGGCTCGGCTCCATTCTCATCACGTCCGACAAAGGACATGTGCTCATCGATGGGGCCCTGCGGGAGTCCGCACCCAGGATTGCGGCAAACGTGCGCGCGCTGGGATTCAAGGTCGAAGACATCAAGGTCATTCTCAACACGCATGATCACTACGATCACGCGGGCGGCATCGCAGAGTTGCAGCGACTGAGCGGCGCGAAAGTGATGGCCAGCCCGCCGAGCGCGAAGGTGCTCGAAGCCGGCGAGTCCGGCCCCGACGATCCGCAATTCGGCGTCCTGCAGCCGATCGCGAAAATTGCGCAGGTGACGACATTGAAAGACGGCGACACGGTGCGCGTGGGGCCGCTCGCGCTCGTCGCGCACTTCACGCCCGGCCACACGGCCGGCGGCACGAGCTGGACGTGGAAGTCCTGCGAAGGCGCGCACTGCCTCAACATGGTGTATGCAGACAGCCTCACGCCGGTGTCGGCGCCGAAGTTCAGGTTCACGGGCAACACACCGCTGCTGGCTCAATTTGAAAAGAGCTACGCGACTCTCGATGCGCTTGCGTGCGACATCCTCATCACCCCGCATCCCGAAATCTCGAACCTGTGGGAACGGCTCGAACGCCGCGAATCGCAGGGCATTCGTGATGCGCTTCTCGAAACGGCCGCGTGCGACATGTACGTAGAGGCTTCCCGTGAACGGCTTCGCAAGCGCCTCGCACAGGAAAGCGCGAACTAACGCCAGCGCAAAAAACGCGGCATTTCAAGCTCGGCTGCGACATACCAAAAACGAGACGGCGCGCGGCTCGCCGCACCAACGCCGTCGCTCGCCGCAGACATGTAGCCGTCTTCCCACATTGTTCGCGCCGCTGTCGCGGTTTTTAATGCGCCTGTCGAGCAGGCACATCGCCGCGAAGATTTAACGCGATGGGCCGAGCGCGATTCGCGAGCGAGAGATCGACGCGATAGTGCCGCAACCGGGCATGGGACCGGACGCGGGAGTCCAGCAACTGTAAAGGGCAAACCCGTCGCAAGACGGGGACGCAAAGCCACCGATCCACGCGCGACGTGCGCGGCGGATAGCGGGGTTACCGGGAGCGAGCGATGCGGTCCATTCCGCTTCGTGCAGTTTTCAGGAACCCACCGGCGACTGCGCCGCAGCCAGGAAAGGCTGCAATGCTCGCCGGGGGTTCCAGATGATTTCGACGAACGTATTGAAGCGACCGATGGTTCCCGTGGCGCTGAGCACGGCAATGCTCGCCCTCACGCAAGTGAATGTCGCCGCGGCCGCAACCACACTCACGATTTCCGGTCAGCCTGCCACCACTATTACGGTAGGCCAGATTTACACGTTCACACCGCGCGTGAACCGCTCTTCCAGGTATTTGCGCTTCAGCGTGAGCGGCAAGCCGAGCTGGCTCTACTTCAGCAGCCACAGGGGCACTCTCTACGGAGTTGCGCGCTCTTCGACCGTGGGCACGTATTCCAACATTGTGATTACGGTATCCGACGGCCGCTCGACCGCGAAGCTCGCACCGTTCTCGATTGCCGTGAAGGGCACGGGCCCAACGCCGACGCCAACTCCCACGCCAACTCCCACGCCGACTCCCACGCCGACTCCCACGCCGACTCCGACGCCGACTCCGACGCCGACGCCGACTCCGACTCCGACCCCGACTCCGACCCCGACGCCGACTCCCACCCCGACGCCGACTCCGACGCCAACGCCCACTC
>FTFB01005113.1_pt1 | contig 11857 bp, 8 predicted proteins | sample 1658331 | NCBI WGS metagenome assembly FTFB01 (sample SAMEA3914816, study PRJEB12502) | metagenome | biome: forest; material: soil | place: USA | collected 2011-09-16 | depth 0.3 m | reverse complement strand
CTGAATCGCGAGCAGGGTTTTCACATCGAGCGCCTCGTCGAAGGCCTGACTCCAGAGCTGAACTCCGGTGTCTGCTGCGGCCAGGCGCGCCGTGATGCGGATGCGATTCGCGCTATTGCGAACGCTGCCCGTGAGCACGTAGTCGACGCTGCTGTCGGCGGGCAACTTCGGAAGATCCTCGAGCCCGCCGCCACTGGTGCGATCGCGCGTGGTCATGACGACGCGCACATCGAACGCCATGAGGCTCAGAACGATTTCATCGCTGATACCGTAGGCGAAGTAGTCGAGGTCGCCGGTGCCGTTGAGATTGGCGAATGGCACCACGAGGAGCTTGGGACCGCGCGAGGTCGCGAGTCCGGCCGGCGATGTTGCCGCGCCTGCAGCCGCTATACCGCGATCTGGGCCGAGCCAACCGTGCGGCCACTCGGTGCGGACGATCCAGAACAACGCGATCAGTGAGAGACCGACACCCGCAACGATCAACGCGGCCGCGCGCCGCCGCGAACGGCGGCTTGGTACTGGCACTGCGAGCGGGGACGTCTCGAGCGGAGTCATCGCCTGTTGCGCCGCGGACGCGAACGTGAATTCGGCCGAGTAGCCGCCGCGCGGCAGCCCGATCCGCACGGGATTGCCAGGCCCCTCGGTGGCGTAGTATTCGACGAGCCGGCGCCGGAGGCGTCCGGCCTCGACGCGCACCAGCGGGTCCGTCTGAGCATCGAAGTCGGCGGCGGGTCGGCCGAAGACTTCAATCCCGATCGTATAGCCTTTGAGGCGGTCTGCGCGGCCCGCGAGCGTCTCTTCGACGACGTAGGTGAGAAAATCCTTCGCCCGGCCCGCGAGCTGGAAGCAGCGGCTGGCGATGACACGCTCCAGCTCCGCTCTGACCGCCGCTGCCTCGGGCTCGGGCCGAGTATCGGAAGCGGAAAAACCGGTCGAGCTCATGATCCCCGCCGAGCGGCGCCCCTAAGGGCCTTCGACAAAAACGTCGTCGTCGAGGGGCGTTACGTCCAGTTCATCGTACTCCAGGTTCCCAGCCCGAGCGGACCTTTCGCGGCACACGACCCGAACCGCGGCGCCACCGCGTCAACACGGCGTGGCTGGCCCTTGCCAACCCGATGTGACACTCTCGAAACGTGCCTTCCAGCGGCACGCGAGGGGGTCTCGTGAGGGCGTTCCAGCACCGCGTCGTCGGCAGCGCGATCGCTTGCGGGTGGGCCGCGTTGCTCGGCTCCGGCGCCGCGCAAGCGCAGTCGACCACGCCGCACGCCGGTGAGGCCGTGTATCTGCAGCGTTGCGCAATGTGCCACGAGCAGGTCAGCGACCGCATCCCGCATCGCGACGCGCTGCAGCAGATGCCGGCGACGCGCATCCTCCGTGCGCTCGATGCGGGCGCGATGATGGCGATCGCGCTGACGATGCATCGCGACGATCGCATCGCGGTGGCGCAGTATCTCGGCACCGCTGCCCCGGACTCCGGGCCGTCGCCCGCGGCATTCTGTGCCGATCGCACCGTGACCCTTACGTCCGCGCCGAAGGCGGCGTGGAACGGCTGGAGCCCCACGACCGACAATGCTCGTTATCAGTCGCTCGCTGCCGCCGGATTGCGCGCCGATCAGGTGCCGCGCCTCACGCTGAAGTGGGCCTTCGGCTTCGAAGGCGACGTCACGGCATTCGCGCCGCCCACGGTGATCGACGGGCAGATCTTCGTCGGCAGCGCCGGCGGACGCGTGCATGCGATGCGCGCGCAGAGCGGTTGCCTGCAGTGGGTTTTTCAAGCAAACGGCCCGGTGCGCTCCGGCATCGTGGCCACGCCGCTCGGCGCGGGGCACGTCCTGCTCTTCGGTGACATGACGGGCTGGTTCTATGCCGTCCGGGCCGAGACCGGAAAGCTCGTGTGGAAGGCCCAGATCGAGACGCACGATTCGACGCGGCTCACGGGCACGCCCGTGGTTCACGACGGCGTGGTCTACGCGCCCGTGTCGTCGTGGGAGGAAACTCGTTCGGCGGATCCCGAGTATGCGTGCTGCACGTTTCGCGGCAGCGTCGTGGCTTTGCGGGTACGCGACGGCAAGCAGTTATGGAAGGCGTATATGACCCGCGAGCCGAAGGCGACGCGCAAAACTGCGGCGGGCGGCTCGTTGTTCGGGCCGTCCGGCGCGGCCGTCTGGGCGACGCCCACCGTGGATGCAAAACGCGGTCTGCTGTACGTGACGACCGGCGACAACTACTCGGACCCGGCGACGGCGACCAGCGACGCCGTAGTCGCGCTCGACCTGAACACAGGGCGCATCGCCTGGCTGAAACAGATTACGCCCGGCGATGCCTACAACGGCGCCTGCCGCGTCACGGGCGCGAATTGCCCGGAGAATCCAGGGCCCGATCACGACTTCGGCTCGTCGGCGATTCTCCTCGCCGGGCCCGGCGGCAAAGACGTGCTGCTGGCCGGGCAGAAATCCGGCATCGTCTATGCGCTCGACCCGGCGAAGCAAGGCGAAATCCTGTGGCAGACGCGCGTCGGCCAGGGCGGCACGAACGGCGGCGTGCAGTGGGGCATGGCGACCGACGGCGCGCGCGTGTACACGACGGTGTCCGACGTCGGCCGTACGCGGCAAGCCGGTAACTCCTTCGACACGCGCCGCTATATCTTGGATCCGAAACAGGGCGGCGGACTGACGGCGTTGAACGTCGCCGATGGCGCCAAAGCCTGGTACGTGCCCGCCGCACCGTGCCCCGAGGGCTCGCCCGCGGGATGCAATCCGGCGCAGCCCGGCGCGGTGACGGAAATTCCAGGCGTCGTGTTCACGACGTCGAACGATGGACACATCCGCGCGCATGCCGCCGACGACGGCAAGTTGCTGTGGGATTTCGCCACGGCGCGCGAGTTCGACACGGTCAACCACGTGCCCGCGCGCGGCGGCTCGATCGACGGCCAAGGGGCCGTCGTCGTGAACGGCATGGTATTCGTGAATTCGGGCTACCCGCGCAACGGCGGCATGCCGGGCAACGTGCTGCTCGCCTTCGGCGCGGAGTGAACCCGCTTTATCCGTGTTGAAAACGCAACTCGGGATACCCTCATCGCGGATACCCGATAACTGTGTGGTCAATAATTCTCCGGGATCGCCGCGATCGGGCCGCGTCTTAGCAGGCACCGTCGCGGCGCGCGTGAGCGCTCGACGAGGCGCTGTCGGGGTGAGCGGCGAGCGGCCCGGCCTCAACCAACGGTCAGTAGCTTGATGTCGTCGTCTCGCGCCGAATAGGAGGTGCCGGAATCCAAAGCTCGTTCGATGATGCGAAGCGCCCGCGTGCGATCGTTTGCAGCCAACACCAACCGACCGTAACGGTGCCACGACTCCGTGTCATGTAGGACACTTCTTTTTGCCAGGTCTTCGTAAATTACCAACGCATCCGCAGAACGTCCGAGCGCGACGAGAATCCCTGCTCGGGTGTCGAGCACGTTGTCTCGATCCGCCAGGGCCGCACGCTCGTTCAGCAAGGCGTCCGTGAGTCCGAGCGCCTCCGACAGATCGGCCGCATGCCCGCGAAGCGCGAGCGTCGCGGCGAGCTGACCACGGGTATACCGATCGGTCGGTGTGCTCTTCAGCTGCTCACGGTAGCTCGCTATGGCCGGGTCGCGCTCGCCGAGCGCATTGTGCAGATCGGCTAGCCGTACGCGAAGACCGGGCAAAGTCGAACCGCGCGCCACCAGGCCTTGATACGCCTTCACCGCGTCGGCGCCGCGTCCAAGTACGAACAGGACATCGGCCTTTTCGACCAAGGGAACGCCGAGGGTCGGATAAGCCGCGCTCACACCTTCGTAAAGCCCAATTGCACGAGGCAAGTCTCCGTTTTCGCGCGTCGCGCGAGCGCGCGTCACGTCGAGGAGCGGGCCGGGCAGAGTTTCCCCCGCCAATTGCTTGAGCACTGACGCCGGCGACGCGTAGCGGTAAAGAAAGTTCGCATCGGCAAGCATCGACGCCGCGGCGACGTCCTGAGCTTCCGCGATGCGATCGAGCTCGACGACACCCGTGCCGAGATCGGCATAAAGATCCGTCGCACCCCGCAAGGCCTCCTGCGCGGCCGCGCGGTCGCCGCTTCCGAGCGCCGCTGCGGCGATGTATAGCTTGGGTAGTCCGTCCGCCGGCACAAGGCGCGAGCAAGCGACGGCCGCAGCCTTCGCCTCCGTCCACTGCCGAAGCGCCAGCCGAGCTGCAGCGACGCCCAACAGCGCCTCGGCGGAATCCGCTTTCAACGCCACGGCCCCGGCGAAGGTGGTCAGTGCTTCGCCGGACTGAGCCGCCGCGAGCTGCGCGACGCCCTTGAGGAACCGGGCGTACACGTTCTGCGGATCGGCCTTGATCCACTCATCGGCCCTCGCGATCGCCTGCGGATAGTTCTGTTGTTGCAGTTGGCCGGTGATCAGCAGCGTCAGCGCGCGAGTATCCCGCGGCAGCGCCGCGAGCATGGCCGTCGAGGCCGCGACCGACGCCGGCAAGTCCTTAGCGACCAGCGCGAGGCGCGCAAGATTCAACTGCACGCCGACATTGCTCGGCAGTTTCTTGGCCAACGCCTTCAGGCCGGTGACCGCCTGCGCGGTCTGTCCGCGCTCCGCCAGGATCACCACTCGGAAGAACTCGATCTGATCGGTCTGCGAAGCGCTCGGCAGGTCGTCGAGGAGGCTGCCCGCGCGATACCAGCGCCCTTCGCGCATCAGGGCGCCGGCGAGGGCTTCGCGAAGCGGCAGTTCGAGCTGCGGTAGTCGGGCGCGTATTTCCAGGAGATGTCGGTCGATATCGTTGAAGCTGCCTTGTGACAGCCAGCCGAGGAGCAGCAGGAGGTGAGCGCGCGAATTCGCCGGAGTTTTCGCGATGACGCCCTTCGCCACTCCGATTGCGCGAGCAGCGTCTCCCTTGCGCAATGCGTTCACACCGCTGGATAGCTCGGCCGTTGCGCTGTTGTTCAGTAGGTCGGAGGCGCTAAGTGCGTCGAGCTCGATGACGTCTGCGCGCGCTTTGACGGCCGTCAGAGCCGCCAGAACTGCGATGAGAAACGAGACGTGTGGGCGCATTGGAACTCCGTGGAGCGCGCGGCTCGACATGAAGATCCGGATTGTACGCTGACAAAGAAACGTCCACGAAACTCTGCAGTTTCGTGGACGTCGGTTTGCACCGCGTCGCTCAAGCTGCCGGGCGGCAGCTGAGCTCAGCGGAGAAAGGCGTTAGTTCGTGCTGCGGCGCTTCCGCATGGCGAAGGCAAGCAGACCCGCGCCGAGCAACCCGAGAGTACCGGGCTCCGGAACGGCGGTCGGCGGGCCAGTGTCCGGGGGCGGCTCGTTGATGCCCGCAATGCCGGAGACATTGAACACGGCCAGGAAGATGTTGTCCGTGCCGTCCGGGTTCAAGGTCGTCACGTGGATCGACGTATCGCCCGCCGTGATGCGCGGCACGAGGTTGTAGCGCTCGTGGTCGTCCGTGTAGGCCGGAAGCAGGGATGAATACGGATCGTTAAAGCTACCGACAGTGATCAGCGAGCCGTCCGCGACCTGCGCACCGTCGTCGTTGTTGCCCGCGACCGTCGTGATCAACGTGCCGTTCACGGTGATCGAAGACTGCTGGTTGCAGCAGCTAAACGAGTCGCCGATCATCATTTCCGCGAAGAAGCCAGGAGCCGTCGGGTCAAGGGGCGCCGTAAAGTTGATCGCAGTCGTGTCGCCCGTAACCGCGGAGAAGCCGTCGAGGATGCCGACTGTGGCGGTCGGCAAGGAAGCCAGGGTGTAGACGACTACCAAAGCTTCGCCATCCTGCGTCGATGCACCTTCCGTAACGGTGAAGTCGTAGACTCCGCCGCCGCCGCCGTTGATGACCGCCGCGACGATGGACGTCACGTCTGCTCGAGCGGAAGACAGCGCGCAGCATCCCAGCGCGGTCGGGCTCGTGTTCGGAACCGAGGGGCCGTAGGCAACCGCAGTACCGTTCAGTGTTCCGGAGACGCCGACGTGCGCCTGGTTTCTGAAGACGGCGGTGTATAGGTAGGCGGCGACGACCGTCGCACCGGTCGGCACGCTCGCCGAGATCGTGCCCGTGTTGCTGAGCGAACCGAACCCATCCGTCGATACACCGACCGTACCGGTATAGGTCTGGAAGCCCGTCAACGCAGCGTTTGCCGGCAGGGACGCGAGAGCGCCCAACGCGGCAAATATGATCGATATTCTTATCTTCATCGTGATTACCCCTGTGTCCGTGGACTGATGTCGCGGAAAAAAAATAGAACCCGATAGACTTAACAAGCAAACTCCGTGCCGCAGTCGCGGCCGGTCCGAGCGCACCCCGCGCACGTCATTGTTTATTGAGTGTTTAGGACGAACCGGTCCCTGCCTCATGCAAGAACCGAAACATTCTCTCGAGATGGGTTTGTAAAGTTATTCGACGAGTTTGGCGTCCGCCGGCGGCTTCCCAGCGTCGCGCATCGTGGAAGTCGCCCTCGCGGACAGTGTTTTCGAGGGCACTTTTTTGCAACGGGCCAGGCCGAACCGTCGGTCGCCGTGGAACCCTCCGCCGAAGAATCTCGCCGGCGCAGACAGATTCCTCGAGGCGCTGGCAGACAATGGCGAAGTGCGCTCGCCTCCTTCAGTATTGCCCGTGACCGGGGTTGCACGAGGGGGGTTCGATGATCCGCCGTTCCATCACTTGCATGCTCGCCGCCGGCATGCTGCTCGCGGCGCTCACGGCCGAGGCGCAAACGCCGCGCGCCTACAGTCCCGTGACCGACGCGCGACTCACGTCACCCGAGCCCGGCAACTGGCTCATGTACCGGCGCACTTACGACTCGTGGGGCTACAGCCCGCTCGAGCGCATCAACGCGCGCAACGTCGGTACGCTCGTGCCCGTGTGGACCGCATCGACCGGCACGAACGAGGGCCATCAATCGCCGCCGATCGTGAATGACGGCGTGATGTTCATCACCACGCCGTTCAACCAGGTGTTCGCGTTCGACGCGAAGACCGGCGACTTGAAGTGGCGCTACCGGCGGCAGATGCCGGCCGACATCCGCATGGGCCATCCGACGAATCGAGGCGTCGCGCTGTACGGTGACAAGGTCTTCATGGCGACGTCCGATGCGAAAGTCGTCGCGCTCGACGCGAAGACCGGCGCCGTCGTGTGGGAAAAAGCCGTCGAGGACTACAACGGCGGCTACTACATGACGATGGCGCCACTCGCGGCGCGCGGCAAGATCATGGTCGGCGTCTCGGGCGGCGAGCGCGGCATTCGCGGCTTCGTCGCCGCGCTCGACGCCGAGACCGGCAATCAGGTTTGGAAAACCTACACGATTCCCGGCCCAGGCGAGCCCGGCAACGACACGTGGCCGCCTGGCGATTCGTGGAAAACCGGCGGCGCGCCGGTGTGGGTCACGGGCAGCTACGATCCCAAGCTTGGCCTCACGTACTGGGGCACCGGCAACCCCGGGCCGTGGACCGGCGACACGCGACCCGGCGACAACCTGTACACGAGCTCCGTCATCGCGCTCGAGGTCGACACGGGCAAGCTGCGCGCCCATCACCAATATCATTGGAACGATTCGTGGGACTGGGACGAAGTCTCGCCACCGCTGCTCGTCGATCTACCGCGCAACGGCAAGATGGTGCCCGGCCTCGTGCATCCCGGCCGCGACGGCTATCTGTGGATGCTCGAGCGCAGCGCCACCGCCATCTCTTTCATCAGCGGCAAGCCGTATGTGAAGCAGAACGTGTTCACGCGCTTGGACCCCGTCACGGGCCGGCCCGAATACGACATGAGCCACAAGCCCGCGATCGGCAAGAGCGCGAAGTATTGCCCGTCGCTCTGGGGTGGCAAGGACTGGCCGCCCGCAGCATACAGCCCGAAGACGGGCTACCTCTATATTCCAGCCAACGAGAACCTGTGTCAGGAGCTCGAGGGCGAAGAAATCGAGTACCGTCGCGGCCAGCAGTACACGGGCGCACAGAACCGGGACTTCACGGTGGCGGAAGGCGCCGATCACATCGGCGAGCTGCAAGCCTGGAACCTGCGCACGGGCGAACGCGCCTGGATGCATCCGTACGAGTCGCCGAACTGGGGCCCCGTGCTCGCGACAGGTGGCGGGCTCGTGTTCACCGGCGGCACCACCGATCGCTACTTCCACGCGTTCGACGCCGCCACCGGCAAGTTGCTGTGGCAGTACCGCACGAACTCCGGCATCACGGGCGTGCCGACCTCGTTCGAGGTCGACGGCGTGCAATACATTGCCGTACAGTCGGGTTGGGGCGTGGACGCGCAGGGCATGCTGGGACGCATCGACCACGCGCGCAACACAGAGACGATCGTGCCGCAGGGCGGTGTGGTCTGGGTATTCGCGCTGCGGCGTTAAGCGAGCTTCATGGATCAGAAGAGTTTCCTGAGTCTCACGACCAGTGGGTTCCATCGCATCGCGTACACCGAATGGGGCAAGCCGAACCGCTCGCCCACGGTCGTCTGCATCCATGGATTGACGCGCAACGGCCGCGACTTCGATTACCTCGCCGCAATGCTGCAGCGCGACGGGCGCCGTGTCGCTTGCCCCGACATCGTCGGCCGCGGTCAGAGCGATTGGCTCGTCGACAAACGCCACTACACGTTCGCGACGTACTGCGCAGACTTCACGGCGATGCTGGCGCGGCTCGACGGCGAGGAGTTCGACTGGATCGGCACGTCGCTCGGTGGCCTGATCGGCATGTTCATGGCGGCGCAGCCGAACTCGCCGATCCGCAGGCTCGTGATCAACGACGCCGGGCCATTCATCCCGAAGGAAGCGCCGCGCCGCATGCTGACGTATGTCGGCACTCAGGCCACGTTCGCCTCGCTCGCGGAGGCCGAGCAATACCTGCGCAAGATCCTCGCCCCGTACGGCAAGTTGAACGAAGAACAGTGGGCGCACCTGACGCGCTACAGCGTGCGCAAACGCGACGACGGCACCTACGAGACAGTGTATGACCCCGGCATCGCCGTGCCGATGAGGTCCGTGCCGGTCGCGGACTTGAACCTCTGGCCCGTGTGGGACCAGATTCGCTGTCCGGTGCTCGTGCTGCGCGGAGCAGAATCCGACGTACTCATGAAAGAGACGGCGGAGAAAATGAAAACGCGCGGCCCGAAAGTCGATGTCGTCGAGTTCGAAGGCGTCGGCCACGCTCCGCCGCTGCTCGCCGCGCGACACATCGACGTCGTGCGGAACTGGTTGCTTCAATAGGGTCAACCCGCGGATCCACGATGAAACTGCCCGCAACCGCCTTGCTCTGTGCCGCCGTGCTGCTCGCAGCGACCGCCGTTTCCGCGCACCACTCATCCGCCATGTTCGAGCCGAACAAAGAGGTCACGCTGACCGGCACCGTCAAAGAGTTCCAGTGGATGAGCCCGCACTGCTGGATCCAGTTGCTGGTGCCCGACGCCGCGAACGCGAACGCGCCGGCCGTCGAGTGGGGCATCGAGATGGACAATCCCGTGGGTTTGTCGCGGCACGGCTGGAAGCCGCGGAGCTTGCGGGCCGGCGACAGAGTCACCGTCATCGCACACCCGCTACGCGACGGCACACACGGCGCGCAGGTCGTGTCGGTCGCGAAAAACGGCCAGATCGTCGGTAATCCCGAGGTGGCGAAGTGACGGCGGAGCGGAACGCCAGCCCCCGACGTGCGACGCTGGTCGTGGCGCTCGTCACCGGTGTCGTCGGCGTTTCAGCGTGCCAGCAGTCGCCGCCACCGCCGGCGCGCGTGGCAGCGTTCTCGAAACTGCCGGACTGGTCTGGCCTGTGGGAGCCGAACGTGTTCGTCGGCGAAGGCATCGGCCAGAGCTTGAGCGCCGAAGGGTTGAAGAATGGCGCGCCGATCCTCGGCGCGAAGATGCCATTCAACGCGGAGTGGCAAGCGAAGTTCGACGCGGTCAAGAAGGCGCACGACGACGCCGTGGCCGCGGACCCCGATCACCCGCCCGCGCCGCCGTACCCGCCGTGCTCGGCGCCGCCGTTCCTGCTCGGCAGCATCTCGCCGACGCTGTCGCAATGGCGCATCACGCCGGAAGAAGTCACGTTCATCGATACGATCGGCTTCATCCGTCACATCTACACCGACGGCCGCGCGCATCCGCCGGCGGAAGAGCGCTGGGCCACGAAGATGGGCGACTCGGTCGGGTACTGGGAAGGCGACACGCTCGTCGTCGACACCGTAGCAATCAAGCCGACGCTCGTGCTGTTCAGTTTCCTGGCGCTGAAGATGAGCGACCAGCTGCACTTCATCGAGCGCATCCGAATGGTCGATGGCAAAGAAATCGAGGACCAGCTCACGGTCGAGGATCCAGTCGCACTCACGGAGCCATTCAAGATCACTCTGAAGTACGCGCGAGTGACGGACGCCACGCGCATGATCGACGAAGCGGAATGCGATCAAATCTCCGATCGCAACCCGATCGTGAACGGCCGGTTCACGTCGATCACGGAACGTTGATACAGACGCTCAGCGCTCGTTCTTGGCGCACTCGCAGTGCGTGCCGGACGTGAACCGGCCGCCGCCGTGGAACCGCAGCTCGCCGTCGCCCTGCCCGGCCACGGCGCACGCCTGATCGCAGGCGCGCACTTTGCTGAACCAGCTGTAGCCGATGTACGCCAGCGCAAGTACCGCCAGCGCCGTGAACAGCCAGCGGATCACGCGCAATTCGGCCGGAGTAGTGCGCTCGGGTAGCATCAACGCGCCGGCAGCGCGAACGAGATCAACGCCGCGCCAGACGCGATCAGCACCTGCTGCCGGCCATCGAGCATGTAGGTCATCGGAGCGGCGCCCCAGATCGACGTGCCCGTCTGGTAGTGCCACAGCTGTTTGCCGCTGGCGGCGTCGAACGCGATGAAGTTGCCTTCCTGATCGCCGGAAAACACGAGCCCCGACGCGGTGCTCATGACGCCCGCGAGGTTCGCCTGCGGGTAGCGGAATTCCCATTTCAGCTCGCCCGTGCGCGCGTCGAGCGCGCGCAGCGCGCCGTACTGCTTGTCCCGGTCGATCCACGTGACGCCACCAGGCGTGATCTCGCCCGGCACGTACTGCGGCTCCTGCGCGAGATAGCGTGCGCATGTTTCGCGCGCATTGACGAAGAACAGCTGCAGCTTCGGATTGAACGCCGGCGGATTGAAGTTCGTGCCGCCCCACTGATCGGGCAGACAGCCGCTGCTGCCGTCCGCGTTCAGCACGATCGGCCTACCTTTCGCGTCGAGCTCGCGTGCCCAGGTCGTCGCGGTAAATGGTTTTCCGAGCAGCAGCTCACCGGTCACGCGATCGATGACATAGAAGAACCCATTGCGGTTCGCGACCATCACGACCTGCCGCAACTTGTCGCGGATCGTGACGTCGGCCAACACCGGCACGTGATTCGCGTCCCAGTCGTGCGTGTCGTGCGGCGAGAACTGAAAATGCCAGCGCATCGTCCCGGTCTTCGCATCGATCGCCAGCAGCGAGGCCGTATACAGGTTGTCGCCTTGCCGATTGCCGCTGTAGATATCAGGGTTCGGATTACCGGTGCCCCAATACAGGAGCCCGAGCTGCGGGTCGTAGCTGCCGGTCATCCATGTGCCACCGCCACCGCGCGCGGCCGCTTCGACGTTCGGCCACGTGTCGCTGCCGGGCTCGCCCGGCCCCGGCACGGTGTACAAGCGCCAGCGCCGCGTGCCGGTAGCCGCATCGTACGAATCGAGAAAACCGCGCGTCGCGTACTCGCCGCCACCGATGCCGACGATCACCTGATCGTCGACGACGAGCGGTGCAAGCGTTGCGGCGTAGCCTTGCCGATAGTCGGCGAGCCGCACGTCCCACACCACTCCGCCGGTGCGCCGATCG
>FTFB01008963.1_pt1 | contig 11880 bp, 7 predicted proteins | sample 1658331 | NCBI WGS metagenome assembly FTFB01 (sample SAMEA3914816, study PRJEB12502) | metagenome | biome: forest; material: soil | place: USA | collected 2011-09-16 | depth 0.3 m | reverse complement strand
CCGTTGACGAACACATCGACGACTCCAGTCGCAAACACATGCGGATTCTCGAACGTCGCGTGATCGGCAATCTTCGCCGGATCGAAGATCACGATGTCCGCATGGCACTTCACTTCGAGACACCCGCGCTCGCGCAGCTTCCAGTTCTCCGCGGGCAGTCGCGTGAGACGGCGGATGGCGTCCGCGAGCGAGGCGACCTTCTCGTCGCGCACGTACTTGCCGAGGAATCGCGCGAAGCTGCCGTATGCGCGCGGATGGGGCGCACTCTTCAGGAACACGCCCTCGGGCGCCGGCGCGCCTTCGTCCGAATCGATGCTCACCCACGGCTGCGACAGGCCGAGCTTCACGTTGTCCTCGGACATGAGGTAGTACGCGGTGCCGATGCGCGTGCGATCTTCGATGACGAGATCGATCGCCGCATCTTCCGGCGTCGTGTGCCGCAGACGCGCCACTTCCGCGAGCGTCTTGCCCGTGTAGGGCTTCAGCGCGTCGGTCTTGAATCCGATCAGGATCACGCGCTCGGGTGAGCCCGCCGCCAGATACAGGTTTTCCCAGTCCTTGCTCGGCGTGCGCATCTCCTTCAGCACGCGCTTGCGAATCTGCGGCTTCTGCAGGCGCGCGACCCACCCGTCGATGCCGCCTTCCTGCACCCACGTCGGCATCGCCGCATCGAGCCCCGTCGCGCCGGCCGTGTACGTGTACATGTTTGCGGTGACGGGCAGGCCTTCGGCGCGCGCCGCTTCGACCTTTGCAATCGCTTCGCGCATCTTCGGCCAGTTCTTCTCACCGGCCGCCTTCAGGTGATGAATCTCGCCGTGAACCTTTGCTGTGCGCACGATCTGGATCAGCTCATCGATGCCCTCGAGCAGCCGGTCGCCCTCACTGCGCATGTGCGAGATGTAGCCGCCGCCAAACTCGCCCGCCGCCTGAGTGATGGCGACGAGCTCGTCCGTGTGCGCGTAGGTGCCGGGTGCGTAAATCAGGGCGCTGCCGATGCCGAGCGCACCTTCGCGCATGGCCTGGCGCACAACCTCCTGCATGCGCGCCAGCTCGTCCGGCGTGGGCGCACGGTTTGCGAAGCCGAGCTCGTGCGTGCGCACCGTCGCCGCGCCCACGAACGAAGCCACATTGACCGACACGCCCTTCTTCACGAGGAATTCGAGATACTCGCCCAGCGTCGTCCAGGGAATGTCGTAGTGAATGTCGCCCTCGCGCTTCAGCATTTCCGCGCGAGTCTCGGGTGACAGTGGGCCGAAGGAATCGCCTTCGCCGAACAGCTCGAGCGTGACGCCTTGCTTGATGTCGCTCATGCCGCGGCCGTCTTCGATGAGCGTGTCCGTGGCCCACGAAAGCGTATTGATGAAACCCGGCGCCACCGCGAGCCCCTGCGCATCGACAACCTGATCGGCCGTATAGCCTTGCAGGCCAGTGCCGACAGCGACGACGCGGCCGTCACTCACGGCGATGTCGCCGCGCACCGGCTCGCCGCCCCGCCCGTCGTAGATGACGCCGTTGCGAATGAGGAGCTGCGCGTGGGGACCTGCAGCCGCACTCGCCGCCTTCTCGCGCGACCCGCACGCGACGAGGCCCGCGGCCAGCGCGACGACGGTCGCGGCAATCAGAGCTTTCGAGCGCGGGCCGAGCGCCGACCGCACGAGGGATTTGATGCGCATAGCGGGTCTCGCGGCAGACGTGTTGTTGTTGCCGCGGATTCTACTCGCAAGACGATGGGCGCCGTCAGCGCCGTCAGAACATCTGCAGCTGTCGGCCGTCGCCGATCATCACGTCGAAGTCGAGCCCCAGCGCGGCCAGCACGGGCTCGGCCACCGGTTTCACTTGCTTCGCCACGTAGTGCTCGCGGTCGAGCGGATGCTGCACATTGTCGGTCGGCTCCGGTCCCGCGGTCGTCATGACGTAGGTGATCGAGCGGCCCATCGGCTGCGATGACTTTCGCGCAGCCGCGACGTGAGGCGGCGTGGTCGCCGTGTATTCCTCGGCGCCTTTGCGAAGGTTCTTGCGATACACGAGCGCGCCGTCGAGCTCGCCGCCTCGCAGGCGCTTCACGACCTCCGCGAGATACAGCTCCACCGGCTCGTCGGTGAACAGACGCTGATAGAGCTCGCGCTGCACGTCCTTCGCGAGCGACGTCCAGTCGCTGCGGACCACCTCCATGCCGACGAACTCGACGGAGTTTCCGTCCGCCGCATAGCGCAGCCCGGCGTAGCGCTTGCTCGCGCCGCGAGTACTGTGTCGCATCTGCGGCAGGAACAGGCGAACGTATAACTTCTCGAACTTGAGCTCGAGCCGGCTGCGCACGCGCCAGCGCGCTTCGATGTAGCGCGCAAGATCGCTGCCCAGCGCGGCGGCGAGCTGCGGGCCCTGTCGCTGCGCCTCGGGGAGATCCGTGTGCCCGGACTGCACGAAGAGACTATCGGTATCCCCGTACAGCACGCGAAAGCCCCGCTCCTCGAACCACGCCTTCGCCCACAACAGCACCTCACGACCCGTACCGGTGATCGAATTCGCGAGCGCCGGATTGTAGAACCGGCATGCGCGCGTACCGAGCACACCGTAGAACGAGTTCATGAGGATCTTGATCGCGTGCGAGGCGACTTCATCGCCCGCTTTGCGCGCCGCCTCTCGCCGCGGGAACAGCTCATCGAGCAGCCCCGGCAGAATCGCAGGCTCGCGCCGGAATGCTCCGCCCGGCGTCTGGATCAGATCATCACCCGCCGCCGGCTCGGCAACGTATGCGAGCGGATCGATGTTGAACGTGCGAATCACACTCGGATACAGACTCCGGAAGTCGAACACCCACACGTTCCGATGCAGCCCCGCTACCGGCTCGAGCACGTGCCCGCCCTGCTGAGCGGCAAACACGCGCGAATCATCGGAGCGCACGCTCGGCGCGACGATGCGCCGCTGCTCGAGCTCCGTCAGATACACGAAATCGAACGAGGCGATGCTCGCAGCCACGCGATCGGGCGTCATGCCGGCGAGCTGGCTGCGCGCGAACGCGAGCCGCACGAGATTGAGCTTCTCCACGATGCCATACGCGAGCCGCGCATCCGTGCGCGCGTAGAGTGCAAACGCAGGCAGATCGTGGCGATAGTTGTGCATGATCTCGCCGATGCGATCGCGCACGTCGCCCTTCACGGCCTTGCCTTCACCGAGCACGGAGCGGGCCACGGCATCGAGCGAATAGTCCTCCATCCGCACGAACGCGCCGCGCAGCAGATCGATGCCATCGAGCACGACACGGCCCGGCAGTGAGGCCTGTCCGCTGCCGAAATAGCCCTCCGGCTTGCGAAGTCGAATGGCCCCGACGTCACGCCCCAGTTCGAAGGGATGTCGCGTGCGTGCGGCAACGCGCTGGAGCACCGCGAAGTCGAAGTCGATCGTGTTCCAGCCGGTGATCACGTCCGGGTCGAGCTGACGGATGCGTTCGCAGAACGCATCGAGCGCGGCACGTTCGTTCGCGCACCGCGTGGCTTTCTCGGGCATCGGCCGGTCGCTGCCGTCTACGATGAGCACCTCATCGAGCCCGGGCGCGTACATCGAGATCGCGAGCAACCGCTCGCCCTTCGGGTCCGTCTCGATATCGAAGCAGAAGACGCGCGGCTCCACCTGCACTTGCGCCGGTCGCAGCACGGGGTTGTCGAACACCTTCGTGATGCGCATGCCCGCGGTCGGCGTCGGCTCGCCCTCGATCTCGCAGCCGCCTTTCACGCCGCGCTCGATGAGATAGCGCACGGCGAAGCGGACATCGCCTTCGAAGGTATCGATGCCAGCGGCATGGAGCCGATCGCGCAGCGGCGGCACATCGCCGGGCGTTTCCGTCTGGATGCGCGCGACACGAACGCCGTCGAAGGTGTGTCGGTCAGTGAGCTGCGGGGCGCGGGCACCGAGAACGCGAGCCTGATCGGCATCCGATGCCCGCACGTAGAAGTGCGGGTGCTGGCGATCGTCGCGCACGAGGAACGTGCCGCCGTCCTCCAGCCGCCCGTAGAGATGCACGACGGTGCGGCGCGCCCCGCCCTCGGCCGGCACGATCCGATAGCTCGCCTGAAGAATGAATCCGCGGGTGGTCGTCACTGAAACCGAGGTCTTTGCGCCGTGGCGTCCGTCGATCCATGCGGGCGACGGGTGCCGAATTCTACCCGCGCGCGCCGAGTCTGCTGCCCCGCTTTCGCAACCGAACCTCGAGCCCAAAGGCGCGGCTCGATGGCCGCTTACGGTTGAGGGGTAAGCTTACGTCACAGTTTCGACGGGGGTGAGTCCCGCACAATCCGCGCGTGCGCCTCGCCCCCATCCTCGTTGTCGCGTGTACGCTCTTCGCCGCCTACAAGCTCTTTGCAGGACGGCCGGAGGTGCATTGGGGTCCAGGCGTGCTGGCGCCCGCCGATCCGGTGCAGAGAGACGTCGAGCGCGCGCAGGCCATGCCTTACAAAGGCATCGAAATCACGCCGCGTGCGCACTTCTCGGCCGAAGTGCGAGTGCTGAGCCGCGAGCGCTACCACCTCGGCAGGCTCGGTGAGGCAGTGCCAGTTGATTTCGCGGTGGGGTGGGGACGCATGTCCGACACCGACGTGCTCTCACACATTCAGGTCTCGCAGGCCAACCGGTTCTACTTCTGGCGCTACGAGAACGAGCCGCCGATTCCCCGCGGAGAAATCGAAACGCACTCCGCGAACTGGCACCTGCTGCCGGCCACCTCCGCTGTCTGGGACACGCTGGACAGCGTTCGTATCGGCGAGGTCGTGAAGCTCGAAGGCGACCTCGTCGATCTGAAGGGAGACGACTTCACGATGAGCACTTCGCTCACGCGCGATGACACGGGCGCCGGGGCTTGCGAGATTTTCTACGTCGAATCGGCTACGCGACGCTCCCACTAGCGTCGCCGGCTTCGAGCGCCTGCGCAGGGCCGAGCCACTTGTCGAGCATTTCGCCGAGCATTTTCTGCGTCACCGGCTTGGCCAGGAAGTCGTTCATCCCGGCGGCGAGACAGCGCTCGCGATCTTCCGCGAATGCGTTCGCGGTCATCGCGATCACGCGCACGTCATGATCGAGGACGGCGGAAGCCGGATCGCGAATGCTGTGCGTCGCCTCGAAGCCGTCCATCTCCGGCATCTGGCAGTCCATCAGCACGAGGTCATAGCGCTTGCGGCTGAGGAAGCCGAGCGCCTCACGGCCGTGCTGCGCGATATCCACTTCGCAGCCCATCTTCTTCAGCATGTGAGTCGCGACCTGCTGATTCACCGGATTGTCTTCGACGAGCAGGATGCGCGCGTCGCGCCCGGGCACGCTCACCGCAACGGGTTGCACGGCGCTCTGCGACACTCGCTCGGGCATCGATTTGTGCTCGTGCCGCTCCGCGAGCAATTCCGCAACGAGCGCGTCATCCGTACCGCCCCACGTACGTGAGGCGGGCGCCAGTGGGAGCAAGAACCAGAACGTGGAACCCTGACCCGCGCTGCTGTCCGCACCGATCTGCCCACCCATGAGCTCGACCAGATGCTTGCTGATGGCAAGGCCCAGGCCGGTGCCGCCGTAGCGGCGCGTCGTTGACGAATCCGCCTGCGTGAAACGGCGAAACAGCCTGTCGAGCTGCTCCGCCGAGATGCCGATGCCGCTGTCCGTGACCGCGATCTTGAGATGCTCAGGGTCCGGGACGGTCACATCGATGCGGACGCAACCGCTGTCCGTGAACTTCACCGCATTGCTGGCGAGGTTGAGCAGCACCTGCCGCAGCCGCGCCGGATCGCCCTTGATGTAGGCAGGCACCTCCTGCTGATACTCGAGCGCCATCGTGAGGCCACGCTCGCTCACGGCCGGCCTCAGCAGCAGCACCACGTCGTCGCACACCGAGCGGAGGCTGAAATCAACGCGCTCGACGTTCATCTGGCCGGCTTCGATCTTGGACAGATCGAGCACGTCGTTGATGATGGTGAGCAGCACGTTGCCGGAGCGCTTGATGGTCTCCGCGAATTGGCGCTGCTGACGCCCGAGCGACGTATCGAGCAGCAGGTCGGTGAAGCCGAGCACGCCGTTCATCGGCGTGCGGATCTCATGGCTCATCATCGCGAGGAACTCGGTCTTCGCCTGCGAGGCCGCCTGCGCGCGGCGCGCCTGCACTTCGGCGAGTGCCTTCGCTTCCTTCAGACGCGCCTGCACGATGCGGTCGCGGCGTCGCGCAAGCCGCATCGAGCGGCTCATGCGCATCGCGATGAAACCCGCCAGCACGGAAAGCAGCCCGATAGCGGCGAACGCGACGAGCCCCGCGCGCCGTATGGCGGCCATGCGCACATCGAAGTCCCGCACCCACATGTCGATGCCGACGACGCCGACGAACTGGCCCTTCGAGTCGTAGAACGGTGCGTACGCGCTCATGTAGCTGCGCACCACCTCCTGCACCGGCTCGCGGTTCACCGCCAGCTCGTGACGCTCGAGCGCCCGGCGCAGTGCCGGGTCGGGCGTGTAGTACGGCGTCATGATCGGGTCGGGCGGCAAGCCATCCGCGACGACTCGATAGAGATAGTCCGTGCCGAGCACGAAGTAGATCTGGCCGTGATCGAGGATCGCGGTGTAGACGTAGATGACGTCGGAGGTCGCCTTGTGGAAACGGAGCAGCGGATCGAGCGCCGCAAGATGGTCGGGGCTGCCCATCTGCCGCTCCGACGTCAGCGTCTTGTGCAGGTCACCGTCCACGCGCGTCGCCGCCACGCGGGCGAGTTGCAACAGCTCCGTGCGCACGGCGTCGAGCTGCGCCTCGTGCGCGGCGTGCCAGACGTAAAGCAATCCGAGCGCGGAAATCGCCAGAATGGCGCCGCCTGCGAGCAGACCGTGCAGCAGAGGTCGATTGATCCGTCGTCGTCGCGTCACGGCTGTGTCGTCGGGTGAGGAAGTGTGATGCATGCCCGCTTCTTGCATGCGTCACTTCCCTTGTATCGGCGAGGGTGCACTCGGGCTTGAGCCGGTGTCGCTACGCACATGTGCTGATGCGCTGCGGCCGGCCCGCCGGCGGCCGCGGTGCAGCGTTTTCGTGCAACGGCGCGCGCCGTCAGTCCGGTGGATTGTATTTTTTGAGAAACGCGTCGACGCGCGCGAACAGCGCGAGCTGGTTCGCCGCCTGGATGAAGCCGTGTGCCTCGTCCGGGCGGCTGAAGAATTCGACGGTCTTGTGCTCGCGCTCCAGCGCCGCCCGCATCGCCTGAGCATTGCCGAACGGCACGATGAGATCGCGCTCGCCGTGCGCGATGAACACCGGGCAACGGATCCTCGCCGCGTTCGTCACGGGCGAGCGCTCGCGCAGCCACGTGGCATCGCGCTTGTCACCGACGACCCGACGCATGAAATCGAGCTCCTCCGGCGGGCGATCGCGCCCGCCCTGCCGGCCGATGATGCGCGGCTGGAACATGGTTTCCAGATCTGACACGCCGGCGTAGGAGATGGCGCACTTGTACAGCTCCGGAGTCGTTGCTGCGCCCATGAGCGCTGCGTAGCCGCCGTAGCTCGCGCCGAAGATGCACACGCGGTTCGCGTCCGCGATGCCTTCGCTCACCGCCCACTTCACGGCGTCGGTGACGTCGTCCTGCATCTTGCCGCCCCACTCACGATTACCGGCCTCGCGAAATTTCGTGCCGTAGCCACCTGAGCCGCGGAAGTTCATCTGCAGCACGGCGTAGCCGCGGCTCGCAAGGAACTGCGCGTCGCGATCGAAGCGACCCACATCGCGCACCGCGTACGGACCGCCGTGAGGAAAGACGATGAGCGGCAGATTCGTCGGCGCCTTCCCGCGCGGCAACGTGAGATAACCGGGAATCTGCAAGCCATCGCGCGCGGCATACGTGATGGCCTTCACCTCGCTCATGAGATTCGCGTCGATCCACGGCGCGCGCGCCGCGAGCATCTCGACCGTGCCCTTCTCATCGTCGAAGAGGTAGAACGCGCCGGGTGTACGGTCGTTCTGCACCAGCGCGAGCGCGCGCTTGCCATCCTGCGAGAAATTGCGAACGCTCACGGCGTCGCCCGGAAACAACCGCTGCAGATCCCTCTGCACCCGAGCCGCGTGCTCATCGAAATAGTGCACGCGCCCTTGCGTATCCTCATAGCTCACGCCGAGCAGGTGACGATGATCCGCGGACCACAGCGGCTCGGTAACGTCGTAGCCGGGCGTCTCGAAGATGAGTCGCCCGAGCTTGCGGGCCTCCGGGTCGTATTCGAACAGCGCGATCGTGTCGCGATCGCGGTTCGAGAACACATAGAGTAGATGATCGCTCGGCGCAAAACCGACGGGCGCGAGCACACGATCGGTGCTCGTCGTCTCATCAAGCGGCGCCCACGGCGATTTCGCGCTCGCGCGATACAACAGGCGGCGCGCCCGTCACCTCGCGCGTGTAGCACACACGCACGACGCCTTGCGCATCGGTCAGGTAGTCGCATTTGCGACCGGGCGGCGCGACGACCTTCGTGCGCCTCGTGTCGAAGGCGTGTCGATGCGCGGTCACCTCCGGGCTCATCGCGTGCCACGCGGACGCCGTGTTCACCTCGTACACGGCCGGGAAGTCCGGGCTCTCGGCATCGGACGACAGCAGCACCGTTTTCGGGTCACCGATCGTCCAGTCCACGAGCGACTCGTAGGCGGGCGTCGCATTCCGCCGCTCGTTGTCCTGAATCCGGAGCGGATTGCGGCCATCGCGATCGACGGCGGCGATCTCGCTCACCGGCGCGTCATTCACCGAGACGCCGACGAGCGTGTAGACGAGACGGTCGTCGCCATCCCAGCCGACACCGGTGACGCGCGCGGGGCTCGCCAGATCCGTGAGCGGCTGGCTCGTCATGCCCTGCGTATCGATAACAGCCAGGTTGTACGTGTGCTTGTTTGGATACAGCGCCGCGATGTAGCGGCCGTTTGGCGAGAGCACCATCTCGGGGTACGACAGCGAGCTGTAGAACGTATCGATCGGCAGCTGTGCCGCCGGGCACACCGGAGCGAACACGCACAACGCGTATCCGACGCACAAGGTGGCAGCCAACGAACCATTTCGACCCCCGAACCGCGCCGATTCTAGCCGGCTCGAGCGGCCGGATCGGCCGCCAGGTTGTTCTCTTCAGCCTTTGGTCGCGCGCGAGCGGCCCGGACGATGGCCCAATTGTCGACGCAGTCAGCAGTTTTGCCTCAGGCGAGAACCGCGTAGTGGCAAAACTCCGCTATTCTCAATGGCGTAGGCACTGCACGAGGCCATGCGGGTACGGCCAGGGCCCGACCTGCGCATGCGCTTTGACCGCATGCGGGCCAACCCTTGGCGAGGCGCAATTTGGCATGACGACGTCCGGGCTCCTGAATCAAGTGGCCGACAGCACCGCGCACCGGGATCGCGACGAGCTGGATCGGGCGATCGCGCGCCTGCTGGTGCAGTTCCTGTCCGCGCGCGCCATCGCGCTCTATCGCCTGGTCGATGACGGTAAGGTGAGCCGCATTGCTCGCCGCGTCGCCGTGACGCGCGACTTCGGTGAGATCGGGCCGGAGGACATGGAGGACACGAGCCGGCTCCCCGTGCTCTCGGACCGCCCCACCTGGGAGGACTGCATCGAGCGCAACGAGTGTGTGCAGTGGAAGCAGAACGACGGCGCGTCTGTGGCGGCCTTTCCGATTCGCTCCGAACGCATGGTCGTCGGCGTGCTCATCATCGAAGCGGAAGCGCCGGTCGTTGCGCGTGATGCGGAACTGATCAACGGCATCATGCGCATCGCCGAGAATCACCTGGCGCTGCTCGACTACGGCGAACGCGACACGCTCACCGGCCTCTTGAACCGCAAGACGTTCGAGTCGCAGTTCCGCAAGCTCACGCTGCGCAAATCCGGCACGACGCTGGAGCCGAACCCCGAGCCGAGCTGGCTCGCGCTCCTCGACATCGATCATTTCAAGTTGATCAACGACAGCCACGGCCACCTCTACGGCGATGAAATACTGCTGCTGATCAGCCAGCTCATGAAGCGCAACTTCCGCGGCGCCGACCAGCTGTATCGCTTCGGTGGCGAGGAATTCCTCATCGTGCTCGACCGCGCGACTCAGGCGGGCGCACACATCGCGTTCGAGCGGCTGCGGCTCTCCGTGGAGGAGTACAAATTTCCGCAAGTGGGGCTCGTCACGATCAGCCTCGGCTACACCCACGTTGGCCCGCACGATGTGCCGACCACCTGCGTCGAGCGCGCGGACGCTGCGCTGTACTTCGCGAAGAATCACGGCCGCAACAACGTGCGCCACTACGAAGCGCTGCTCGCAACCGGCGAGCTCGTCGCCAAGGAAGAGAACAAGGACATCGAGCTCTTCTAGCCGTCACAGTGTGATGCGGTTCGCGCTCCGGCCACCGCGTACCGGACGCTGGCTCGAAAATGGTGCACATCGCGTGATCCAGCGCGCACGCCCCTGGTGCGTCCCAGCCGAGACTCCTATGGTCTCGATATCGGAACCACGCCATGGGTGCTACTCGCGAGCCACACAAGGAGGTGGGGCAACAGTCTAGGCAGTCGGGTAGCCAGCGCCGCAGGCGCAGCACCGGCTACACGCTCGTCGAGCTCACGCTGATCGGCGTGGTGCTCGCGATCCTGACCGCGATCGCTGTGCCGGCTTACCGCGGATACAACGACAGACTCAAGCTCAGCCAGTGCGAATCGGATCTGCGCAGCATCGCCCTCGCAATCGAGCGCTTCCGCACGGCGAATGGATTCCATCCTCCCGACTCGCTCGCGCAGCTCCCCGGCGTCCCCGTGACGGACCCGTGGGGCAACCCGTATCAGTACCTCAATTTTGATTCGACCGATCCGGGCGTGACGGGCAAGATCCGCAAGGATCACAACCTGCACCCGCTCAATTCCGAGTTCGATCTCTACAGCATGGGCGCCGATGGCGACTCCAGGCCGCCGCTCACCGCTCAAGCCAGCCGGGACGATGTGATCTGGGCGAGGGACGGCGCGTTCGTCGGCCTCGCCAGCGATTATTGATGAAGCGCTTCGCCTCACCCGCCGCCGGGCTCGGTTCGCGCGTCGCGCTGCGCACGTTCCTGCTGTTCGCGATTTGCGCGATGGCGCCGGTCGCGCTGTTTGCCTGGCTCGGGCACGCCTTCGTACGCGATGAGCTGCGTGCGGCTGCCGTGGCGCAGCTCGCAGACGCAAGCAAGCGTCATGGCGTGCTGATCTACGAACGATTGAGCGAGATCGACGCCCTGCTGGAGCGTTTCGCGCGTCTGCACCTTACGGGCAGCGTGCCCGATGCCTCCGAACCCTTGTTCAATTCGCGTCTGCACATCGTGTCGGTGAGTGTGACGGACGGGACGCGCCCGTCCGGACGGCAGCTCGAAATCATCTCCACGCCGCTCGGGCCTGTCGTGCGGCTGCATCGCACTCACAGCGCCGGCGGCCGGACGGTCGAAGTCGTCGCGGAACCCGTGTCGGCGTACCTCTGGAATTCGGAAGCATCCGGCATGACCGAGGCCACCCTCTGCATCTATACCGAGACGGGTGTGCGGCTCAATTGCACGGCGCAGGAGGTGTGGTCCGGGGGCGCCACGCTGCAAGGTGACTGGCACCTCTACCTTCGACCGGAATACGGCTCCGGCGACTGGCTGATTCGCACGCGACAGCCGATCGAGGCCGCCGTGCCTGTGCTGCGGCCCTTGCAGAGGGCGCTGCTCGTTGGCGCGACACTCGCCATCGGGCTCGCGTTGCTCGTGAGCTCGATTCAGATCCGTCGCAGTCATCGCCCGCTCGCGGTGCTCACGGCGGCCGCGAAGCGCATGAGTCAAGGGCGTTTCGACGCCCCGGTGCGCATCGCGAGTCGCGATGAGTATGCGCGGCTCGCGCAGGTCTTCAATCGGATGT
>FTFB01008853.1_pt1 | contig 11929 bp, 11 predicted proteins | sample 1658331 | NCBI WGS metagenome assembly FTFB01 (sample SAMEA3914816, study PRJEB12502) | metagenome | biome: forest; material: soil | place: USA | collected 2011-09-16 | depth 0.3 m | reverse complement strand
GCGCTCGCACTGAGCGCGCCACCTGCGCTGGTGCGTGCACTCGCGGACGATCCACGCGTGCTCCAGGTGCGATTGGACAGCACGCTGGCGGCACCGCTACCCATGGTCGGGGATCCGGTGCCGGTGGAATGGAATCTCAACATGATTCACGCGCCGCAGCTGTGGGAGCGTGGACTGCGCGGCGAGGGCGCGGTCGTGGCGATCCTGGATACCGGCGTCGATGTGTTGCATCCGGATCTCGCCGCAACCTTCCGCGGGGGCAGCAACAGCTGGTTCGACCCGTTCTCGCAGCACGCGACGCCTCGCGATGTGAGCGGGCACGGTACGCAGGCCGCAGGTCTGGTGGTCGGCGGATCGGCCGGCGGTTCGGCAATCGGTGTCGCACCGGGCGCGCGCTGGATTGCCGCAAGGGTGTTCGACGACGCGGGGAATGGATCGGAAAGCGCAGTCCATCTCGCGATCCAGTGGGCACTGGATCCGGACGGGAATCCGGCGACCGACGATGCTCCGCAAGTCGTGAGCGCGTCGTGGTCGATCGCGGACGGCGGGTTGTGCAACAGCGTGTTCCAGCCGGATATCGACGCCTTGCGCGCCGCGGATATCTCTATCGTCTTTGCAGCGGGCAACTACGGCCCGCTTCCGGGGACGAGCGCGAGCCCCGGCAACAACCTGCACGTACAAAGCGTCGGCGCGGTGGACTCAGCCGGAAAGCTTGCGGCCTACAGCAGTCGTGGCCCATCGGCGTGCGACGGATCGGTATTCCCCAAGGTGGTTGCGCCGGGTGACAGCGTACTGACCTCCGATCTGTCCTTCGGCGGCGATCCGTTCTACATCCTCGTATCCGGCACGTCGTTCAGCGCACCGCATGTCGCCGGGGTCCTCGCGCTGCTGCGCGCCGCCGAGCCGCTCGCGAGCGCGGAGGATGTGGAGCAAGCGGTCGTCACGACGGCGCACGATCTCGGCCCCCCGGGCCCGGACAACGACTTCGGCTATGGCCTGGTCGATGCCGCTGCTGCGCTCGATGCCGTCAAGCACGCCGTCGACATGGACGGCGATGGCGCGTCAGCGAATACCGACTGCAACGACAACGACGCCTCGATCCGGCCCGGTGCGCCCGAAGTTCGCGCCGACGGCATTGACCAGGACTGCAACGGCTACGACCTGACACTGCGCGTGCACTACGCCGTCTACTCGCACGATGGAGCGACGCTCCGCGTGCGCGCAAGCAGCGCTCTCGGTGAGAAGGCCGCGCTCGAGATCGAGGGCGGCGGCGCTTTGCAGTGGCGCGCGCCCTATCGCGACTGGTTCTTCGAGGGGCCGGTGTCGGCGCGCGACCGGCTCACGCTCAAGGGGGTGGAAGGCGAGATCACCGTACCGGTGCGCCGTCCTACCAGGCGACGCGAAACTTCGGGGGGCTCACCATGACTTTCAGAGACGAGGTGGAGACTCGGCAGGCGATCGCGCGTGCCAAGCTGGAATGGGAATGCACGGTCGATGCGCTCGATCACGTGGTGTGCCTGGTGGATGCGCGTCATCGGATCGTGCGCGTGAACCGTGTCGTCGAGCGCTGGTCGCTCGGTTCGGTCGCGGCGGCCATCGGGAAGGATGCGCACACACTCTTGCACGAGGATTGCGACGAGGCCTCGTGCGAGCTGGCGCAGCTTCTGCAATCCGCCTGGCTCCGCCTCAACGCGGGGGAGGCTTCGGAGCTCGACGTGCGTGACGTGACGCTCGAGCGCGCCTTGCATCTGAGCGTTCGGCCGATGTCGCGCAAGGGCACGGGGGCACGCGCGCCGGAGGACGCGCTGGCCGTGCTGGTGGTGTCCGATATCACGGCGCTGCAGCTTGCCCAGGAGGCGCTGCATTCCCTCAACTCGGGCCTCGAATCGCGCGTTCGGGCGCGCACGCGCGATCTGGCGGACGCCAATCGCGACCTGAAGAACGAGGTCATTCGTCGTGAAGCGGCGGAGAAGGCGCTGCGCCTCTCGACGAATGAGCTGTCGTTGCTTTCCGAGCAGCTCATGAACGCCCAGGAGGTCGAGCGCAAGCGCATCGCGACCGAGCTCCACGACTCGGTAGGGCAAGCGCTGAGCGCGGTGAAGTACGTGCTCGAACGCGCGGAGGTGCTCGCCCGGCAGGGTCGGCTCGCGGACCCTCTGGCGCCGCTCACGCGCGCCGTGACGGGAGTGCAGGCCACGATCGACGAGATCCGCTCGATCGCGATGAACCTGCGGCCGTCGCTGCTCGACGACCTCGGTGCCGCATCCGCAGTCGCCTGGTTCTGCCGTGAGTTTCTCGAAAACTATCCCTCGATCCAGCTCGGAGCACGGATCGATGTCGAGGATTCGGATGTGCCGGAGCGACTCGGCACGGCAGTGTTCCGCAGCGTGCAGGAGTTGCTCAACAACGTGGCGAGGCACGCCCAGGCGCAGCGAGCGAGCGTCGCACTGCGCATCGAGGGGCCTGCGTTGGTGCTGGAGGTGCAGGACAACGGCGTCGGGTTCGATCCTTCGGACACGATCGTGTCGCTGCGCCACGGACACGGCATCCGCAATCTGCGCGAGCGCGCGGAGATGACCGGCGGCCGACTGACGCTGGCAGCAGCCCAGGCAGGCCCCGGAACGCTCGCGCGGATCGAGTGGAACCTGGGTTTGGATGAAGTGACACGAGGGCGGACATCATGTCTGAAATGAACGCGAGCCGCAGCATGCGGGCCGCCGGGTTTACGCTGCTCGAGCTGCTGGTCGTCATGGTGATCATCGGTCTTCTCGCGGGGATCGTCGGCCCGCGCTACTTCGCCCAGGTCGGAAAGTCCCAGTCGAAGACCGCGCGGGCGCAGATCGAATCGCTCGAACAGGCGCTGGAACAATACCGCGTCGACGTGGGTCGCTTCCCGTCGAGCACCGAAGGGTTGCAGGCGCTGGGCGCGGCGCCCGCGGGCGAGGCGGCCTGGGCCGGACCCTATTTGAAGAAAGCGGTTCCGAAGGACCCCTGGGGTCGGCCGTTCCTCTATCAGGAGCCCGGCTCGCATGGCGAAGTGGACATCGCCTCCTACGGCAAAGACGGCAAGCCGGGCGGCACGGCGGACAACGCTGACGTGACGAACTGGTGACCCACGTGATCTTCCGCGTCAAAGCGCTGGATTCGATTCAAGGCGTTCTCGTCTACGCAGTCGACGCCGTGGATGAGGCCGACGCCCGCGCACAGGTGAGCGCGCAGGGTCGGCGCATCATCTCGATCGCCGGTGGACTGCGGTTGTTGCCTCGGGCGCGACAACGCATTCCGTTGGTCAACTTCAGCCAGGAGCTCATCGCGCTGCTGGACGCGGGTCTTTCCCTGCTCGAGTCGATCGAAACGCTGGGCGAGAAAGAGACGCAGCCCGGTGTTCGTCGAGCGTTGGAGCAGATCTGTGCACGCCTGCGCGAGGGCCGCGGCCTCGGCGCGGCGTTGGCCGAGCAACCGCAGAACTTTCCGCCGTTGTTCGTGGCGACAATCCGTGCGAGCGAACGCACCGGCGCCATTCGCGAGGCGTTGTCCCGCTACGTCGTGTACCAGCAGCAGGTAGACGTTCTTCGAAAGAAGCTGGTCAACGCGTCGATCTACCCCCTCGTGCTGTGTGCAGCGGGCCTGCTCGTCACCGTGTTCCTGCTGACGTACGTGGTGCCGCGTTTCAGCGGCATCTACGAAGACCTGGGCGGGAATCTTCCGCTTGCGTCTCGCATGCTCATGAACTGGGGTCGGTTGCTCGAGGCGCATGGTGTGTGGGTGGCGATGGGTGCCGCGGTGCTGCTCGTCGCGACCGTCTACGGGGTCATGCGTCCGGCGTTCCGGTCCGCCGTGGGCGCCGCGTTCGCCCGTATTCCCACGGTGGGGACGCATCTTCGCACCTACCAGCTTGCCCGCATGTACCGCACCGTTGGCATGCTCCTTCGAGGCGGCATGCCGGCGGTCACGGCGCTCGTCATGTCGGAAGGCTTGCTCAACGCCACCTTGCGCGTGGCGCTCACGGATGCAACTCGCGCTGTGCGCGAGGGTCGTTCACTTGCCAGCGCCATGGAGCAGTACGGCCTCACCACCGCCGTCGCGGCCCGCATGCTCAGGGTCGGCGAGCGCAGCGGCAACATGGGCGAGATGATGGAGCGTATCGCCTCGTTCTACGACGAGCAGCTCTCGCGCAGCGTGGACCTGCTCATGCGCCTCATTGAGCCGGCGTTGATGGCGGTGATCGGCGTCGTCATCGGGCTCATCGTCGTATTGATGTACTTCCCCATCTTCGAGCTCGCCGGGAGCCTGCAATGAACGCGGCCATACCGTTTCCCCCGCGTCCGGTGATCGAGCAACGCGCTCTGACGAGCGCTGTGGCTGAGGCTGCGCGACTCGGCACGTCCGCCTACGACGTGCTCGAGAAATCCTCCGGGCTCGATGGCCTGCAGCTCGCGATTGCGCTGGCGGAGGCGTTCGACTACCCCCTGCTGAGGTCCGCGGAGCTGGGGGGGCTCGAGGCGGCGTTCGACGTGCTCGCACCGGCGGAGGCTGTACGGCGCCACTGTGTTCTCGTCCGCCGCGGCGGGACTCTCCTGGCGGTCATCTCCGATCCGTTCGACATGTCGCTGCGCACGTGGCTCGAGGCGCGCGTGCCGGCCGATCTCGGCTGGGCGATGGCCTCGCGTGCCGAAATCGCATCGTATGTCGCGCGGCATGAGCATTCGACGCGTGCGATCGATGGGGCGCTTGCGGGCGCGCAGAGTCGCCAGGCGCACGCGGCCGAGTTCGAGAACCTCTCGCTCGACTCGATCAGCCAGGACGCGAGCCCGATCGTGAAGCTCGTGCACTCGACGGTGTACGACGCGCTTCGTGCGGGGGCGAGCGATATCCACCTCGAGACCCTCGCGGCAGGCCTCGTGATCCGCTATCGCATCGACGGCGTGCTCCTGCAGGTCGCCAGCGTTTCGGGCGCCGAGGTGTCGGAGCAGGTGATCTCGCGGATCAAGGTGATGTCCGAGCTCGACATCGCCGAGCGGCGCGTGCCGCAGGATGGGCGCTTCAAGATCGCCATCGACGCGCGGCCCATCGATTTCCGTGTCTCCATCATTCCGAGCGTATTCGGCGAGGACGCGGTGCTTCGCGTGCTCGACAAGAAGGCCATCACGGACCAGATGAAAGGCCTGCGCCTGGACGGCCTCGGTTTCAGCCCGCGCATCGTGAGCCGGCTGCGCAAGCTTGCAGCCCTCCCGCACGGCATGCTGCTCGTCACCGGCCCCACGGGCAGCGGCAAGACGACGACGCTGTACGCCGCGATTTCCGAAACGAACACCGGCGCCGACAAGATCGTCACCATCGAAGACCCCGTCGAATACCAGTTGCCGGGCGTGCTGCAGATCCCCGTGAACGAGAAGAAGGGACTCACATTCGCGCGCGGGCTGCGCTCCATCCTTCGGCATGACCCGGACAAGATCATGGTGGGCGAGATACGCGACCCGGAGACCGCGCAGATCGCAATTCAGTCCGCGCTCACGGGCCACCTCGTGTTCACCACTGTGCACGCCAATAGCGTCTTCGATGTAGTGAGCCGGTTCGTGCACATGGGCGTGGAGCCCTACAGCTTTGTCTCTGCCCTGAACGGTGTCATGGCGCAGCGGCTCATCCGCATCGTCTGCGCACAGTGCGCCGAGAGCGTGATGCCGACACGTGAGTTGCTGGAAGAGTCCGGGATCCCGGTGCCTGCCGCAGCGGGCTTTCACTTTCGCACCGGTCGCGGCTGCAAGCATTGTCGCGGCAGCGGCTATCGCGGCCGCAAGGCGATCGGCGAGCTCCTGATCCTCACCGATGAGCTGCGCGAGGCGGTGGTCGCCCGCGTTCCGGTGCGCCAGCTCAAGGAACTTGCAGTGAAGTCCGGTGCGCGCCTGATCCGGCACGCGGCCCTCGATCTGGTGAAACGTGGCGAAACGACGATCGAGGAGGTCAACCGTGTCACCTCTATGGCGTGACGAAATCGGGATATTGCTCGCACCGCGACGGCTGGTATTTGCGCGCGTCAGCCGCGGCCTGCGGCCCCGGCGTCTGGGGTCGGTGTTCTGCGACGTGCCGACGGGTCACTTCGCCAGCTGGGAACCGGCGCTGATCGCGCTGCGTGCGCAGCTTGCGGAACCGGATTGGCGGAACGCGAACGTGCGGGTGATCGTGGCGGATCACTGGGTGCGCTACATGATCGTACCGTGGGTTCCCGAGCTCCATGACGAAGCGGAACGGATCACCCACGCGCGGCACCTGCTATCTCAGGCATATGGCGAGATGGACGACTGGATCCTCACGCTCGGCGATGCCGCGCCAGGAAAGCCTGTCGTCGCGACAGCTCTGCCGGGCGCGCTGCTGACGGGTTTGATGGCGGATGTGGAGGCTAGCGGCAATCACTTGATCTCCACCCAGCCGCATCTGGCCGCGGCATTCAACGCCGCGGCGCCTCGGTTGCCACGGTCCCCATTCTGGTTTGTGTCCGTGAACGAAGGCTCGCTCGCAGCCGCGCATGTCGCGGCCGACGGTTGGGATCGGGTGCATGCCGTGCGCATCGGCAACGACTGGAACGCGGAGCTGCGGCGCCTGCGCCTGTTCGGGCGCTTCGCTTCGGGCAACCAGAACGAGGAGCACGTCTTCGTTCACGCGCCGGTCTGGCTGCGTCCCGCAGCCAATGAGCACGAGGACGGGCTCGAGTGGCTGAACGAGGACAGTCCCTCCGACAACACTACCGTTTCGCAGCTCACCTGGCTGCAAGCGCACAACGTATGAGCACGCCCCGCATCCGACTCGATTTCATCGCACGGCGCCGGTCGGCGACCCTGGTGCCCGTAGTCGTGGCGGCATGCGGCGCGGTTGCGGTGCTCGTCACGCTTGCTGAGTACGGCAGTCTTCGGTCCGAAGCGGAAGGGCTCGAGGCAAGACTCGGCGCGTATGACGATGCACGCGACAGTCATTCCGCGAAGTCGCCCGCTGGCGAGCGCCCGATCACGGCGGAGGCGCGGGCGGCGGCCAGCCACCTCGCAACGCCGTGGGGCAGCTTGCTGGACGATCTCGAGGCCGCAGGCGTCGATAGCGCTGGCACGATAGCGGTGCTCACCGTGGAGCCCGACCGCGATAGCCATCGGGTCACCGTCGTTGCAGAAGCCCGATCGCTGCCCGCCGCGCTCAGGTATGTGCAGCGGTTGCAGCAGAGCAAGGCGCTCGCGCATCCGCTGCTGGATAGCCACGAGGTACGCGCCGACGTCCCCGAGCGTCCGGTTCGCGTGCAGATCACCGCGGAGTGGAAGTTGCCGTCATGAGCGTAGTCGAATCGCCCATGCCGGAATCATCGCTCGAGTCGAGCAGGTTGCCGGCGATCGCACCGCCGCCCGTGCCGTCACCGCCGTCGCTCGCACCTGAGCGGGCCCAGATGCCCATGCGGCAACGTTTGGTGCGACCGGCGCAGATCGCTACGGCCAGGCTGCAGCGACTCGGTGTGATGGGCATTGGCGGTGTCGCGGCGGTGATCTTCTGTGCAACGTTTGTGGTGTCGGCACTCCTGCCCCTGTATTCGCGCGTCGTCGAGCTACGCGATACCGTCGAGGCGACGGGCAATGCGGCACGGCGCCTTCGACTGCCGCCCCCTCAGGAGCAGGCGACGAAGTTCGTCGCCGGCCTTCCGGATAGGAACAGCCTCCCCGCAGTGATGGGCGCAATTGTCCAACAGGCAAATGATGCTGGACTGTCGCTGGAGCGCGGAACCTATCAATGGAGTCTCGGCAAGTCCGGGGCACTTGCACGCTATCAGGTGACGCTGCCGGTGAAGGGTAGCTACCCCGCGATCCGCAAATTCGTGGATTCGACCCTCGCCGAGGTGCCAGCGGCGGCACTGGCCGGCATCTCTCTCGAGCGACCCAATGTGGGAGACGCCCAGGTCGCCGCCAATCTTCGCTTCGAGATCTTCGTGAGGAACGGGCCATGAAACTGTTGCCGGGACCGCGCAGATCGCCTCGCCGTTTCTGGATCTTCGCCGCGCTGGCCGGGGTTGCAGTGATCGTAGTTGCGCTGACGGGCGAGGGTGACGAGCAGGAAGTAGTCACCGTTGCGCACCCACGGCGCCCATCGGCGCCGCGGGCGAGGGCCGGTGAGCGGGTGGTTCTCGGCTTCGCGCATCGCGCCGTCTCGAATGCGACCGGTAACCTGTTCGTGAGCCATTCCTGGTACGTGGCGCCACCGCCGCCGCCTCCTCAAGTGCTGGCGCCGCCGGTGCCCACTGCACCGCCGCTGCCGTATAGCTACCTCGGGCGCTATGGGCATACAGGAGACAAAACGGTGTTCTTCATCGTGAAGGACGACCGTGTTTACGACGTCCACGTGGGCGATGTGCTCGAAAAGACCTATTCCATCGACGGTGTCGAGAACGGACAACTACAAATGACGTACCTGCCACTCGGCATCCGACAGAGCCTGCAGGTCGGGGGCGCACCGTGAAACGATTGTTCAGAGGCTTCGTCGTGCTCGCATCGGCAGCCTTGCTGACCGCCTGTGCGGGCGAGCGCATACACAGTGCGGGCCTGCGTGCCGTGGATGCCGGCGACTACGAAGACGGCATTCGCAAGCTCGAGCAGGCCGTCACGGAAGCGCCGGGTAACACGATGTTCCGGCTCGATCTGGCCGGGCAGCGCGAACGGGCCGTCCAATCCCTGGTCGCCTCGGCGGATCGCGCTCGTGTTTCAGGCTCGCTCGACCAGGCGGATGCGCTCTACAAGCGCGTGACTATCCTCGAAGCCACCAACGAACGCGCGGCGCGCGGCATCGAGCTTGCACGCAGGGACCGGCGCCACAACGAGATGGTCGCGCAGGCCACCCGCGAGCTCGATCAGGGACGACTCGATGAAGCCGAGGCGCGCGTGCGCGCCGTGCTGGCGGAAGACCCTGGCATGGCCGGCGCTACTGCCTTGCGCTTGCGCATCGATGCGGCGCGCGGGCCGAGGACGGCGACCCCGCGTATCAAGACACGCGACCGCCGCCCGGTGACGCTCCAGTTCCGCGAGGCGAATACCAAGATGGTGTTCGAAGTGCTGGCACGCGAGACCGGCCTCAATTTCATCTTCGACAAGGACGTGCGCAACGACGGCAAGACCACGATCTTCGTGCAGGACGTGCCGGTCGACCAGGCGATCGACCTCGTCCTCGGGCAGAACCAGCTGGCGCGCCAGGTGCTCTCCGAGAACATGGTGATGATCTACCCGAATGTCGCGGCCAAACAGAAGGAGTACCAGGACCAGATCGTCCGCACGTTCTATCTCACGAACTCCGATCCGAAGAAGACGCTCGATATGCTGAAGACGGTGCTCAATGCACGCACGCTGTTCGTGGACGAGCGCGCGAGCGCGGTCGTGATGCGGGATACGCCGGAAGCGGTGCGGATGGCGGAGAAGATGATCGCCGCCGTCGACGTGCCGGAGCCGGAAGTGATGATGGAAGTGGAGGTGCTCGAGATCACGCGCAGCCGCCTGCAGCAGCTCGGCATCCGCTACCCCGAGTCCATTACGCTTTCCCCGACACCCCTGGCGGGCGACCCGCTCGTGCTGCGGGACCTCAAGGACCAGGACGACACGACTATCAAGGTCAGCGCGATCGCGGCGACCCTCGATTTCAAGAAGGAAGTCGGCACGACCAACGTGCTCGCGAGCCCCCGCATCCGCGCCCGCAACAACGAAGAGGCGAAGATCCTCATAGGGCAGCGCGTGCCTGTGATCACCAACACTGTGACGCCCATGTCCACCGGCGCGAGCGTCGTCACCGGTAACGTGCAGTACGTTGACGTTGGCCTGACGCTCGAAGTGCAGCCCACCGTGCACCTCGACGGCGACGTGGGCATCAAGGTGCACCTCGAGGTGAGCTCCATCATCCGCGAGATCAACAACGCGAACTCCGGCACGCTCGCCTATCAGATCGGCACGCGCAACGCGCAGACCGTGCTGCGACTGAAAGATGGCGAGACGCAGATCCTGGCCGGCCTGATCAACGACCAGGACCGCCGCACCTCGAATCATCTGCCTGGCGTCGGGGACATTCCGATCCTGGGCCGTCTCTTCGGGACACGGAAGGATGACACGGAGAAGACCGAGATCGTCCTGTCGATCACGCCGCACATCATTCGCTCGCAGACGCGCGCGACGAGCGAGAACACGGAGTTCTATTACGGGACCGAGTCTGGCCAGCGCATCGCACCGCTGGCGGCGGCTGCCGCGCCGGCGGGTACCTCGTCATCGGTTGCGCCCCCGATGACGAGCCCCGCCGGCGCTGGTGGACCTGGAGCGGACGCGGCCGCGGAGACCACCGCTGCAAGCCCGGCGTCGCGCCCTTCGCTGACATGGGAGGGACCGGGGCAGGTGAGCGTGGGCCAGGAGTTCGACGTGACGCTGCAGCTCGCAGCCCGCGCGGAGCTTACGGGCGTACGCTCGACGATCCGGTATGACGCCGCGGTACTCGAGCTGACTTCGGCGGCGGCAGGCGATGTCGTTCCTGCGGAAGCGCGCACGGCGGCAAACCCTGGAATCGATCAGCGCAGCGGGCGTGCGCAGCTGGATGTGCCGGCGCCGGGCGTGGTCAGCGGCGAAGGCGGTCTCGTTACGCTGCATTTCAAAGCGCTTTCTCCCAGGCCTGCGACCATGATTTCGGTGCAGCAGTTCGCGGCTTCGACGACGGACGGCAAGCCGGTTCCGGCAATCGCACCGCGTCCGCTCGTCGTAGTGGTGGCGCCCTAGAGGGGCTCATGCGCGCACGCGGATTCACACTCATCGAGCTCGTCATCACGGTGGCGATCGTCGGACTGATGGCATCTGCTGCGTTGCCGCTTGCGGAGCTTGCGTATCGGCGTGCCAAGGAACAGGACCTGCGCATGGCGCTGCGCGAGCTGCGTAACGGGATCGATGCCTACAAGGCCGCCGCGGACCAGGGTCGGGTCATGACCGAAGTGGGCGCATCGGGATATCCGCCGTCGCTCGACATCCTCGTGACGGGTGTCGATGACGCGCGCAATGCGGAGGGTGCGAAAATCTATTTCCTGCGGCGCCTGCCACGCGATCCGTTCTTCCCGGATCCGACCGCGATGCCGGCCTCGACATGGGGGCTACGCAGCTATGAAAGTTCCGCACAGGATCCGCAGGCGGGAGATGACGTCTTCGACGTGCATTCGCTGTCCACCGCCACTGGCATCAACGGAGTTCCGTATCGTGAGTGGTAGGGCGCCACGCGGCTTCACGTTGATAGAGCTGCTCGTCGTCATGGCGATCATCTCCACGCTGTTGCTGATTGCTGTGCCCCGTTACTCGCTCAGCCTGCAACGCGCCCGGGAGGCCACGCTTCGGCAGGATCTTTCCGTCATGCGGGAGGCCATCGACAAGTTCCTGGGCGACCGCGGCCACTATCCCGTCGGCCTCGAAGAGCTCGTCGAGACGCGCTACCTGCGCGCCATTCCCCAGGACCCGGTCACCAAATCGGTGGAGACGTGGCAGCTCGTGCGCAGCGACGACCCGGAGTTGAGCGGCGTGCGCGACGTGCGCAGCGGTGCCGAGGGCGAGGATACCCTCGGGACACCTTACGCGAGCCTGTGAACATGCGTGCGGAGCGAGGCTTCACCTATCTCGGGATTCTTTTCATGGTGTTCCTCGTCGGCTTCGCCATGGCCACCGCGGGCATCGTGTGGTCGACGGCGCTGAAGCGGGAACGCGAGCAGCAACTCCTGTGGACCGGCAGTCAGTTCCGCCGCGCGATCGCGGGCTTCTACAACAATGGCCCGCCCGGCCTGCGCGAGTACCCGCGCGATCTCACCGACCTGCTCGAGGATCGTCGCGGCCCGGTTCAACGCCGTCGACCACACGATGCCCGCGGTAGCCATCGCGAAGCCGACGAGGAACACCATGAAAAG
>FTFB01010682.1_pt1 | contig 11969 bp, 11 predicted proteins | sample 1658331 | NCBI WGS metagenome assembly FTFB01 (sample SAMEA3914816, study PRJEB12502) | metagenome | biome: forest; material: soil | place: USA | collected 2011-09-16 | depth 0.3 m | reverse complement strand
CCCCATGTGCTTTCGCGATCCTCACGAGCGGCGATGTCGGGGTGAGCAGACTGCCCGCGGCGAGCGGAAACCACGGGATGAAGCCGATGCCGTGTTTCGTACAATGATCCAGCACGTCTTCACTGCCGCGATCGACCAGGTTGTACCGGTTCTGCACCGTCACCACTTTGAACACGCGGGAAGCTGCCTCGATGTCTTCGATCGAGACCTCGCTCAAGCCCGCGAACCGGATGACGCCTGAATCGATCAGCGTCCTGACCGCACCGAACTGCTCGGCACGCGGCACCGTTGGATCGATCCGATGCAGCTGCCACAAATCGATGCGCTCTACCCCGAGGCGCCGGCAGCTCGTATGGGCTTGTTGAATCAGATACTCCGGCCGGCCGAGCGGCGTCCACTGGTCGGGTCCGGTGCGTGCGAGCCCGGCCTTCGTGGCAACGACGATGCCCTTGTATGGTTGCAGGGCTTCCCTGATCAGCTCCTCCGACACGTCGGGGCCGTACGAGTCTGCCGTGTCGATGAAATTTATGCCGAGCTCAGGCAGGCGCTTCAGTGTTCGGAGCACCTCGGGCTTGTCGTGAGGCTCGCCCCAGATTCCAGGCCCCGTGATGCGCATGGCGCCGAAGCCCAGGCGATGGATCTCGAGCTCGCCACCGATTCTGAACGTGCCTGCGCTCGCCGCTGATGGATTGCGACTCATGGGCTCTACCTCGCTTGAACGGAGCGGCAGGCGTGCCGCCCGAAGAAGACTAGCACCACCCGAAAGTCCGACGAACTATCCCTTGGGACAACGCAAACCGCTCGCCCTCCTTTTGAGAGAGCGCGAGCTGAGTCCGCCGACCGACGAAACTCCTCGCGATACGGCGCAGGATCAGTGCCACGACATCCCCCTTCCGGAGAAACCCGATGTTCCTGACCGCCGTCCTGAACGCTCATACCGACAAAGCGCTCGAAAACCCGCCCGCCACGAATCAGCAAACAGATCCCACGCAATCGCACGACCCGGATGCAGATCACATCCCTGCCCGATTGAAAGCCGCGCTCGCATTGCCGGCTGAAGATCGAATGCTGCAGTTACCGAGCATCCACCGGTCTCGCTGGGTCTGACAGTTGTGCTGGGCCTGATGCATGTGTTCAAAGCTCTGTTTGGCGCCACGCCGCCAAACCGGGCGGCATATCCGGCGAAATACATCATCATGCTCGCGCTCAGCGTCCTGCTCGGGTACGTCGTAGCACGCTGGTTCTCGGAGCCACTCAACCAGGCGCTACGCGACAGGTACGCCAGGTTGCCGTCGCAGTCCCTCGAGTCCGCGCCTGCCTGAAAGGCGCGTCGGCCAGCGTGCCAAGGGACGTGCGCCCGTCCCTGGCTGGCTATCTGTGTTCCAGAATGGGTACTCTCCGGAAATGAGCTCCCATCCGGCCGTACTCGTGCTCAGCGCCAGTCCGCAGGATGGGGCGATTACAGTGAGAGATCTGCGGAGCCTCGGCTTCGATGTATCGGGCCCCGTTGCGCCGCTCGAGCTCGTCCCCGATCGAACAGAGCTCTCCCGCTTCCATCTTCTCGTCTTCGACGTCCAGGCCGCCACCCTGCTTGCCGAGCTCGATGCCGCCGAACAGCTTCGTGCCAGCTCGGGCCTGCCGATTCTTCTGCTCATCCCGAACGTCGACGTCGCGATGCTCAGGTTCGCGGGCAAGGTGCATACATTCGATTGCCTGCTGAAACCCTGCTCAGGCTCTGCACTGCAAGTGAATGTGGAGCTCGCACTGGCAAGGCATGCCTCGAAACTCAGGCTGCAATCGGCAGACGACAGTTACAGGGACCTCGTAGAGAACAGCTACGACCTCATCTGCACGCATGACGTCGATGGAAGGATTCTTTCCGTCAATGCGGCCGCAGAACGGGCTCTCGGCTATCCCCGCGAGGCGCTGGTAGGCCGATACCTGCAAAACCTTCTGGTTCCCGACGCGAAGCACCTGTTCCCCGCATACCTCGCCGAGATCCTGGAGAAAGGCAGTTCTCACGGCATCATGCGCATGAGCGCCGCCAACGGAGAGGTGCGGGAGTGGGAGTATCACAACTCCGAGCGGCGGCTCGATGACGGCCGGCGCCTCGTACGCGGCCTCGCACACGATGTCACGGAGCGGATGAAAGCGACCCGGGACCTGCGCGCGAGCGAGCAACGATTCCGCGCCCTCTTCGAGCAGGCCGCCGTCGGGGTGGCGTACATCGATACCCATACCGGCAGGCTGCTTGCCGTGAATCAAAAATGCGCGCAGATCCTACGGTACGCTCCCGAGGAAATGCTGGCGCTCGATTTCGCGACGCTGCTTCATCCGGAGGATCTCGCCGCCCACCGGGATTCCATGGCGCAGCTCGCGAAGGGCGAGGTGCCGGAGTTCGTGGTCGAACAGCGGCTGCTCTGCAAAGACGGCGCGGATGTCTGGGTCGCGCTGGCGGTCTCGCCGCTTTCGACAGCCGGCACCCCGAGCAGCCGGCACATGGCCGTAGTGCAGGACATCAGCCAACGCAAGCTTGCGGAGAGAGCCCTCAGCGAGAAGGAGCGCCTGCTGTCGCAGTCCCAGCGCATCGCCCGCATCGGCAGCTTCAGCGTGGAATGCTCCTCGAAGACGGTGACGTGGACGGAGGAAAGCTATCGTCTGCACGGCCAGTCGCCCGGCAGCTTCGTTCCCAGCACCGACTCCTTGATGAAGCTGCTGCATCCGGACGACCGCGCCATGATGCACATGTGGTTCGGCTCGATCCTCGCCGAAGAGGATCCGGGGCCAATCGATTTTCGGGTGGTGCTGCCCGACGGCTCGATTCGCTACCTGCGAGGCCAGGGCGAAACCGTTGCGAGCCAGGGGAATGCGCCACGCCGTCTCATCGGAACCGTGCAGGACATCACCGAACGCAAGCAGGCAGAGGAGCAGCGCGCGATTCTCGAAGCGCAATTGCGCCAGGCCCAGAAGATGGAAGCGATCGGCGCGCTCGCGGGAGGCATTGCGCATGACTTCAACAATCTGCTGACGACGATGGTGTGCAACATCGAGCTCGCCCGCCAGGACGTCGAGCCCCGACACCCCGTCGTCATGAGCCTCGATGCCATTGCCGCCGCGGCGCGCCGCGCCACCGAGCTCATTCGCCAGATCCTCGCGTTCAGCCGCAAGCAGCCCTCGCGCCGTTCCGTGATCCTGCTGTCGCCCATCATTGCGGATGCCGCGCAGTTGCTGCGGGCGTCCCTGCCTGCGGCGGTTGCGATCGACCTGGAGCTGGATAAGGAGTCGCCACCGGTGCTGGCCGACCCCACGCAGATCCACCAGGTTGTCATGAACCTGTGCACGAATGCGTGGCAGGCCATCAGCGACAGCCACGGGCGCATCAGCGTGTTGCTGGACGCGTTCGAAGTCGCGCCTAACGCGACCGCGCACGCAGGAGCGCCGCCGGGCCGTTATGCGCGCATCCGCGTGCGCGACACCGGCGACGGCATGGACGGCATCACGCTCGAGCGGGTCTTCGAGCCGTTCTTCACCACCAAGGAGCTGGGGCGCGGGTCGGGGCTCGGGCTGAGCGTGGCCCACGGCATCGTCAAGAACCACGGGGGCACCATCACTGCGCTGAGCCGCAAGGGGGAAGGCGCAACGTTTGAGGTGCTGCTGCCGGCGGCCGTGGCCGGATCGGCGGCGGCGAAGAGCGAGCCGGAGCGGCCAGCGCTGCCGCGGGGTCGCGGTCGCGTGCTGTATGTCGACGACGAGAAGGCGCTGGCGGCGACGGTTGCGCGCATCCTCGAATCGCTCGGATACGAGGCCACTGTTTGTGACAACGGTGCGGAGGCCATCGAGCGTGTTCGGGCAAACCCGGACGACTTCGACATCGTGCTGACCGACTTCAGCATGCCCGGCCTTTCCGGCACGGACGTGGCGTGCCAGGTGGCTCGCATTCGCCCGGACCTGCCTGTGGTCCTGACCTCGGGTTACGCGGAGCGGGCAGGCGAGAACCTGTCGACATTCGGAATCTGCCTGCGTCTCGACAAACCGTTCGATCGCCGCGCGCTGAGCGATGCACTGGGTTATGCGCTGGAGACCGCGGCCAATGCGCCGAGACGTGAAGTAAAAGGGATCTGAGTGCCCGGCGTCCTGTGGAGATTTCTCAGGGCTTCTGGATATACCTCTTCGCGATGTTAAGGGCGATCGTGTGCGGATCGGAACCTTGCAGGTTGGTAAGCACGATCACCGTGGCCTTATCGTCAGGGAACCGCCAGTAGGTGACCGAGTTGGCGCCGCCGAATGCCATGAAATGGAACCCCGCGTCGTCATCGCCTGGAATCCAGCCCCGGCTGTTGCCCACGGTCCAGCCCAGACTGTAGAGGCTCACTGTGCCGTCGTTCAGCTTCGCCGGACTCATGGTGGCACGAAGGCCCTGAGGTGAGAGGGCAAGGCCGGCGTCGATGGCCTGGTCGAATTTGATGAGATCGCCGACAGTGGAGATGAGCCCGCCGCACGCGTGCTCCAATCTCGGAAACGTCGAATAGTTCACGTAGATGTCGGTCGCCGACTGTGCCGGCATGCCTGTCACCCACGCGAAATCCTTGCGATCGTCCGACGGCACGAACGTGGTGTATCCGGTGACTTTGCGAGGCACCACATCGCGTGAATCCGCGTAGCGCGTGTCGTTCATGCCCAGCGGCTTCAGGATCTCGTTCGCAACAAACTCTTCGAGCGGCCTGCCCGAGATTTTCTCGACGAGCATCGCAAGGAGTATGAAACCCGTCTGGTTGTAGCGCGACCGTGAACCCGGCTTCTCGACGGGAAGCTGCGCGAGTATGCGCAAGAGCGTAGCGCCGTCGGTCGCCCTGATTTGCTCGAGCTCATCCAGCGCGTCCGGGAGCCCGGACATGTGATCCAGGCAGTGCCGCACGGTAACCGCACTCCACGCGGACGGCAGGTTCGTCAGTTTTTGCGTCACGGATTCGTCGAGCGTGAGCAGTCCGCGGTCCACCAGCTTCATCACGGCGGCCGCGGTGAATACCTTGGTGAGCGACGCGATTGCGAAAGAGCTCTGCAGTTCCGTAGGCGCCCGCAACTCGAGGTTTGCGAATCCGTACACCTTCTGCTTCATCACCTTCCCATGGTCGATGACGGCGAGCGCCAGACCTGGAATGCGGCGCTTCGACATTTCCGTGAGCACATAGTCATCCACCGAATCCGCGAATGCGGGAGCGGTTACCAGGACCGCGAGCACGGCAAGCACCCCTGTGGAAACTCTCTGCATCATGGTCACTCAATCCAGGTAGCAGGCGGCTCGCCCGATCGCGTACTGATGCACCAGCCGAGCAAAGCGTTGCACCGCTTTGCGTTCGCGGTCCTATACTCGCCGCATGACTACGACCTTCGACGCACTCATCGTCGGTACGGGCCAGGCCGGGCCTACCCTCGCCGCCCGGCTTTCCGGCGCCGGCATGAAAGTCGCGGTCGTGGAGCGGGACAAATTCGGCGGCACCTGCGTGAATGACGGCTGTACGCCCACCAAGACCATGGTGGCGAGCGCCTACGTGGCGCATCTCGCGCGGCGGGCATCCGATTTCGGCGTCGTGCTGCCAGGCGCCCCGCAGGTCGACATGAAGCTCGTGAAAGCCCGCAAGGATGCAATCGTGCGCGGCTCTCGCGAACGCCTCGAAAAGTGGCTGCGCACGCTCGCGAACGTCACGGTGTTCAATGGCCACGCCCGCTTCATCGACCGGAACGTGATCCGCGTGAACGACGAGCGGCTCACCGCCGAACGCATCTTCGTCGACGTCGGTGGCCGGCCGCGCGTGCCCGACATGCCCGGAATCGATACGACGCCGTTCCTCACCAACGTAACGATGATGGACGTCGACTTCGTTCCCGAACACCTGGTCGTCATCGGGGGAAGCTACGTCGGGCTGGAGTTCGCGCAGATGTTCCGGCGCTTCGGCAGCCAGGTCACCGTCGTGGAGATGAGCTCGAGGCTCCTGCCACGCGAAGACGAAGATGTCTCTGAGGCCATCCAGGATTTTCTGGCTGCCGAAGGAATCACGCTGCGGCTGAACGCGAAATGCCTGAGCATGGCTGGCCAGCCGGGGGCGATTTCCGTGGGTCTCGATTGCGCGGAAGGCGCGCCCCACGAGCAGGGCACGCACATACTCCTCGCCGTCGGCCGCACGCCGAACACCGATGATCTCGGTCTCGAGCTCGCGGGAATCCATGTCGATGCCCACGGATATATCGAGGTGGACGAAAGCCTGCGCACATCGAACGAGCGCGTCTGGGCGCTGGGCGACTGCAATGGCAAAGGGGCCTTCACCCATACGGCCTACAACGACCATGAGATCGTCGCCGACAATCTTCTGTCGAATGCCGGCCGGAAACATACCGACCGGATCCCCGTTTACGCCCTGTTCACCGATCCGCCGCTCGGGCGGGTCGGCATGAATGAGGCGGATATCCGCAAGGCCGGCCTCGCAGCCCTCGTCGGTAAACGGCCGATGACGCGGGTGTCGCGCGCGGTGGAGAAAGGCGAGACCCACGGTTTCCTGAAGATTTACGTGGACGCCAGCTCGCGCGCCATTCTCGGCGCTTCGCTGCTCGGCACGGGAGCCGACGAATCGGTGCAGTCGCTCCTGGACGTCATCTATTCGAGAGCCACGCACCAGGAGTTTCAGCGCCACGTCCGGATACACCCGACAGTGAGCGAACTGCTGCCCACCGTGCTGGAACAGCTCACGCCGTTGTAACGCGTTGGAGTAAGCACTATGGCTCTACGCTACAAAATCTCAGGCGTCATCCTGATTGTCCTGGCCGTTGCACTGGGTTCGCTGGCTCTCGTGCTCAGCCACGACTCCCCGTGCGGCACGGCGCCCGTACCGCCCGGGAACACGAAACTGATGAAAGCGATTGTCTACCGGTGCTACGGCTCATCCGATGTTCTCAATCTCGAGAACATTGCCAAGCCAACCCCCGCGGACAATGAAGTGCTGGTCAAGGTACACGCGGCGTCGGTGAATCCTTACGATTGGCACTACATGAGAGGTGCGCCGTATATCGTGCGCACGGACTCCGGCTTCGGCAAACCCGAAAACACGCGGCTGGGCGTCGACTTCGCCGGAACGGTCGAGGCCGTCGGCAAAGACGTCACGCGGTTTCGGCCGGGCGATGAGGTGTTCGGCGAGAAAGTCGGGGCCTTCAGCGAATACGTCAGCGTTCGCGAGCATCGAATACTGGCGTTGAAGCCGGCCAACGTGACGTTTGAGCAGGCTGCATCCGCGCCCATGGCAGCGTTCACTGCGCTACAGGCGCTGCGCGACAAGGGGCAGGTCCGGCCGGGCCAGAAGGTCCTGATCAACGGCGCGTCGGGAGGCGTCGGCACGTTCGCCGTGCAGATCGCGAAGTCATTCGGCGCGGAGGTGACCGCCGTCTGCAGCACGAGGAACGTGCAGATGGTGCAATCAATCGGCGCGGATCACGTCATCGACTACACCAGGGACGATTTCACCCAGGGCACGCAGCGCTACGACATGATCCTGGACGCGGTCGGGAGTCACGCGTTGCTGGACTACCGGCGCGTGATGGCGCCCAAGGGCATCCTGGTCATCGTCGGTGGTCAGGACGACGGCCGATGGCTCGGCCCCATGTCGGCCGCGGTCAAAGCGGCCCTGTTGTCGCCGTTCGTGAGCCAGACGCTCGTCATGATGCTGTCGGAGGCCAATAAAGAAGACCTGGATCTCGTGCGCGAGCTCATGCAGGCCGGGAAAGTGACGCCCGTAATAGACCGGCGGTACAAATTGAGCGAGGTCCCGGCGGCGATCGCCTACGTGGAAGAAGGACACACTCGCGGGAAAGTAGTAATCGACCTCGAATAGCACGACAGGAGCGGGCGGCACTCATGACCTACCTGGCCTGACCTACCTGGCCTGACCTACCTGGCCTGACCTACCTGGCCTGACTTACCTGGGCTGACCTACCTGGCCCGCCGCTCATGCACGGCCCACCCCGCTTCCACGACCCGAAGGCCGAGGTGAGCCTGCATCGGGTCGAAATCGCGGTCCGCGTGAAGCAGCTCGCAGCGGCGCGCGATGCAGTACGTGCCGATGATCAGATCGATCGTCTTGCGAACCGTGATGCCCTGTTCCCGCAGCTTGCGATAGTTCCTTGCGCTGCCGATCGCGAGGTCCGCATCGAGCAGCGAAACGATGTCGAACTTGCGCAGCTCTTTCTCGAGAGTCTTCGCATGCGCTTCGGAGCGGGCGCCCTGGAGCACTTCGCACAGGATCAGGTCGCCCACGAGCAACGGCTCCTCGCCCAGCAGGTCGTTCAGCTTCAGGACCTGCGGGGTCGATTTGCCGTTGAAAAAATCGACCCACACGGAGCTGTCGACCAGGATCAAAAGCGGCGCCCCTGGCGGCTCTCGTCCAGGTCGACGTCGAGCGGAATCTTGCCGAACAGCGCGCGCAGGCCCGACTGCTCGCGCATCTTGATGAGCAGCCGCAGCCCTTCTTCGACCGCCGCCCGCTTGGTTGGAAGGCCGCTCACCTTCAACGCCCTTGCGATGAGGGCGTCATCGATCTCTATGTTGGTGCGCATGGTTCACCGATGTGTATGGCTTTATACGATTATACACATCCACACCTGCTTGGTCGGGAGGGCTGCCGTGCGATTCCCCCCACGGGGGCGCCAGAAATCCAGTATGATCAGTCGCTTACAGCGAGGCGGCGCGGCCGCCCCACCGTAACCGGCGCGGCTTCGCGCCATTTGCGCGAAAAGGCGCAGGGAAACCCGTTATTGTGCCGCCGTTCGTCGCGCGGCTGACCCACGCCGCCGACACCCCCTCTTCCTTCAATTCAGCTCCCGAAACGCCACACATTCGATGAAGACACCCCCAGGCCTGCAGCCACTCATCGACGACGGCGTAATCGACGAAGTCATTCGTTCACTGAAAAGCGGCAAGGAAGCAACGGTCTATCTCGTGCGCTCCGGCACCCAGGTCCGCTGCGCGAAGGTCTATCGCGATATGGCACAGCGGAGCTTCCAGAAACGCGCCCAATATCAGGAGGGCCGCGGCGTGCGCGGCAGCCGCCAGGCCCGCGCGATGAGCAAGAGCACGCGCTTCGGCCGCCGGGAGCAGGAAGCCGCGTGGAAGAACGCCGAGGTCGATGCGCTTTATCAACTCGTCGCCGCGAATGTGCGTGTGCCCAGGCCCTACGGCTATTTCAACGACACACTCATCATGGAGCTGGTGATGGACGAGGCAGGCGAGCCCGCCCCGCGCCTCGGCGAAGTCGACCTGTCGCCCGAGACGGCGCGCGAGTATCACGCGTTTCTCATCCGGCAGATCGTGCGCATGCTGAGCATCGGGCTCATTCACGGCGACCTCTCGGAGTTCAACGTGCTGGTTGCGCCCGACGGCCCGGTGATCATCGACCTGCCCCAGGTGGTGAACGCGGCCGGCAACAACGGCGCGCTCACGATGCTCGAGCGCGACGTGAACAACATCCGCGGCACGCTCGGCCGCTTTGCCCCCGAGCTGCTGGAAACGCAATACGCTCGCGAAATGTGGGCGCTATTCGAGCAGGGCGAGCTGAAGGCCGACACCGCGCTCACCGGTATCTTCGCGCGCGACGACAGCGCGACCGATCCCGATGGCGTGCTGCTCGCGGTTGAAGATGCACGCGAAGACGCCTTGCAGCGCGAGCTCGGTCGGACAGATGCCTGATCGCAACGATTGACTCAGACGACCCTCAATACACAGGAGACTCCATGGCCAGACCACCCAACTACAAGCAGGACAAGAAGCGTCGCGAAGACGCGCAGAAGAAAAGCAATGCCGAGAAGCAGCAGCGCAAGGCCGCTCGCAAGACTGAGTCGTTCGAGCCGGCCCCGGGCACGCAGGCCCAGCCCCCGGTCAAACCCGTAGGCTCCTGAGCCCCGGCGAGACAGCCGCAGGCAGGCCGGCGCGGCCGCCTCGATCGCGGATGACAGGCCGAGCTCGCGGCAGCCCCGCGGATCGGCCGTCACCTCATCGCTCGCTTCGCACACGCGCCGTCGCGGTGTGCGAACTGCCAACTCAGCCCGGGCACGTGGATACGTGCCCTTCTCTCCACCGGGCGAGCAACACAGGAATCCACACGTAAAAGCCTGACCGCAACCTCGTATTCATGCAGCACGAGCGGGTCTGCATAACCACGAGTTATGCTCGCTGCAATCTTTCCGCTCGAGCGCGCGCCGTCCGCTCGAAGTGCGCCCGACTTTCTGTATGCTCCGAACGTCGCCGCGCGCGCGGCCTCGTCCCGACCCTATCGATGCGCTCAGCAGCTTCCCGAAATCGAGGGCTTCTCATCGCCGCGATCATCCTGATCGTCGCAGCCTCAGTTCCGTACTGGCGCACCGAGGCGCAGGAGAAAAAATCCGAACGAAGCGCTGGCGGCGCGTCCGCCATTCCCGTGTCGGTGATCGATGTAGAGCAGCGCGATGTGCCGCATCGGATCTCCGGTATCGGCACCGTGCAATCTCTCCACACCGTAGTGATTCGCCCGCAAGTCACTGGCGTCGTAACAGAGGTGCTCTTCAAGGAAGGCGAGCTCGTCGAGCGGGGCGCCCTGCTCGCACGCATCGACGATCGTGCCATCCAGGCTGCGCTGGCCCAGGCGCAAGCGGAAAAATCGAGCCGGGAAGCACGGCTCCGAGTCGCTGAACTGGATCTCTCCCGCTACGGCAACCTGGCAGACCAACACGTTGTCTCGCGCCAGACCATCGATCAGCAGGCGGCGCTCGTCGAACAACTCAGGGCCGACATCCAGGCGAGCGAGGCGACGATCGCTGCGCAACGCGTCCAACTTTCATTTACCCGCATCGTCTCTCCCGTGCGTGGGCGTGTGGGCATCCGTCGCGTCGACCAGGGCAATCTCGTGCAGGCGGGCGACGCGAATGGCCTCGTGACGGTGACGCAGATCGACCCTATCTCGATCGTCTTCACGCTCCCCCAGGAATTGCTGGGTCGCCTGCGCGCGGCGTCATCGGGCGCGGTGGCCGCGCGCGTGACGGCGTTTGAGCGAGATGCACGCGTTCCGCTCGCGCAGGGCGAGCTCACCACTTTCGACAATCAGATCGACGCGGCCACCGGCACGCTTCGCCTGCGCGCGCAGTTCGACAATCGCGACGACAAACTCTGGCCGGGCCAATTCGTTACCTTGCAGCTGGAGACAGGCGTCAGTGCCAATGCGATCGTGCTTCCGGCGCGTGCCGTACGACAGGGCCTCAACGGCGCGTTCGTGTACCGCATTCGGGACTCCAAGGCCGAAGTGGTCCCGATCGTCACGGCGTATCTTGATGATGAAATTGCTGTCGTTGCCAGAGGCGTTGCTCCTGGCGAAAGCGTCGTGCTCGACGGGCAGTCGCGATTGAAGGCCGGCTCTCTCGTAAAGATCTCTGCGCCTTCCGGAAAAGAACATGTCGCAGGGAATTGAGCCAGAGGCCGATAGCAGCGCCTCGGTTCGAGTGGCCCGCGCAGCCCTGGCAGGCTGGTTCATTCAACACCCGATCGGCACGGTACTGCTGACAGTCGGGTTGCTCCTCTTGGGCATCATCGCATTCCCGCTGATGCCCATCGCGCCGATTCCCGAGGTCGATCTGCCGACCATGCAGGTCAGCGCGTCGCTGCCGGGAGCCAGTCCGGAAACGATGGCCTCCGCAGTGGCGACGCCCCTGGAAGTGCAGCTGAGCGCCGTCCCCGGAATCAGGGAAATGACGTCGAACAGCTCGCTCGGCACGACGTCGATCGCGCTTCAGTTCGAGCTCTCGAAGAACATCGACGTCGCCGCGCAGGAAGTGCAGGCCGCGATCAATGCGGCGGCCGGTCGACTGCCCTCGGAAATGCCGAGCCTGCCGACGTGGAAGAAGGGCAATCCCAACGACAGCCCCATCCTCGCCCTGCGCATGCAGTCGGAGCTCATGACCCT
>FTFB01010927.1_pt1 | contig 12008 bp, 14 predicted proteins | sample 1658331 | NCBI WGS metagenome assembly FTFB01 (sample SAMEA3914816, study PRJEB12502) | metagenome | biome: forest; material: soil | place: USA | collected 2011-09-16 | depth 0.3 m | reverse complement strand
GCTCGAGATCGAAGAAGTCGAGCTCGGCGGGCCGAAGAAAGGGGAAGTGCTGGTGCGGCTCGTCGCGAGTGGCGTGTGCCACACCGACGCGTACACGCTCTCCGGCGCGGACCCCGAAGGCGCGTTTCCCACGATCCTGGGTCACGAAGGGGGCGGCATCGTCGAAGAGGTTGGCGCCGGCGTGAAGAGCGTGAAACCCGGCGATCACGTGATCCCGCTGTACACGCCCGAATGCAAGCAGTGCAAGTTCTGCAAATCCGGTAGGACGAATCTCTGCGTGGCCATTCGCTCGACGCAGGGCAAAGGCTTGATGCCCGACGGCACGAGCCGCTTCTCGAAGAAGGGCAAACAGATCCTGCACTTCATGGGCACGTCCACGTTCTCCGAGTACACGGTCCTACCGGAGATCGCTCTCGCCAAGATCGCCAAGAAGGCGCCGCTCGAGAAGGTATGTCTTCTGGGCTGCGGTATCACGACGGGCATCGGCGCCGTGCTGTACACGGCCAAGGTGAAGCCGGGCTCGACTGTCGCCATCTTCGGTCTCGGCGGCGTCGGCTTGAGCTGTATCCAGGGCGCCGTGATGGCGAAGGCGGAGCGCATCATCGCCGTCGACATCAACCCGGGCAAAGAAGAGATGGCGCGCGCGCTCGGCGCAACGGACTTCCTGAACCCGAAGGATTACGACAAGCCGATCCAGCAGGTCATCATCAGCATGACGGACTGGGGCGTCGACTACTCGTTCGAATGCGTCGGCAACCCGCAGCTCATGCGTGCGGCGCTCGAGTGCTGCCACCGTGGCTGGGGCGAATCGACGATCATCGGCGTCGCGGCCTCGGGCCAGGAGATCAGCACGCGGCCGTTCCAGCTCGTGACCGGCCGCGTGTGGCGGGGCAGCGCCTTCGGCGGCGTGAAGGGCCGCACGCAGCTGCCCGGCATGGTCAAGCAGTACATGGACGGCGACATCGAGATCGACAAGATGATCACGCACACCATGGGGCTCGAGAAGATCAACCACGCGTTCGACCTCATGCACGAAGGCAAGAGCATCCGCTCGGTCATTCACTACTGATTCTCTGAAGCTCCTGCCTGCAACTTTGCTCGACGAGCTCGCCGCCAAGGCGGCCGCGAGCCCGCGCCTGCGCGCACATCACAGCGTGCACGAGTCCGGAGCGGATCCCGTGCAGCGGTTGTTCGTGGTCGCCAAGCGCGATTCATATTTCCGCCCGCACCGACACCTGACCAAGATCGAGACCGCGCTCGTGTTGCGAGGCCGATTCGACGTCGTGACGTTCGACGACAACGGCTTCGTTTCGGCGCGCTATGAGCTAGGCGAGGGTGCGTCGAGCTTCGGATACGAAACACCCGAGGCCACGTGGCACAGTTTGATCATGCATTCCGCGGTCGCGGCGTTCTACGAGGTCAAGGAAGGGCCGTACGATCCGGCCACGGCCGTCGAGTTCGCGCCGTGGGCGCCGCCGGAAGGCGATGCGGACGCGCGTGCATACCTCGACTGGGCGCGCACGGCGCCGCCAGGCGCGCGGCGCTAGCGCCGAATGAGCCAGAGCACGAGGGACAGCACGAGCGAGAGCAGGATCGACGTCGTCAGCGGGAAGTAGAAGACGCCGCTGCTCGTGTGGACCCGGAAGTCGCCCGGCAACCGGCCCAAGCCGAGCTTGCTGACATACGGCCATGCGAGGCCGAGCAGCATCACCGCAACGCCGATCGTGAGCAACCAGCGCTGCATCAGTGCAACGTGCTCGCGAGCTTGCGGCGGAATTCGGCGACGAGCGGCGGATCGTTCGCTGCGAGCGTGAACAGCGACAGTAGCTGCGCGCGCGCGATACCGTCCCGCCATGTGCGCGCTCGCCGCACGAGATCGATCAGCTCGTCCATCGCTTCGCGATAGCGGCGCTGGCCGGCCAGCAGATTCGCGAGCGTGAGCCGCGCTTCATGATCGGCCGGGTCCTTCGCGAGCGTGGCGCGCAGTTCCCCTTCGCTAGGGCCGTTCTGACCCGCGCGTGCCGCCGCGATGCCGTGCTTCAGTGCGATGACACGTGCTTCGAGGTCTCGATCGGCTTCGACCAGCGCCACGAGCTGCTCCGCTTCATCGAACTTCTGCTCCGCGAACGCCTGCTCGGCGCGCGCCAGCGTCTGCTCGGCCACCGAAGGGAACAGCTGCTCGAAGAATGCGCGGACCTGAGCCTCGGGCTGCGCGCCCATGAACTGCGCCACGGCGCGGCCGTCCTTGAACGCGATGACGTTCGGGATCGAGCGGATGCCGAACGCCTGACTGAGCTCGGGGTTGTCGTCCGAGTTGATCTTCACGAGCTTGACGCGGCCGCCGAGTGACGCAGCGACTTTGTCGAGTACCGGTGTGAGCGCGCGGCACGGGCCGCACCACGGCGCCCAGAAATCCACGACGACGGGCAGGTTCTTCGAGGCTTCGATGACCTCGTGGTCGAAAGTGCTGGTAGTGACATCCATGGCGGAATTGTAATCGCCCGGCGACGCGCAGCCCATGGCCGCGGTGCTGCCGTGGTGGCAAGCTAGGCCCATGGCCGATACTCCGAATTCTGCGAGCCGGAAGGCTCCACTCGCGGCGCTGGCGGGGCTCGCGACGCTCGCCGCGCTCGCGGCCTTGTTCGCGCTCGGCGCAGTGACGGTCGGCAGTGGCAGCCACACGTCAGCTGCGACGCCGGTCGCGCAGGCGGCCGAGCCGGAGCTGCCGGGCTTCGTGCTCCAGGCCCCGCCGGTGAACGAAGGGCCGCTGCGCTACGACACCGAGTACCCCACGATCCCGTACTCGACGGGCGCGCGCATGGACGCCGTGGCCGCGCTTGTCGCGCGCCTGAACCGTGGCGACGTGAAGCTCGAGTACCGCGCGCCGCGTGGGTATCTCGACTCTTTGCTGGCGGCGTTGAACATCGATCCTTCGTCGCAGACGCTGGTGTACTCGCAGACGAGCCTGCAGAGCCGGTCGATTCATCCGTCGACGCCGCGCGCGATCTACTTCAACGACGACGTGTACGTCGGCTGGGTGCGGAACGGGCCCATCGAGATCGGGTCGCAGGACGCGAACCTGGGCGCCGTGTTCTATCTCGTCGACAACACCGAGGGCGCGCCACCGAAGTTCAGCGGCGAGCTCACGAAGTGCCTGGCCTGCCACGACTCGTATTCGCTCTCCGGCGGCGGCGTGCCGCGCTACATCGTCGGCTCGGGCTACACGGGCACGACCGGCATGCTCGTGTCGCACGAGGGCTGGATCCTCGTGACCGACCGCACGCCGCTGAAGAGCCGCTGGGGCGGCTGGTACGTGACGGGGCAGCACGGCAGCCAGGTGCACCTCGGCAACATGAAGATCAAGACGATGCACGACTTCGACGATCTCGAAGCGCATAGAGTCGGCAACGTCGACACGCTCGACGCGCTGTTCGACACGAAGCCGTACCTCACGAACAAGAGCGACATCGTGGCGCTGCTCGTGCTGCAGCATCAAGCCGACGTGCAGAACCAGATCACGCGCGTGAGCTACGACACGCGCACCGCGCTCGCCGCGGCCGCCGCGGGGCGCATCGAAGCAAGCGAAGCGCGGGAGCGCATGGCCGAGCCGGTCGATGAGCTCTTGAAGAGCATGCTGTTCGCAGACGCCGTGGACTACACGGCGCCGATCTCGGGCGACCCCGCGTTCGTCGCGCAGTTCGAGCGGCGCGCCGTGCGCGACTCGCAAGGTCGCTCGTTGCGCGACTTCGATCTGAAGCGCCGCTTGTTCCGCTATCCGCTGAGCTACGTGATCTATTCGGCCGCGTTCGACGCACTGCCGGCGGACGCGAAGAAGATGTTCTACGGCCGCCTCAAAGACGTGCTGCGTGGCGCCGACAAGACCCCCGACTTCGCCGCCCTGACCGCCGCCGACCGCACCGCGATCCTCGAGATCCTGCGCGCGACCAAACCCGATTTCGTACAGGCCACCGCGAACTAGACGCCACTCCGCCGGCGTTGCGTTCGAGGCGCCGGCCGCGCCACCTCCATGAGCACCTCACACGAACCGGTTCCGCATTCGCGCTTCGCGCTCGTCGTCGCGTTCGCAATCGTTTACGTGGTGTGGGGCTCGACGTATCTCGCGATCCGGTTCGCGATCGAGACGCTGCCGCCGTTCCTGATGGCGGCCGCGCGTTTTCTGACGGCCGGTACGGTGCTGTATGTGTGGGCGCGTCTCGCGGCTGGAGCCGCAAAGCCTGGCCGCGCGCAGTGGAGGTCGGCCGCCATCATCGGCTCGCTCTTGCTGCTTGGCGGCAACGGGCTCGTCGTGTGGTCGGAGCTGCGGATTCCGTCCGGCGTCGCGGCCCTGCTTGGCGGCACCACGCCTCTGTGGATGGTACTGATCGACTGGCTGCGTCGCGGCGGCGTGCGACCCACGGGGCAGGTGGTGATCGGCCTTCTGTGCGGACTCGTCGGCCTCGTATGGCTGATCGGTCCGGACTCGCTGGCCGGCGGCGGCCGCGTCGATCTGCTCGGCGCGGCGGCGGTCATGGTCGGCTGTCTCACGTGGGCCACCGGCTCGATCTACCAGCGTCACGCGCCGATGCCGGCGTCACCGTCGCTGTCGACCGCGATGCAGATGCTGACCGGTGGAGTGGGGTTGCTCGTGCTGGGCTCCGCGCTCGGTGAGTTTCACGACGTGAACGTGGCCGCGTTCTCGCTGCGCTCGGTGCTCGGCTTCCTGTACCTCGTGGTGTTCGGCTCGATCATCGCCTTCAGCGCTTACGTCTGGCTGCTGCGCGCGAGCACTCCGGCGCGCGTCAGCACGCACGCGTACGTCAACCCGGTCGTCGCCGTGCTGCTCGGCTGGGCTCTCGCCGACGAGCCGCTGACGCCGCGCATGCTCGTCGCGGCCGCCGTGATCGTGATCGGTGTGGCCCTGATCACCCTCTCCCCCAAGCGCTGAGACGGCGTCGCGATTGGCACCGGAGTCCAACGCGGGCTCGGCTGCGATGACCTCAAATGCAACGGTGCGAAACCCGACACCGTCTTTGGTATCCTGCCGGCCTTATGAGTAAGCCCAAGACCGCCATCACGCCCACGCGCGCCGAGAACTACGCCGAGTGGTACCAACAGGTCATCGCCGGCGCCGACCTCGCGGAAAACTCGCCCGTGCGCGGCTGCATGATCATCCGGCCCTGGGGCTATACGCTCTGGGAGAACATGCAGCGCGCGCTCGACGACATGTTCAAGGCCACGGGCCACCAGAACGCCTACTTCCCGCTGTTCATCCCGCTGTCGTTCCTTCAGAAAGAGGCCGCGCACGTCCAGGGCTTCGCGAAGGAATGCGCGGTCGTGACGCACCACCGCCTCGAGGTAAACGCCGACGGCAAGCTCGTGCCGACCGGCGAGCTCGACGAGCCGCTCGTGGTGCGGCCGACGTCCGAGACCATCATCGGTGACGCGTTCTCACGCTGGGTGCAGAGCTATCGCGACCTGCCGCTGCTGATCAATCAATGGGCGAACGTCGTGCGCTGGGAGATGCGCACGCGGCTGTTCCTGCGTACGACGGAGTTCCTGTGGCAGGAAGGGCACACGGCGCACGCCACGAAGGATGAAGCGGTCGAAGAGACGATGCGCATGCTCGACGTCTACGCCGATTTCGCCGAGAACTGGATGGCCATGCCCGTCATCAAGGGCGAGAAGACGGCCGGCGAGCGTTTCCCCGGCGCGGAACGCACGTTCGCCGTCGAGGCGATGATGCAGGACCGCAAGGCGTTGCAGGCCGGCACCAGCCACTTCCTGGGCCAGAACTTCGCGAAGGCGAGCGGCATTCAATTCCTCGGCGCCGATGGCACGCAGCAGCACGCATGGACCACGAGCTGGGGTGTGTCGACTCGCCTGATCGGCGGGTTGCTGATGACGCACAGCGATGACGACGGGTTCGTTCTGCCGCCGAAGCTCGCGCCGCAGCACGTGGTGATCATCCCGATCTTCCGCGCGGACGACGAGAAGGCGCGCGTGCTCGAGTTCTGCCGCAAGGTCGCGACCGAGCTGCGCGCGCAGAAGTTCAACGACGCGCCTGTGCGTGTGCTCGTCGACGAGCGCGAGGAGCGGGGCGGCGAGAAGGTGTGGCAGTGGGTGCGCAAAGGTGTGCCCCTGCGGCTCGAGATCGGTCCGCGCGACATGGAGAAGGACTCGGTGTTCGCCGCGCGCCGCGATCGCGCGCCGAAGGACAAGCAGAGCATCTCGCGTGTGGAGTTCGTGGCCGAGATCGCCACGACGCTGCAGTCGATCCAGGACTGGCTGTTCGCGCGCGCGAAAGCGTATCGCACGGAGAATACGCGCCAGATCGACACTCGCGACGAGTTCTACGAGTTCTTCGCGGCCCCCAATGTGGCCGAGAATGCGCCGACGCCGATCCATGGCGGTTTCGCGCTCACGCACTTCTCGGGCGAAGTGGAGCTCGAGCAGAAGATAAAGGACGAGCTGTCCGTGACCGTGCGCTGCATCCCGCTCGATAAGGGCGAGACCGGCAGGTGCCCGTTCACGGGCAAGCCGAGCGCACGGCGCGTGGTGTGGGCGAAGTCGTACTAGCGATGCTGCGCGCGAGCAAACCGCCATGCGTGTGCTGCTCTTCGCCCTGACGGCCGGTGCCAGCGGTCTCCTGGCCGCAGGCGGTCTCGCTACGGCGGCGTGGCTCGACGCGTTTGCGCCGTGCCGAGTCCTGTACCGGCTGAGCGATGCGGTGCACGGCTCGCTCGCCTGCCAGTCCTATAACGCGATCGTCCTGTTCTCGACGGGGCTCGGGTTCGGTGCTTGTGGCATGGCGGTCATTGCCGGCATCCTATTCCTCATGCGGCGGCACGCGCCGCCGCACGAACGAGCCCCGCGTACGCCGAGCTAGCACGAGTGCTCATGCAGTCCGCCATCGTCACCTTCACCTCGATCCTGTTCATCGTGGATCCGCTGGCCGCGGTGCCGGCGTATCTCGTCATTACTCAAGACGAATCGAATTCGCAGCGCCGCCGCACGGCGTTGCGCGCGTGTGTCGGCATGGCCGTAATCCTGCTCGTGTTCACCGCGGCCGGCCGCTACATCTTTCAGGCGTTCGGTATTACGCTGCCGGCGTTCCGGATTGCCGGTGGCCTGATCCTCTGGCTCGTTGCGCTCGACATGCTGCACGCGCAGCGCACGACGCAGGAAGGCCGCGAGGAATTGGTCGAAGGCCAGGCGAAGGAGGAGGTGGCGCTCACGCCGCTCGCGATTCCGATCCTGGCCGGCCCCGGTGCGATCTCCACGGCAATGGTGCTCGCGAGCCATGCCCAAACCTTCGCGGACAGTGCGGCGGTATACGCGTCGATTCTCGTGACGGCGGTCATCACCTACGTAACGCTGCGGTTGGGTGCACGCGCCCTGGCCGTGCTCGGACAGACCGGAATTCGGGTCATGACCAGAATCATGGGGTTGTTGCTGGCCGCGATCGCCACGCAGTTCATCCTCACGGGTATCAGCGAGGGGCTGCACCTGTAGGCGGAGCGCGTCGGTCCGCCGCCCATTGCCCTCGCGCGCGACTGAGGCCATCATCGCGACGGTCGAAGCCTGAGCCTGCTACCCACACCTCGGAGGTTGGCATGACGATCTTAGTCAGGGCGCTCGCGTGCGGCATCGCAGTCCTCGCGGTCACGTCGATTCGACCGGCGTATGCACAGCTCGAAATAGGAACCTGGGTCCGGCAGCCGATACCCCGGATGCCGACCATGACGATGACGATCGAGGCGTGCTGCAACGGCGGCCGTCGGCTCACCTACCACGTCATCGTCGAGAAGACCGAAACGGTCATGGTGCTCGAAACGCGACTCGACGGCGTCGAGACTCCGGTTCTCGTGAACGGCAAACCAACCCCCGAGACCTTGGCCATCAAACGTACCGACGACCACCACGCTACGACCGTCATGAAGATGAACGGCGCGGTCGTGGGTACGAACACGGCGACGCTCTCCGCGGATGGCAAGACGTTGACCGTCGTCAACGACTACAACACGCCAGTCGGCGGACAGCCAGGCAAGTCCACGGAGATCTGGCTCCGGAAATAGCGCATGCCTCGCAAGCCTCTCGATTTCGACGACGTGCGCGACCTCGCAGGCGACTTGCCCGGCGTGGAGCAGACAATGGGTCGCGGCGCGCCATGTCTCAAGGTCAACGGCAAGCTGCTGACGTGCCCCGCGTTACACGATTCGGCCGAGCCGCACTCGCTCGTCGTGAAGATCGCGCGCGAGCAGCGCGCCAAGCTCATGGCTGCGGATCCGGCGGTGTACTACGTGACGGACCACTACGTGGACTATCCCACCGTGCTGGTCCGCATGGCCCGCATTCGCCGCGCCGCACTGCGAGACCTGCTGAATCTCGCCTGGCAGCTCACGTACGGCGACACGCGCCACCCAACCCAGAAACGCGACCGGAGACGGCGGTGACTCACATGAAGATCAGCCCTCACCTGATATTCGACGGAGAGTGCCGCGAGGCGTTCGTCGAGTACCACCGGATCCTCGGCGGCAAGCTCGCGACGTTGATGACGTTCGGCGAATCGCCGCTCGCCGCAAGCGTCGATGCGAAGTGGCACTCGCGGATCCTGCACGCGACACTCCTCTTGGATGGCGCCGAGTTGAACGGCGCGGACGTGCTGCCTCATGACTATCAACGTCCACAGGGGTTCTCCGTGATTCTGAACCTGGGCGACGTGGAACGCGCACGTGAGACATTCGCCGCGCTCGCGGAGGGCGGTAAGGTGAACATGGCGTTTCAGTCCACGTTCTGGTCGCCCGGCTTCGGCGTGCTCGTCGATCGTTTCGGGACGCCGTGGGAGATCAACTGCGCCGCTGGCGGAAGTGATACGCACAGCGCAGCAAGCAGCTAGCGCGCTCACGCTATGATTCGCGCGTGAACGCAAGCACCGACCTCATGCCGCGCCGCCGCACCGGTCCGCCGCCGTGGATGCGGCCGATTTTCAAAGGCGTCGCGTACGCCGTGTTCCTGCCGATATCGAAGCTGTTCGGCAGGGGGTTTGCGCGCCGCATGGGGCGCTTCATGACGCGGTTCCTGAGCCATTTTCCCAAGACCTACGTTCCAGCGCCGACCGATGTGCTGATTTGCTCGTACTTCAAGAGCGGGACGAACTGGACGATGCAGATCGCGGTCCAGATCGCATTTCGTGGGCGTGCGGAGTTCGACCACATCCACGATCTCGTGCCGTGGCCCGACGTTCCGCCCAACGTTCGATTCTCGGTGTCACTTGCGGACGACGGCCCGCGACTCGCGGCGCCGACCGGCCTCAAGATCATCAAGACGCATCTTGCGCTGGGCCCCGTGCCATTCTCGCCGGTCGCGCGCTACATCTGCGTGGTCCGCGATCCGAAAGACGTGTTCGTGTCGGGCTACCACTTCTCGCGTGCGACGACATTCGGACCGCTCATGCCTTCGGTGCGCAACTGGCTGGAGACCTATCTGTCGCCCGACACACCGCTCGGTTCGTGGGCCGAGCACGTGGCGAGTTACTGGCGCGTGCGCCACGACCCGAATGTGCTGTTCTTGACATACGAGCGCATGCGCGGCGATTTGCCAGGCACCATCGACCGCATCGCGCAGTTCATGGGCGTTGCGCTCACGCCCGACGAGCGCGCCGCGGTGATCGAGCGGTCGACGTTCGACTACATGAAGAAGGCCGGTCATAAATTCGACCCGACGGGCTCGCCGTGGTCGAATTCGCGCGGTGCGATGATGCGTCGCGGCGAGCGAGGCTCTTCGGGCGAGCTGTTGTCGGCCGCGGACCAGCGGCGCATCGACGACTACTGGCGCGCCGAGCTCACGCGTATCGGCTGCGATTTTCCGTACGACACGGAGTTCACTGTCACGCCGCCGGCGGCGTGACACGCGCAAAGCGCTGGCGATACCTTCGGCAACGGCGGTGGCGGGGCGTGAAGCTTCCGGGCACACTGTGCGCCTTGTCGATTGAATTCTAAGGATCTTTCAGCGTGGATTGGCTGCCCGTGGCCGAGCTCGTCGAGCTGCTCGAAGTAGTGCTCGTGAACCTGGTGTTGTCTGCGGACAACGCGATTGTCGTGGGTATTGCCGTGGCGGGTTTGCCGTCCCAGAACCGCCTCCGCGTGATGGCAATCGGCATCGCGGGCGCGACTGTGCTCCGCATCGTGTTCGCCGTGTTCACGGTGCAGCTGCTCGAGGTCGTCGGCCTGCTGCTCGCGGGCGGACTGTTGCTGCTGTGGATCTGCTGGAAACTCTGGGGCGAGCTGCGCATGGGCAAGCTGAGCGCGGAGGCCGCGGCCAGCGCTCACCCGAAGACGATGATGGCCGCGGTGTGGCAGATCGTCATCGCGGACGTGTCGATGTCGCTCGACAACGTGCTGGCGGTGGCCGGCGTCGCGCGCGAGCACTTGTGGGTGCTCGTCGTTGGCCTCGTGCTATCGATCGCGTTCATGGGGCTTGCGGCGGCGCTGATTTCGCGCCTCCTGAACCGCTACCCGTGGATCGCGTACTTCGGACTCGTCGTGATCCTCTACGTCGCCGCGCAAATGATCTGGGACGGTGTGTTCGAAGTGCTGCCGCTCGTGCGCTAGTTGTCTCGTCGTCAGCTGTGCGGCGCGTGGACCACGTAGGTGCCTTCGAACGCGACGGCGAGTTTGTCGCCGGCGTCGATCGTGCAGCTGTGTGTCAGGCTTGCGCGCCCAGACTCGGCGAATCCGGCGAATGCGGCGTCGAGCGACTGCGGCTCGGTCGTGCAGTGGCACACGAGATCGCCCGAGACCGCCTTGCGGTACTTGATCTGGCTATCGGCCACGACGATCGCGCCCGCGAGTCCGCGCTCGCGCAGCGCGAGCCACGTGGCGCCCCAGCCGGTCAGCACGCAGACCGAGAACAAGCTGCCGGCGAAGGCGGTGCCGTGCACGTTGCGATTGGCGGAAAGCGGTGCTCGCACGGCCAGCGTTCGGCCGTCGTAACCCGCCACTTCGATGGCCATGGCGGCAGCGGGCGGGATGTCGCGGTGCCAGGTTGCCTGCAGCTCAGCGGTCAGTTCGGCCGGGGTCGTCACGCGGCCAGTATCGCACGGCCATCGGCTGCCACATCGTGGGGCACGGACGTTGTCGCGGTGCACAGCGAACGCGCAGTCGCACGTCGCCCCCAGCCGCGGTTGCGCGACACGCAGGGTCCCGACTCGTGGCATATCTCTTGCTCTACGCAACCGTGACGAGAACCGGGATCATGGTTGCGGTGCCGGCGGAGGCTCATTCGGAGCCCGCGCTCGACGCCGACGCCATCAGACGCGCGTTCCTCGACAAGTTGTTCTCGATCCAGGGCAAGTTCCCCGAGCTCGCGACCGAGCACGACTACTACCTGGCGCTCGCGTACACCGTGCGCGACCTGATGCTGCGGCGTTGGGTGGCGACGGCCGCCACGTACACCCGCCAGCGTGCACGCACGGTCTGCTATCTCTCCGCCGAATACCTGCTCGGGCCGCAGCTCGGCAGCAACCTCGTGAGCCTCGGCATCCAGGAGCCCGTGCGCGACGCCGTGCGGAGCCTGGGCCTCGATCTCGATACGCTGCTCGCGCAGGAACCGGAGCCGGGCTTGGGCAATGGCGGCCTCGGCCGGCTCGCGGCGTGTTTCATCGACTCGCTCGCGACGCTCGAGATTCCGACCCTCGCGTACGGCATCCGCTACGAGTTCGGCATCTTCCAGCAGGAGATCGTCGACGGCTGGCAGACGGAGAAGACCGACAAGTGGCTCACGTACGGCAATCCTTGGGAGTTGCCGCGTCCCGAGTGGACGGTCGACGTGAAGTTCGGCGGCCACACGGAACGCTACGTCGACGACGTGGGCCGCCTGCGCGTCCGCTGGGTACCGGGCAAGCTCGTGAACGGCGTTCCGTACGACACGCCGGTGCAGGGCTATCGCAACTACACGGCGAACACGTTGCGCCTGTGGCGCGCCGAAGCACCCGAGTCGTTCGACTTCGC
>FTFB01010205.1_pt1 | contig 12008 bp, 9 predicted proteins | sample 1658331 | NCBI WGS metagenome assembly FTFB01 (sample SAMEA3914816, study PRJEB12502) | metagenome | biome: forest; material: soil | place: USA | collected 2011-09-16 | depth 0.3 m | reverse complement strand
GTGCCGAGTTCGTGCCGATGGCCACGCTGTGCAAGGACACGCTGTGCGCAACGTTCAGCGGCCTGTCGAAGGTGTACCGCGCGTGCGGTTACCGCGTCGGTTGGGTATCGTTCAGCGGCGCGGTCGATCGGTCCGAGCGCTACCTGAGCGCGCTCGATCTGCTGGCGGCGCTGCGGCTGTGCAGCAACGTGCCGGGGCAGTGGGCCGTGCAGACGGCGCTCGGTGGTTTCCAGAGCATCGGCCGGCTGTGCGCGCCGGGCGGGCGCTTGTACCAGTCGCGCCAGGCCATCCTCGACGGTGTGACGAAGAGCCGCTTCCTGAATCTCGTGGCGCCGCGCGGCGCGATGTATGCCTTCATCGGCGTCGACAAGCAGAAGTTGCCGGGCTTCGACGACGAGCAGTTCGCGATGGAGTTGCTCGAGCAACAGCACGTGCTGATCGCTCCTGGATCGAGCTTCAACGGCCCGGATCGCGACCATTTCAGGATCACGACGCTGCCGGAAGAGACTCGCCTGGCTGAGGTCTTCCAGCGCGTCGAGCATGTGCTCGAGCAGATCGCCGACCGACCGCCGAAGCTCGAAACGGCCGCGCGATAGTCGTATAACCATTTGTTTTACATGAGCTACGAAGAGTCGGGCGCACCGCAGAAGCGCCCGCTCATCGTCGTGGCCGACAGCCTGGCCGCGCGCCAATGGGAGCTGCACCTCGCGGCCACCCAGATTGCAGCCGGCAGCGCGGCATGGGTCACGCCCGAGATCGTGCCCTATGCGAGCTGGCTCGAGGGCCTGTGGCTCGCCGGCGCCGAATCACAGAGCGCGCCGCTGACGCCGGGACAGTCGCGAGCCCTGTGGCGCCGAGTGATCGCGGAGTCCAGTGAGGCAGACGAGTTGATCGGCCACGCCGGCGCGGCGGACTGGGCCGCCGCCGCCTGGGATCTATGGCATCGCTGGCGCATCGACCCCGGCACCGAACGAGCCGGAGCGGGGCAGCTCGACTACCGTGCGTTCTTGAATTGGTCCCGAGCGTATCGCGAACGGCTCGACGCCCACGGCTGGATAGACCGCGCCGAGCTCGAGAAGCGGCTCGCCGAAGTACCGCCGCGCGACGCACCGCCGATCCTCATGACCGACCTCGCGGAATCTCATCCGGCACGCGATGCATTACTGAAAAGCCTGGAGGCCGCCGGCGCCACGATCGGGCATGAGACTGCGCCCGCCGTCCGCGGCCAGCAACGTACCGCGCGACTCGCGGATGCCATCGACGAACTGCGTGCCGCGTTCGTGTTTGCGCAACGCGTCATCACCGCTACGCCGGCCGCACGCGTGGCCGTCGTGGTCGCAGGGCTCGCCGAGCGCCAGAGCGAAGTCGCGCGACTGATCGGCACCACGTTCAACGAAGCAGCGGACATCCCGGTCTGGAACGGCGGCCAACCCCTCGGCCACGACGCCGCCATCGGCGCGGCCTTCAACGCGTTGACGCTGCTGTCGGCGAGAACGCCGTACGCCGCCTTCGGGCGCTGGCTGTGCAGTCGCTCCTTCAATGTCCCCCCGGGCGAGCTCGCTGCCCGCGCGCAACTCGACGCGCGGCTGCGGACGGAATTGCGCGCGCAGCTGACGTTCGCGACCGCGTACGGGCAGTGCGGTCTCGCCACGACGCTCGAGCAGCGGGCGCCGGCGTCGGCCGCGTTTTTGCGCAGCGCGCTGGCCGTGGCCGGTGCTCCGGCGCGCGCGACGCCGAGCCGTTGGGCACATCTCTGGACGGGCTATCTCCGCGAGCTCGGTTGGCTGACGCCACCGCCCGGCCCACGGCTACTCGGCTGGCAGGCCAGCCTCGACGAACTCGCGCGCCTGACCCCGGTGCTCGGCGAGCTGTCGATCGACGCCGCACTGTTCGAGCTCGAGCGGATTCTCTCGAGCCCCGCGCCCGCACCGTTGCCGGTGCGAGGCGTGCACGTGCTTGCTCGCATCGAGCAAGTGGGCCCGGGCTACGGCGCCGTGTGGGCGACGGGCTTCACGGACGCCTACTGGCCTGACGCAGCCATGGGCAATCCGCTGTTGCCCCGCGCGTTGCAGCGGGCGCACGGCATGCCGCGCGCGACACCGCAGGATGCGCGCGACCGTTCAGCCCGCAGCCTCGAGCGGCTCGCGCGCCGCGTGCCGGAGCTGATCGTGAGCTGGCCCGCTCGGGTCTACGACTATGAAACGGAGCCGAGCCCCGCGGTTCGCGACTGGCCGCTGGCGACCGACGAGATCGCTGCGCTCGCGATGGCGCCAATACCGCGCCCGACGCGGCAGCGCAGCACGGTGACGGATCCCGCGCCGCCGTTTCACGCCACGGAATTGCCCGGTGGCGCAGGCATGCTGAACCGCCAGGCGCGCTTCCCACTACTCGCGTTCTGTCGCGACAGGCTACGCGCGCGCGAGCTCGAACCTCTTGGCGTTGGCTTGTCGAGCCGGCTGCGCGGCATCGTCGTGCACCGCGCTCTCGAAGGACTCTTGCAGAATCTGCCGACGCAAGCGGAGCTCGTCGCGACGAGCCACGATCAGCTCGCTCGGGCGGCCGACCGAACGCTGGGTTCCGTGTTTGCAAGCGCACAGAGACCCTTGCGCGCGCTATTCGAGATCGAGCTGGAGCAACTGAGCGCGGTCCTCGCGGCGTGGCTCGACAGCGAGAACGCTCGCGCGCCGTTCACGGTGCTCGCGGTCGAACAAAAAGGCGCGGTGCAGCTCGGCCGCTGGACGCTGTCGGTGCGCGTGGACCGGCTCGATCGGCTGGCCGACGGCACCGTCGCGATCATCGACTTCAAGACCGGCGACCGCGCAACGAGCGCGGACTGGTTCGGGCCACGACTGCGCGACGCTCAAGTGCCGCTGTACGCGATCCAGACGGCCGAGCCTCTCGGCGCCACCGTCGTCGCGCGCGTACGCCCGGCCGGCACGAGCTACTCCGGCGTGTGGCCCGACGCCGCGTTCGCAGGTCGCACTGCGCGTCTCGCCGCGGACTGGCCTGCGCAGCTTGCGGATTGGCGAACGCAGCTCGAGCGGCTGGCCGAGGAGTTCGCCACCGGAGACGTGCGCGTCTTCGTTGCCGACTCCGAGGACGCCGGCGGAGCCTACGCGCCGCTGACGCGCATCGCGGAGCAATTGGCGCTCGCACGCGGCGCGGTGCAAACCTGGTGACGCGGTGACAGACGCAGCCGCCCGTGCAGCCGCGCTCGACCCGACGCGCTCGTTCATCGTGCAGGCGCCGGCGGGATCGGGCAAGACGGAGCTCTTGATTCAGCGCTATCTCGCGCTGCTCGCGACGGTGCAGCAACCCGAGCAAGTCGTCGCGATCACTTTCACGCGCAAGGCGGCTGCCGAGATGCGCCGCCGCGTGCAAGCGGCGCTGCGCGCGGCGGCCGCGGGTGCCACGGGCGCGCATGCGCACGAGCAGACGACGCTCCGCCTCGCGCGCGCCGTCATCGCGCGCGATACCGAGCTGGACTGGACTCTATTGACGCAGCCGCAGCGACTGCGCGTCGACACGCTCGACGCGTTCAACGTGTGGCTCGCGCAGCAGCTGCCGGTCTTGGCCGACGGCGTAGCGGCCGCGCGCATCGTCGACAAGCCCGACGCGCACTATCGCGCCGCGGCCCAACGCACGGTCGCGGCGATCGCCGGCGACGACCTGGCGCTCGCACGCCATCTGCGTGCGCTGCTGCGCAACGTCGACAACGACGCCGAGCGGCTCGCCCGAATGTTGGCTGCGCTGCTGTCGCGCCGGGATCAGTGGCTCTCCCACCTGGCGGGCGGGGCGGTGGAGGAGGTGCGCCCCGCTCTCGAGACCGCGCTACAGCGGCTGGTCGACGACGAGCTGGGGAACACAGCCGCGCTGTGCCCGGCCGCGCTACTGCCCGAGCTCGCGCCGTTGTTGCGTCATGCGGCGAGCTTCGCCGGGGAGTCGCTGCGCGCCGCGCTCGCGCCGTGGCTCGCCCTCGACAGACCGCCGAGCGCAGGACCACTCGCTCTTGCCGCGTGGCGCGGAATCGCTGCGCTGTTGTTGACGAGGGAGGGCGAATGGCGGAAACGCGTCGCGAAGCCGGAAGGGTTCGGCCCTGAGCATACGGCGCTGCGCGATCGCTGCCGCGCGTTGATCGACGGCCTGCGTTCCGACGATGCGTTCCGCGAGGCGCTCGCGACCGTGCTGACGCTGCCCGAAGGTCGCTACAGCGACTCCCAGTGGCGGAGCCTCGTCGCGCTGCGCGACGTGCTGCTGCGGCTCGCGGCTGAGCTCAAAGTCGTGTTCGCGGAGCGGCGCGAGGTCGACTTCATGGAACTCGCGCTCGCAGCGCGACGCGCGCTGGGTCACGTGGACGCTCCGTCGGACTTGCTGCTGGCGCTCGACCGGCGTATCCAGCACATTCTCGTGGACGAGTTCCAGGACACGTCGCAATCGCAACTGCGTTTGCTCGAGCTGTTGACGGCTGGCTGGCAGAGCGACGACGGTCGCACGCTGTTCCTCGTCGGCGATCCGATGCAGTCGATCTACCGTTTTCGCGACGCCGACATGTCGCTGTTCCTGCGCGCGAAGCAGCGCGGTATCGGCAACGTCGCGCTCACGAGCCTCACGCTCACGAACAATTTTCGCAGCGCACCCGACATCGTTGGCTGGGTCAACTCGGCCTTCGTGCGCGTGTTTCCCGCAGAAGACCGGATCGCGACCGGGATCGCCGCCTTCCGCCGGAGCACGGCGGTTCGCGACGGCGCGGCCGGCCAATTCGTTCGGCTCTCGCCCGTCGCGACGCCGGGGCGACACGCGGAGGCTGCGCGCGTCGTCGAGATTCTTGCTGAGGAGCGGGCGCGCGATCCCGAGCAGTCGATCGCAGTGCTCGTGCAGAGTCGCAAACACCTCGAGGGGCTGCGCGAACGGTTGCGCGCGCGCGGCTGGCCCGTGCACGCCGTGGAAATCGACACCCTCGAGGAACAGCAGGCTGCGCAGGATCTCGCGGGTCTCACACGCGCGTTGCTGCATCCGGCCGATCGTATCGCCTGGCTGGCCGTGCTGCGCGCGCCCTGGTGCGGCCTGAGGTGGGCGGATCTCGAAGCGTTGTGCGGCGACACCGACGAAGCGATTTGCGAGCTGCTGCGACAATCGGATCGTCTCGACCGCTTGAGCGGCGACGGCCGCGACAGGCTGGCGGACGTTGCGGGCGTGCTGACGCGCGCGTTCGATCACCGCCACGGCGCTTCGCTCGCGGGTTGGGTGGAAAGGACTTGGCGCGAGCTCGACGGCCCGGCGTGCCTCGACGACGAGGCGGCGCAATTCGCGGCGCAGCAATTCTTCGCGCTCCTCGCGGACGCGGAGCGGCATGGCGATCTCGACGACCCGGCGCGGCTACACACGTTGCTCGAGAATGTGCAGCCACAGGCGGACCCGCCACGCGAGCAGGGCATCGAGATCATGACGATGCACCGCGCGAAGGGTCTCGAGTTCGACACCGTGGTGCTATTGGGGCTCGCACGCGAGCCGCGTCCCGACGATCCGAAAGCGCTGCAGTGGCTGGCGCGCGTCGCCGCCGACGGCAGTGAGGACTTGCTGGTCGTGCCTGCGGCCACCTCCGGCGACATTGTCGGTGCGCGCCTGACCGATTTCGTTCGTCGTGCAGAGCGAGAACGCGACCTGGCCGAGCGTGCCCGGCTGCTGTACGTAGCCACGACGCGGGCGCGCGAACGCCTCCACCTCGTGTGGCAACCGACGCCCGACGTCGCGGAGCCGAAATCCGGCACGATGCTCGCGCACTTGTGGCCCGCGGTAGGCGTGCAAGTGCCAAGTCACATGCCCGAGCCGGTCACCGAGAGGAGCGGTGACCGAGTAACCATCGAACCCAAGCTGCGTCGTCTCGCGACGCGCCCGCCAGCGCCTGTGACCGACCGGCCCGCGCCTGGCGCGACCGAGGCGATGCAGCCCGAGTTCGCGTGGGCGGGGCAGGCGGCGGTGCACGTCGGCACTATCGTGCATCGCCAGCTACAACGCTTCGCGGACGCCGGCGTCGAGTCGTGGACCGCAGCGCGAGTTCGCGCGCTGACGGCCACGTTCGAACGCGATCTGATGCTGCTCGGCGTCGAGCCGCACGACGTTGGCGCCGCTCGGGATCGCGTGCTGGCGGCGCTGACGCGCGCACTGGACGATCCGCGCGGTCGCTGGGTGCTCGGCGCTCACGCCGAAGCCCGCAGCGAGTTGCGACTCACGGTGCGCGACGGCGACCTGCTCCAGCATTTGCGGCTCGACCGCACTTTCGTGGACGAGGGAAAACGCTGGATCGTGGACTTCAAGACGAGCCAGCACCAAGGCGCGGATCTCGATGCGTTCCTCGACTCGGAGGTTGCTCGGTATCGCTCGCAACTCGAACGCTACGCGCACGCGCTTGCCGCGGTCGACCCGCGGCCCATCCAGCTTGGTCTGTACTTTCCGCTGCTCGCGGAGTTTCGAGGCTGGCCCGCTACAACGAACCCGTGAGTGTCAGGCGGCGCCGCCCATCGGCGTCGGGATCGGCCGTCATGATGTTCAAACCATCGACGAGGTCCTTCGCAGCGCCGTCGCGCGGTTTGATCAATGCGTCGAACGTGTACTCGTGGGCCGGGCTCATGACCAACGTGCCGGCGACTTCGAGCGGACCGCCGTTGTCGACGAACCGCGCGGAGATGCTGCGCGCGGGCGCTGCCCCGAACGTCACCGTGTAATCGCCAAGTGGCACCTGGCTGCTCGAACCGCCGCTCGGCACGAACGACGCAACTTCGAGCGCCGCGAGTTTCAGCTCGCCCAGGATTTGTTCGGGCCAGCCGTTCTCGAACTCGATCGACGACAGCGCCACGCTCGCCTGGCCGCGCATTCCGCGCACGGGCAACAGCAGCGCGATGGTCGCCAGCGAGGTGCCGCCGCGCAGATCGTTGAATTGCACGCGACTCGTCGACGCCGTGATTCCCGTGTTCAGGAAGCCATCGGCAAGTCGCGCCTCGAGGTTCGCACCCACGCGCCCGGTCAATACGGTCCAAGGCCGCACGTGCCAACGCACATCCTGCACGGGCACGCCGCCGATCATGCCGCCCGCGGCGCTGCCGGACCACACGGTGCCCTGGACACCGGTCAGCACGACCGGCGGCGGTACGAACCAACGCACCGCCGTGCCTGCGGGAAACGTGCTCAGCGCGAACGCCAGATAAGCGCCGACGCCGAGTGCCAGCCACGACCAACGATTCTTCACATTAGAGCCTGTGCAGCGAAACCTGGCCGTTCACGAGTCCCTGCTGGCGCGCGGTGCTCAGCTGAGCCGATTCGACATCCACCGCGTAGGTGCCATGCAGCGTCATCAGCCACGCCACGAGGACGTCGAAGGGCACCGCCTGCAGAGTCACCTCGACACCGCTCGGACCGTTCGGACGCGAGCGCGTGATGCGCAAGCCATGCGCTTGCGCCGTACTGTCGACGACCACGACCAGTGTCTCGGGAGGTTGCGTGCCCGACGCGCGCGCGGTGGATGCTGCGCCGACCCTGCCGAGGTCGACCAACAGGCGTTGCTTCGATTCGACGGCGGCTTGCAGTGTCGCCGACTGCGCGCGCAGAGGCCGCAGGACGCCGGCCCACAACGCGACGCCAATCACGACGACGATGCCCGCGATCAGTATCCAGCGCTCGCGCGGTTGCAACCTGTCGAACCACGCTCTCATTGCTTCACCCCGACGACGCGAACCCGGCCTTCGATGCCGTCGTCCTTCTGGTTAGCGGCTTGGATCTCCGCGCCGAAGCGTTTGGTTTGCTCGAGACCGCGAGCGAACTCGTCAAGCGCCGGCACACTGGCCGCAAGCAGCTGCAGATCCAGGATTCGATTTCGATAGCTCAGCGCATCGATGTGCATCGCAGAGTTACGTGCGGCCGACACAGCCGCGAGTGTCGACAGAAAATCTTCGCCACCCGCACTCGCGGCATTGGCGCCGAGTCGCTGCGCCACTTCGCGCTGGCAGGCGGACTGGCGCGCGTCGCCGACGGCGCGCTGGCAACCCGACGCCACGAGATCGGAGAGCGCCTGATCCGCGCGCCGCAGTTGCCAGTACAGGGCTCCCTGCGCCAGCAGCGACAGCACGAGAGTGGCAATCACCAAGCCGGCTGCGAATCGCCACGGCTGCGCGAACGCCAGCCAATTCGATCTCGGCGCGTAGCCGCCCTGTAGAAGATTCGTGCCGGCGCGCTGGGCGAGCGTGGCGGCGAGATGCGGGAACACGCCATTCGCGGCTATTTTGATCTCGACGCTCGCGAACTCGTCGCCGAGTGCGGCCACTTCGCGGCGCACGCGTTCCGAGTCGGCGACGTCGGTATAGACGAGCAGGTGCGGCCGCTCGGTCGTATCGCCGGGTGGGCGCACGAGATCGAGCGCCTGGCGCAGCGCGAGCCCGTCGAGCACGAACGGCGCCTGTTCCGCGAGCCGTCCATAGATTCTGTTGCCTTCGACGAGCACTACGAGCGTGCCCGGGACTTCCGGCACACCATCGGCCTCCGAGCACAGCGCCTGCGGCGCGATGCCCACGCCGCGCAGGCGGTCGAGCCAGCCGTCGATGCGCTGTTTGGCCGCAACAGCGACAGGCGTGCCGCCGGACGCGCGTCGCGGACCGATGGCGAACGAAAGGTGCTCGACGTCGTCGGCGAGCGATTCTTCGAGCGAGAACGGCACGATTTGCCGGAGGCGTGCCTGGCTCGCCGCAGGCAGGTCGACCACGGCGCTCGTGACGTCGACTCCCGGTGCCAGCACGCAGCAGCGTTTGCCCTGGGCCGCCGCGGTTGCACTTGCAAGCGGCCCACGGCCGAGCGAGCCCGTGAGCGCACCGTTCGCGTCGAAAGCGGCCCAGTGCGCGGCTTCGCCGTCGGCCAGGCGGATGAATAATGTCTCAGCCAAGCTACTCGACTCCCAGACTCCGGAACAACGACCGGGTGACGCCGCTCGCGTCGCGTTGCAGGACAGACCGCATCGTGAGCTGATTTGTACCGAGCGTGACAGTTGCGGTCAACAAGAAGTGCTGGCTCACGCCGTCGATTTCCTTGAGCACCTTCGGATCGACGAGCCCTTCGAAGGTCTTGTTGATGTCCACGAACGCCGCGTCGTTGCGTTGCTGGACGAGGCCCTCGGCGGTCGAGACGTCGATGTCGTTCGACAATGACGCGAGCACGACCGCCGATGCCGTATTCACGTTGAGCTTGGTGCCGATCGGCAGCGCCGTGACGTAAGGCGCGAGTGCCGTGTAGATTTCCCGCTTGAACCCGCTCACGGCCATCAGCTCCGAGGCGGACGTGATCATCGTATTGGCCGCGCGGTAGGGCGGGTCGGCGCCGGCGTAGGTGACGTCCTCGCCACCGATCGGAAACCGCAGAACGTCGTCGGCGTCGAGCCAGTCGACGACTGCGCCCGCGAGCCCGGGATCGATCTGGAGCACGGTCAAGAGGCGCTCGAACTGCTCACGTGCGAGCGGGTTCTCCGTGCCGTCGGGTTTGACCAGGTTGTTCAGATTGAAGCGCCCCTGCAGATCCTCGAGCTTGCCGATGATGGCGCCGCCGTCGACGGGCAGGGGCGGCAGCTGCGTGGCCCATGGCTCGCTCAGGTTGTCGCTGGCCGGAGAGTCGACCAGATCCTGGCGCAAGATGTCGGCGGCCCATGCTTCGGCGCCCTGCATGAACATGAGTCCTTGATCGGCCGCAAGCGCGGACTCCGTGCGCCGCAGGTCGAGCGTAGCCTGCCACATCAAATTCACGGCGATGATCGTCCCGATCGCGACGACCAACATCGCCGTCAGCACGGCGACACCGCTTTGTCTTTCGCGCGGGCTCATCCCGTAGTCTCCACGAGGCGCCACACACGACCGAAGTCTTTCAATTCGACGGCAAACTCGACGGCGCGCGGCCGCAGGACCAGGCGCTGCGGGCCCTGCACGTTGACCGGCGGCCATTCGAGATGCCACTCACCGGCCGTGTCGAGGAACCGGACCTGGACGTTCTTCACGCCGTCGAGCAGCTCGGTACGCACGGGTGGCGTGGACACGGTTCGATCCATGACAGGCCAATGCAGGCGCACGAGCTTGTCATTCTCCCAGTTGTACGCGACGCGTAACACCGTTCCACGCGGGAAGCCGCCGGGATTCGACCAACCGCCGCGGCTGAACTCGAGCGCGAATTGTGCGTTCGGATCGGCCAGCAGACTCGGCAGATAGGTCGCGCCAAGCTCGTCGCGTGTCTCGCGCGGCTGCAACTGCGCCAAGTCCTGCGTGACGAGCCGCATCGCGAGCTGGATCGCCTGCCAACGTTCGGTACGCTCGCGCGCAATCGTCTGCTGCTTGATGACTTGAGTCAGGCCGGTCAATGCCATCACGCCGATCACGGTCACGATCGCCATGGCGACGAGCAGCTCGATCAACGTGAAACCGCGTGTCGACCGAATGTGCATGGTCAACCCTGCTGGCCGCCGGCCCGCTGGCCGCCGCCACGCGGCGACGACCACTGCGGCGGCAGGAACCCGGGCGGAGCGGGGGGTTCGATCAGAGCGGAGACTTTGTGTACGACATGTTTCGGGTCCGCTTGCAGCGACACTGACACGTCCACGCGGTGCAGATTCTTGACGGGTGTCTCCTGAACCTTGATGGCGCAACGCCACTTCTGACCGGCGAACTCGACGTCCTCGTCCGAGTCGCCGACGGCCGGCCACGTGGGGCTCACACTGAGCTCCGTGAGCTTGTTCGTCGCGATCCAGCTGGCCAGCGTCTTCTGCTCGACATAGATGGCCGCTGCGGTGTAGCGGTTCAGCTGCGTGTTCACGGCCATCATGCCGAGAGCGACGATCACGAGCGCAACCATCGCTTCGAGCAGCGTGAACCCTCGGCACGCCGCTCGGTTAGCGCCCATCGAACCCTTCTTCGTTGACCTTCAGCGTGCCGTCGAGATCTCCGGTGAGCTCGAATCGGCCGGGGCGACCCTCGCGCGACACCTCGAGCTTGAACGGCGTGACTTCGCCACTCGACAACAACATGACTTGCGGCTCGGGCTTCTCGATGTCCACATTCTTGAAGTCTCGCTTGAGCTCGACCTCCCGCCCGTCGAGCAGAAGCGCCATCGTCAGCCGCGGGTGCAAGTCGTAGGCCTGGAGCAGCTTGTCATCGACCGCCTCGACCCACGCGAGCTTCGTGTAGTCATAGATATAGAAGCGATAGCCCGTGGTGGTGAACAACAAGGCGTAGTCGCGGCTTTGCATCAACGACTCTTCGTGCAGAAGGCTCAACAGACCGCGCAGCCGATTCGTCTCTTCGTTGATGTCTCGATCGTTGCCGAGGCCACCGAGCGCCAGGACGACGGCACCCGCGAGAATGCCGATGATCGCCACGACGACGAGCAGCTCGAGCAGCGAGAAGCCGCGGCAGACACGAAGCGGACGTGCTCGGCTAGAATTCCCAGTTCCCGATGTCGGCATTGACGCCTTCGCCGCCTTCCTGGCCGTCGGCTCCGAACGTAAACACATCGAACTCGCCGTGTTGGCCGGGGTAGGCGTACTGATACGGTTTGTTCCAGGGGTCCAGTGGCAAGCGCGGCAGCTGCTGCTTCCAATTCGGAGCGCTCGCCTCGCCCGGATTGCTCACGAGCGCCTGAAGTCCGTCGGCCGTGGTCGGGTACTTGAAGTTATCGAGCCGATACAGATTCAGCGCGGTCTCGATGCCGCGGATATCCTGCTTGGCCCGATTTTTCGCCGCGGTGTCGAGCTGGCCGATGAAGTTCGGCACGACGATCGCGGCCAGCAGGCCGATGATCACGACGACGACCATGATCTCGAGCAACGTGAACCCTTGCTGCGCGATGCGGCGAGGTGTTCTGATCCGGCGCATACGGCCACCTTCGGTTAAGTCCGGCAGGCGGCCGGATTCGGCGCCGACGATAGCACAGTCATTGAGATGTCCATTGTGAACAAAGGCCTTTTCGCGAAACTTAAAGACGTCGCTCAT
>FTFB01007888.1_pt1 | contig 12069 bp, 10 predicted proteins | sample 1658331 | NCBI WGS metagenome assembly FTFB01 (sample SAMEA3914816, study PRJEB12502) | metagenome | biome: forest; material: soil | place: USA | collected 2011-09-16 | depth 0.3 m | reverse complement strand
CTCCAGTATGAAGCCGCACTGACGACCTTGATCGAAGGCTCGATTCTCGCGGTGCTGGTCGTGTGGCTGTTCCTGCGCGACTGGCGCGCCACGGCCATCTCGGCGCTCGCCATCCCGCTTTCGGCGATCCCCACGTTCGCCTTCATGCAGTGGATGAACTTCTCGCTGAACGGCGTGAGCCTGCTCGCGCTGTCGCTCGTCGCGGGCGTGCTCGTCGACGATGCCATCGTCGAGATCGAGAACATCGTGCGCCACATGCGCATGGGCAAGACCGGCTACCAGGCGGCGCTCGATGCGGCGGACCAGATTGGCCTGGCCGTGGTCGCCACATCCGCCACCATCATCGCCGTATTCCTGCCCGTGAGCTTCATGTCGGGCATCATCGGGCAATACTTCATTCAGTTCGGACTCACAGTCGCGGCTGCGGTGTTTTTCTCCCTGCTGGTCGCCCGACTCATCACGCCGGTGATCGCGGCCTACGCACTGCGGGCGGACAGCCTCAGACCAAACGGCGACGGCCCGATCATGACGCGCTACCTCAGCGCGCTGCGCCGGTGCGTGCAGCACCGCTGGTGGACACTGCTCGGTGGCACGCTGTTCTTCGCGCTGTCGATCCTCGCGCTGTGGATGGTGCCGCGCTCGTTCATTCCGCCTGCGGATGTCGCGAACTCCGCCCTGCAGATCGAATTGCCACCCGGCGTGCGGCTCGAGGATACAGCGGCCGTCTCGGACGACGCGTACCGGATCATCAAGCGGCATCCCGAAGTGGTGAACGTGGTCGAATTCGTCGGTAACGGCGATGACGGCGACGTCCGCAATGCAACCCTGTACATCTCGCTCGTGCCGCGCAAACAGCGGCACCTGAGTCAGCAGCAATGGGAACATAGAGTGATCGAGGAGCTGCGCCAGATTCCGGATGCCCGGATGAACTTCCAGAACGACAACGGCGGCAGCACTGGACGCGACATTTCGATCTACATCACCGGAGATGACTCGCCGCTCGTGCAACGCACCGCGCAGCAGATCGTGACCGAGATGCGCACCCTCAAGGAGCTGCGCGAGCCGCGCATCAACGGCGACCTGCAACGGCCGGAGATCGTCATTCATCCGCGTCTGGATCTGGCGGCGCAGATGGGCGTGACCGTGGCGAGCATCAGCCAGACCATTCGCATCGCAACGCTCGGTGACCTGCCGCAGAACGGCGCGAAATTCTCGCTGGCGGACCGACAGATTCCCATTCGCGTCAGCCTCGCCGAGGACGCGCGCCGCGACCTCTCGACCATCGAGAACCTCCCCGTGCCCACCGCCTCCGGTCAGGCCGTGCCGCTCAAGGCGGTGGCCGATATCACCTTCGGCCAGGGGCCGACCCGCATCCGGCGCTACAACCAGAGCCGGCGCGTGGCCCTCGAAGCGGATCTCAACGGCGTCGAGCTCGGCCCCGCGATGACCAAGATCCACGCGCTCCCGACGGTCATGAATCTCCCCCAGGGCGTGAAGTTCGTTGAAACGGGGAGCGCTGAGCTGCAGAACGAGCTGTTCGCGAGCTTCGCGATCGCCATGGGGACCGGTGTGCTGATGGTGTTCGCCGTGCTGGTCCTGCTGTTCGTGCGCGTGTTCCAGCCCATCACGATTCTGTCCGCGCTGCCGCTGTCGATCGGCGGAGCCGCGCTCGCGCTGCTGTTGACCGGATACTCACTGTCACTCTCGGTCGTGATCGGCTTCCTCATGCTGATGGGGATCGTGGCCAAGAACTCGATCCTGCTCGTCGACTTCGCCATCGAAGAGATGCGAGCGGGTAAGGATCGCGTGACGGCGCTGCTCGAGGCGGGGCACAAGCGTGCACGCCCGATCGTCATGACGACGGTCGCCATGGTCGCGGGCATGACGCCGGCGGCAATCGGACTGCATGGGGATTCCTCTTTCCGGGCGCCGATGGCGGTGGCCGTGATCGGCGGCCTCATCACCTCGACGTGCCTCACGCTGGTGATCGTGCCGGCCGCATTCACGCTCATCGACGATCTCGAGCGCTGGATCGGGCCTAAATTCACGCGGGTGCTCGGCTCGAGCCCGTCCGAGGCCCCGCCCTCCAAGCCGCATCCCGCCGGGTGATTCGAACGCGAAAGGCCCAGGAGTTGCCCGGTTCCCCGACCGTCGCTGCCGCAACACCCCAGTGGGCAGGCACCCGTTCGGCGTGGTGGGTCAGGGCACTGTCACGCGTGCCGTTCCCGGTGCTATACGGCAGTGCGGCGTTTCTGGCGTGGCTCGCATATCGGGTGTTCCCGCACCGTCAGCACGTCATCCGCGAGAATCTCGCGAAGGCGTTCCCTGAGCTGGACGAAGCGGCATTGCGCGCCGTGATGAGGCAGTACTACGCGGGCTTCGCCCAGGTGCTCGTCGAGCTGGTCAAGTCCGCAACGCTCTCCCCCGGGGAAGTCCGCCGCCGCGTGCGCATCGAGAACCTGGACGACGCCCGCAACCTCCTGGCGCAGGGAAAGCCAGTGCTGCTCGTGGCCGCTCACCAGTGCAACTGGGAGTGGCTGCTGCTCGCCTTGTCGCTGCAGCTCGGCTATCCCGTGGATGCGGCATACAAGCCGCTCATCAATCCGTGGGCCGAGCGCGAGATGTTCCGATTGCGCACCCGATTCGGCAGTCGACTCGTCGCCGCCCAGGGTTTGCTCGCAGACATCCTCAAGCAACGAAACGCGGTGCGCGCCATCGCCATGGTTGCGGACCAGGAGCCCACCACCAGCGAACGCAAGCATTGGATCCGGTTCCTGAATCGCGACACCGCCTTCTACATGGGCACGGAAGAAATCGCGCGCGTTACGCGCTACCCCGTGTTCTTCATCGGTATGCGCCGCACGGCACGGGGCTGCTATGAAGCGCAGCTCACACCGCTCGCGACGGGCGAAGGCAGGCTGCCGAACGGGGAGCTGACGGAGCGGTACGCGCGGCTGGTTGAAGCACAGATCCGTGCGGCGCCACCCGACTGGCCCTGGTCACACAAACGCTGGCGGCTCAAGAAGTCGCTCTACGGGAAGGGGTGAGCTGAGGGCGCCCTAGCCGGGGCCGACTTCTTCCTTGCGACGCAGGTCGCGCGGCAAAGCGAAGAACACGTTCTCCTCTCGGCCGACGACCTCGTTGGGCAGCTCGGCACCCCAGCTGCGCAGCCGTTCGATGACTTGCTGCACCAGCACCTCCGGGGCGGACGCGCCGGCTGTCACGCCAATAGCGGATTTGCCACTGAACCACTCGCGGTGCAGGTCATCCGGACCATCGATCAGATAGCCCGCAATGCCCGCACGATCGGCGAGCTCCCGCAGGCGATTGGAATTCGAACTGGTGCGCGAGCCCACGACCAGGAGTATGTCGCACTGCTCGAGAAGCTTCTTGACCGCGTCCTGGCGATTCTGGGTCGCGTAGCAGATGTCCTCCTTGCGTGGCGTGGCGAGTAGCGGGAATCGCTCGCGCAACGCCGCGACAATTTCGGCGGTGTCGTCAACGGACAGGGTGGTCTGGGTGACAAACGATAACAGACCCGGGTCGCGCACCTGCAGGTGTTCGACGTCAGCGACATTCTGGACGAGATGAATCGCGCCGCCGAATGAGCCGTCGAAACGGCCCATCGTCCCTTCGACCTCCGGGTGCCCGTGATGGCCGATCAGGATGACATCGCGCCCCTCGCGTGCGTAGCGCTGCACCTCCATGTGCACCTTCGTGACGAGGGGGCACGTGGCGTCGAACACTGTCAGGCCCCGTTGCGCTGCCTCGGTCACGATTGCACTCGAGACTCCGTGCGCGGAGAAAATGACGGTAGCGCCCGCTGGCACTTGTTCCAGCTGGTCCACGAAGACCGCGCCGCGCGCGCGCAGGCGATCCACGACATGGCGGTTGTGTACCACTTCGTGCCGCACGTAGATCGGCGACCCGAACAGCTCGAGCGCTCGCTCGACGATGTCGATCGCGCGGTCGACGCCCGCGCAGAAGCCGCGAGGATTGGCGAGCAGCACTTGCATCAGACGGTCACCCTCTTGCCGCGGCGGTGCTCGAGCCATGCATCGAGCAGCAATAGCGCGGCCCCCACGCTAATGCACGAGTCTGCCACGTTGAACGCCGGGAAATAGTGCTCGTTCCAGTGCGCACGGATGAAGTCGACGACGTGCCCGTACCGAAGGCGGTCGATCACATTGCCAAGCGCGCCACCTAGAATCAGCGCGAGACTACACGAGAGCAGCCACTGCCTGCGCGCTTTGAGCTTGCCCAGCCAGATGACGATGGCCGTGCCGACCCCCACCGCCAGCGCCGCGAAGAACCACCGCTGCCATCCCGAGGCCCGGTCGAGAAAGCTGAACGCGGCGCCGGTGTTATGCAATCTCATGAGGTCGAGCACCGGCAGCACGACGATGCCCTCATAGAGCTGGAAGTGCCTCATGATCAGCGCCTTCGTGAACTGATCGAGGACAATGACGCCCAGCGCGAGCGGCAGCCACCGCCAGCCATTCGGCTCGCTCATGCGAACACTCGGCGCTCGCCCGGCCCGGAAATATTCGTGACGCAGCGCCCGCACAGGTGCGGGTGCCCGGCGTGCTCACCGACATCCGGACAGCGGTGGTAGCAACGCACGCACTTTGTTGCGCTCGTTGGTGTAACCGCGAGCCACACGCCCGCGTGGCCGGCGCCGGTCACGCCCGCCGTCGCCGGCTGCGCGTCGACCTCGTGCACCCGAGCGGCTGAAGTAATGAGCAGGAATCGCAGCTCGTCCTTCAGAGCGTTGAACCGCGCGTACTCCGCAGGCAGGCAATAGATGTCAACCTCGGCTTCCAGCGGCGCGCCGATCCTGCCGACCTGGCGCAGCTTCTCGAGCTCCCGCAGCACCGTGCCGCGCAGCTCGAGGAGCGCCGGCCAGTCGACGTTATCGCGCGGTGTCTCGGGCAATGCGTGCCAGGTGGTCAGAAACACTGACTCTGGACGCACACCGGAAAGATACCGCCAGATCTCCTCCGCAGTGAACGACAGAATCGGCGCGAGCCACCGCACGAGGGTCTCGGCCAGGTGATGCAGGGCGGTTTGCGCGGAGCGCCGCGGCCCGCTTTCCGCGGGCATGGTGTACAGCCGGTCCTTGATCACGTCGAAGTACAAGCCGCCGAGATCGACGATGCAGAAATTGTGCACCTTCTGATAGATGACGTGGAATTCGTACCGACGGTAGGCCGCGAGGATTTCATCCTGCAGCTCACGTGTACGCGCCAGCACCCAACGATCCAGTGCCACCATCTCGGCCGGTTTCACGACGTGCGTCGGATCGAAGCCGTGCAGATTGCCGAGCAGAAACCGCACCGTGTTGCGCATTCGGCGGTAGGAATCCGCCATCCGCTTGAGAATCTCATCCGAGACGCTCATCTCGTTCGAGTAGTCGGTGGCTGCGACCCACAGGCGCAGCACGTCGGCGCCCAGGGTGCTCATGATCTTCTGGGGCGCAACGACATTGCCCAGTGACTTCGACATCTTGCGGCCCTTCTCATCCACGGTGAACCCGTGGGTGAGCACGGCGCAATACGGCGCGCGCTCGTACAGAGCCTCGGACATCAGCAGGGAGCTGTGGAACCACCCGCGGTGCTGATCGGAGCCTTCGAGATATAGATCGACGGGCGCGGCAATCTCGGGGCGCGCGGTTCCAACGCATTCGAAGGACAGGCCGGAGTCGGCCCAAACATCCATCACGTCCGTCACCTTCTCGTACGCATCCGCCTCGGCGCCGAGAAGCTCGGCTGGCTCGAGCGCGAACCACGCGTCGATCCCACCCTGCTCGATACGCGCGGCGACCGCGTCGATCAACTCGAAGGTGCGCGGATGAAGCTCGCCGGTGCTCTTGCTCACGAACAACGTGATGGGCACGCCCCAGGTCCGCTGCCGGGAGATGCACCAGTCCGGGCGGTTCTCGATCATCCCGGTGATGCGCTGCTCGCCCCAGGCGGGCGTCCATTCGACTCGCCCGATGTCGCGCAACGCACCCGCGCGCAGACCCTTGCGGTCCATGCTGATGAACCATTGTGGCGTCGCCCGGAAAATCACGGGCGTCCGGTGACGCCAGCAATGCGGATAGCTGTGACGGTACGGCTCGTGAAGTACGAGACGGCCGCGCTGTTGCAGCTCCTCGATGATGACCGCGTTCGCGGCATCGACCTTGAGCCCGGCGACCAGTGGCGTATCCGGCAGGAACCGGCCATCGCTCCCAACCGGATTCGTGACGGGCAATCCATAGATCTGGGCCACCGCAAAATCCTCGTGACCGTGGCCCGGTGCGGTGTGCACGGCCCCCGTGCCCGCATCGAGCGTCACGTGTTCGCCGAGGACCACCGGCACTTCGCGGTTCTGGAACGGATGGTCGAGCTTCAGACCCTCGAGCGCCCGACCCTCGAATGCAGCAAGTGTGGTGCGGGTCGTCATGCCGTAGCGCCTCATGCACGGCTCGAGCAACTCCGCAGCGAGGATCATCCGCGCACGCGAGCCCGCGCCTGCATACGACGCCGCGCCGGCGCCAGGTCCCGACCGCTCGACCTCGACGAGGACGTAGTGAAATTCGGCGCGCAAGGCGACGGCCTGGTTCGCGGGCAGGGTCCAGGGAGTAGTAGTCCAGATCACCACATCGCTCGGCACGTCCCCGAGCGTTCCGGCGGCGACCCCGACGCGCCGTTCGAGCTCGCGGCTGTCAACCACGCGGAACGCGACATCGACCGCCGGCGAGGTCTTGTCTTCGTACTCCACCTCGGCTTCGGCCAGCGCCGACCGGCAATCGAGACACCAGTAAACGGGCTTCACACCCTTGTATAGGTGTCCGTTGCGAATGATCCTGCCGAACGCGCGCACCTGCTGCGCCTCGTACCGGAAATCCATCGTGCGATACGGATGATCCCAGTCGCCGAGCACCCCCAGCCGTTTGAAGTCCGCGCGCTGCTGTTCGATTTGCACTTGCGCAAACGTGCGGCACGCTGCACGGAAAGCCGCGGCGTCGAGCTTTTGCCCTGGCCGCCCGTGCTTCTTCTCCACTTGCAGCTCGATCGGCAGCCCGTGGCAGTCCCACCCGGGGATGTACGGAGAATCGCATCCATCGAGCGCACGCGACTTGACGACGACGTCCTTGAGTATCTTGTTGACCGCGTGCCCGATGTGGATGTCGCCGTTGGCATACGGCGGGCCGTCGTGCAGTACGAAGCGCGGCCGGCCGCGCGCGACCTCGCGCATCCGCTGGTAGATGCCACGCTCTTCCCAGGCTTTCTGAATACCCGGCTCGCGCTGGGCGAGATCCGCCTTCATGGGGAAGTCCGTGTGCGGCAGGTTGAGGGTCTGTTTGTAGTCCACGCTGTCATTCATACATTCAATATCCGCCTGGCCTCGGTCGCGTCGCGATGCATCTGCTCAACGAGCGCATCGAGGCTCGCGAAACACTCCTCGTCGCGCAGCTTGGCGACGAACTCCACCTCGATTTCGCGTCCGTACAGGTCGCCCGCAAAATCGAACACGTGCGCCTCGAGCACGGGCACTGTGCCACCCACCGTCGGTCGCGTACCGAGGCTCGCGACGCCGGGTGCTACACCTGGGGTCACTCCATGGACGCGCACCGCGAAGATGCCCCCGAGCGGTGAGCGCGTCCGCCCCAGGCGCAGGTTCGCCGTCGGGAATCCGAGGTCGCGCCCGAGCTGCTCGCCCCGCACCACGCGGCCGATCATCCCGTACGGCCGTCCGAGAAAGCGCGCCGCGGTACCGAAGTCGCTGCGCTCGAGCGCTCGGCGAATCTCGCTGCTGCTCACGCGAACGCCGTCGATGAGCACCGGCGGCACTACGTCCACCGCGAACCCGAGGCGCTTGCCTGCTGCGGCAAGCATCGGCGCCGTAGCTTCGCCATGGCACCCGAACTTGAAGTCGTGGCCGATCACGACCACTTCAGCGCTCAGCGCCTGCACGAGCAGGTGTGCGAACTGCTCGCCACTCAGGCTCCGCAAAGTCTCATCGAAGCGCAGCACCCACACGTGCTCGAGCCCCGTCCGCTCGAGCGCACGCCAGCGCTCCCGCCACGACGTGAGCCGCGCCGGGGGGTGCAAGCGCACCAGATACTCGCGCGGCAAAGGCTCGAACGTCAGCATCGTCGTCGGCCGGGCACGCTGTGCGCCATGCTCGAGCAGGCGCGCGATCAACGCCTGATGGCCAAGATGGATGCCATCGAACGAGCCGATGGTGACGACGCGGCCGCGGTCGCTCTGGCGCAGATTCGGAAGTCCGCGGATGAGCTCCATATGCGCCGTTGCCGTCAAAGGATCCAAGTATAGGGTTGGCGGTGCAGGCGGGCGAGACGCCGCTGCGACGGCAAGCCCGGTGCCCCTGATAGGGTCTGTGTTGAGACGGTCCAGGCACAGGCTGGGCTGGGCGGGTTCGGGTAGCGGCGCCGCCCCGGGGCTCGGCCGAGCCGGATTCTGACAAATCGTCGCCCGCCGTCACGCGGGGTCGGCGCAGCGTTGACAAGCTTACGAGCCGTGCGCAGACTACCGCCCCCGTTTTGTCAGGTCGTTGAACGGAGACTGCGTGGCCAATACCAAGTCCGCTGAGAAGGCGGCGCGTCAAGCCGAAAAGCACCGGACGCGCAACGTCGCGTTGCGGTCACGCATGCGCTCGGCGATTCGCGGCGTGACCGACGCCATTACCGGTGGCAACCAGGAAACCGCCCTGAAGAGCTACGTGGCCGCCGTCCCGATCATCGACACACTGGTCAACAAGCAGATCGTCCATCGCAACAAGGCCGCCCGGCACAAGAGCCGGCTCGCGGCACGCATACGAGGGATGCACGCATGAGCGGTAAAGAGGCAGTGGCACGGCGACTCATGACCCGTTCTTCTTATCCGAACCTCGGCAAGACGCCGGGGGGCCGGCGCCTCTTCGTCCTGCGCACGCTGCGCGAACGTGCCGTTCCCGTGGAGGCTCCCCGCAATTCGGCTCCGCCGAAGGCTTCCTAAAGCGCCGCGCAGTGGCCGCGCCGACGGGGCGGCATTCCAACGCATCTTCGATCAGTCGTCCCCGTAGCTCGGCGGGTTTTCGCGTCGTCGAGACTGACGGTGAAGTGTGCGCTCCCCTTCCGCGGTCCAGTCCCGCGTTGGTTCACTCACGCGTTTGCGCCGCGCGCTCCTCGAGATGGCGCATGACCGCCTGGACCAGCGCTTTGGTCCCCTGCCCCGTGGCACCCGAGCTGCGGAAGGTAGTGCCTTTCCAGCGCAGCCGCCGCACGATTTCAGCGCAGCGCTCCTCGAGCTCGTCCTCGGGTACCAGGTCGGTCTTGTTCAGCACGAGCCAGCGCGGCTTCGCGGCGAGCTCAGCGCCAAATTTCTTCAGCTCGCGAACGATGGCGCGCGCATCGCTCACCGGGTCCGCCTCCGGATCGAGCGGTGCGATGTCCACGAGATGCAGCAGCAGCCCGGTGCGCTGCAGGTGCTTGAGGAAGCGAATGCCGAGCCCGGCGCCTTCCGCCGCGCCCTCGATGAGGCCGGGAATGTCGGCCATCACGAAGCTACGATGCTCACCGACACTCACCACGCCCAGGTTCGGGTGGAGCGTCGTGAACGGATAGTCCGCGACTTTCGGGCGTGCCGCCGACACTGCGCGGATCAGCGTGGACTTGCCGGCGTTCGGCAGGCCGAGGAGCCCCACGTCCGCGATGACCTTGAGCTCGAGCTCGAGTGACCGCCGCTCACCCGGCAATCCGGGGCCGAACTGGCGCGGCGTGCGGTTGGTGCTCGATTTGAAGCGCGTGTTACCCCAGCCGCCCTTTCCGCCTCGCGCGACCAGCAGAGTGTCGCCTTCGCGCACGAGGTCCCCGAGCTGTTCACCGGTGTCCGCATCCTTGATCACGGTCCCGGCGGGAATCGGAACGTACAGATCCTCGCCGCCGCCGCCGGTGCAATCGTTGCCCGAGCCCCCTTCACCTGATTGCGCGCGATACGTTCTCTCGATGCGAAAGTCCGCCAGCGTGTTGATGCCCGGCGCGGCACGCAGATAGACACTGCCCCCTGCACCCCCGTCACCCCCGTCCGGTCCGCCAAACGGCACGAACTTCTCGCGGCGGAAGCTGGCGGAGCCACGGCCGCCGTTCCCTGCCTGCACCTTCAATTTGGCTTCGTCGACAAATCTCATGGCGGCGCGAGCATACCGGGCTTCAGAAACACAAACCCCGGCGCGAGGCCGGGGATGCACGACTGAAGTTGTCGCACCTCCGCCTCGGCGGCTGAGGTCGGGGCACCGCTCAGGGGTCTAATTCAGGATTTCAGCTGGCGCTCGGCGCGTCGGGCGCCACGCTGTCGGGCACTACGCTGATGAAGGTGCGGCCCTCGGTCCCCTTCTTCTTGAAGAGGACGCGCCCGGATGTCTTGGCGAACAGTGTGTGATCGACGCCGATACCCACGTTCGACCCGGGATGCACCAGCGTGCCGCGCTGGCGCACGAGGATGTTCCCCGCAAGCACCTGCTCCCCGCCGAAGCGCTTGATGCCTAGGCGCTTGGAGTGGGAGTCGCGGCCGTTGCGGGTACTGCCGCCTGCTTTCTTGTGTGCCATGACTGCGAAATCCTGAAATTACGCGGAACTCACCCCGCACTGATGTCCGTAACCTTGACCTCGGTGAACATCTGGCGATGACCCTTGCGGCGCAGGTAGTGCTTACGGCGCCGGAATTTGACGATCGACACCTTCTCGCCCTTGCCATGGCGGACCACGGTGGCCATAACCTTGCTGCCCTTGAGGAGCGGCGCGCCGACCTTCACGTCAGCGCCCTCGCCCATGAGCAGCACTTCGCCGAATTCGACGAGGGCGCCCGGCTCCGCGTCGAGCTTTTCGACGCGCAGCGTCGCGTCCTTCGTGACCCGGTACTGTTTGCCACCGGTGGCGATGACCGCGTACATGTGAGGGTTTTCCGCAAGGGCTCGTCGGTACGACGAAAGGTCGCGCATTCTACTGGCGGGCCAAGGACCGGTCAAACATGCGTTTCTGTAGGCGCCACGCGGACTTACGATTGTCTGGGCGTTTTGCTACGCCGCCGTTCTCGGCGACCCCGGCGTCGGCTAGGATGCGGCCACCGCCCTTGCGATCCACTTCATGACGCTCGACGAAATCCGCGGCCTAGTCCGATCCGACCTCGCGTCCGTCGACGACGTGATCCGGGCCCGCCTCAAGAGCGCGGTACCGCTGGTCGATCGGATCGCCGAGCACATCATCTCCGGCGGGGGGAAGCGGCTGCGGCCTCTGCTCGTGGTGCTCGCGGGCCGGGCATGCGGCCGGAGCGGCCACCGGCATGTGGAGGCGGCCGCATTCATCGAGTTCATTCACACGGCGACGCTGTTGCACGACGACGTCGTGGATGGCTCCTCGATGCGTCGCGGGCGTGACACCGCCAACGAGGTGTTCGGTAATCAGGCGAGCGTGCTCGTGGGCGACTTCGTCTATTCGCGCGCCTTTCAGATGATGGCCTCGCTCAGCTCGCAGCGCGTCATGGAGATCATGGCGGACGCCACCAACGTGATCGCCGAAGGCGAAGTGCTGCAGCTCATGAACGCGCACGATCCGGATACGACCGAGCAACGCTATCTCGACGTGATCTACCGCAAGACCGCGCGGCTGTTCGAGGCCGGCGCCGAAGTGGCGGCCGTGTTGTCCGACGGCACTCCGGAAACACAGCGTGCCCTCTCAAAGTATGGTCGCCACCTCGGTACCGCCTACCAGCTCGTGGACGACGTGCTCGACTACCGCTCAGATCCCGTGACGCGCGGCAAGAACATCGGTGATGACCTCGCGGAGGGCAAGCCCACATTGCCGCTGATCCACGCTCTGCGAGCGGGGACGGAACCACAGCGTGCGGCGATCCGCCTGGCTATCGAACAGGGAGGCTTGGCCCAACTCGAGCTCATTGCGGCGGCGATCGAGTCCACCGGCGGTCTTGACTACGCAGCCCGGCTCGCCCGTGCGGAAGCGGACAAGGCGCTCGCGGCGCTCGAACCACTCCCCCCGACACCTCATAAGGCGGGTCTGGCGGCGCT
>FTFB01008425.1_pt1 | contig 12073 bp, 12 predicted proteins | sample 1658331 | NCBI WGS metagenome assembly FTFB01 (sample SAMEA3914816, study PRJEB12502) | metagenome | biome: forest; material: soil | place: USA | collected 2011-09-16 | depth 0.3 m | reverse complement strand
CGAGTACATCATCACGGAGTACTCGTATAAATACGCGCCCGAGGACTTTCACGCGCTGGCGAAACGCGCCGGCTTCGTGCCGGAGCGCACATGGATCGATGACGCCCGGCTGTTCAGCCTGCACTACATGACGGTGCCGCCCTCATCTATACGAACGTCTGATCGCTCCGGGTCGGGCCTTCTGGTCTGCTCGTAGACACGAACCCAATAGGGAGAGAGCGATGACCGCGTTCAGATTGCTGGCCCTCGTTACCGCAACGTGGCTTCTGGCCGCGTGCGCGTCGAGTGCATTCGACATCTCCTGGAAATCTCCCGAGGCGACGCCGCTGAAGATCGAAGGTGCGAAGGTCGCCGCGATCGCGATGATGGAGAACGAAACCGCGCGGCGTGCCGCCGAGGATGCGCTGGTTCGCGAGCTCAACGAGCGGGGCGCGAAGGGCGTGGCCATGTACGCGATCATGTCGGGAGCGTCGCCTGGGAACGAAGCCGAGGTTCGCGCGGCGCTCGATGGCATGGGGTTCGCGGGCGCCGTCGTCCTGCGCCCCGTCGCGAAAAAGACGGAAGTCATCTCCGAGCCGATCTTCATCAGCGAGGACTACGTGCGGCTATGGGACGGCTACTACGGCTACGGGTGGCACGAGCCCTGGCGTGTCGCCGTGGGAAGCACTGTGCGGACGCGCACCCTCGTATCCATCGAGGTGCTCGTCTATTCACTTCGTCAGAACAAGCTCGTATGGGGCGGGCAGACCACGACCGCGGATTCGGCGAGCGTCGAAAGTCTCGTCGACACGACGGCCAGAAGGGTAGCCAAGGAGCTCCGGCGCCAGGGACTGTTGCCCGTCAGCTAGGGCCCGTTTCGCCCAACCACATCGGTCGAGATGTTGAAACCGCCATCAGCAGGGAGAACCGCAGACATGGGCACGATCACCACGAAGGACGGCGTCGAGATCTTCTACAAGGACTGGGGCCCGCGGGACGCGCAACCGCTGGTTTTTCACCACGGCTGGCCGCTCAGCGCCGATGACTGGGATACCCAGTTGCTCTATTTCCTCGCGGAGGGTTATCGCGTCGTCGCGCACGATCGGCGAGGTCATGGCCGATCGAGCCAAGTCGGTGACGGGCACGACATGGACCACTACGCCGCGGACATCGCTGCGGTGGTCGAGCATCTGGATCTTCGAGACGCGGTCCACATTGGCCACTCGACGGGCGGCGGCGAGGCGACGCACTACGTGGCTCGCTACGGCCAGAAGCAGGGCCGCGTCGCGAAGCTCGTGCTGATCGGCGCCGTGCCGCCGCTCATGCTGAAGACGTCGCGCAATCCGGGCGGCCTGCCGATCGAGGTGTTCGACGGCTTTCGCGCACAGCTCGCGGCCAACCGCGCGAAGTTCTTTGTCGATCTCGCGAGCGGTCCTTTCTACGGCTTCAACCGCCCGGGTGCGCTAGTGATTCAAGCCGTGATCGAGAACTGGTGGCGTCAGGGAATGGCCGGTGGCGCCAAGGCCCACTACGATGGCATCAAAGCGTTCTCCGAGACCGACCTCACCGAGGATCTGAAGATCATCGACGTGCCGACGCTTGTCATGCACGGTGACGACGATCAGATCGTGCCGATCGCGGACTCCGCGCTGTTATCGGCGAAGCTGCTGAAAAAAGCCACGCTGAAGGTGTACAAGAGCTTGCCGCACGGCATGTGCACGACGCACGCGGGCACGATCAATCCGGATCTCCTCGCCTTCATCAAAGGCTGAGGCAGTCGAGGGCTCTAGAAGCGCCGCTCGAACGAAAAATTGATCCAATCGAGGGTGCTGGGGATCACGCCACCGACATTGTCGAGGTAGCGATAGTAGGTCAGGTGAAAGGCGAGCGGCAGCCTTGCGATGTGCATGCCCGCGATCACTTGGTGGTCGCCGGGGCTTGAAATGGTGGGCTGATAGAACCCGCCGTTTTGTGTTGGGCTCGCTTCGGTCGCTGCGAACTTGTCCACCCTCCGGGCGCGGGCGACCAGGTTGAAGTAGGGTCGCCAGCTGCGTTGCATCGTTCGAGGACCGTTTGGGTCGACATAGATCGGGTCGAGTGCGACTCCGAGCGCCGGTGGGTCCGCGAACTTCGTGAAGCCGAGGGGAACATCCCAGCCGAAACGGTACTCGAGCCAGGCCTCCGCGTACGTTGCGAAGCTTCCGACGCCGACTTGCGTTCCAACCGAGAGATCGTTCGCCCAGCGATGCGGATCGCGCCTCGTTCCGCGCGCCCACAACTTGTGTCGGTATTCGTAGTTCACGTTGACGAGCGTCTTGTCGACGAGTTGGTTCGCCCACCCCTGCGGGTGATCGCCCAAGCGCAGACTGTCGTGCACGAATTTTTGCGCGGTTTCGGCATGCGAACACGGTCCCATACAGCCTAGGTACAGTTGCACCGCGGCGAGTCGTCGGTCGTCATACGACGACCAGGAAGCGTAGCCGCCGAGGAGCCCCGCCCACGCCGCGTCGTTGGGTTGCGGAGCGGCAGTCGTGATGTTGGTCGGCGTGATGATCAGCTGGGAGACACCCCACGCCCAACGCACGACCCTCCCACCCTTGCCATCGTCGTGCAAGCCCGGAAGCCGGCCAATCCACCCGGCGAGACCGGGAGACCATTCGTCACGCAGCTCCGAGTGGACCTGAATGCTCCAGCCCGCGCTGAAAGCGTCATCCGAGCCGAGCCACGTGTCGTTGTCGAATTCGAAGCGAAACAGTTTCATCCCGCGCAGATAGTCTCGGGGCTCATCGGCCGCGGTTGCGCGGCCGAAGCCCGCGCAACCCACTAGCGCGACTGCGCAGGCGAGCCAAACCCGGTTTTTGGATTGCGCGTTCATGTGAGTCACATTCGAGCACTCACGCGCGCTCGAATCGATTGCACCTTGGTATGCAATCGAGACGCCCGGGTGGCCTGTCAGGGGTTGGCTACGTCGCCCAACATCCGAGCAAGGGACATCTCTGCGTCGTGGGTCTGGAAGCCGCGCGACATCGCGGCTCGGGTTCGGCTCTGGAACTCGCCGCTGCGCACACCTTCGAGGAAAAGGGCCGAGTCGCGACGGAAGTCCTCGGGCGGCGCGAGCGCGATTGCGTTGACCCGGTCCTTGACTGCGACATGGCCGGCAGCAGGAAAGCTGGCAATCCGCTTGGCGAGCGAACGGACGAACTCCCGGAGCACGTCCGCGGGCAGCGCGCGATTGATCCAGCCATACCGTTCAGCCAGATCCGCGTCGTAATCTTCCGCGCTCAACATGACCTCGAGTGCGCGCGCGCGGCCCATTAGTCGCGCGAGGTGCTGAGCGGCGCCGGCTCCTGGGATCACCCCGAACGCGGGTTCGAACTGACCGAAGATCGCCGTCTCGCGCGCGGCGAAGCGCATGTCACATGCGAGCACGAACTCGCTGCCGGCGCCGCGTACGCGCCCCTCGATCTGAGCGATGCTGACGAGGCGGCTCGCACTCAGATGGCGAAACACAAAGCCGAGCGACGCTTCGCTGCTGAGCTTCGCCGCCTCCTGTCGGTACTCGCTGATCCGCGTCACGTCGACATGGGAAATGAAATAGTCCGCGTCCGCGCTCTTGAACACCATTACCTTCAAAGTGTCGTCGGCTTCGGCTTGCTGGATGAGTGAGACCAGATCGCGGACGAGTTCCGGCCCTAGAAGGTTCATGGGCGGGGCAGCGATTTCTACGAATAGAACGGCGCCTTCGTTGCGCACGTTGAGCGTTTGAAATTCCATTGAGCTCTCCGGTTGGTGCCCGCGAGCGACGGCGCGAGCCACGCTCGCGCCGTCATTTCGTCGGCTGTCATGAACCTCAGCGCGCCGCGGCCCGGTAGGGCGCGAGGAACGGGGTCAGCACTGCCAGCAGTTTGTCGGGAGCCTCTTCGGCGACCCAGTGACCGCTATCGGGGATGACGGCGGTCTCCACGTTGTCCGCCACGAGTTTCATGCTGCTCGCGATCCCGTCACCGCTGCTCTTCGCTCCGCCGACGGCGAGTACCGGTATGGTCAGGCGCTTTGACTTGCGTTGCTCGTTCTGTGCGATCGAAGTGTCGACGGCGCGATACCACCCGAAGCTGCCGCGCAATGCGTCAGGGCTGGACGCGAGCCGGTCGACGTAGTATTTGACGATCTCGTCGGGCAAGGGCGTCCCGGCGGAGGCGGCATATTCGGCGGCGAAGAAGACATTCTCGCGTCCCCTTACGAGTGCCTCGTTCACGTCGGCTCCGAGGCGGTTGAAAGCAATGTGCCACAAGCGCTTGTTGAGCGCCGCGGGGGCGATCAGTGGCCTTGGAGGCGATATCCCCGGAAGGAACGCCTCGCCGACCACGAGTCGGTCGAGCCGCTCGGGGTGATCCGCGGCCAATGCGTAGCCGATCGGCATACCGGTGTCGAAGCCGATCATGGCGAAACGGCGGTGGCCGAGCGCGTCCATCAACGCTACCAAGTCATTGGCTTCGGTCCCGTCGTCGTAGCCGTTCTCGGGCTTGTCGGACAGCCCGATGCCGCGCTGGTCGACCGCGATGACCTCGAAGTCCTGGGACAGCGTCGGCATCACGAGCCGCCATTGGTACCACGTCTGTGGCCAGCCATGGACCAGCAGCAGCGGCGGACCTCGACCGCCGACCACGGCGTGCAGACGCAGTTTGCCGGTGTCGACGTAGCGGCTGGTGAACGTGTCGGTGAATCCCCGTGGTAGGTGGGGCGCTCCCGACGCGGAGCCGGGGCCTTCGGGCGTCGGCAGAAGGTTCGCCGCCGCAGGTAGGAGACTCGCCGCGCTTGCGACCGCAGCAGCAGTCAGCACATCGCGTCGAGTCGGTGAGAGAAGTGTCGCCATGATCAGCCTCCGTTTGCGCGTATGAAAGTAACGAGGACAATCCTGGCACCGCGGGGGACGGTGAAGCGATTGCACCAAAGTGTCATCTGACGCGCCAATGGTCCATTGATGTCCGTGATTCAGGGGGCGGCTCAGCGTGAATGACCGCGCGCGATGAGGATTCGTGCCCCGTCGCAGGCGCACCCGATCCCGCCGCGCCGCGCCCGCGCGTGATTAGCGCCCGCGATCTCCGCGGCGGCTGGCTTCGAACAGAAACCACGTCCGCCGTTCAGTCTCGTCGATCCAGACTTCGATCAGACTGGCGGATGCGATGTCACGGTGCTCATCGCATACGTTGTGAGCTTGGCGCAGATTTCCCGCGAGCGTTCTGTTGTCGTCGCGTAACTCGGCCAGCATGTCGAGCGGTTGAACGTATTCCGCGTCGTTGTCCAGCACGCGCTGCGCGCGGGCGATGTGGCCAATCGATCTTAGCGTGGTCCCGCCCACTTTCCTGATTCGCTCGGCAATCGGATCGGTCATCGCATAGAGCTGATCCGCCTGCTCGTCGAGCAACAGGTGGTAGTCCCTGAAGTGCGCGCCACTCATGTGCCAGTGGAAGTTTTTGGTCTTCAGATAGAGCGCGAACACGTCCGCGAGGATCGCGTTCATCGCGGCAGTGATATCCGTGGTCGCCTCGGGCTCGAGATCGCTTGGCGTCAATAGCGGAGCCTGGCGTCTGGCTTTCGCGGCTTTGGCGGCCTTCCGGGACATCGTCATGGGGTCTCCGTGTTAACTGTCGGCGTGCGTTGTCTTGCTCTGACGGGTTCGTTCGTTGCGACAGACGTAAGGCCTCTTCTCGATCCGGCTAGTCCTGGCCGAGTATCTCCAGCGCCGCATCCGCTTGCTCATCCGGCACGAATAGCCTCACGCCGCCAGCACCGCCTTCCATTGCTAGGCCCACGCCGACAACTTCGACGGCGATCCCCTCAGCTTTCAGCCTGAGGCTGGCGAGGCCCGCTTCCAGTGGGGCGCCGTAGGTCTTGATGAGCTTCATAGCGGGTATCCAACCAGACGGAGAACCAGGGAGCTATGAAACGATGGTATCGGTGTTCCTGCCGCCCTGCGACTCTGCGAAACGCCGTACCGATTCCTCCACGTCATCAGTACCATCGTGTGATGGCGAAACGTGTAGGGAGCTGATTCGATGTTCCCCACGCTATGAGTGCAGAGGTCGACTCCGGTCTTCCGCGCGGCATCGACCGCGAGCGCGATCACGTGCGTGCTGGGTCTGCGCCTGGAAAAACCGCGACGATCGTCTACTACGGCGACTTCCTGTGTCCGTATTGCCGACGCCTGCGTGTAGTCCTCAAGCGACTGCGGGGGGCAACCGGCGATCGAATCGTGTACGCCTACCGCCACTTCCCCAACGAACGGGCGCACCCCGGTGCCGAGTTCATGGCGCGAGCCTCCGAGGCGGCCGCAAATCAAGGCCGATTCTGGGAGATGTACGACCGGCTATTCGACGAAGAGAAGCCGCTCGATGAGGAGCGGGCACGCTTGATCGCCCGTGAGATCGGGCTCGACGAGACGCGTTTCGACGCGGACCTCGACAGCGAAGACGTGCGGCGGCGCCTCGCGGAGCACTTGGCGGCGGCGCGGCGAGACGGCGTTTCGGGGACGCCGACTCTGTTCATCGACGGCGTTCGGTACGACGGCGCGTGGGACTACTACTCTTTGCTGGACGCAATCGAGCAACCGGTGGCCGAGCGCATACACCGGTCCGCGCGCGCGTTCGCGAACCTTCCGGCCACCGGCGGCCTCGTTCTGGTTCTCGCGGGCATTGTCGCGTTGGCGATGGCCAACTCACCGCTCGCGGCCGCCTATGTAGCGTTCATCCATCAGCCCTTTGGCATTGGCCCTGTGGGTACTCCACTTTCGCTCACCGTCGGCGAATGGTTTTCCGAAGGCCTACTGTCGTTCCTGTTCCTGCTGGTAGGACTCGGGATCAGGCGCGAGATGACAGCGGGCGCGATGACCGACAGAGGCGCTGCAACGCTGCCAGTCATCGCCGCGTTCGTCGCATCGATCGTTCCCGCGCTGATCTACCTCGTGATCAACCGGGGGGCGCACGCCTCGGGCTGGGCGATTCCAACGGCGACCGATATCGCGTTCGCGTTGGGCATCTTGGCGCTGCTTGGCGAGCGTGTCCCTGGAAGTCTGCGCGTATTCGTAGCGGCATTCGCGGTAGTGGATGACGTCATTTCGGTGCTGGTCCTCGGGATCTTCTACGCACACAACTTCGACGCAGTATGGTTGCTCGCGGCCGTGGGAGCGATCGGGACGATGTTCGTTCTGAAGGGTTGGCGCGTGCGCGCGATCTGGCCGTATGCCGTTACGAGTGTCGCCCTGTGGCTCTTTTTTCACGCAACCGGTGTGCACGGCGCTTTGGCGGGCATCGTTCTGGCCGCGTTTCTGCCAAGGCGCCCCGCGCCGGCCGCCGCACCGCTGTTGGCTCAAGCGGCAACGGCGCTCGCTGCTCTCGAGCATGCGCAATCGGATCCGGAAGTGGAGGACAAAGAGTCGGTCGTCGAATGGGCGAGCCGGAACCTCTCCGCCGCGAGCGACCGGCTGTTGTCCCCGGCCGATCGTGTCGAGCAGGCTGTGGGACCGTGGAGTACCTACGTGGTCTTGCCGCTTTTCGCGTTCTCTGCGACGGGTATCGCGCTGAACATCGACCTTTCGAGTCCCGGTAGCGCCGGAATCCTGTGGGGCGTGATCTTGGGTCTGGTGATCGGCAAGCCGCTCGGAATATGTGCCGCAGCCTGGTTCGCAGTCTCGACAGGCATCGGACGATTGCCTGAAGCAGTAGGCTTTCGGCCGTTCATCGGCGCCGCGTGCCTCTGCGGCATCGGTGACACGGTTGCGCTACTCATCGCGGATCAGGCCTTCCCGGCCGAACCCGGGGTAGCTGCGATCGCCAAGGTCGGAGTACTCGCGGCGTCCGTGCTGTCTTCCATGCTCGGTGCAGCGATCATCTTGACCGGTCCGGCTGTCGCTCGCAGCGAAGCGTAGAGGAAGGTCCCGGCCGTTTTGGCGCAATCCCGGCACACGGGGCACCGACTCACGCCACACCGCGGAGTGCACCTATATAAGGAGTACCTGTTATGTCACATTGCCCGCTGGTGTGTCGGCCGCGGGTTCTTGGACAACGCCTTCCCCCGCAGGCGCTAACTCGATCCGGTACTAACCGCGGGGAGCAGCAACACCTTCGTCCAATGGCGTCGGCGCTCCGTCGCGGATTCACTGCGAAACCATCTCGATGCTGCCGTGGTTGGAACTCGGCCGGTCGGCGCCTGAATGAGGAGTACGCCATTGAGGAGCTACCAGTACGTCATCGTCGGCGGTGGCATGACGGCGGACGCCGCCGTGCAGGGTATTCGGGAGCGTGATGGGAGCGGGAGCGTTGTCGTCATCAGCGCGGAAAGCCATGCACCCTACGACCGCCCACCGTTGTCGAAGAAGCTTTGGAGCGGCAAGCCCCTCGAGTCCATCTGGCGCAAGAACGCCAAGGCGGGATCCGACCTTGTGCTCAACACGCGGATCGTGGGGGGTGACGCGGGCGCCAAGACCATCACGGATAGCCGCGGTGAGGTATATCGCTACGAAAAGCTGCTGCTGGCCACGGGCGGCGCGCCGCGCCGGCTGCCGTTCGGCGGCGAGGACGTCGTCTATTTCCGAACGCTCGACGATTATCAGCGTCTGCGTGGGTTGGCCGACAGCAAGTCGGAGTTCCTAGTGATCGGCGGCGGGTTCATCGGCTCGGAGATAGCGGCCGCTCTGGCGAGACAGGGCTGCAAGGTTACGATGGTATTCCCCGACGCCGGCATCGGGGCGCGCATTTATCCGCCCACGCTGTCGGAGTTTTTGAACGATTACTATCGTGAGAAGGGCGTCGACGTGCTGACTCGCGACAGCATTCGTACCCTGAAGAAAAGCGGCAAACGTTTCGTGGCCGGCACCGCGGGGGGCAAGAGCATCGCCGCCGACGCAGTGGTGGCCGGTCTCGGTATCGTCCCTGAGACGGCGGTGGCCGAGGCGCTGCGTCTGACGATCGACAATGGCATTGTCGTCGACGCGCAGCTGCGCGCGGCGTCCGACATTTTTGCCGCTGGCGACGTGGCTAACGTCTTCAGCCCGACACTCGAGATGCGCCGCCGAGTCGAGCACGAGGACAATGCGAATACCATGGGCGCCACCGCGGGCCGCAACATGGCGGGCGCCGGTCAGGAATACGGGTACTTGCCCTATTTTTACTCCGATCTGTTCGATCTCGGCTACGAGGCGGTGGGCGAGTTCGGAGCGCACTTGCAGATCGTTGAGGATTGGCGCGAGCCGTTCCGGAAAGGCGTTGTCTACTACCACAGGGCCGGGCGCGTGCGCGGCGTGCTGCTTTGGAACACCTGGGACAGGGTGCCGGCTGCCAGAGCGCTGATCGCCGCCAAGGAAACGCTCAGCGCGGCTGCGCTTGCCGGCCGCATCCGCGACTAAACGGTCGCAGCGGAAAGCGACCTATGCAGGACGTCTTCATCGCAACGGGCCTGAGAACACCGTTCTCCCGGATCGACCGAGCCCTCGCTGCCTACGACGCGATCGAGCTGTCGGTGCCTGTCGCCCAGGCGATGGCCGCGCGGCTTCGGCTTGGCACGCGGCCGGACCTCGTGGTCTGGGCCTCGGTCGTGCCCAACCTTGGCTGGAGCAACATCGCACGCGAGATCTGGCTCGATGCGGGGCTCGATCCGCAGGTCCCCGCCTATTCCGTGGTGCTTGCCTGCGCATCGAGCATGGCTGCGGCGCTCGCCGCAGGCGGTATGTTGAAGCCGGGCGTCCGCGACCTCGCGCTTGTCGGCGGCGTCGAGAGCACCAGCCGTATGCAGATCGGACTCAACCAGAAACTCTCGGACTGGCTGCGGCACTTTCTCGGGGCGCGCTCGTTAGGGGCCAGGCTCGAGACTTTCGCCGAGCTGCACTGGAATAACATCCGGCTGCACACCCCCGCCGTCGTGAACCGTGCGACGGGCAAGAGCATGGGTGAGCACACAGAGGAGACGGCCAAGGAATGGCGGATCTCGCGCGAGGCGCAGGACACCTGGGCACTCGAGGCACACCGACGCGCAGTCGGCGCGCGCGAACGCGGCTTTTTCGACGATCTCATCGTCCCCATTGGCAAAACGGATCGCGATACGATCCCGCGCGCCGACACTTCGATGGAGAAGCTTGCCAAGCTGTCGCCCGCCTTCGACAGGATGAGTGGCCTGGGAACGCTCACGGCGGGCAACTCCTCGCCGCTGACGGATGGCGCCGCATCCGTCTGGGTCGCGACGGAGATGGGGCTCGCGCGATTGCCCGATGGAACGCCTTTCGCGCGGCTCGTCGATTTCGAGATCACGTCAGTTGATCTGCGCAACGAGGGCTTGCTGATGGCGCCGTCTTACTCGATTCCGCGGTTGTTCGAGCGGCACACGTTACGTTACGACGACATCGATGTTTGGGAAATCCACGAGGCGTTCGCGGCGCAGGTGCTCGCCAACGTTGCGGCTCTCGAGGACAAAACCTGGATCAAGCGCCGCACAGGCATCGAGAGCGAGTTCGGTGCTTTCCCCTGGGATCGCGTCAATCCGAACGGCGGCTCCATCGCGATCGGTCACCCGTTCGCGGCAACGGGCGCGCGCGATCTGAGCCAGTGCGTCAAGGAGCTCTTTGAGATGCCGACGGGTTCGCGCGCTGTCGTCAGCGTGTGCGCGGACGGCGGGCAGGGGGTTGTGGTGCTGCTCGAGCGGCCATAGCGGAGGTATTCAGCGCGACGGATGCCGACGCCGCACCACGGTCTACTGTCCGTGGCACGCCTCCCGGCGATCGCGGCTGTGCCATCGATCGCCGGAGATGTGTTTTGCTGCTTGCGTAGGGCCCGCGCGGCTGTCTGTTCGCGAATGGATACCATCGTGTAATGGATTCGATCGCACGCTCTTGGTGTGATGAGTGTCGCTGCTGTCGTTTACCGATCGAAAGTGTTTTCGATGGAAGGTCATGGTTGGCGCGACAAGAACACTCCTAGCCACGGCGATCGCAGTTGGAGTCATCGCTGTGGTTACGCTAGACCCGACGCCAGCCACGGATGGAAACTCGCTGCGGCAGATGGCGCTCGCAGCTGTTGATCTCCCAATCGAAGGTAGAGCCCCTTCTCTGCGCGGTGCTACCGGTTGGCTCAACTCGCAGCCTCTGACCGACGCGGACCTCCGCGGCAAGGTCGTACTCTTCAATTTCTGGACCTACACCTGCATCAATTGGATGCGCCAGTCGCCGTACCTCAGCGCGTGGGCCGAGAAATACAGGGACCGAGGATTGGTGGTCATCGGCGTGCATACGCCGGAGTTTGGATTCGAGGCGAGCGTAGACAACGTCCGCCGCGCCGTGAGCGGTTTCGGAATCAACTATCCGATCGCGATCGACAGCGACTACGCTGTGTGGCGCGCTTTCAACAACAGAGCGTGGCCGGCGCTCTTTTTGTCGATGCGCAGGGCCGCATCCGCCATCATCTTTTTGGGGAGGGCGAATACCAACAATCGGAAAGAGTTATTCAGCAGTTGCTGGTCGAAGCGGGAATGGGCGGTGTCGATAAAAAGTTGGTGTCGGTCGACGCCGAGGGCGCGCAAGCGCAAGCCGATTGGAGCGAGTTGCGGTCTCCTGAAACGTACGCCGGCTACGCGCGCGCTATGAACTTCGCGTCTCCCGGCGGTGCGGTGGCGAACAGGCGTCATGTCTATTCAGCTCCGGCGCGCTTGAGACTCAATCACTGGGCGCTTTCCGGCAACTGGACGGTGACAGAAGAGGCCGCCGTTCTCAGCGAACCCAACGGCCGGATCGCATACCGCTTTCAAGCCCGCGATCTTCATCTTGTTATGGGGCCGTCGGCGGCCGGAGCTTCGGCACGTTTTCGCATCCTCATTGACGGACAGCCACCTAGCGCTGCTCACGGGATCGACGTTGACGATGAAGGTAACGGCAAGGTCGTGGAGCAGCGGCTGTATCAGCTAATCCGGCAACCGGTGCCGATCGTTGAGCGAACGTTCGAGATCGAGTTTCTCGACGCCGGCGCGGCGGTGTTCTCGTTCACGTTCGGATAGTGTTTGTCCACTGTGAATCGCCGTAGGGCAGGGTGCGCAGCCAGTTGATGCACGTGTAAGT
>FTFB01005148.1_pt1 | contig 12076 bp, 14 predicted proteins | sample 1658331 | NCBI WGS metagenome assembly FTFB01 (sample SAMEA3914816, study PRJEB12502) | metagenome | biome: forest; material: soil | place: USA | collected 2011-09-16 | depth 0.3 m | reverse complement strand
TCGAGCACGGTATCGAGCCGGCCCGCCAGCTCCTCGCGCTCCGGCACCCGGAACGGGATGCCGGCTTGCCGGATCTTGTTCTTCGCCCTGACCAGCCGCTGGCCCATCGTGGCGGGCGACATCAGGAAGGCCGACGCAATCATCGCCGCATCGAGCCCCAGCACGACCTGCAGCATGAGCGGAGCCCGGATGCCCGCGTCCACGGCCGGGTGGGCGCAGGCGAACAGCAGCGCGAGACGTTGATCGGGAATCACATCTTCCTCCGCCGCAGCGTCCAGCCCATCAGCGAGAACCTGCAACTGGCTCGTCACGACGTCGCCAGTGCGACGCTTGCGGGAGCCATCGATCAGCTTTCGCCGGGCGACGGTGAGGAGCCACGCTTCCGGGTTCGCGGGGCAACCGTTCGCCGGCCAGTCGGCCAGCGCGGTCGCAAAGGCCTCGGACAGCGCGTCTTCGGCCCCCGCCACGTCTCGCGTGCGAGCGGCAAGAAAGGCGACGAGCTTGCCGTAACTGCGGCGCGCGACCGCGTCCGCCGTGATACGAGCCTGCGCGTCGCCTTCCTGCGCGGTCATCCGCGGCAGCCGCTCACATCGACCAGACGGGCCGGACTTCCACGGTGCCGTGGCTCGCGCCGGGGCAGCGCGCGGCCCACGACAGCGCCGCATCGAGGTCGGGCGCTTCGATGAGGTAGTAGCCGCCGAGCTGCTCTTTCGTATCCGCGTAGGGGCCGTTCAGGACCTGGGACTTTCCGTCCGCGACCTTCACGGTGGTGGCCATGTCGGTGTTCCTGAGCCGGTTCGAGCCGACGAGGGCGCCGGCTTTGCGAAGTGCTTCGGTGTATGCGGTATAAGCCGCCATACCCTGCTGCTGCTGGGCCTGGGACATCTGCGACCAGCCGCCTTCATTCGAATAAAGAAGCAAGAGGTACTGCATGGTTCGATCCGTCCGGAGTGGGTTCGTGGGCGGGCACGATGCTCCGCCTGCCCAATGACGATCAAGCCGGGGCTATTTCGACAGCAGCGTCTCGAGCTTCGTCAGGGCCTTCTTCCAGGTCTCCCGCACCGTCTCGACGTCCGACTTGTTCGCGAGCTTGTTGACCTGCAGGGCGATCTGGGCCTTGTGCTGGCCTTTGCCGTCCTGGCCTTTCGCATAGAAGCCCACTTCGAGCCGCGCGGTCTTCTTCCACGCGCCGCGGAAGTATTTGTCTTTCGTCTGCGACGAAACCTCGAAGCCGCCCTTCGGAAACCATTTGCGGCGAGTGGCGGCATCTGCCGTTGCGGCGTAAAGCCCGGACAGGCTGGTCGCCATGGTCTTCGACACGGCCACGGAATAGCCGGTGGCTTTTTCATGGCGCTCGCGTAGCCCGCGGGCGCGCTCATATTCCACGGTGACGTTCTGGGCCCACCAGCCCGGCAGGCCGTGCTTCTGCACGAGCAGCTGCGCAATGTCCTTGTGCTTCAGTTTCGCGGCGTCAGCGCGATCGAGCACCCGGAACCAGCCCGCCCAGTCCTTTCCGGTTCGCGCCTTGACGGCTTCGTCACGGGTCATGGCGGCCTCGCTTCAGTGCTCCGACCGGTCTTTGCCCATGATGGGCAATGCGACGAGCGCGGCTTCCGCCGCGCACTTCGCCGCGTCGGGCCTGGTACCCGACTTGCGGAGCCCGGCCAGCTCGGCGCGGGCGGCGTCGAGATCGGCGCGGTATTCCGCGGTGGCGGAAACAAGCGTCATCACGGCATCTGCCGTGTAGCGGCCACCTTCGACCGCGCTGGCGTTGTGCACGCCGCAGACGATGCGGCTTTCGCCGATGGAACGGCCGCGCGCGAGTATCGGCGCGGCCCGGTCTGGCGCCACTTGTGCGAGAACGAGCGCCCAGGCCCACCCGGCCGTGGCGTGACCGGATGGGTAGTCGTAGGTGTTGCCGAGCTCTTCACGAGGGCGGCAGATCTCGCCCTCGTCGGTCCAGAACGGCCGCTTTCGCTGGAAGTGGTCCTTCGCGAGATTCATTTGACGGCTCGCGTCACGTGCGGCGCGTTGCGCCACCCGCATGATCATGGGCGCGTTGGCAGGCGTGAGCTCGACGTTCACGCTGCAGGAAAAATCACGCAACAGATCCGGTGGAGCGAGCGCGGCATCGTCGCTCGCCATGCGCCAGCGAGCGCTGCCATTCCACGCCCGCGTGTCCTTGAAAACCTGGCGATCGGTCTCGTACCGGGTGTCTCCCTGCACGGGGGCCGGCGGCAGCACTTTCACGATATCGAGCGCCGAAGTCTGGACGTAACCCGGGAAGCGCGGCCCGGCCGGCGCAGCCATCGTCGCCGGCTGGGCCGGAGCCGAACCTGCAGAGGGTGGCGGCGGCGATGGCGATGGCGAGGATGACGCGGCCTGCGGCGGCGCCGGCCCCACCACTGCAGACGCCGTCGCGGCCTGCTGCGCGTGCGCGGCACACCCCGCGCTGAGCACACAAACAAGCGCCACCGCGAGAAGCTCGCGGTGGCGCTGACGAAACGACTTCGCAGTCTGTTCGGGCGTTGTCGGTTGGGGCCCTGGCTGTTCGAGCCCCGTCTGTTTGAACAATGGCTGGCGCATCAACCCAGTTTAGCCGCCGGCGGCGGCGGCCGGGTGGCCGCGAAAGACAGGTCGCCCGCGGGGTGGAACCGCTTCACAGCCAGCCAGCCCGCGACGACGAACAGCAGCAGCACGAGGCCCTGGGCAATGGCGAACGGAGGCTCGTTTCCCTGCGGGGCGAACTGATTGAAGAACGGAATCTTCTGGAACACCTGCACCACCAGGACGAACACGTTGAGGTACAGCGCAACCATCGCCGTCACGACATAGACCCATCGCCAGCGACCGGCCAGGTGATACACATAAAGGGCGAGCAGCGTGAATACCAGCACCACCAGCGAGATGACGCCCACCACGTGCGGCGGCCCGAACGCCTTCGAATGGAAGAAAAATCCGGTGACGCTCGTGAGGACGGTGGTGACGAGGAACACCGCCGTCATTGCCGGCATGCGCTTCGCGCCCCACATGCCGAACATCACGATGATGCCGGTAGCGATGCCGATGAGGCTGATGATGACGTGGACGAGCGTAAAGGTCGCCACGGACATTCCCAGAATCATGATGGGTGCCTTCGTTCCAGTATGAGCCGCTCGGAGTATCCTGCCCCCCGGAAGCGAAAGTCTTGTCGATGTGTGCTCCGCAGGCGGGCCTATTCCGGATGCTCGAGAACGCTCGAACCATCGTAGTCGGGCACGGAGCTTCGCGGCCGATCGGGGTCGCTCATGTGATCGAACAGGTGCCCATTGGCTTCCGGCAGCTTGCCGAGTGTGCATCCCCAGAACCCCAGTCCCACGACGCAGCGCTTGCCGATGCGCACATAGGGAATGAAGCCACCGGCGAGGCCGCCCTTCTTCGGCTCGGGGTCCCACTCGAACTCGTGCGGCTTCTTTTTCTCGCGAAAGGGTGAGACCGGCTGTTCGCCGATGCCCCGCGGCCTCGGCTTCACCGCACTGTCGATGGTGTTGCGCGCGGAACGTTCGGCTTCGAGTTGCCAGTCCACGGCGCCGTTCAGCGGCGCTTCCTTCTCAGGCGGCAATGTAATCGCCGTGCTCTCTGCGGGAAGCTCCGGAGGCGGAATGCTCCTGGAAATCGTCGGGGCGGGTGCAGGCGCCGGTGTGACCTGTGGTGACGTGGAAGCAGATTGCTCTGGCGGTAGCGGTGGCAGATCGAGCAACACCAGCACGCCCGGGCTCGGCAATTCAGCCGACGTCACCGGAATGTGCCGCTTGCTGCTGCCCGAGAAGATGATGATGAGCAGCGCGTGCCCGCCAATGATGACGGCCCACACGACGCAGTCCCTTAGCGAGCGACTCCCACCCTTTTCCACGCGGACCCTGCGCACTGTCGAGGTGTTATTGGCACCTTACGACAGCGCGCGCCGCGCCCGGGTTCCGTCAGGAGATCAGGCCTTCTTGCTGACCGCCCGCTCACAGAGCCTGCGATCGCGCTCTGCCGCGTAAGGCGTCTTTCCCAGAATCATGCGGCCCACGGCCTCACGCGTCGGGGTCGCCTTCACGTCCGTGGGAACCGAGGCCAGGATCGCCTCGCCGCGTGCGCGAAACTCCCCTTCGAACTCGGGTGTCGTGAGCACGTACAGATCGTTGTTGCGCACGCCACGCAGCACGCGCTGGCCGGCCTCCAAGGAATCCATGCCCGGCGGCGGACCGCCCCGCATGTCCCGCAGCTCTTTCGGCATTTCGGCGAGCATCTTGGGATCGGGCTTGAAACCGGCCGTGTCGGCGAGGTTGCTCGGACGGTTGCGGGCGGACGATCCGATATTCGTGTTGACGATGCCGGGGCAGAACACCGTCACGCCAATATTGGTGCCGGTGAGCTCGGCGCGAAGCGCTTCCATCATGCCGACGACGGCGAACTTCGAAGCGGTGTAGACACCGGCGGGGCCGTGGCCCAGTAGCCCGGCCAGCGACGACGTGGCGACGACCTGCCCGCCCTCCCCGTGTGCCTGGATGCGCGGCAGGAAGGTGTGTATGCCGTTGAACACGCCGTTCAGGTTCACGCTCATTCCCCAATCCCAGTCGTCATAGGTCGCCTTGCTCAGGCCACCGATCACCGCAATGCCGGCGTTGTTGACGAGCACGTGGACTTTCTTGAAAACGTCGAGGGTCTCGACCGCGGCCTTTTCCATGGCAGCCCGGTCGGTCACATCCAGGTTGATGGCGTGCACGCGGTCGCCGGCGCTCGCGAGATATTTCATCGCGTCGTCGAGGTGCGACTTGGTTCGATAGGTGATCGCCACCTTCATGCCCGCATCGACGCAGGCGCGCGCGATGCCGAGCCCGATGCCGCTGTCGCCGCCCGTGATGAAGGCAACCTTGCCCTCCACGTCTTTCATCGGTGCCTGCACAGCCGGGCAACCGGCCGGCGGCGCGTCTTTTGCGGAGGCGGCCGCTGCTGCACCCAGGCCGGGTATCAATGCCGCCGAGGTGCCCGCCGCGGCGAGCGCGGTGCCTTCGAGGAAACGGCGGCGCGCGCGGCCGGATTGCGTGAGTGAACGCTTTTTCGAATCGTCGCGATCAGACATGTCCGTATCCCCCCTGAACCACCGATATTTGCGGCCCGGCAGCGTATCACGCAGCCCCGCGGCCGGTATCGGCCCGGTGTCCGCAGCGAGGTCCAGGCACCTAGAGCGGATGGTCCGGCATCGCGATCGATCGCCACATGTGCGCGACCGGGCTGCCGTCGAAGCCGAGCCCTTCCTGCGGCTGGCGGAAGTGCCGGCCGATGATGTCGGTGAACTGATCCAGCGTGGGGTTCACGCCTTTCTCGAAAGCGTAAAGATCGTTCACGGTCACCATGCGCGGCTCGAGATACCACTTGTGCTTGCGGACCATCTGGTAGGTCTGCTCGATGTAGGGCTCCGGCTTGTAGTCGGAACCAAACATTCGCCGGTACAGGTCTGGGTAGCGGTAGCCGTGGTCCAGGTCTTCGTAGAACCGCAGCGCCTGGTGGTAGCGGATGGCGAACGTCACTTTGGGCGAGACATACGGCTCGTACATCTGCGCGCTCCACCAGCCGTGGTCGACCTTGATGAGCTCCTGAACCGTGTCGTGCAGCAGGCAGGCGAGGATGATTTCCTCTGACATACCATTCTTCATCGCGCGGTTGGCGCTCTGCAGGCAATGGTTCGATGTCGCCATGAAGCGCAGCTTGAAGTAATCGGCAAGCGTGGGGCGCTCCGACATTCGATCGAGACGTGGGACATTGCCGGCCCTGGCAACGAAGAGATTGCCCGCGCCCTTGCGCGTGGGATGGTTCGGGACATCCGACTCGATCTCGGCCATGGTCGGAAACTTCTCGGCGGAAGCGGCTTCCGCAGACGGCGCCGAGGCGGAACCCGCCTGCGCCATGAGATGGCTCTCGAGCGCGTCGGCCTTCGCCTCGTCGCTCATCAGCGAGACCGCGGTGGCGCCGCCCAGCGCCGCAATGAATGCCCGACGATCGAGTCCAGTGGTCATGGAAGCACCTCGTTGCGACGGAAACAGCGCGCGCCATGGTCGTTCACGATGCCCACCGCCTGCATCCAGGCGTAGACGATGGTGGGGCCGACGAACTTGAACCCACGGCGCTTCAGCGCCTTCGACACGTCGAGGGACAGCGGGGTCTGCGCTGGAAAGACCTTGCCGTTGCCCTTGACGACCTTGCCGTCGGTGAACGACCAGCAGAACGCGCTGAAATCCTCGCCGCGATCGGCCATGTCGCAATAGACGCGCGCCGCCCCGATGGTCGCCTCGATCTTGGCGCGCGAACGGATGATGCCGGCATCGCCGAGCAGCCGCAGGATGTCGCGCTCGCCGAAGCGGGCCACCTTCGCCGGCTCGAAACCCTTGAACACCTTTCGAAACGCCTCGCGCTTGCGAAGCACCGTGATCCAGGAGAGACCCGCCTGGAAACCATCGAGCATGAGCTTTTCCCAAAGCGCCCGGGAGTCGCGCTCGGGCACGCCCCACTCTTCGTCGTGGTAGGCCTGCATGAGCGGATCGTCGACGGCCCATTGGCAGCGGTGAATTGAAACGGCACGCATCATGAGCCGGACTCTACTCCCATCCTTTCCGTTCACGGCGACAAAGACCCGCTCGTGCCGTACGAGCATGCGGTGCGGCTACATGAAGCGCTCAACAAAGCGGGCGTGCAGAACAAGCTGGTGACGATTCCGGGCGGAGGTCACGGGCAGTTCAAGCCGGGGGAGCGCTCGAAGATCTTCGCGACGATTCGCGAGTTCCTGACGGCGCACGGGCTGCCGGCGGTGAATCCTTGATCGGCGCGACGCCGTCGCGCGCGAGACTGCAGTTGCCCACGGGCTCGGGCCCGCCGTCACCGGCGTCGCAACCCGTACCGTAGCAATCGCGACTCCTTCACCGGATCACGCCATCGGCGTTCCCACTCGCTGTCGCTCACGTTGCAGTTTCGCGTTGCGGTCGTGAAGTCAGAAAAAATTCACGAGCGCTTTTGTCGATCGCGAGACCGAGCGATCATAATCGCCGCATCCGGAGTCGGGCATGGAGTGCCGCGCCGGCGAACCGGATGCTGCACAGAGCGCGGTTGACCGTTCAATCCTCGACTGAAGCTGGACTACGTGGGGGCAATGTTGCGCGTTCTGGTGGTCAGTGACGTTCGGCTCTTTCAGGACGGCGTGTCGTCGGTGCTCGCGCAGCAGCCCGGCATCAGCGTTATCGGAACGGCCGACATCACGAGCGCCCGCGCCCGCACCCACGAGCTTCGCCCCGATGTGGTGCTATTCGATGCCGCGAGACGCGAGAGCATCGAGCAGGCGAGGCAATTCGTCGCCTCGATGCCGACGACGAAAATCGTCGCATTCGGCGTGCCGGAGACGAACGGCGAGATTCTCGCACTTGCCGCTGCAGGCACCGCAGGCTACGTGTGTGCCGACGCGAGAGCCGACGATGTCGTCGATGTGCTCGGTCGCGTGATGCGGGACGAGTTGCTGTGCTCACCGCAAGCGGCTGCGTCGCTTTATCACCAGGTCGCGGTCCTGTCGCATGTCGCGGTCCCGTCGCATGGTGGAAACGTCACGACCGGCAGCAGCCCGCTGTCGAGGCGTGAGCTGCAGATTGCGCATCTGATCGACCGCGGACTCTCCAACAAGCAGATCGCGCATGAGCTCGGAATCGAAGCGACGACTGTGAGAAATCACCTGCACCACATCTTCGACAAGCTCAAGGTCCACCGCCGCGGCGAGGCCGCGGCGTGGATCCGGGCTAATTTCCGATCGCTTACCACCTCCCTTGCAGGCGCCTGGAAGGCGCCACGTGCCGCCCAGAAAGTTCGCTGAAGGTCCATCGCTGAAGGTGCATCAGAGAACTGAAGGTGCGTCAGAGAAACCCGGGAAAACCAGCGGCCCGCATGTGCATCAACCCCTGGGACGCGGCGAGAACCGCGGAAAGCGGCCCTCCCATGGCGGCCGCGGCTAGGTCCTGCTCGCCGGGAATGCGCTGCAGATCCGGCACGCCCGCTCCACCACGCGACAGATCCGGGAAATGCGGTACCGCGCTCGCCCGAAGCAGCCCCGACAAGACATCGACGCGTTGCTCCGACCGCATCTTCAGCGGCCCCTGGAAGAGCGGATGGTGGGCGAGAATGAGCGCCGCGAGGCCGGTGATGTGCGACGCCGCGACGGATGTTCCATCTGCCGCACCGTAGCCGCCTCCAGGAACGGTCGACACCACGGCAACGCCAGGTGCAGACACGGCAATCTGCGGACCATGGCAACTGAACTTTGCGGCGAAGATGCCGTCACTGCCCACGAGCTGCGGTATGACGCTGAGTGCATGGGAACTGTCTGCAGGGAATTCCCTGATCCTGCCCACCGCGCCGACCGCCGTTACGCCCGGCAGCATCGCCGGAAATCGCACGGGCCCGCCCGAGTTACCCGCGGCAACGATGGTAACGATCCCCTTCTGTCGCGCTTCCTGCAGTTTGTACGTCACGAGCTCGGAAGGCGCATCGCTCCCGACGCTGATATTGATCACGTCGAGCTCCCGCACGATGCACTCGTCCAGCGCCGCCAGCAGGTCGCTCACGCGGCCGCCCGGAAACACTTTGAAGACGTGCACCTCCGCCTCAGGTGCGAAGCCTGCGATGCCCTGGCCTCCGCTCGCCGCGGCGATGATCCCGGCGCAGTGAGTGCCGTGCGCGATTGGATCGGTGGTCCAGCCTGCGTCGCTGTTACCGTTGCCGTTGCGGTGGCTGATGAAGTCTCTACCGCGTGTAATGTGGTGCAACAGCGGATGGGCGTTGTCGCATCCCGAATCGATGATGCCGATTCGAACTGCGCCGCCGGTCAACGTGCCGCCGGCCTGGTCGAGCCGCATGAGTCGCTGGCCCCAGCCGATCAGGCGCTCCGTCGGGAAGTTGCGGAAGGTGTCGGCGAGCGGGCGCAATCTGATGGTGTTGACGCCGGAGTCATCGAGTCGCGGCGCCGGGATGATGCGATCCCAGTGATTCGACGCCGGTCTCACGCAAATGGCCTGGATCGATTCGAGGGGTCCGCCGAAGAATGGCAGGTGGGCGGTTCCGGTGTCATCGGTGACCGCTCGAACGGGAAACCCCGGGCCATAGATGACAACGACCGCCCTGGCGAGCGGCTGATCGCGCTCGCCGATCACGCGAATGGCAATGTCGGCGGCAACGGACCTGAGCGGGAGCATGGCACCGAATTCCGCAAGTCCAAGCGGAACCGACCAGGTGTCGGCGTAGTTCAGGAACGCATCGCGCTCGATGACGAGCTGCGGCTCGCCGGCGGCGTTCAGTCTTTCTGCCTGGCCCTCCTCCATGCGGGCGACGACGACTTCATTCGCCGCACCCGAATTGGCGGCGAACGGCTGGAGGCGACTCAACTCGACGCGCCTGACGATTTCGATGTTTTCCTGCCGGCCGAGATAGTCGACCACGACATCCATCGACTGGGACTGGCGCCCGGAGCCGAACGTCTGCGCGCCACCTGCGGCACGCATCCCGATCAGGTACTGCTGTCGCCGCGTCGCAGGCGCGGCTCGCGCCGAGCCGCCGTTGCCAGATTCTTTCCCGCCGTTTCCCGGTTCTTTCGCGAACGGGCGGGCCGCAGCCCCTGGAGCTCTTCTGCTCGGGTCTTCGCTGGTGTCGCCGGCCTTGCGGCCCGACAGGTTGGACCGATCATCCTTTTCCTGCGCCATTGTTTGGATCCTCCGCCAGGATTCGATGCCTTGGCGGGCCGGCGTCGCGCCTTCGCGAACGCAAGCCCGCTCGAGGGAATGCCGCGGTTGGCTCGATTACGAGGCCATCGTCGGGCGACCGGTCCCCCACGTCTGCACGTGGGGCGTGTATCCGCCGTAACCGCTCGACGCTCCGGGACTGAATGGACCCTGGCCAGGTGCCGTGCCAAAGGTCTGGTTGCCGAACCCCGCCTGGTTGCCGACGCCGATGAAAGGCGAATTTCCGGCGAAGCCTCCGTAGAGATTCGCGTATGGCGCTTGTCGATCCTGCTGCGCGATCTGCTGGGCCAGTTGCTGAGTCAGTTGACCGAGCCAGGCCCCGATCTGGTGCGCCAGGACACCTTGGGTTGCGACATGCTGAGCGAGTTGGCCCAGCGCCAATACAATCTGCTGGCTGGCACTCTGCTGGCCGTCCAGACCAAAGCCCGGATGGCTGCCGTACCCGCCAGGCACGCTAAATACGCCTTGCCCAAATACGCCTTGCGGGCCGAATTGCGGCGTTCCCGCTCCGAACGCGCCAAAGAACTGCGGCGCTAGGCCCTGCGGGAGATACTGCGCATAGTTTCCGTTCGAGAGCATTGCAAATCCTCCAATGAGTGGATGACGTGGCGCGAACGAGTTGCTGCGCTCGTCGATAGCGGCCCGATCATCATGAGAACGTGGCGCGTTGGAAATGGACCGGATGTCTCATTGGCAGTTACAGAAATGGACCAGTGCGGATCCTGCTGGCCGATCATCGCTTCCAGTAGCGATCGCGAGCAGCGCCGTGGCGCTACAGCACTTCGAATACGCTGTAGATCGGTCCATCGGGCGTGCGATGACCGATGCCCACCGCGACAACGCGATTGAGCCACGCGTAGTTCGCGGCCGCTGCCTCGAACATGGGACTGATGCGGAAGTAATAGCTGGCGGGATCGACCGTCTCGCCGGCATCGATTCTCGCCATGACTTCAGGTGGGCCGTGGCGCACGCCGCGATAGGTCATGCCGATCAGCGCTCCGTCGTTGGTTTTGAGGACGAGTCGGACGTCCAGTGTCGTGGCGCCGTCCGCGCGCACCGACTGCCAGTCGCTCCCTCCTTCGAGCACTTCGCCCGACAGCCGCTCTCCGACGAACGATCCGCCAGGCACGACGCCGATGCGGCGATAAGCACCGGGTGTGGCCCCTACGATCTGCAGAGGTCGAACGTCCAGCCGCATGACGAACAAGGGCCGGGTGCTTACGGACTTCAGCGCGTCGGGCAGAGTGGCGATTGGTGCAGTTGACATGATGCTCCTCCGTCGCCGCAAACTAGCATGCGGAGCTTCTGCCGCCTTCGGCGGCAGACTACGTTTCGTGTAGACCGATAGATAGAAACAGTGAACACGCTCGAGCTACGTCGTTGCAGGCGCGACGTCATCAGTGGGCGGGGACAGTGGTTGACGTTCCCGCGGGAACGTTCGGCGTTGAATTCTGCTCCATCGCTGCGTCGAGGGCATTGGTCAGCAGCGCGCCGATCTCAGCCGGCAACCGCGCCTTCAACACCAATGAACCGTCATCGTCATAGAGGTAGCTGACGCGGCGCGTGCCGTGCTGGCGCCCCTCACGCGAAAGCTCCTCCGCCGCCCGCGCGCGCCGAAACGATTGAACCAGCCTCTCAACATGATGGGCCGTGCCTTGAAGCGCGATCGAGAGCAGGTAGTCTTCGTTCTCGGGGCCAGCGATGCGCGTCAGCGCGCGCACCTTCGAATAGCTAAGCTCCCCGCGAGCCATCGCTGCCGAAATCTTCGACAACCCCTCGAGTGCATGCGCAACGCGAACCTTCTCACGCGCCGCGCCAAGCGCAACCCCACACTTGAAGTTCAGCCAATGCGCGCACGACGCACACGCCCCATCCGACCAGCCATTACGGCTATTGAACTCGGCGATGAGCGTGAGCCACCGGTGCTGGGCTGCGTTGAGGAATACAGGCACGACGCGCGTTTCGCGTCACTCGGATTGCCACACTTGCTCGTTGAACTTGAAACCGCGCGCGAATCGCACGCGACGCTCAACGCTCCGAGCGGCAGCGAAGACCCCGACTACAGCACTCTGACGCAGTGCCGCCGGTAACCGGATACGCGAGCCGTGAGCGAAAGGTACGCCGCTACCTCGCCAAACTCTCTCGCCCAAGGCGGCAACAGATAGTTTCCACGCAATTGACGACTAGCAGTTCCAGGCCCGAAAAAACCTGGCGGAGAGGGTGAGATTCGAACTCACGAGCCCTGTGAAGGGCCGCCGGTTTTCAAGACCGGTGCATTCAAC